>Ga0102590_1000566_pt1 | contig 78876 bp, 74 predicted proteins | sample AraplaMF_Col_mMF_FD_76859 | JGI IMG/M metagenome (GOLD analysis project Ga0102590, IMG submission 76859) | Arabidopsis root microbial communities from the University of North Carolina, USA - plate scrape MF_Col_mMF | ecosystem: Host-associated > Plants > Roots > Endosphere | place: USA... | reverse complement strand
CGGCCGTTCGACGGCGCGGCATAGTTCGGCTGGCGCGGGGCCGGATCTTGATAGGTTCTCGGGTAGCTTCCGGAAGGATTTCCCGAATAAGTTCCGGAATAGTTTCCCGGATAGTTTCCCGGATAGTTTCCTTGGGGCGGCGCTGCCGCCGGGGCACGGTTGACCGGCCAGCGCGGCTGATTGCCGATATTGCCGGGCGGCCGCAGGCTTTCGTCGGCAAAGCCGAAGCTCGTGACGTTGTCACCGAGCGCGGCGACTTTCAGCGGGTATTCCGCACCGCACACGCCGGGACCGGAGATCGGGTCTATGCGGACCACTTCCGGGCTTTCCTTGACCGCGCCGGACTTCAGGCAAGCGAGTTCGGCCTCGGCACGCCACGGTTCGCGCTCGGCGGACTGAAAAAATCCGCGGCCACAACCCGCTAGCGAGACGAGGACGAAGGAGCCGACGAGATACAAACGAACTCCGCGCGTCATCGCGCGCAGGTTCAACGAATTTATTTAAAGACTCTTCAACATATTGATTTTACGATTTTTTTACCATGTTTGCAGGGCCTTCCCCCTGTGGAGAGCGGCCGGATGGACAGCAACACTGACTTTTTGGGCCGGGAACGCTTTGCTAACCTAAAGTGTTAGTCGCGGGCACGACGTGAACCCCCAGGGAGCTGTCCCAATGGATTTCGTAAGTCCTCTCGTCAGCAGGCTTGGCGTTGTAACCGCGTATGTTGCATTCGCCTTCGTCGGCGCGATTGTGCTCGGCGTGTTCTAGCGTCCCGACATGGACGTCAAGACGCCCGGTGGCCCGGCCACCGGGCGTTTTCGTGGGCGGCAGACCCTGGATGCGCAGCGCCGGCCGGGCATCATGCCGGCCAGACAGGCCGATGCCGTTTCCTTAAGATCTCCCGATGCCGAAACCTCCGCATTCGCTCAGGCCTGATCGACCCGCTTCGCCCGCGCTGCAGGCCGCAGTGGCGGCCTTGCAGATGCAGCGTTTCGACGAGGCCGAGCGGCTGGCGGGGGCCGTATTCAAGTCGAACCGAAACGACACCGTTGCGGCAGCCGTTCTCGGCCGTGCGCTGATGATGCAAAATCGCGCCGCCGAGGCGATCGTGCCGCTGCAGCGGGCGATGCGACGCGCCGACGATCCGGCACTCGAGACCCTGCTTGCGGGCGCGCTCCGCGCCGCCGGGCGCGGCGACGAGGCGCTCGAGCAGTTGCGCCGGACCACAGCGCGACGGCCGCCGTTTCTGCCGGCGTTCCTCGAACGTGGCCGCCAGCTCGCCAACGCCGGGCGCCATGACGAGGCGATTGCGATGCTCGAAGACGCGCTCGAACTCGCTCCCGAGAGCATCGAAATCCATCTCGACCTCGCGTTCATTCTTCAGCAGCGCAATGCACGCGGTCGCGCCCGTGCAATCCTGTTGCAGGCGCAGGCGTTAGCGCCGCAGCGGCTCGACATCCTGGCCAGCCTCGCGCAAATCATGATCCTGGACGGCGAATATGCCGCCGCGGCCGACACCTGCCGGCGCGTGCTCGCACTGCAGCCGGGCGATGCCGCGACGCGGTTCGAACTCGGCAGATGTCTGCTCGAAATGGGCGAACGCGAGGCAGGCGAAGCGAGCCTGCGCGAAGCCGTACGCGCCAATCCGCAACTGGCTGGCCGGCTGATCATGTCGCTGGCCGCCGCCTCGCGCGGCCGGTTTTTTCTGCGGCCAAGCGCGGTCGCAAAATTCCTGACGCGCTAAAGCATGATCCGGAAAAGTGTGAAGCGGTTTTCCGAAAAGATCATGCTCAAACAAAGATCTAAGGCGCGATGACGATTCATCCGAATTTCATCGCGTTTAGACGCGGAACTGCCGCCGATAAACGCCGGGCTCGCGATCGATCGCGGTCGAGAGGTCGTGAGCCCGCTGCGCCTCCTCAGGCGTAAACGGCACGGTGCGCGCAACCCAGCTTTCCCGCCTGACCGGCACGCATTGCGCGATCGGCGTGCCCTTCGGCAGCACGCCATTGAAATTCACATCATGCCAATGCGCCGGAAAGTGCACCCAATTGTCATGGTAGCGGTCGCAATCGACCATGCCCGTCAGCGTCGTGAACGGCAGGTCGAAACGGTTGAACGGATGGGTGAACAAGACCGCGTATCCTTCCGGCGCCTCGATGGTCCACAGATTGTGGAATTTGATCAGGAAGCGGTCGTTTTCGAACAACGGCGTGCCGGTGACCTGGCTGGCGTCATGGAATCCGATCGGCGAGCGCACGAAACTCACTGCGCCGCCTGGCGGCAGATCGTTGTCCCAGGTCACCTCGCCATTGGCGAATGTAAGGTCGCACACCAGCGGGATCAGAAAGCCTGAGGTCATGGCGTCGACGAAGGGCGGGCAGCGCTTGACGGTCTGGTCTTCCTTGCCGTTGAGCGCGTTGAACGCCTGCGCCGGCATCGCCTTCAGCCAGTCGGGCAGACCGAGCGAGGCTGGTATCGGCGCGGGGATCTTGCCCTCCAGTTCCGCCGGACAACGAAACGTCAGCGTCATCGGATCATCCTGGTTGGGCATCGCATCCTGCTCCGGATTTGGCCTGGGCGCCAGCCTTGCAGCGGACCCGCCGCAAGCTATGCCCTTCGCGGCATCCGATCCGCAATACCCAACCGGGTGGCGGGGAGAATCAGGACCGCAGCTCGATTGACGTCTGCCACGACGTCACCAGGCTGTCGGCGCGGCGCGCGATGCGGCTCCAATTATTGCCGGAGCAGTAGAAGCGGCCGAGCGCGCAGGCTTCGACGCGCAGCGTGTCGATCCCTTTCATCGCGATCGTGCCGTAATAGGTCTCGCCACTGTCCTGGCTGTAGACGTTGCCGGTCCATTGCCGCTCCGTCTTCGGCTTCATGTTGATCAGGATCGCTTCGCCCTTCTCGTTCGATGACGTCAGCACATAGCCGCACAGCGAATGGCCGCATTTGGCGATCCGCACCGTGCCCTTGCCTTCGGTCAGCCAGTCGCCGATCGGCGAGTCCTGCGGCTCTTCCTCACTCTGATGCAAGGCCTGCTCGACCTGCAGCGCCGGCTGCGCGGCCTCGACCGGCTTCGCTTCCGGCGGTGGCGCGGGTATCGAAACCGGCTCGGCCGCTGGCGGTGCGGGCGGCGGAGGCGGCGGGGCCGCGACGATCTCGCTTGCCGAAGCAGCCGGTGTGTAGACGGCGGGCGGCGGCGGCGCGGTGACGATGGTCTTGGCGGGCGGCGCCGTGGTCGCCGGCGGTGCTGAAGGCGCGGGAGGTTTGGGCGGCGAAACCGTTTGCGGCGCGGGCGGCACGGGCCTCGGCGCGACGCCCCCCGTGCGATCCTCGTCGAAGCGCTTACGGCGCCAGTCCAGACTTCTGGAAATCGACATCGAGGTGCACGACAGCGAACGGCAATGTCTCTGCCGTTCGATGTGCACCTGGTGGCTTCCGACGCGGAATGAAATCGAGCGGGCATCGGCCGAATTCGTGAGCGCGATCAGCACGGCGAGAAAACCAAGTCGTTTCATCGAAGCCTCCCGCACAGGTGATGCGGCAGGCTAGCCGGAGGGAGCCCGGGCTGGATGTGATTTGAATCACCGAACGTGGCAGCTGCGGCGCGTTCGGCCTCGCGTGACGTACATCACGGAAGACGGCGGCAGGCCCGCGTAGGGTCCGCTCAACGTCAACGCCTAAAGCCGCTCGGGAGGCTCAAATGAACAAGCTTTACATCCTCGCCGCATTGTTGATGGCGACCACTTCGGCGCACGCCGGCGGAATCACATTCCAGGTCAATGGCGAGCGCATCCGCATTGAAGCACCGCGCAACTGCAACGCCCTGTCCTGCGTCAAGGTCACCGCGCCCGGCTACAACGGCACGATCGGCAATATCGACCTCAAGGGCATCGGTTCGAAGAACAAGAACGACGATGACGTGGTCGCGACCGCGCCGGCAAGACCGGCGGCGCCAGCGCCGGCTCCGGTCCAGGCGACTGCGCCGCAGCCCCCTGCTCCCGCCGCGGCAGCCCCGGCGCCCGCGCCCGCTCCATCGACCGTCGCGACCGCAACGCCGACACAAAGCGATATCGCACCCGCTCCGCCTGCGCCGCCCGCTCCCGTCACCGCCGCGCCGGCGCCTGCCCCGGTTGCCGCCGCGTCCGATCCGAACTCGCCGCTCGGCGTCTGGTCGACCGAAGACAACAAGGGCAACGTTCGCATCGAGGAATGCGGCGCCAATCTGTGCGGCTATTCCGTCAACACCGGTGAGCGCATCCTGATCAACATGAAGCCGCAGGGCTCCAAGTGGACCGGCCGCATTCACGATCCCAGCAGCGGCCGCAATTACGACTCGACGATCGCATTGAAGAGCTCCGACACGCTCAAGGTTCAGGGCTGCGCCTTCGGCGGCATGTTCTGCGGCGGCCAGACCTGGAAGCGCGTGAGCTGACGATTTCTCCCGAGAGGTTTCTCCCGAGACCTCTTCCTCCCGAGACTGACCCCGTGAAAAACTTCACGGGGTCTCTTTTTTGCGCACAAAGAGATGGTTGCGCCTTCGTTAAGATGTCGCGCGACGAAACAAATCTCCGCCGCGACGAAACACTTTTCCCCTTGCGACGAAAAAATCCCGAAACCGGCGCCGCGTAGTTCTCCTTGCCAACGAGGCGCCGGCTCCGGCGCAAGAAACTCGCAGCGCAAACATCCGCGCGACACCATCCACAAAAGGGGACATTCAATGGCTTTCATTGCTTCGACCGCGCGCGCTTGCACCATGCTGATCGCAACGACCTTCGCGCTGGCTGCGCTCAGCACCGCTGCCAAGGCCCACACGCCGGAGCAGGAGCAGATGTGCACCGGCGATGCGATGCGGCTGTGTTCGTCGGAAATCCCCGATGTCGAGCGCGTCACCGCCTGCATGGTGCAGAAGCGGGCGCAACTCAGCGACGGCTGCAAGGCGGTCTTCCACTACGTGCCACCGGCTGCCGCGACGCCCGCCAGCTACCCGGCAAAACCCGGCAAGCCGGTGAACCTCACCCCGCACAAGCGCGGTTGAGCCCATTTCCAGCGCGGTGTGAAAGCGCCATGCCCGGTCCGCCGGGTGTGGCGCTTGATCGTTTGTCCCGGATATGCGCCTTGGGCATGACAACAAATGCCGCATTCATCCTGCATTCAGCCTGACGGCGCTGAAATCGGCTTCCCGCCTTCCGCCTCTTCACCGCAAACGGAAATATCCCGATGTCGCGCCAACTTTGCCTCGCGCTCGTGCTGTTCTTCTGCGGCACGCCGATCGGTGCGGGGCAGGTTTTTGCAGGTCCTTCCGAGCGGATGCAACTGGCGCAGGCGCAGGCCGATCCTTCGCAGCCTGCCACAGCCGCGCCCGACGCAACGACGCCCGACGCAACGACGCCTGCCGCCGACGCACAGGCGCCGGAGGAGCCGATCGGCAACGTCGCCACCGTGACCGGCAGCGCCAGCGTGATCCGCAACGACACGACCACGCCGCTCAAGGTGAAGGACGACATCTATCTCAACGACATCGTGCAGACCGGCGCCAACGCGGCGCTCGGCATCACCTTCATCGACAACACCACCTTCAATCTCAAGGCCAACACCAAGATCACGATCGACAATTACGTCTATGAGGACGGCGGCAAGAACAACGCCGCCATCTTCGACGTCGCCAAAGGCACCGCCGCCTTCGTCGCCGCATCCGTCGCCAAGACCGGCGACATGAAGATCACGACACCGACGGCAACGCTCGGCATCCGCGGCACCACCGGCCTTGTCGAGGTGCCGGAAGGCGCCGCCGCCAACAATCCGAGAAACGTCGCGGTGAAGCTTTATCCGGACGCCGACGGCAGGGTCGGCCGCATCGAGGTCAACGACCGCGCCGGTGCGCAGCTCGGCTTTCTGACCCAGGGCGCGAGCGGCTTTACCATCCGCCCAGGCAGCGGCGGCGCGCGCTTTGCCGCCGTGCCGCTGGCGATCCCGCAGGCGGTGGTGCTGCGCGACCAGGGTTTTGTGCGCCAGCTTCACTCGACGCAGAATGTCGGCCGGCAGGTCGTAGTCCAGCAGCGCGAATTCCGCCGCGCCAATCCCAATTTCATCAATCCGAACCGGCCGATCCGGCAGTTGCAGCCTGGACAGCAGCCGCGCCAGAACGGGTTGCCCGGACAGAACAGGCCCGGACAACCGCCTGGTCAGCTGAACCGTCCGGGTCAGCCGCGCCAGAACGGCTTGCCGGGACAACCCGGACAGCCGCCGCTGCCGGCCGTGCCGAACCGGCAAGGACAGAACCCGGGACAGCAGCAGCCCGGCCAGCTCAATCGCCCCGGCCAGCCGCAAGCGCCGGGTCAGTTGAACCGGCCCGGTCAGCCGCAACAGCCGGCCACGCCGAACCGTCAGGGCCAACAGCCGGGCACGCCCAACCAACTTGGCCTGCCGCCGCGTGCGGGACAGCCGCAGCGGCCCGGCGCGCCGGCACAGCCCGGACTGCCGCCCCGGGCAGGCCAACCGTCGCGAACCGATCTGCCGGCGGGCCTGCCGCCGCGGGTCGGGCAACCGCAGCAGCCCAATATGCCGGCACAGCCGAGCGTGCCGCTGGCGCGGCCCGGATTGCCGAACCGCTACGGCGTGCCCGGGCTGCAGCGTCCACCCGCCATGCAGCGGCCGGGAGTGCCCGCCGCGCCGCGGCGTGCTGCGCCCACGCCGCAACGCGGCAAGCCGCCAAGGGATCAGCGATAGCCACGCACGTGCCGTATAATTGAGTCCCGCTCGTGCGCTGCATCGCGCCCGGGACACGGCTCAGCGAAACAGCCGAAGCAGGTTTTGCAGAAAGCCCGTTCGCTCGGCCTTGCGCTCACGGACGACAGGCTGCACCGCCTCCGGCAACGCCGCCGCTCCCGCGCCATTCGCCGCGGCCAGCGCGATCGGGCCGACCTGCTCCAGAAACGCGCGCTCGTAGCCGCGCGACAGCCGTTCGACGGCCTTATCCAGCGGCAGCCAGTCCACCGCCTTGACGTCGCGCATCAGTTCGCGCGTCGGGGCGTGCGCCGCTTCCATGCGCCAGTAATGCACGACCTTGGAGCCGTCCCTGACGTCATAGACCAGCGTGCCGAGGAATTCGTGCACGGCAACGTCGTGCCCGGTTTCCTCCATCACCTCGCGTATCGCCGCGGCGCGCGGCGTCTCGCCACTTTCGAGCTTGCCCTTGGGCAAGGCCCATTCGTTGTGCTTGCGCAGGCGCACCACCGCGACCAGCGGCGGCTCCGCCCGTCGCAGCACAATGCCTCCTGCCGCCAGGACGGTCGTTCGCGCCATCTCTCTTCCTGCACTCGATTATCCGCGACCATATAGAGGCAGTCGGCCGCCAGATCGAGAGCAGGAATCAGGGTTTTCGCAGCAGCGGCTCTCCCGCGCGGATGCGCCCGCCTTCCACGATATTGTCGGCGAATTCGAAACTCTCCGGCGCCAGCACGATGATGGTCGAGCCGTGCTCGAACCAGCCGAGCTCGTCACCCTTCTTGACCCGCGCAAGGCAGGCGAAGTCCACCGGTCCCCTGCTCTGCGCGTTGAGCGTGACGTCGAGGAAATGCAGGCGGATGCTGGCGACGAGGATGGCGGCAACCGGCACCAGCGTCAGCGCCTCGCCTGACGTCAGCCGCGCCTGCAGCACGGCCCGTTCGTTCTTGCAGAACAGACGCTCCACCCGCTTCAGCGCGATCGGATTGACGTTCCAGACATCGCCATGGATGAACGTCACCTTCTTGATCGTGGCGTCATAGGGCGCGTGGAAGCGGTGATACATGCTCGACGTCAGCCGCAGCGTCAGGAAACGTCCGTTGCGGTGCTGATCCACCAGCGCGGGATCGCCGAGCAGATCGACCAGCGAATAAGGCGCGCCCTTGATCTGAAACAGCTCGGTATCGGCGATCCGGCCGTGCGCGCCGATAATGCCGTCGGACGGGCTGCTTACGACGTTCGGATCCGGGTCGAACGGCCGCAGCCCGGGGCGCAGCTCGCGCGTAAAGCAATCGTGCAGGCTCTTGAATTCGGTCTTTTTCGCCTCCGACAGATCGAGATCGGAAAACAGCCGCCAGCACAAAATCGAGAGATTGCGCACCAGGGGGTTCTCGATCTTGCTGAACCAGCCCATGAAGCGCGTCAGCGCCGCGCGCGGAATGCGGTTGGTCAACAGGAAATTGAGGTTCTCCTGCTGCGTAAAGCGGGCGATCAGGCGCCGCATTGTCATCAATCTGTCAGCAGGATTGGCTAGCGCTTCAGACATGGATTCGTCCCTTCCGATTCTTTCGCTGTCCGCCGCTGCGGTTGCTGGTGCCGCGGCAGTATTCCCCAGATTGCAGGCGCGGCTCGCGCTGTCGCGCGCCAAGCACCGCTCGCTGACTGGACATTCCAAAATGTCCAAAATGGTGGCACGGCTGGTGCCACATTACGAGTTCGATATCGACGGCTTCTTCGCCTCCGACGGCGCCCCTCGCGACGTCGCCATGCAGCGGCAGGATGCCTTCTTCCGCCTCGCCTGCCTGTTCGAGGAGCGCTACGCCAAAGGGCGGAAGATGACGGCGGAAGCCGCCGAGCACATCTCCGACCTGCAGTTCACCGAGACCTACCGCGTGCCGTTCCAGTACAGCCGGCTGGTGCGCGACAATCTCGGCACCGGCACCTTCATGGAATCCTCCGCCGGCGTCACCGTCACCGACGTCGACGGCAATGTGTTCTACGACCTGACCGGCTCCTACGGCGTCAACATCTTCGGCAACGACTTCTACAAGGAGTGCATCACGGAAGCCGAAAAGCGCGCCCGCGCGCTCGGTCCCGTGCTCGGCCCCTATCATCCCGTCATCACCGAGAATGTGCGGCGGCTGTGCGAAATCTCCGGCCTCGACGAAGTCTCGTTCCACATGTCCGGCACCGAGGCCGTCATGCAGGCGGTGCGGCTGGCGCGCTACCACACCAGGCGTTCGCATCTGGTCCGCTTCGCCGGCGCCTATCACGGCTGGTGGGGCGACGTGCAGCCCGGCGTCGGCAACCCCGTTTCGCCGCACGAGACCTATACGCTGGCCGACATGTCGGAGCGTACGCTGCATGTGCTGCGCACGCGCAGGGATATCGCCTGCGTGCTGGTCAATCCGTTGCAGGCGCTGCATCCGAACGCCAACGCGCCCGGCGATTCCGCGCTGGTCGATAGTTCGCGCAAGGGAAATTTCGATCGCGCGGCCTACACGGAATGGCTGAAGAAGCTTCGCGAAGTCTGCACCGAGCGCGGCATCGTGCTGATCTTCGACGAGGTCTTCGTCGGCTTCCGCCTCGCCGCCGGCGGCGCGCAGGAATATTTCGGCGTCCGCGCCGACATGGTGACCTACGGCAAGAGCCTTGCCGGCGGCCTGCCCGTCGGCGTGGTCTGCGGCCGCAAGGATCTGATGCGGCGCTTCCGCGACGATCGCCCGGCCGATGTTTGCTTTGCCCGCGGCACCTTCAATTCGCATCCCTATGTGATGACGGCGATGGACGAATTTTTGGGCCGGCTCGCCAGCCCGAACTTCAATGCGGTCTACGCGGGGCTCGACGAGACCTGGAACGGCCGCGCCTGGGCGCTGAACGAGCGGCTGGCCGGCGGCGACCTGCCGGTCCGCGTCAGCAACCTGTCCTCGATCTGGATGGTGCAGTACACCACACCGTCGCGCTACAACTGGATGCTTCAATACTACCTGCGCGCCGAGGGGCTGGCCTTGAGCTGGGTCGGAACCGGTCGTTTCATCTTCAGCCTCAACTACACCGACGCCGACTTCAACGAAGTCGCCGATCGCTTCATCAAGGCGACCGAGAAGATGAAGCACGATGGCTGGTGGTGGCATGATGCTGTGCTGACCAACAAGAATATCAAGCGGCGGATTTTGAAAGAAATGTTCGCCAAGCGGTTTGGGCGCTAAGAGCGCGTTTCCGTCTACCATCATCACCCGACTGCCCCTCCGTCATTGCGAGGAGCGAAGCGACGAAGCAATCCATTTATCCTCGTGCGGAGAGGTGGATTGCTTCGCTTCGCTCGCAATGACGCCCTCACAACGGGTGCTTAAAGACGCGCATGCCCGGCACGAGGCCGGGCATGACGGTTTTCAATACGGCTTTCGGTGACAAGCCCGACACTCACGCCGGCTTGACGTGCTTCTCCAGACCCGGATCGATCAGTTCGCCCTTCATCAGGTACAGTGGCGCCTTGTAATACAGCTTCATGTCGCTGAAGGGATCGGTGAGGATCTTGGTCATCCAGACGAGTCCGGTCTCGACGTCGCGGATGAAGAACAGATGGACGGTGCGGAACAGCAACCCGCCGATGCCGACCGCCAGCCATACCTTGGCGACCTGCCGCATGAAGTCGGCGGTGGTGGCCCAGGGTTCGACCGTTCCGAACAGTGTCGGGCTGAAATACAGCACCACCGGCGACAGCGCCCAGATCGTCATCAGCACGACCTTGCGCTGCAGATTATAGCCGACCTTGATCTCTTCCTTGTGCTCGTGGGTCGCCTGGTTGACGTGGTCATAGCCCTTCGGCTCGAAGAAGAAGTGACCGGCCTGCCGCGTCGTCATCGACACCAGCCAGCCGACCAGCGCCGACACGACAGGATCGAAGAACAGCATCACATAGGCGAACAGGAAGCTCAGCGCGCTGACGAAGTGCAGCGACTGGTTGATGCGGCTGTGGTGATAGTAGCGATGGTCATCCCAGCGCTGCGTCCTGAGTTCCTGCAGGAAGTTCTGGATCATTTTATACCCCCTTGTTCTGATCTGCTTGAGGCTTATCGGGATTCGATGTCCGGCATGTGACATCATGAAGTTGACATGTGACCGTTCGCAGCGACGCGATGACGCAAGCGACAGCGCCGCCAGATCAGGCCGCCGCGGCGACGTCGGCTTTACGAAAACGCACCAGGGAGAAGTGTCCGAGCGGCGGAATCAGGCGGCGCTCCGCCAGCTCCATGCCGCGCGCGCCGGCCAGCCACTGCGCGTAGCGCGACCAGGCGAATTCGGCGGTGCGGAAGCCGAGCGGACGAACCACCGGCTGCAGCCGCTGCTCGATGAAGCGGCGCATGCCGGCATCGGCGCTGACGCGGGTCAGGATGATGAGCTCGCCGCCGGGCCGCAGCACGCGGGCGAATTCGTCGAGCGCCTTTTCCGGGTTCGGCACGGCCGTGACGACATATTGCGCCATCACCACGTCGAAGGAATCATCGGGAAATTCGAGGCTTTCGGCGTCCATCACCGCGAGCCCTTCGACGTTCTTCAGGCCGAACTCGTCGACGCGCTTCTTCGCCTTCTGCAGCATCGCCTCCGAAATGTCGGTGCCGAAGATGCGCAAATGCGGCGCGTACAGCGGCAGCGAGATGCCGGTGCCGACGCCGACCTCGAGCACGCGCCCGCCGATCTTGTTGGTCGCCGCGATCGCCGCCTTGCGGCCCTTCGAAAATACGCCCCCGAACACGAGGTCGTAGACCGGCGCCCAGCGGTCGTAGGCCTGCTCGACCGTTTCGCGGTCGAAGTCGAGCTGCCTCGTGCCGTCAAGCTTGATGATATCTGCCATGGTTGGTTCTGCCTTCTCGTCTCACGCACATCACGGTTGTTGCGATTGAACTTTCTAACTCAGCCCTGCACCGCCCCGGTGGCAGGCACGCCAAGCACCGGCCGCAGCGTGCGGCTCGGCTGCAGCGCCGTCAGATTGCCGATGAACTGCCGCGCGCTGTTTTCCCAGGAGCGCGACAGCGCAAAATTCCGGCACGCCTCGCGCGACATGTTCAACGCGCGCAAGCAGGCTGCGCCGAGGTCGGTATCCAGCGCGCCGATCGGGTGGTCTGATATCACGTCCTTGGGGCCGGTGACCGGGAACGCGGCAACCGGCGTTCCGCAGGCCAACGCTTCGAGCTGCACGACGCCGAACGTGTCGGTCAGGCTCGGAAACACGAACACGTCGGCGGCGGCGAGATGCGCGGTGAGGTCCGCGCCCTTCTTCTCACCGAGGAAGATCGCATCAGGATATTGCGCTTCGAGCTGCGCCCGCTGCGGCCCGTCGCCGACAACCACTTTCGATCCCGGCAGGTCGAGCGACAGAAACGCCTCGATGTTCTTTTCCACCGCGACGCGGCCCATGGTCATGAAGATCGGCCGCGGCAGATCGAGCGTGGCCGGGCTGTGCGGGTTGAACAGCTCGGTGTCGACGCCGCGCGTCCAGAAGCCGAGCTTGCGGAAACCGCGCGCGGCAAGCTCCTGCCGCAGCGAGTCGGTCGCGACCATGGTCGTGGAAGACGCAGCGTGAAAGTGCCGCAGCACCGCGTAGCCGACGCTGACCGGAAGCCCGGTACGGACGGCGACATATTCCGGAAAGCGCGTCGTATAGGACGTGGTAAACGCCAGCTTGCGACGGCGGCAATAGGCGCGAACCATCCAGCCGATCGGCCCTTCGGTCGCGATGTGGATCGCATCGGGCGCAGCCGCCTCGATCCGCCGGGCGATCTCGCGCCGCGTCGGCAGAGCGATGCGCAGTCCTGGATATGTCGGTAGCGCCATCGACGGAAATCCGTCGGGGGTAAGGAAGCCGATGTCGGCGCCGAGTGCCGCGGCGCTGCGCGAAAGCGACGTCAGCGTACGCACCACGCCGTTCACCTGCGGATGCCACGCATCCGTCGCAATCAAGATTTTCATGGCCCGAATCCAAGATTAACGATTCTCAAATCGGACGTTGGGACATGGATATTTCAGGCGTATGACGTCATCGTTCTGTAAGGTTGTTTTTTAAACCCATCTCCACGCTTTTCGTGTAACGTGACAGTATGATGTCAGAGCAAACCGACAATTCCGCGCGATTGCGCCGACGCCGAAAGCGGCGGAGCTATGCGCTGCTGATCCTTGCGGCCGGCATGCTCGCGTTCGGCGTCGCCGCCGGCACGCTGTACTACGTGCTGCGGCCGACCACGCTGCGGATCGCCGTCGGCCCTGCGGGCAGCGAGGACCAGAAGCTGGTGCAGCTGATGGCGCAGACATTTGCGCGCGAGGGCAGTCCGGTGCGGCTGTCGCTGGTCACCACCGAAGGGACGCAGGAAAGCATCAACCTGTTCACTGCCGGCAAGGCCGACCTCGCTGTCGCGCGCGGCGACCTCAATTTGCCGGCGAATGCCGAGTCGGTCGCCATCCTGCGCAAGAATGTCGTGGTGCTGTGGGCGCCTTCCGGCCTTCCCGCCAAGGGCTCGAAGAAGCAGCCGACGCCGAAGATCAAGAGCCTCGACGAACTTGCCGGCCATCGCGTCGGCGTGATCGGGCGGACGCAGGCCAATGTCGCGCTGCTCCGCGCGATCCTGAAAGAGTCCGGCGTCAATCCCGACAAGGTCACGGTCAGCCAGTTCGCCACCAACCAGATCGGCGAGATGGCGAAGGATCCGTCGGTCGACGCCTTCATGGCGGTCGGCCCGCTCAAGAGCAAGATCACGGTGGACGCGATCGCCGCGACGGCGACTGCCCGCGGCGAACCGAAATTCCTTCCGGTCGATGTCGCCGACGCGATCGCGAAGAAGAACCCGATCTACGAATCCGAGGAAATTCCCGCCAGCATCTTCGGCTCTTCGCCGCAGCGGCCGGAAGACAAGGTCGACACGGTCGCCGTGAACCATCTGATCATCGCGCCGAAATCATTGTCGGATACGGTGGTCGCCGCCTTCGCCCGCCAGCTCTTTACGAACCGCCAGCAGCTGGCGCGGGAAATGCCGACCGCCTCGCAGATCGAAAAGCCCGACACCGACAAGGACGCGGCGCTGCCGGCGCATGCGGGCGCCGCCGCCTATATCGACGGCAACGAGCGGACGTTCCTGGAAAAATACACCGACTACATCTGGTTCGCGGTTCTGATTCTTTCCGGCCTCGGCTCGGCCGGCGCCTGGCTCAGGCATTACTGGAACAAGGACGAGCGCGAGGAATACATCGCCCATCGCGATCATCTGCTGGAGCTGATTTCCCGAGCCAGGACGGCCGAGACGCCGGCCGAGCTTTCGGAAATGCAGAGCGCGGCCGATGGCATGTTGCGGGAAGCGTTTGAATGCTATGACGACGGCACCATCGAGGAAGGCGATCTATCCGTGATCGCGCTCGCCCTCGAACAATTCCATCATGCCATCGCCGATCGCCGCACGGTGCTCGCCGGCACCGGGGCTGCCGATACGCCGCGGATGCGCGTCGGCCAGGGCTGATTTGCAAGCGGACTTCTTCCTCGATCGGACCACCGAATTCAGCAAAGAAAAGGCCGCCAGCAGGCGGCCTTTCATCGCTCATCGGGATTGGCCAGAGATCACCCGGCCATAATCCTCTGGCCGCGCCGGCGATAGGCCATGTATCCGACGCCTGCGAAGCCCAATATCATCATCGCCCAGGTGGAAGGTTCCGGCACGCCGGTGGTGATGGTGATCGGCGTCATGGTTCCCGTGAAACTTCCCTGCCCCGTGAATGTCAGCGCGGTCACGAACGCAACCGGGTTGTTGGGGTCAAGACCAAGGCTCGGATCGATGCCAAGCACCTCGAACTGGCTCACTCCCAACGCGCCAAAATCAAACACGGTGTTCGCCGCGAGCAGCGTGTTGAACACCCATGACGAGCCATTCCAGAGATACAGGCTATACGGTCCCGGGTTGCCGATGTTGGGCAGGCTTACGGTGGCAAAGTTCGGATTACCGGCGCCGATCTTGTAGATGTAACCGGTCGCGATCTCGGGATCGATGTTGTAGGTCACGCCCGGTGCAACGGCGACGTTGAACCCATAGGTGACCTGGCCGTTTTGCACCGTGGTCGTGGGCAGAATGACGGGACCGCTGCCTTGCGGCAGAATCTGGAAGTTCGAATAGACGCGCGAGATTGCACTCACATTGCCGTTGTTGAGCGCAACCGTAGAGCCGTCTCTCGTTTGAAGCGCGCTGATCTCGATGGTGTATTGCGTGTTGGTACTTAACGCGACCCCGTGGGTGAAATCGGATGCCTGGACGGTATAGGACGTAATGCCGGGGCCTAGATTCCGGGAAATCACCTGGCCTGTATTGACGACCTGGCCCGCCCCGTTGAAGGTCTCGAGACTGTTTTGGTAGATGTTGATGCGATAGCCTTGGACATTCGTGCCAGGGGGCGGCGTCCAGCTGAACACAGGGGTTTGCGGCGTACCGGAAAGAGTGACGCTCTGAACGAACGGGATGATGCCCTGCCCCGCCAACGACAGGCTCGCCTGAGCTGCGTCCACCCCGTTATGGAAAGTCATCGTAAAGGGGTTCGTCAAATTGGCCGGGTTGTTGTTGGCGTTGACGCCGCAGGGCGCAGAACAAAGACGCAGGCGGCCCTCGAAGAAATTCGGCACGGCGGCGCTCGTCGTACCGACCATGTTGGAAAGATTTATAGTCCCGCCTGTCTTGCTGTTTGTCGTTGTCGCGGTCCCCGTGGTGCCGCCGCTCGGACCGTTTGGCGTGACATTCGTTGCGCCGTAGCGCACAAACTCGCCGTTTCCGAACGAAAGATTGTTCGGGCCCAAATTAAACCATTGCAGGTAGGGGTCCCCGATCGTAATCGGCGTGGCGAGCGCCGCCCCCGTGCTGACAGATAAGAAAAAAGCCGCAGTAATACCTGTACGCGCCGTCCTAATGGACATGGATCGCCCCCATTTAAATTATTAAAAATAGATTTAAAACCAACCATACGCCCCTCTGGTTGTAAATCTCGGAAGGCGTTGCAGGCCTGACTATCGCTATCGTTTTTCGGCAAAAACCGTCAGGAGGGGCTGGGCCCCCTTCGCGAGACCTGCCGGCTTCAATCGATTAATCCCGGCTGCGGCCGCTCTCCAATAGGAGAGAGGGCGGGGCATCCCCTCCCCATCAACGAAACCCCAATGAAACAATTCCCTAACGCGACGAAACCATTTTGGCGATTTCGTGCAAATGTCCTGAAACGGTTCACCTGTACAGCTTTTCCCAACGACGCGCTGGAACTGGCGCGACTGGGCGTAGAACAGGGGACGACCAATGTTTAATTCATTTCGACAGAAGATCCGCTTTGCCGTTGCCGCCGTCGGTGCCTTGGCGATGGGCGCCGCCGCCTATTCCGCACCTGCCACGGCAGCCCCGCTGCCGCTGTTTCCCTTCTTCCTGCCGCAGCCGCAGATCGAGGCGGCACCGCCGCAGGTCGAGGCTCTGCCCCAGGAGGAGGAGCGGTTCGAACTTCCGGCCCGGCTGCGCCGCCAGGTCGTGAGCTATTATGGCCGCGAGGCGCCGGGCACGGTCATCATCGACACCCCGAACACCTATCTCTATCTCGTGCTCGGCAACGGCCAGGCGATGCGTTACGGCATCGGCATCGGCCGCGACGGCTTCACCTGGTCAGGCACGCAGACGATCACCCGCAAGGCCGAATGGCCGGCCTGGACCCCGCCCCCGGAAATGATCGCCCGGCAGCCTTATCTGCCGCGCCACATGACCGGCGGCCCCGGCAACCCGCTCGGCGCCCGCGCGATGTATCTCGGCGGCACCATCTACCGCATCCACGGCACCAACGCGCCGGAGACGATCGGCACCCGCGTTTCCTCCGGCTGCCTGCGCCTCACCAATGAAGACGTCATCGACCTCTATTCGCGGGTCGGCGTCGGAACCAAGGTGATCGTGCTGCCGATGACGGATCGCCGCGCCGACCTCGGTCGCACGGTCCGCTGAGCACAAATCGATTCACGCATTGCAAGCGGCCTCGGCACTGCCGAGGCCGCTTCTGCATGGGTTGCATTGCGCGTCGGCAGTTGACGTCAGGCTATGCGGTCCTTTGCATCAGGCGGACCTTACTTCGTAGATCCGAATGCTTGAGATGAACGGATTGCCTTGCGCCATCTTCTCCGCGTCGTCGAAACTCGCAGCGTTGACGGTCGTGAAACCGGTAATGGAGTCCGGGCCGAGCGGAAGCTCCCTGGTGCCCTGCTTAGAGATTTCCCGACCGTGGCCGAAGCCGCCCATGTCCACGATATTCGGCTTGGCTAACTCGAACCATTTGCCCCAAGCGATCATGATTTCCGGGGTCGGCTTTTCAAATCCATAGTGCAGCAGAACGAACTTCTTCATACCCGACTCCTTTCACGACAGACACAGATCGAACATCGACCGCGGCGATTTCGTCCGAACCCTGATCACCCCTCTCGGCTTGCAGCGGGCGCTGCGCGACGGCGTTCGGCAAGGTCGAACAGAAGCGGAAGCTTGCGAACCACCGCGATGGAGCCGCTGACTCTGGCGCGCTTCGCCTCGATCGCGTCTCGAACGGTTACGCTCGCTCCAACGATCTGCAGCACGGCGTCGAACGGGGCTTCCAACGTGCCCCTGCAATCCGTGACGCCCCGCCGGATCGACGTACCCGAGCCGCCTCCTGCGACGGTAAAGCCCGCCGATTTCTTGCCATGGGTAACCACGACCCCGACGTTGATTTCCGGGACCGGCGTACGCTTTGCAATGGCATCAAGGCCAAGCATCACCCAGTCCGGCTCGAACGTGTCGCCCGGCACCGGCGGGAACAGGAAGCGTCCGCCCCAACGGATCAATTCCCGGATCGCGGGCTGCACTTCCCGACCGATCTCCGTCAGTTCGTACACCTGCGCGTTGACCGGCGGCGGCAGGCCGGTTCGGCGCACCACATTGCACTCGATCAAGGTGGCAAGGCGGGCTGTCAGCAAGGTGGGGCTCATGCCATCGAGATGATCAAGGAGATCGCCAAATCGCTTCGGCCCGAGAAGGAGCTCCCGGATGATCAGGAGAGTCCAACGCTCGCCGATGATTTCCGCTGCGCGGGCAAGCGCACAGAATTGCGGATAGTGAAGATTGCTCATGCCTCCGGGATTGGTTCCTCCGCATCATCTTCTGTAGGCGAGTGCGATCAACGGACCCACGACGGCGAATTGCAAGACTGTGAACGCGGTTTCCAGCAACAGGTAGTCCGTAACAGAACCCATCACATTCTTGGCTGCAACGGCGAGCGTCGTGAACGACCAGGACAACAGGCCCATACCGAGACCAAAGAGCAACCCGTCCTTCAGGACCGATCCGCTTGCCCGCATGACGCGAGGAAACAGCCACGAAAAGATCGCCCCCTGGATCACCATTGAAGCTAGTCCAAAGGCGATCACCGGCTCGTCGCGATAGATCTGGAGCGCGCGATACTTCTGTTCAAACAGGACCAGATGCCAGACAAAGGCGATCGGGAACGTCGGCAGAAGATAGGCGGCAAAACCGAGCCAGAAGTTTCGAACGCCGGCCGGGCGCGCACTGTAAGGAACTGCGGTCATCGGCACGCTCCAACTTTACTACATTTTTTATAGTAACTAGTACAAAATCTGGAGTCAACGGCAACGCGGGCGCCATCTGCCCGCCCGAGCACCCGGCGGGACGACGGCAACCCTTGCTGCAATCGATCTGCTTCCGCGGTTCCCTCGGGCGCAAAAGACGAGGCGACCCGATTGACAAGGCGATCCGGCTTGGTGCGTCGTCTGGCGATCGGCCTTACGAGCGACTGCGGCACTGGCGCGGTCCTTGCCTTCCCTGTAAAACATGCCGGGGCGTTGTTATGGGGTCCGGGGGGACGATGCGTCGGCGGGTGCATCTCAAAACGGTGGCGATCGCGCTTGCGGTCCTGATCGTCTCGTTTGGTATCAGTCTGAAGGTGATGGACCTCGTCGCGCCGCGCGCGACGAACCGGCCGCCGCCGCTCGCTGAACTGCCGCCGCTGCCGCCGGCGGCGCGCGCCTCCACCGTGATGGCGCCGATCACGGTGGCGCTGTCGGCGATCCGCGATGCCGCCGATCGCGGCGCGCCGCGCAACTTCGCCGGCAAGGCCGACAATCCGGTCTCGCAGATCCTGCAGAACGCCGACATCGGCTGGACCGCCGCGCGCGGGCCGATCAGCGCGGCCGGCGCGCAGGATGCACTCTCGCTCACGACGCCGCTGACCGGCACGCTGAACGTCACCGGATCGCTTTCGGCCAAGGCGACCGGGGCGATCGGCGATGCGCTCGGCGGCCTGCTCGGCGGGAACGTCGCCAAGCAGATCGGCAGTGTGAACATCAAGAACCTCAACGCCAGCGCCGAGATCAAGGGCAACGTCGTCATCACCTCGCGCCCGCGGATCGCCGCGAACTGGCGCATCGAGCCGAACCTCGCGGCCCAGGTCAATCTCGGCGACACCAGCCTCACGGTGGCCGGCGCGCGCGTCAGCGTGCCGGCGCAGGTCAAGCCGCTGATCGACCAGAACGTCGCCGAGCAGATCGCGCTGGTGCAGGCGCGCATGAAGAACGATCCGACCTTCGAGCGCAACGCGCGAACGCAATGGGCACAAGCGTGCCGCTCGATCCCGCTGCAGGGCACCACATCAGGCTCGACGATGCCGGCGCTATGGCTGGAGTTGCGGCCGACGCGGGCGATTGCGGCGCAACCGCGCATCGATGCCGCGAACCTGATACTCATGCTCGGCATCGAGGCGGAAACCCGCATCACGCCTGCCGAGACCAAACCGTCCTGCCCGTTCCCCGCCACCATCGCCATCGTGCCGCCGACACCGGGACGGGTCGCGATCGGCGTGCCGATCGACATGCCCTTTACCGAGATCACCAAGATGGTGGAGGCGCAGTTCGCCGGAAAGACTTTTCCGGAAGACGGCTCGGGCGCGGTCGACGTTACGGTCAAGCGCGCCAGCGTCGCCGCATCCGGCCACCGCCTGTTGATCTCGCTCTTGGTGAGCGCCAAGGAGAAGAAGAGCTTCTTCGGCCTCGGCGGCGAGGCCAACGTGCATATCTGGGGCAAGCCGGTGCTCGATCAGACGGAGCAGACGCTGCGGCTGGCCGACGTCGAGCTCGCCGTCGAGTCCGAAGCCGCCTTCGGGCTGCTAGGGGCCGCCGCGCGCGCGGCGATCCCGCATCTGCAGAAGACGCTGGCGGAAAAGGCGACGATCGACCTCAAGCCGTTCGCCGGCAATGCGCAGAAGAAGATCGCCGCCGTGATCGCCGACTTCCAGAAGAACGAGGATGGCGTGCGCGTCTCGGCCGAGATCACCAGATTGCAGCTCGCCGACATCGCCTTCGATTCAAAGACGCTGCGCGTGATCGCGGAAGCCGAGGGCGCGATCAACGTCACCGTGACCGCACTGCCGGCGCTTTAAATTTCATTGCGCGATTACACGGATGCAATCTAAGATCGATCGGGCTTTTTACCCCAGTTCATTGGCGCGGCAACGCACAACGATATTTTCTTTAGAGGAATTTCGATGTCAGCTCCGACGCAGGATGCCGGACAGAATGCCGCCAACCAGCGCTCGGCGGCGGCTTCAACGCCTGAAAAGATCGAGGTTCCCCCCGAAACCCTGAACGAGGATGAAGCGCTCGACATCGAGCGCAAGAACTTGCGAATTTCGCGAAACAAGGCGGTCGAGGCCTGGACCGGAATCGGCTGCTCCGGCGGCGGCATCAGGGCAGCCACTTTCTGCCTCGGTGCGCTGCAAAGACTGGCCGGCGCCGGCGTCCTCGCGCAGGTCGATTACCTCTCGAGTGTTTCCGGCGGCGGATATACCGCCTCGTCGCTGCAGTGGTGGTGGCATCGTGACCCTTCCTCCAATGCCGGCGACGAATTCCCATATGGCGTGGAATTGCGCAGCAAGAGCTCGCGATTGCGGTTTCTGAGAGGCCACGGCAGCTATCTGACACCGGGAGACGGAATCACGTTCTGGTCGGGCATCGCCGTCGTGCTCCGAACCGTCATGCTCAACATGATCGTCTGGTTCCCGCTGCTCGTGTTGACGCTGCTCGTGCTGCTTATGCTTCCCAAGCTGTTCGTCAGCGGCGATTACCGGATTTTGTGGAGCGATGAGCTCGGAACGACCGCATACCCGCCGTTCTTCGCCGCGTTCTTCCTGGTCACCCTTCTGCTGATCGTTGCGCTGATTATTTTCGCCGTCCTGCTCGCCTGGACCTCAATTCTGATTCCCCCGGAGACCAATGACAGCAACAAGGAAAGATTCAGGCGAGCGGTTTGGTGTGCCATCATCGGCATAGGCCTGTTCGGGGTTGCGTGGTTCGGGCTGCAATATGGCCGTCTCGCCCCGGGATATCAGCAATCGCTGGAAAAGACGTTCGCCGGACTGGCCATATGGGTGGCTGGCCTCTTCTCGCTGTGGACCCTCGCTATTGTTGCGTTTCAGTTGTTCGGCAAGCTGCCGGTTGGGCTGAACTACTACTTGCGACGGTCCTTCGACAGCCATGCTGGAGGTGCATTGGTCCTGGCATCGACGGCTGCGGTCATCGCATCGATTCCGCTCGTCACCGACCTCCTGATCGAAGCAGGGATGGAATACACCAAGACGGCAACAGCGGCAGGCGCCTTGACTGCGGCAGGCGGCATCATCTCGGCACTGTACGGCCATCTGGTGCAGGCGCAACGCGCGTCGGACAGCTTCGCCGGGCGGTGGGTAGCGACGATTGCGGCCGCGCTCTTCCTCTATGCTCTCGCGATCTCTGCATATCTAGTCGCTGATTTTCTCGTCGCGGATGCCCCAATCATCGCGCGCGCCTTCCCGGCACTATGCAAATGGCACGAGAAGATTTTTGTCTTTGTCAGCGGCTCGATCGTCTTTGCGGGACTGTTCGGATGGTTGACCAACCTTAACCATCTGGGGATGCATCGCTTCTATCGTGACCGTCTGATGGAAGCCTTCATGCCGTCTTACGACAAGTCGGGAAAACCGGCTCGCTTCACGGAAGCCGAAGGAACGACCCTGACGGAGATCTGGCCTGACACCCCCATGGCAGGTTCGCGATCCGAATGGCCTTATCCGTTGATCAATACCAACGTCATTCTGGTCAATGACCCGAATATCAAGCTGCAGGTGCGCGGCGGCGACAATTTTGTTCTCAGCCCCCTGCTGGTGGGGTCGTTGGCGACGGGATGGCTGAGAACGTCCGATCACATAGCCAAGCACGGGCCATTGACGCTGGCATCGGCCATGGCGGGCTCGGGAGCGGCAGCCAACGCCAATGCGGCCTACATCGGATCGGGGATCACGCGGGATCGCATCATATCGGCGCTGATGATGATCCTGAACGTGCGGCTTGGCATATGGATCGGCTCGCCGAGCGGGAAACGCGGGCGCCCCAATCACTTCAGGCCGGCGCTGACCCACGGAATATTCCGGGCCGGATATCGGAGAACCAGCCGGTTCATCGAACTCTCCGATGGAGGGCATTTCGACAACCTCGGCATCTATGAGCTGGTTCGGAGAAAAGCCGACCTGATGATCATCATTGACGCGGAGGAAGACCCCTCGACCGCCATGGCCGCACTCGTTTCGGTTTGCCAGCGCGTCCGGGAAGATTTCGATACCGAAATCATGATCGGCGACGCCGCCGATATCTTTCATTTGAAGGAGCGGGACGGCTATCCCCTGGGAGCAAAGTTTGCGCAGCAGCCCTTCTTCTACTGCGCCGTCGCGTACCCCAACGGAAAATCGGGGGCGCTCGTCTACATCAAGGCAAGCATGATCGAGGGCCTGGGATTCACGGTGAGAGGCTATCGCGCGTCCAATGCCGCCTTTCCCAACCAGCCGACCGCCGATCAATTCTTCGATGCGGCGCAGTTCGAAGCATATCGTGAATTGGGCTTTGCCTGCGCATCCGAGGTCGTCGACCACTTCGATCTTGAGGGACAACCGCTGCTCCGCAAGATCTTCACCAAGATGAACTTGCCGATCCCGACGGCAAAGCCACCGTGAGATTTATCATCCGCCGAGCGCGAGGTCGGGCGGCAGAAGATAGATAAATACCCACATGTAGAGCGCGCTGAACATCCAGACGGCGGCCAGATGGATCAACGCCGAACTGCCGATCGATCGCAAGCGGGAGCTGTAGAAGAGGGCCGCCAGAGACGTACCCACCAGGGAGAAGCAGAACGAACCGATCAACCTGACATAGGTGGATCGCTCCGCCAGGAGATGCAGGTATGTATCCATCACATACACCAGCGGCGTAAGCCGTACGCCCAGGAATGCGACCAGGGTCAGGATCCAGGCCAGCGACAGAAAGGCAAACAGCAGCGTGCTGCGCGAGACGACCGATCCGAAAAAATAGAAGCACGCGAATGGCAAGGCGCCCAGCAGCAGGGTCAGGGAATCGTCGAATGTTATGCCCTCGGTCCAGCGAATGGCGCGCGCGAGGAGGAACAGCACGCATCCGGCGGCTATCACAGCGAGCCACCCCAAGGACGCGCCGCTCTTGCGAGCGGCATTCCTGATCCCGGTTGCCGGCTCCGACGGCGGCCGATTATCGTTCATCTGACCTCAGCAGGCTGCCACCTCTTTTCTCCAGCGCGAAAGATCGAGTCCCGGTTTTCGACGTCATTGATCCGGAGCACCTGATCGGCCGTGACCGAGGTTAGGTCAAACATGATGCATGTCGATTTGGCCGGCGTCACCTTGTAATGGAAAATCTGCGTGCGTTGCTGCTGCAGCCGGGAGGGCGCGGCCAAGGCGGCGGGTATCAGGCTGGCGAGAAGGTTGGTCGTCGCGTAGCTCCAGCCATTGTCCACCACTGACGTATCGTATGAAAACTGGGACCGGTTATTGCGATACTCGAAGCCGTCATAGGTGGTGATGTCGCTGGAGCGGCAGCCCCTGGAGCTCGGGTACTTCGAATGAAACTGTTCGATAACCTGGCGGGCGCTGTAGGTCCCGCCAGCCTCGGCGGTCGAATCCAGGGCCCGCGACTCGACGAATCCCCGGCCATGATAGTCTTCATAGGCGCGGACGGTGACGCTTCGGCTGGGGAACGGCGGGCTGGAACATTGTGGATCCGGAAAAGACCCGTCCCGCACCAGCTTCACGGATCCTGATCGCGATCCGCCGCGAGCGGGCATCCATCGCGCGGTCTTGACGGCAATAACGCCGGCCCTCTCCGTCATATTGTCCTTGACGACGTAAGCGAACGAAATGTCAGTCGGCCTCGATAGCCCCTGGAAGCCCCCAAACTCGTTCCAGTTTCCATCTTTATCTTCGGCGAGCAACGTGCCCCCGGCAAATTTCGCCAAGGTCGCGGAAGGCAGGTCGCAGATTTCGGCGGCAATCGCAGGAGCGCCCACGGCTAGCAAAGTTGAAATGGCCATCAGACGTATCAGCATTGGAAAATCTCCCTGCTCGAAATGGACATCAATCGAAATAGTGGCCGGCGGCGATGGAAGCTCCGTTTAGGTGGCGCGGCCGCTGACCCCGCCCCGCAGCAAAATACGAAATACTATTTAGACGCGAAAGCCTGATAGAGTAATTCCCTAGATTTATCGTCAAGTTTGCGCATTGTCGAGAATTGGATCGGTCCGGCGGCGCGCCGGCTCAACCACGACGGCCGCAGGTGGGCAGTGCGCCAGGCGACGTTTCTGCCCACCCCGACTTTTCGTGCGCAACGACGGCATCAGCCCTCGAACTTGAACGACAGGCTCAGCTTGGCGCGGTAGGCTTCGATCTTGCCGCTGCCGTCCAGTTGCAGATCCAGCTTCACGACCTCGGCGACGCGCAGATCGCGCAGCGACGCTCCCGCGCGGGTGACCGCGCCGGCGGCGGCCTTCTCCCAGGATTCCGAGCTGGTGCCGATCACCTCGATAACCTTGTAGACGCTGTCAGCCATGTCGTCCTCCCGTTGATGCAGGGTTGCTGCAAGGGTTCAAGGCAGGAGGCAGGTGCTCCCGCCGCCTACAACCTAACATCGTGACGGGCGCGCTGATAGGATGCGCTGCATCATTGCACGCGGACGGGCCCCCCAAAGGAAATGGCCGGGCGGCATGACGCCGTCCGGCCATTTTTGAGAAAGCTTGACCTGAAGGCGGTCAGCCTCAATCGGTCGAGTACTTGAACTCCGGCATCGCCTTCAGCTGATCCTTGGTCGCGCTGAACACGGCGTGATCCGGATACCAGGGGTTCTTCTTGGCGGCCGGCGCCGCCGGCGCGGTCGCAGCCCCCGTCGTGGTCGTGCTCGACGGACGCGCGCCGCCGGTCGCGGGCTGGCTCGAGGCGCCGGTATAGGCAACGGGCTCATCGACGAACTTCAACTTGTCGAAGGATATCGCCACCAGATGCTCGCCGACACCAAGGAAGCCGCCAACGCCGATCACCGCGGCTTTGATGTCGCCGTTCTTGTCGGTCAGGAGATCATTGATCGACCCGAGGCTTTCGTTGCTGTCGTTGTACACATTGAGGCCGACCAGCTTGGAGGTCCGCCAGTTACCCTTGAACGACGTGGTATCTGACGCAGCGGTGGTGGCGCGATCCGTGTTAGCCGACGACGGGCTTTGCGCCGACGGACTTTGCGCGAACGCGACACTCGCCAGCATCGCGGAAGCCGCGAGGCCGGCTACAGCATATTTGGTCAACATATCGGTTCTCCTCAGTTCAGAAACGCACTGAGAAAACCCGGCACTTCAACAAGTGTTCCGCGCGTTCCGCATGGAACACCCGCTCTGCGCTGCGGTCAGAAGCCGCCCCAGTAAGGCGGCATGCCGTAATAGCGATGCAGCTCTGCTTCCTTCGCGCGGTCGCCCCAGTCGAAATCCTTGTCGGCGCGGAACGACGGCGCGCGCTTCAGATCTTCGTCGCCGATGTCGAGCTCATAGGCCTCGAACTTCGTGCTGTAGCGCAGCCGTCCCCACGGCAACGGAATGAGATTGGCGCCGATGCCGAGAAAGCCGCCAAAACTCAGGATTGCGTAGGAAACCTTGCCGGTGACCTTGTCGATCATCAGCCGTTCGATGTGGCCAATCATGTCCCCGTTCGGACGGCGTACCGCGGTCCCCTCGACGCGGTCGCTCGCGATCAGCGGATGGGGCTTGGCCATGACCTCTGCTGCCATTGGTCCCTCCACATGTGAGTGGGGAACCAACGCTGCACTGCGTCACCCGTTCCGTCATCGGAAATAAGACAACCACGCTTTCCTATCCGGAAAAGGATAGTTGCAAGGCGCATCTTATCGCACTGGCACCTGGCGGCGCGCTGTCGCTGCACGACAGCGAGCCGCACGGGCTCCGGGGGTTCGGATGCGACCGCCGTTCGCCAGCAGAGCGAGCGCGCTCGGCGGCCTGGATCATCGCGTCAGGCGGCGAGCGCGTCGGGATCGGCTTCCTCGTAGATCGCGATCGCTTCGAAGCGATAGTCGCAGGCGCGGCAGAACCAGAGGAACGACGTCCGGCCCTGGCTGCTCTCGACCCAATCGGGCCTGGGGATCGGCTTGCCGCACTGTGCACAGGGATTGCCACGAGGCAGATAGCTGGAGTCGAGTCGAGCCATGGCGCATCTCCCTTTAGAATTCGGACGTCGTCCGACGTCTGGCTTCTTGCTTGATCGCTTTGCTAATGTCGTTGATGGGACAGGTTTACTGTCAAAATGAACGCTTCGTGTCGCAAAAATCTTCTTTACACCTTGACTGCGACTTTTGCACGACATTCCTCGCGCGTCCGCGTGACGCAGATTCGCGTCTGCAGACGCGATGCAGCGCACGCACAATCTCAGCGTCGCATCCGCCCATTCGTTAACACGCGCGCGCAAGGCAGGTCTTCGCCGCGATGTCGTCCGTTTTTTGCCACATCTTGGCCCGCTGGTGGAACTAACCGCAGGAACCAACCGTTCACACGCGTCCATCCGCGAGATCGTTTTTATGAAAAGTTTTCCAAAATTCGTCTGGCTCGCCGCCGGCGCCGCGCTGCTCGTCTCATCAGGCGCAAGCGCGCAGAGCCGCGCGCAATATGAGAGCATGGTGGCAAGCCATGCACGCACCCACAATGTGCCGGAAGCGCTGGTGCACCGCGTGATCGTGCGCGAGAGCAAGTATCATCCGAACCTCGTCGGGCGTGGCGGCACGATCGGGCTGATGCAGATCAAGCTGCCGACCGCGCGCGGCCTCGGCTACACCGGCGACGCCGCCGGCCTGCGCGACCCCGACACCAACCTCACTTACGGCATCAAATATCTCGCCGGCGCCTACCGCGCCGCCAACGGCGATCACGGCCGCGCCATGCGCTATTATGCGAGCGGCTACTATTACGCCGCAAAGCGCCAGCGTCAGGACAAGCTGCAGGACAAGCCGCTGCAGATTGCGCCGGTGCTGGCGAGCGATGCGCCGCCGAAAATCGTCGCCGCGCCGGGCAAGACGGCCGGAACGCCGGTCGACGCCAACGCGCTGCAGACCTCCAAATAGCGGACCCCGCGTCCCGGACGCGGTGCAGCACATGGATAGCGGGACTGGTTCCCGCAAACCCGCGTTGACACGCGGGCCTATCTGCCTACATTAAGCCCTGTTCCGAGGGGTGCTCCGATGAGGAGCTGAGATACCGCAAGCTTGGGCCGTCACCTGAAACGGTGGAGTCTGGGACCGCGGTGACCCTTTGAACCTGATCCGGGTCATGCCGGCGAAGGGACAGGGATGTACCAGAAGTCAGATCCGCGGGGGGATTCCCCCGTTTCCATCATCGGCGCGGGCATTGCCGGCGCCTGGCAGGCGTTGTTGTTCGCCGAGGCCGGCCACGCCGTCACCCTGTACGAGCGCAGTGACGCCGATATGACGCTCTCCACCAGCCACTGGGCCGGCGGCATGCTGGCGCCGTTTTGCGAGGCCGAGACCTCCGAGCCGGTGATCGGGCGGCTTGGCCTGCGCTCGCTCGATCTCTGGCGCGCGCATTTTCCCAAAACCCCGTTCAACGGCTCGCTCGTCGTGGCACATGCCCGCGACCGCGCCGATTTCGAGCGCTTTGCCAAGCTCACCACCGGCCACACCAGGCTCGACGCGCGCGCGTTGAGCGATCTCGAACCCTCGCTGGAAGGCCGTTTCCGCGACGCCCTGTTCTATGCCGACGAGGCCCATGTCGAGCCGCGCAAGGTGCTGCCCGAGCTGCACGCGCGCATAAAGGCCGCCGGCGGCACCATCAAGTTCGACTGCGATACGCGCGCGGAGGATCTCGACGGCATCGTGATCGACTGCCGCGGGCTTTCCGCGCGCGACGAGCAGCCGGAATTGCGCGGCGTCAAGGGCGAGATGATCATCGTCGAGACCTCGGAGGTCGAGCTGGCGCGCCCGGTGCGGCTGATCCATCCGCGCTGGCCGCTCTATGTGATCCCGCGCGGCGACGGCAAGTTCATGCTCGGCGCCACCTCGATCGAGGCCGAGGATACCGGCGTCAGCGTCCGCTCCGCGCTGGAGCTGTTGGGCGCCGCCTATGCCGTGCATCCGGCCTTTGCCGAGGCGCGCATCGTCGAGTTCGGCTCCGGGCTTCGTCCCGCCTTCCCCGACAATCTGCCGCGGATCACGATCGGGAAAAACAAGATCGCCGTGAATGGGCTCTACCGCCACGGCTTCCTGCTGGCGCCCGCGCTCGCCGAACTGACGCTCGCCTATGTCCAACGCGGTGCGATCGACAATGAGGTGATGCGATGCGTGTGACCGTCAACGGAGAGCAGCGGGATATCACCGCCGAGCGCGTCGACGCGCTGCTCACCGAACTCGATTACGAAGGCACGCATTTCGCGATCGCGCTGAATTACGACGTGGTGCCGAAGAGCCGTTGGGCCGAAACGGCCCTGAAGGCCGGCGACGAGATCGAGATCATCACGCCACGGCAGGGAGGGTGATGGTGCCAGTGCACACGCTACACACTCCGCCGTCATCGCCCGGCGAAAGCGCGAAGCGCGTCTTCACCCAAGAGACCGGGCGACCCAGTACGCCGCGGCCTATCCGTTCGATCGAGATGCCTTTGGAATACTGGATCCCCGCCTTCGCGGGGATGACGAGTTGTGATGCGGGGATGACGGGATCATTCGAGGAGACTCCGTGAACATGGTGACCTTCTACGGCAAGACCTTCTCCTCCCGCCTCCTGATCGGCACGGCGCTGTATCCCTCGCCTGCGATCATGCAGGACGCGATCCGGGCATCCGGCGCCGGCATCGTCACCGTGTCGCTGCGGCGCGAGGCCGCCGGCGGCAAGACCGGGGATGCGTTCTGGTCGCTGATCCGCGAGCTCGGCGTCTCCGTGCTGCCGAACACCGCCGGCTGCCGCAGCGTGCGCGAGGCGGTGACGACCGCAAAACTGGCGCGCGAATTGTTCTCCACGCCCTGGATCAAGCTGGAAGTGATCGCCGACAACGACACGCTGCAGCCCGATGTCGTCGGCCTGGTCGAAGCCGCCGGCATTCTGATCAAGGACGGCTTTGAGGTGTTCCCCTATTGCACCGAGGATCTTTCGGTCGCGATGCGGCTGGTCGATGCCGGGTGCAAGGTCGTCATGCCCTGGGCCGCGCCGATCGGTAGCGCCAAGGGCATCACCAACCGCGACGCGCTAAAACTGATGCGCGAGCGGCTGCCCGATATCACGCTGGTGGTCGACGCCGGTCTCGGCGCGCCCTCGCATGCCGCGCAGGCGCTCGAACTCGGCTACGACGCCGTGCTGCTCAACACGGCGATAGCCAAAGCTGCCGATCCCGTCGCGATGGCCAACGCCTTCCGCCTCGGCGTCGAGGCCGGCCGCACCGCTTACGAGGCGGGCCTGATGGAAGCCCGCGACTTCGCCTCGCCCTCAACCCCTGTGATCGGGACCCCGTTCTGGCATGCCGTATCCTGACAGATTTTATCCCGTGGTCGACAGTGTCGCCTGGGTGGCGCGGCTCGCTCTGCTCGGCGCCGGCACCATCCAGTTGCGCGCCAAGAACCTTGGCGACGCCGAGGCGCTGCAGATCGTGGCCGACGCGCTCGAGGTCATCAAGGGCACCGACGCCAGGCTCGTGGTCAACGACTACTGGCGCGCGGCGATCGTCGCCGGCGCCAAACACCTGCATCTCGGCCAGGAAGACCTCGTCGATGCGGACCTCGGTGAAATCCGCAAAGCCGGTTTGACCCTCGGCATCTCCACCCATGACGACGAGGAGCTGGCGATCGCGCTCGCCGCCAAGCCGGACTACATCGCGCTCGGCCCGATCTTCCCGACCACGCTGAAATCGATGCGCTTCGCCCCGCAGGGCATTCCAAAAATCACCGAGTGGAAGAAGCGCATCGGCGACATCCCGCTGGTTGCGATCGGCGGCATCAAGTTCGAGCAGTCAGCCGAAATCTACGCCGCCGGCGCCGATTCCATCGCCGTCGTCAGCGACGTCACCCAGAATGCCGATCCCGATGCACGGGTGCGGCAGTGGCTCGGCCAGAGCACGGAGGCGGCGTGATGCCCAACTCTTTCCCCGTCATTGCGAGCGAAGCGAAGCAATCCATTGGCACCGCGGGTGCGGTGACAGTGGATTGCTTCGTCGCTTCGCTCCTCGCAATGACGAAAACAACCAACAGAATTTAACGGAGGATAACGTATGAACATCCGCTCCAATCCCGACACCACCCTGCCCGCCGTCACCACCGGCCCCCTCGCCTCGTCGCGAAAAATCTTCGCCACCCCGGACGCCGCGCCCGACCTGCGCGTGCCGCTCCGCGAGATCATCCTCTCCGAAGCCGCCGGCGAGCCGAACCTACCGGTCTACGACACCTCCGGCCCCTACACCGACCCGACCGTCACCATCGACGTCAACGCTGGCCTCGCCCGCAACCGCATGGCCTGGGTGAAGGAGCGCGGCGGCGTCGAGGAATATGAGGGCCGCGAGATCAAGCCCGAAGACAACGGCAATGTCGGCGCATCGCACGCGGCAAAGGCGTTTACCGCGCACCACAGGCCGATCCGCGGGCTTGATGGCCACAAGATCACCCAGCTCGAATTCGCCCGCGCCGGCATCATCACCAAGGAGATGATCTACGTCGCCGAGCGCGAGAATCTTGGCCGGAAGGCACAGCTCGAGCGCGCGGAAGCGGCGCTTGCCGACGGCGAAAGTTTTGGCGCGTCCGTGCCCGCCTTCATCACCCCAGAGTTCGTGCGCTCCGAGATCGCGCGCGGCCGCGCCATCATCCCCTGCAACATCAACCACGCCGAACTCGAGCCGATGATCATCGGTCGCAATTTCCTCACCAAGATCAACGCCAATATCGGCAACTCCGCCGTCACCTCCTCGGTGGAGGAGGAAGTCGACAAGATGGTGTGGGCGATCCGCTGGGGCGCCGACACCGTGATGGACCTCTCTACGGGGCGCAACATCCACACGACGCGGGAATGGATCTTGCGCAACTCGCCGGTGCCGATCGGCACCGTGCCGATCTACCAGGCGCTGGAGAAGTGCGAAGGCGATCCGGTCAAGCTGACCTGGGAGCTCTACAAGGACACGCTGATCGAGCAGTGCGAACAGGGCGTCGACTATTTTACCATCCACGCCGGCGTGCGCCTGCCCTACATCCACCTCACCGCCAACCGCGTCACCGGCATCGTGTCGCGCGGCGGCTCGATCATGGCGAAGTGGTGCCTGGCGCATCACAAGGAGAGCTTCCTCTACACGCATTTCGACGAGATCTGCGACCTCATGCGCAAGTATGACGTCTCGTTCTCGCTCGGCGACGGCCTGCGCCCCGGCTCGATCGCGGACGCCAACGACCGCGCGCAGTTTGCTGAGCTGGAGACGCTCGGCGAACTTACCAAGATCGCGTGGGAAAAGGGCTGCCAGGTGATGATCGAAGGCCCCGGCCACGTGCCGATGCACAAGATCAAGATCAACATGGACAAGCAGCTCAAGGAATGCGGCGAGGCCCCGTTCTACACGCTCGGGCCGCTGACCACGGACATCGCGCCGGGCTACGACCACATCACCTCAGGGATCGGCGCCGCCATGATCGGCTGGTTCGGCTGCGCCATGCTCTGCTACGTGACGCCGAAGGAGCATCTGGGTCTCCCTGATCGTAACGACGTCAAGGTCGGCGTCATCACCTACAAGATCGCTGCCCACGCCTCCGACCTCGCCAAGGGCCATCCCGCCGCGCAGCTGCGCGACGACGCGCTCTCCCGCGCGCGCTTCGACTTCCGCTGGACCGACCAGTTCAACCTCGGTCTCGATCCGGACACCGCAAAGAACTTCCACGACGAGACGCTGCCGAAGGAAGCCCACAAGGTCGCGCATTTCTGCTCGATGTGCGGCCCAAAATTCTGCTCGATGAAGATCACGCAGGACGTGCGGGACTATGCGGCGACGCTGAACGATCCGGCGAGCGTCGGGATGTCGGTGAGCGGGACGATCGAGGATGGCATGGCGGCGATGAGCGCCAAGTTCAAGGAGATGGGATCGAGCGTGTATCTCGATGCGGAGAAGGTGAAGGAGAGCAATCGGGTGTTGTGAGCGCGCATGCAGACCCCGATGAGCGATAGCCTCACCGGCGTCTGGGACGGCACCTTCGTTCAGCGGCAGATTGGCATGGTCACGTTTCTCGCGACGCTCATCGAATCCGGTGGCGCGCTCGCGGGAAACATCACCGAGCCCTGCACGGTGCCCGGCTGTCCCGTGAGCACCCATAACGCGTCGATTGCCGGCCATCGGTCCGGCAGCGCCGTCTCGTTCATCAAGCGCTACGAGCCGCCCGGGCACGGGTATGACACCGTGTCCTATGAGGGCACGGTGAATGCCGACGCGACGGAAATCGACGGGCGCTGGAAGCTGCCGGGGATGAAGGGGTCGGGAACGTTTCTGATGGTGCGATCGGGCAAGCCTGCGGAGGCGGTGGTGGTGGAAGAACAGAAGAAGGAGCCGGTGCGCTAGCAATCGTAGCTCGGACGAGCACCACCGTATCCGGAATTGTAGCCGACTAGCAGACCCATCCGGCGCCTCTTTCGACGAGAGCCAACCATTTCTGCTTATATGTGGGCTCCGAGTTCTTCTCCATGGTGACCATCCATGACGCACGTGACTACGCGGCGAAGCTGAACACTCCGGTTAGACCCAATACGTCGCTCACACCATTGGCCCCTTTTCCAGCGATATCGCTGAAGGTCAGGGAGTCGCCATCGCGTGCATCTCGATGCCGAGGTGCTACGATTTACTCCGCTATTCACTTAGTGAGAGACGCCGGGCACGACCCTCACATACCTGATTTGGCCTTAACATCTACGACCCATCTCTAACGTGCTAAAGGCGCACCTAGCTCTATGCTATCGGCGCAATCGAATCCCGCAATTTTTGTTGCGCATCTAGGTCAAGGTCAGAACTACGGACAGCGATACGTGAATACGGAGAGTCGAAAAGCGCGCGGAGACATTCTAAATAGAGAACCGATTTTGACAGCCGCGTCGTCGATGTCACCATACTCAGTTTCAAGAAAACGATTCTCCTAAGGGCAATCCACGCCGCGAACCTACTCCGCCCCACACGGAACCAGACCCATCCCGTCGACAGCATTACGAAGAGAAACACAAGCCAGATTTCTTCCTTGAAGAATATGTGGCTGAGATCAAGCTCTCGACGGCTTGAATGGAGGAAGAGCAGTAAGGCCATCTGCAAAATGGAAGTCATAAAGGTAATGGAAATCAATACCATTAGACCGCTACGCCCTTTTATAACTTGTTCGCTATCTCTGTCCGCTTCCGCGTCGTAAAAGTAGCTCCTAGGTCGAGCCTTGGACTTCGTAAAAAATCTCCAAACCAACCAAAACCCTTCCATGAATTTAGCCTCTACAACGGATGAGCAGAGATATACATACAATCTCAGTCGATGAAACACTGAGAAGTCCGATCCGATTATGTCCGCGAAAAACCGTAAGGATAGATCTTCGGACAATAGACTCTCAAATGGTGTTTTGTCCCTTGCAACTGACTGAAGCAACTTTGCAGTCAAGCTTTCGCGGTGAGCCAAAACTATCCACGCCACCTTCGCTATCATATACTCATAGAACTGTTTATGAGGTAATCGAAGGTTGCTAGGGCCGCCGGCTGGATCAGACACAAACACTCCCGCACTAGCTACTTCGTTTGAAACACGTTCTAATCGATCGCCTCTCGTTTCCTCGCGAAATCGTTCTTCAAATGAGCGGGTCTGTTCGCCAATATGCGGCGGAACCCCCGACCGCTGAAACATCCTAAATACTTCATCATAAATTTGGGCAACTACTCCATTAAAGGAGGCCCTACTGATGGTATTTCGCGCCTCTGTATCCGCCATCCTCCACACCACCGCCAGGGTGAAAACCTCTCGAACTTCGCGCGGCAAGAGTAGGTAGCTCGCGCCTTCTGGCGTCGCGTAAAGTCGTCGGTCGCTCTCAATCTCCTCCTCTTTTCGGCGATAGATCGCTTGCAGATAGTTCTCTAGGAGAGTTGAGCTAGTTAGATTTTGACCTTGGCTCTGAAGCTGTACAACTTGATCCCAGATTGTAGCCACGACCGGAAGCATCGAGGGACGTGAAACTATCTCTAGAAATGCGGGGTTCTCCTTAGTTGCCTTCATAATGGAATTACATCGCGCTGGCCCAAAGCCCAACAATACTCTTCGGATTTCGTCCTCATTCAAACGATCGAGCTGCCATAGCTGTGTAAATGCATTTCCGGCAGCTCCTTTCATTGCGTCCGCCCGCAACGTTCGATTCTTTTCTTGTTCATCAAGAAAGAAATTGGGCCGACCGGTGAAGATTAGCTTCGTTCCCGGGTAAGCGAATCGCCAAAGAGCATTGAAATGCTCATGTCTATCGTAAGCTCGCCCAGCGTTGCGAAGCTCGTCGAATCCTTCGAAGATAAGAACAGCTTCTCCGGCTCTAATTAAATTGAAGAGTTGCTTTGGCGCCAAGCCATAACGGCCAGCCCAAGAAGAAAGAAACGCGACCGGATCAATTTCTGCCGGGCTTTGGCCACGCAATTCGATCAACAGAGGTACTCGCTCAGCTATTGCTGCATTTGCCAAATACCGCCCGGCCCATTTCATGCAAAACGCGAGCATTGCAGTACTTTTGCCTTGACCATACTCGCCGGTGATTGCCAAATGCCTCCTACTCCTATCTTCGAGCCACTCAATTAGAATTTTATCGAGAGACTCTCGCTCAACAGATTTTGGGGGCATCACATGCGCGTCGACGAACGTATCCTGCAAGGTAGCCGTAGTTCCACCGAGCACATCACGGTTGAAGCGCTTGATTAGATCTCGCGCGTATGGCGTGAAGTTAAGTCCTCGCTTCAGAAGCGCCTGTCTCGGCCATACTTCCACCATAAGACCTTCGCACGAGACGTTGCGTTCGTCGCTTGTCCGTCCTTCGTTAAAAATGGCAAATACCTTTGATTCCGTTGGTGAAGCTCCCTCCCTAGCGAAGACGTCAAGTCGTTTGCGCAAATCGACGTCATCCGGCTCGTTCTCGAATACGAGAAGTACCATAGGAAGCGTAGCGAAAGGCTGCTGATGTGCGACATACATTTCGCCAATCCAGACCTGAAGGCGACCTCGCCAACCCGAATCCGAAAAGATGGCCTCCGGAAATGCGGCCTCAAACAATTGACGTGCAAGCACGTGCCAAGGCGGTGCAGCCGGCGCCTCGCTTTGCCGCTGTTGCCAGTTGACAGCGATTTCGCTGGCGATCGGGTCTGCTTCTCTTGCCAGAAGCCGCCGAATTTCGGAAAGCGCAAGGGACGAGATTGAGTTGTCTTGGTCGTACTTCGCCAATTCATTGACGTTGACCGTGACAGGCCCTTCCCAAGTTATCAAAGCTGACTGGGCGAACTTATAGATTAGGAATAGGGCGGCTACCGTAGCAACAAAGCCAATTAGCATTCCTAACCAGTTTGGGCCGTCAATTGTTACCGGAGCGCCGGAGAAGCTCGCTAAAGAGTGCACACTCGATAGTGCTGCATTGAGAATCTGAATTGGAAGTGGCCCGGATAGAAATGCGAGCAAACCGGCAACGCACGAAACCATGGCTGCAACGACCGCCAGAGCGAATCGCGCCTTCGACACCAGCATTCTGTATCTTAACCAGACAGCGTAAACGACCGTTAGGAGAAGGGCCAATAGCAATAGGACGGTCAATAGATTGGATTGAAGCCACTCGATGACACTAGACATGATGCAGCCCATCAAAGGTTTTTGTTGGCCCGTCTTCAGATGCAACCGGGGCCACTAATAATATCTATGTTAAACTAGATGTTGCAAACGTTGCAACTTGCAGAAAGGGATATCTTACACGGTCGTTAAAGCCCGGGTGCGCAGAGCAACACGCGGTATCGCGCGAGGCAAGCGCAGATCCGATGAGCGCAGCTACATCGAGTAAGCAGCGCCGCATGTCGTTGCGCTCATGTTGGCCTACGACGCTGCGTTACTAGTCATTGAGGAAATCCTAGTTTGCAAGAGCACCTCCCATGGACCCACACTCGTTGTGTTGGTCGCTGCCCACCGACATTGTGCCAATCATCGCAAAGGACTGTGGCGGGCCGAAAATTGCTTGCCGCTTCTATCGCTGCCCGAACATTCACCACGATCGCCATTGAGGAGTAAGTCGACGAGGATAGGACTGCGCTTCGTCCACTCCGCGGCATCGACTCAGTAGTCGGTTCTGCCTCGGAATAGCCATCGTGCGATCCAGCATTCCTGCGGGATGAGCACACCTTGTGGTTTGATAACGACACATCGCCCTTGCGCGGAAATTGTTCCGCTTAGCCGGATGCACCGACACGCCGTGACCCGCACTCCCGCGATTTTCTGCCTGCCGTTCAATATATACTTCTGGATGTGCAGAATGAATGTCAAAACTTTTCCGTGCTTGTTAATCTTCCGTTAACCATTCGCGCCCAGGCTCCCCTGCGGCTAGGGGAAGTGATTCCTGATGTTTCTGCTCCGCGTTTCGGAGCAGGCGTCGATCGGGAGGTGTAGATGCCCCAGAAGTATGATGACGTGTACCTTGGCATGGACTGTATCCCCATGCCCGAGATTCCGCCTTCGGTTTCTCAGATGCCCTCACCCCATGAGATCGTTCCCATGTTGATCGGCTCGACGGTCGAGGCGATCGAGCGCGAGCTCGTGCTGCAGACGCTGGCGCGCTGCCACGGCAACCGCACGCATGCCGCGCGACTGCTCGGGCTTTCGGTGCGCACGATGCGGAACAAGATCCGGCAGTACGGGACTGATGGCGCCGACCTATCCGGGCACGGCTAGGTCGAGCACGTTTCGCCATCATCCCGCCTTTCGCTCAAAACGTGGGGTGCACAACGGCAGGCCATCTTTGCAGGCTCCGCGCTTGAAGAAGTTGCGTTTCTGCGTCTATTCTCTGGCGCTGCAGCGACTGGAGGAGGTTTGAGTTGGCCGGAACGGACACCTTCGTCTTTCGGGCGGCGCCCGCGGGCAGCGCATCGATCTATCGGGACATCGAGGTCGATCCTGCAAAGTCGCTGTACGCGCTCGCCGAGGCCATCGTCGCCGCGTTCGATTTCGATTTCGATCACGCCTTTGGCTTCTATACCGGGCTCACGCCCGCCAAGATGCACAAGGCATTTCCCAAATACGAGCTGTTCGCGGATAGTGGCGATGCCGCCCCAGGGGTGCTCGGCGTCAAGAAGACCCGTGTGTCGCAGGCCTTTCCCGAGGCCGGGCACACCATGCTGTTTCTGTTCGATTACGGCGACGACTGGCTCTTCCGGGTAACCCTGCGCACGATCGGAAAGAAGAGCCCCAACACCCGATATCCGCGCGTCGTCGCAACGCGTGGCGAGGCTCCTGCTCAGTACCCCGTCGACGAGGACGATGACGACGATGGGCCGCGCTTTGGAATCAATCCTCTCACGGGTGAAAAAACATGGTTCAAGAAATAGCGGAACTCGCGGCAACCATGGCTCGGATGAGCGAGACGATATCGCGAAGGCAGTCGTCGCAGATATCGCTCGCTCATGCGGGCACGAGCGCAGTGCGTTCCGTTACTCTTCGAACATCTCCTCGAACAACCGCTTCGCCCGCTCCAGGCCCTCGTCAGTGAACACCACCGACTTCACCTTTCCGACGGGATCACGGATCATGCCTTTCTGGTGCAGCCGGCCGAGGACATCCCAATCAAAGCCCTTCCAGGCGCGATCGTAATCGTGCAGCGTCAGATAGAGCAGCGCCAGCGCCGTGTCGTCGATCTTGTCCTTGTTGATGGCCATCGTGAACCCCTCATCGCGCGATAATCGGGCATCCTAGTTCGGCGCGCGCGAGACGCAATGCTGGTCGAATACCTTGGATTGGTAGGCACGCTTCCGTCTTCACTCTCCGAGTTACCGCGAGACACTGCGCTTTGCCCATCCTGCAGCAGGGTGCCCCCGCGGCTGATTTGGTTCGTGTGCAAGCGCAAAATGCTTTGCGCCGCCTGCGGCATTTCAACCCGACGGGCAAATCACTTCCGATTTTCGGAAATCACGTCAAACCAACAATTTCTGAAAATCAAAAATATTCCGCTTCCGTTCTCACCCAAATCAGCGGCATAAGTACAGCCGTCTCACCGCGAGATGAGGGGCGTCGGCCATCGTCACCAACGCGCGGTAAGATGCGATGGACGCCGATGCCATGACGGACGAGTATGGCTGAGGCGTACGGTGAAGTCGTGTGGTTCTGGCGCCGTGGTGCTGGCGTTAAGCCCGAGGGAAGCGAAAGCGTCCTGCGGGCGACGGAGGCAAAAGAGCCGTTCTCCGGGAAGAGCACGAAGTAAGCCGTAAAGCCATTGCGCAGGGAAGGCCGGGATGCTCCCGCCGAACCTGTATGCTCGTGTGCATGCTTCTTTTTTCGCATAGAAGCACACGGGACCGCGGGTGCCGGCGCGCACCCGGTCTTCCCTGCGCCCTCAATCTCGATGAGGGCAATAGAGGCTGCAAATCTCGGGCAGTTCGTGTCGCGAGAAGGCCTCGTCATATTTGCATGTCATCGTCCGGCTTGACCGGACGACCAAGTATTCCAGAGACGGCAGTGATTGAACCGATGAGCCGCGGCGTACTGGATCCCCGCCTTCGCGGGGATGACGAGCGAGTGTTGTGGCGCGATCCGCGGGTGAGACGGAGAAGCACGCTTCCGATGGACCGCCATAGGCAGCGCCTATGCCCCTCCCCGCTCAATCCGACGGCACGATGCGCCTATTTGGAATTCAAATAATTGGTCACACTCCAACTATTTTTTTGTCCACACATTCTACTTGAACGTGGGCTGACTTATTTTCGACGCACGAAACACCAAGAAATGGAAGCCGAGATCGCGGCGTTGCAACAAAGATAAAGTCCGTGCCGGGGAAGAAATAACGTGGGTGAACTTCTGGGGTCGATAGCCTTCGCTTTGATCGTCATCGCCGTGATCGCCGGCGCATGGGCCTCGATTTCGACGCTGCTGCGGAAGGGCCTGATGGCGCTGGTCGGGTTCGACCGGGTCTCGGTCCACGAGTTCGAGACCCTGCTGCTGTACCGCAACGGCCGCTTCGAAAAAGCCCTTGGCCCCGGCCGCCACCGCATCCCGGCCGGCAGCCGGCAGCTGGCGCGGATCGACATCCGGCCCGAGGTGTTCAAGTTCACGCAGGGCACCGTCTCCTCCGACCGCTTCGCCCTCAGCCTCGTCTATGTCGTGCGCACCCAGATCGTCGACCCGCGCGCCTCGTTCGAGAGCACGCAGAACTACCGGAACGAGGTCTGCATGCGCCTGCAATCGGTGGTGAAGGCGATGTGCAGCCGCAAGTCGCGGCTCGATATCCAGATGGACCACCAGACCTTCGGCAACAACGTCCAGAAGGCCGCCAGCCAGGTGTTTCGCTCGATCGGCTGCGAATGCCTGACGTTCGAACTGATGCAGGTGGATGTCGTCGGGCTGGCCGCCGAGCTGGACAACCGGCGAATGGAAGCCGTCCAGGCGCAGGGCGTCACGGGCGAAAGGGGCGCGTTCGCCGTAATGTGATCGCCCCTGGCGCATCGGCCGATCGATCGCGCGCCGCCGCCGATCGGGGGGCGCGGAGTGCCGTTCGGCTATCGGGGGCACGGGCGGGGAGCCGGCACATGCCGCGCCGCTCCCGATTTCGAGCCCCAAGGCCGGCCCGCGCGCAGCTCGTCTGCGCAGGCCGAATGGCTTCCGGGATTGTACAAATTCCTGCAATGTCCACCTGTCTCCAATCCATCAATGACCCGGACCCGTCAAACATGAGCCAGACCAAACTGTTCGAGCCCTTCAAGCTCGGCCCGATCACCCTGCCGAACCGCCTCGTGATGGCGCCGCTGACCCGCAACCGCGCGGTGCCGCCCGGCATGGTGCCGAGCCCGCTCGCGGTCGACTATTACGGCCAGCGCGCCTCGGCCGGACTTTTGATCACCGAAGCCAGCCAGGTCTCGCAGCAGGGCCAGGGCTATCAGGATACGCCCGGCATCTATTCGAAGGAGCAGGTCGCGGGCTGGCGTCAGGTCACCGACCGCGTGCATGAGAAGGGCGGCCGCATCTTCATCCAGATCTGGCATGTCGGCCGCATCTCGCACACCGCGCTGCAGCCCGGCGGCGGCAAGCCGGTCGGACCGAGCGCGATCCGCGCCAAGGGCAAGACGTTCGTGAACGGCACCTTCACCGATATCTCCGAGCCGCGCGCGCTGGAGCTGTCGGAAATTCCCGGGATCATCGACGACTTCAAGCGCGGCACCGAGAATGCGCTGGCCGCCGGCTTCGACGGCGTCGAGATCCACGGCGCCAACGGCTATCTGCTCGACCAGTTCGCCAAGGACGGCACCAACAAGCGCACCGATGCCTACGGCGGCGGCATCGAGAACCGCGCCAAACTGATGCTGGAAGTCTCGAAGGCGGTGGCTGCTGTCGCCGGCGCCGAGCGCACCGGCATCCGCATCTCGCCGGTGACGCCGGCCAACGATGTCTCCGACTCCAACCCGCAGCCGCTGTTCGACTACATCGTGGACGGCCTCAGCGCGCTGAAGCTGACCTACATCCACGTCGTCGAAGGCGCCACCGGCGGCCCTCGTGACATCGCGCCGTTCGACTATGCGAGCCTGCGCAAGCGGTTCAGCGGCGCCTATGTCGCCAATAACGGCTACGATTTCGATCTCGCGACAAAAGTGCTGCAGGCCGGCGCGGCGGATCTGATCGCGTTCGGAAAACCGTTCATCTCCAATCCCGATCTCGTCGAACGCCTGAAGAAGGGCGCGCCCTTGAACGAATGGGACAAGAACACCTTCTACGGCGGCGGTGCCAAGGGATATACGGACTATCCGACGCTCGCGGCCGCGCAGGCGGCGGAGTAAGGGCACACCGCGATCTCCGTCATTGCGAGGAGCGACAGCGACGAAGCAATCCATCTATCCGCTATGCCGTACGATGGATTGCTTCGCTTCGCTCGCAATGACGAAAGAAAAAGGCCGGGATCTCTCCCGGCCTTTCGTATTCTCCGGCCGTCATGCCCCGCCGAGGCGGAGCATCCAGCAGCCGCGGCCATCAGCAAGAGAGCCGAAAGCCGCGGCGTACTGGATCGTCCAGTCCCGGCTACGCCGGGGCCGGACGATGACGCCGGGGGATCACTTCGCCTCGGCGCGCTTCGGCGGGGTCGCCGGCCACGACTTCACCAGCGTGTCGTAGTCGACCGTCTCGCCCTTCGGCTTCTCGTTCGCCAGCTTGCGCTGGGGAGCGATATGACCATCCTTCGCGGCCTTGGCGAACCAGAACTCGGCCGTTTCTTTCTTGTTCAGCTTCGGTCCACAGGCACCCTGCACGCCGCTCTTCTCGAGGCGTTCGAGCACGGAGTCCTGGGCTGCGGCCAGCGCATCCATCGCCGCCTGCGGCGTCTTCGCACCGGACGACGCATCGCCGATGTTCTGCCACCACAGCTGCGCCAGCTTCGGATAGTCGGGCACGTTGTTGCCGGTCGGGGTCCACTGCACGCGCGCGGGCGAGCGGTAGAACTCGATCAGGCCGCCGAGCTTGGGCGCACGCTCGGTGAACGACTTGTCCCAGATGTCGGATTCACGCACGAAGGTGAGGCCGACATGGCTCTTCTTCAAGCTGACCGTCTTGGAGTTGATGAACTGCAGATAGAGCCAGGCCGCCTTGCGGCGATCGGGCGGGGTCGACTTCAGCAGCGTCGCCGAGCCGGCGTCCTGGTAGCCGAGCTTCATGCCCTCTTTCCAGTACGAGCCGTGCGGCGACGGCGCCATGCGCCACTTCGGCGTGCCGTCCGCGTTCACAACCGCAATCCCGGGCTTCACCATGTCGGCGGTGAAGGCGGTGTACCAGAAGATCTGCTGGGCGATGTTGCCCTGCGCCGGCACCGGGCCTGCTTCGGAGAAGGTCATGCCCTGGGCCTGCGGCGGGGCATATTTCTTCAGCCAGTCGAGATATTTGGCGATGGCGTAGACCGAGGCGGGACCGTTGGTGTCGCCGCCGCGCTCGACCGAGGAGCCGACCGGGCGGCAGCCTTCCATGCGGATGCCCCATTCGTCGACCGGCAGGCCGTTCGGGATGCCCTTGTCGCCGTTGCCGGCCATCGACAGCCAGGCGTCGGTGAACCGCCAGCCGAGCGAGGGATCCTTCTTGCCATAGTCCATGTGGCCATAGACCTTGACGCCGTTGATCTCCTTGATGTCGTTGGTGAAGAACTCGGCGATGTCTTCATAGGCCGACCAGTTCACGGGAACGCCGAGCTCATAGCCGTACTTGGCCTTGAACTTGGCCTTGTAGTCCGGATTGGAGAACCAGTCGTAGCGGAACCAATAGAGGTTCGCGAACTGCTGGTCGGGCAGCTGGTAGAGCTTGCCGTCCGGGCCCGTGGTGAAGGACTTTCCGATGAAGTCGTTGACGTCGAGCTGCGGGTTGGTGACGTCCTTGCCCTCGCCGGTCATGTAATCCGACAGGATCACGGTCTGGCCGTAGCGGAAGTGGGTGCCGATCAGGTCGCTGTCGTTGATCCAGCCGTCATAGACGTTCTTGCCGGACTGCATCTGGGTCTGCAGCTTTTCAACGACGTCACCCTCCTGGATCAGGTCGTGCTTGACCTTGATGCCGGTGATCTCGGTGAAGGCCTTCGCCAGCGTGCGTGATTCATATTCATGCGTCGTGATGGTTTCCGACACGACGTTGATTTCCATGCCCTTGAACGGGGCGGCGGCCTTTTCGAACCACTGCAGCTCCTTCAGCTGGTCGGCCTTCGACAGCGTCGAGGGCTGGAATTCGCTGTCGATCCAGCGCTGGTTGACGGCGTCGTCCGCACGCGCGGGCGCGGCAATGGTCACGGAAGCGGCGATCAGCGCGGCCGCGCTGGTCATCGTCAGAAAGCTCTCCTTGGTCAACGGACCATTCTTTCCTCTCAAGCGTCGCATGTTGGATCCTCCGGTTGCAGCGACAAACATATATTTCAGGCCCGGGTTGATCCCGGATCTGCTCTTTTTCGCTTCCTAGACGGTGCGGAAAATCGCAACGGCCGATAGAAGCGAAATCACGGTTGCGAGCCACAGGCTCGAGATTTCAACGCCCTCCCCGATCGGCAGCGTCAGAAGCGGATCGGTGCCGACAAAGGCAATCCACAACAGATGAATGACGGCTGCCAGCACCAGCGAGATGAACAGCCGGTCGCCGCGCGTGGTCGGAATGCGCAGCACGCCGACGCGCTCGGCCTCGGGATAGGTGGCCGCGAGCCAGGTCATTACACCGAGCGTCAGCGTCAGCATCACGAAGAAGATCGCGGTCGGCAGCGTCCAGGCCATCCATGCGATGTTTTCCATGGGCTTACGCCTCTCTTTCGAGCATGATCTCCGCGCAAACGCTTCGCGTTTGTCGCAGGGAAAACCGGTGCCCACTTTTCGGGATCATGCTCATACCCGTCCCAGCGCGAAACCGCGCGCGATGTAGTTGCGGACGAACCAGATCACCAGCGCGCCGGGGATGATGGTGAGCACGCCGGCGGCGGCGAGCAGGCCCCAATCCATGCCGGCTGCCGAGACCGTGCGGGTCATGATCGCCGAGATCGGCTTGGCATTGACCGAGGTCAGCGTGCGCGCCAGCAATAGTTCGACCCAGGAGAACATGAAGCAGAAGAACGCGGCAACGCCGATGCCGCTCGCGATCAGCGGCACCAGGATCTTGACGAAGAAGCGCGGAAACGAATAGCCGTCGAGGAACGCGGTCTCGTCGATCTCGCGCGGCACGCCGGAAACGAAACCTTCGAGAATCCACACCGCGAGCGGCACGTTGAAGATGCAGTGCGCCAGCGCGACCGCCCAGGGCGTATCGAACAGGTTGATCGCCGAATAGAGATTGAAGAACGGCAGCGCGAACACCGCCGCCGGTGCCATGCGGTTAGACAGCAGCCAGAAGAACAGATGCTTGTCGCCGAGGAAACGGTAGCGCGAGAAGGCATAAGCCGCCGGCAACGCCACCGAAATCGATATCACGGTGTTGATCAGCACGTATGTCAGCGAGTTGATGTAGCCGGAATACCAGCTCTCGTCGGTGAAGATGCGCTTGTAGTTCTCCAGCGTCGGCTGGTGCGGCCACAGCGTCATCGTCGTGACGATTTCGGTATTGGTCTTGAAGCTCATGTTGACGAGCCAGTAGATCGGCAACAGCAGGAAGATCAGGAACGTCACCATGATGATGCGGCGGCCGGGAATCGAGTTCATCACGCGCCTCCCTTTTTTTCAGGACGCTCGGTTCCAGCGTTGGTCATCACGGTGTAGAAGATCCAGCACACGATCAGGATGATCAGATTGTAGACCAGCGACAGCGCGGCGGCCTTGCCGAGATCGAACTGACCGAGCGCGATCTTGACCAGCTCGATCGAGACGAAGGTGGTCGAGTTGCCCGGCCCGCCGCCGGTGACGACGAACGGCTCGGTGTAGATCATAAAACTGTCCATGAAGCGCAGCAGCACGGCGATCAGGAGCACGCGGTTCATCTTCGGCAGCTGGATCGCCTTGAACACCGCCCAGCGCGAAGCGCCGTCGATCTGCGCCGCCTGATAATAGGCGTCGGGGATCGACTTCAGCCCGGCATAGCACAAGAGCGCCACGAGGCTGGTCCAGTGCCAGACGTCCATCACGATGACGGTTGCCCAGGCGTCGAACTCGTTGGAGACGTAATTGTAATCAATGCCCAGACTGTTGAGAGTATAGCCGAGCAGGCCGATGTCGGGCCGGCCAAAAATCTGCCAGATCGTTCCGACCACGTTCCACGGAATCAAGAGCGGCAGCGCCAGGATGACGAGGCATGCGGCGACGGTCCACCCCTCGCGCGGCATCGACAGCGCCACCACAATGCCGAGCGGCACCTCGATCGCCAGGATGATCGCGGAGAACATCAGGTTGCGGCCGAGCGACGCCAGGAATCGCCCGCCGAGATCGGTCGAGGGATCGAGCAGCTCCTTGAACCAGCCGACGCCGTTCCAGAAGAACTGGTTGTTGCCGAAGGTGTCCTGCATCGAATAGTTCACCACCGTCATCAGCGGCAGGATCGCGGAGAATGCGACCACCGCGAATACCGGCAGCACCAGGAACCAGGCTTTTTGGTTGACGGTCTTGTCCATCAGGCAACCCCCTCGACCAGACGGCTGTCGGCATAGACGTGAACATGGGCGGGATCGAACACCAGCCCGACCGTGTCGTCGGATACTGAGAAGGCTGGCGGCACGCGCGCGGAAAATTTTGCATCGCCGACGCGAACACGGGCGAAGCGGGCACGCCCGAGATCGTCGATCCGTTCGATCGTGGCCGACAGCAGGCCCGATGCGGGCGCGGCGACATTGACGAATTCCGGCCGCACGCCGATCTCGATTTTCGCGCCCGCCGGCAACACGCCGTAATTCCGGTGCAGGCCGATGATGTGGCCGTCGATGCGCGCCTCGTGCCCGCTCACGGCAGCCGGCACGATGTTCATGCCGGGCGAGCCGATGAAATAGCCGACAAAAGTATGCGCAGGCTTCTCGAACAGTTCAGCCGGCGTACCGCTCTGCACCACGCGGCCGTCATGCATGACGACCACCGTATCGGCGAAGGTCAGCGCCTCGGTCTGGTCATGGGTGACGTAGATCATCGTGAGATCGAGCTCGCGGTGCAGCGCCTTGAGTTTCGAGCGCAACTGCCACTTCAACTCGGGATCGATCACCGTCAGCGGCTCATCGAACAGAACGGCGGCGACGTCGGAGCGGACGAGGCCGCGACCGAGCGAAATCTTCTGCTTGGCATCCGCGGTCAGGCGCGTCGCCTTGCGGTCGAGATAGAATGTGAGATCCAGGAGATCGGCGATCTGCCTCACCCGCGCCTCGACCTCGGCCTTCGGCACGCCGCGGTTCTGCAGCGGGAATGCGAGGTTCTGCCCGACCGTCATGGTGTCGTAGATCACCGGAAACTGGAACACCTGCGCGATATTGCGCTTCTGCGTTGACAGCGGTGTGATGTCGGCGCCGTCGAACAGGATCTTGCCGCGCGACGGCGTGACGATGCCGGAAATCAGGTTCAGCAGCGTGGTCTTGCCGCAGCCGGACGGGCCGAGCAGCGCGTAGGCGCCGCCCTGCCGCCAGGTCATGGTGACCGGCTTCAGCGCAAAGGATTCCGGCGGCGCGTCATTGCCGCCGTAGGAGTGCGCGAGATCGACGAGATCAATGCGGGCCATATCGCATCTCCCTCATGCGCTCGATCGTTTGGACAGGTGTTCTTCATGCGAAGTCCGCTCCGCTTCGCCTGAAGAAGCCTTGCCCGGCGCGGCGACCAGACGATCGGCGGCATCGAACACGAAAACATTGTCGGGATCGAGCACGGCATCGAGCGTCTGGCCAGGTTCGTATTCATGCACGCCCTGCAGCACCGCGACCCAGTTGGAACCGTCGCGGGTAACATGCACAAAGCTTTCCGAGCCGGTGATCTCGGTCACGGTGACCGTGGCATGGAATGCGTGACGCCCGGCGATGCCATTGGCGACTTCGAGCTGATGGGCGCGGAAGCCGACGCGATACGGGCCGTCGGCGAGCGATGCATAGAGCCCGCTGGCCGGCGCCTTTATGCCGCCGGCATACTGCACGGAACCGTTCTTCTTCTCGATATTGATAATGTTGAGCGGCGGATCGGAAAATACCTGCGCCACTCGGAGCGTATCGGGTTGGCGATAGACCCTCGACGTATCGCCCGCCTGCAGGACCTGGCCTTCCCACATGCAGATGGTGTTGCCGCCGAGCAGCAGCGCCTCCGACGGCTCGGTGGTCGCATAGACGAAGATCGCGCCCGAGGCCTCGAAGATGCGCGGCAGTTCGGCGCGCAGCTCCTCGCGCAGCTTGTAATCGAGGTTGGCAAGCGGTTCGTCGAGCAGCACGAGATCAGCGCCCTTGACCAGCGCACGCGCGATCGCGGTGCGCTGCTGCTGGCCGCCGGAAAGCTGCAGCGGGGTGCGCTTCAGATAGGGTTCGAGCCGCAGAAGTTTTGCAGCCTCCTGGACGCGCCGGTCGATCTCCTCGCGCGGCCGGCCCTGAACGCGCAGCGGCGAGGCGATGTTTTCATAGACCGTCAGCGAGGGATAATTGATGAACTGCTGATAGACCATCGCGACCGAGCGCTGCCGCACGTCGGCGCCGGTGACGTCCTTGCCCTCGACCAGCACGCGGCCGGTGGCGGGCTTGTCGAGCCCGGCGAGCAATCGCATGATCGAGGTCTTGCCCGAAAGCGTCGGCCCGAGCAGCACGCTCAGCGTGCCACGTTCGAGCGTCAGCGAGACGTCGCGAATGGTCGGGATGCCGTCCACGGTTCGCGTGACATGGTCGAGTGTGACGCTCATGGCCGTCCTCCCGCTTCGCGCAAGGAGCGTTCGCCAGAGGCCCGATGGGCTTTGATCCATTCGTCGAGCGCGGCGATCTCATCCGCCGACAGCCGCAAGCCGAGCTTGGACCTTCGCCACACAATGTCGTCTGCAGTGCAGGCCCATTCGTTCGACATCAGGTACCTGACTTCGCTCTCCGTCAGGGTAGCGCCAAACGACTGACCGAGATCGGCCAATGATTTCGAATTGCCGAGCAATTTTGTCGCACGCGTGCCGTAGGCATGCGCGAGCCGGCCGGCATGGGCCGGGCTGAGGAACGGATATTTCCGCATCAGCTCGGCGGTCAGCGCGGCCACCGCCGAAACATCCATGTCGCCGCCAGGCAGCGGCGCCTTGCCGGTCCACCCTTCTTTCTCTTTCGCGCTGCGCAGATAGGGCGCCAGCCGTTCCAGCGCCTCTTCCGACAGGCGGCGATAGGTCGTGATCTTGCCGCCGTAGATCGACAACAGCGGCGCGCCACCGGGCGTATCGAGTTCGAACACGTAGTCGCGGGTCGCGGCCTTGGCCTCGCTGGCGCCGTCGTCATAGAGCGGGCGGACGCCGGAATAGGTCCACACGACATCGGCCGGCAGCACCGGCTTTTTCAGATATTCGCTGGCGGAGGCGCAGAGATACTGAATCTCCTCCGGGCTCGCCTTCACCTTCGCCGGGTCGCCGTCATAGTCGCGATCGGTGGTGCCGATCAGCGTAAAATCGTCCTGATAGGGAATGACGAAGATGATGCGGCCATCGGCATTCTGGAACATGTAGGCGCGGTCGTGCTCATAGAGCTTGCGCACCACGATGTGGGAGCCCTGCACCAGCCGCACCTTGGCGCGCGAATTGACGCCCGAACCTGACGACAGCACCTGCTCGACCCAGGGACCGCCGGCATTGACCAGCGCGCGGGCCCGGATGGTGGTGCGCGCGCCGCTGACCGTGTTCTCGACCGTGACGTGCCAGACGCCGTCGACCTGCCTGATCTCGGCCGCGCGCGCGCGGGTCTGGATCTCGGCACCGCGATCGGCGGCATCGCGCGCGGTCAGCACGACGAGCCGCGCGTCATCGACGAAGCAATCGGAATATTCGAAACCGCGCTTGTAGCGGTTGGCGATCAAGGGCTTGCCCACCTCGTCATGGACCAGGTCGACCGAGCGCGTCGGCGGCAGCAGGTGACGGCCGCCGATATGGTCGTACAGGAACAACCCCAGCCGGAGCAGCCAGGCGGGCCGCAAGCCGGAGTGGTGCGGCAAAACGAAACGCAAGGGCCTGATAATGTGAGGCGCGATCTGCCAGAGGACTTCGCGCTCGATCAGCGCCTCGCGGACCAGCCGGAACTCGTAATATTCGAGATAGCGCAGGCCGCCATGCACCAGCTTGGTCGACCAGGACGACGTCCCGCTCGCCAAGTCGTTCATTTCGCAAAGGAAAACGGAATTGCCCCGGCCCGCCGCATCGCGCGCGATGCCGCAGCCATTGATGCCGCCTCCGATAATGGCGAGGTCAAATACCCTATCCAACGAAACGCATCCCCCGGCGATCGCCTCTTCACTTCGGCGACTTCGCTTTCGGGTGGGAGTTAAACACAACGAAAAACGAAAGCAAGTCGAAAGCGAAACGAAAGTGAGGAACCGCGGCGTCCCCCTACGGGCACGCCGATGGCCTCATGGAAGTTGCAAGAATCCGAACGACAACTCGTGGCCAGAGACGACAATAGACCCCCTAGGCTGCCGCAATAGCCTCGATTTCGAGAAGCCACGCCTCGTCGAAAATTCCGGCAATGACAACCGTCAGCGCGGTTTTCCGGTCGCCAAGAACTTCATTCCGCACGGCGCGATTGATGGTCGTGTAGCTGCGATCGGCAAGATACGTCCGATGCATGACAAGATTATCAAGCGTCATGCCGGCCGCCTTGAGCTGCGCTTCGACGTTGCGCCAGGCGAGCCTGCATTGCGCTTCGAAATCCCCGGGCACGCTGCCGTCAGCCGCGACCGGAATTTGGCCACTGATGAAAAGCGTGCGGGTGTGGCCGCTGACTTCAAGCGCCTGGCTGTAGCCCGTCGTGGGCACGAGTGCCGTTTCGGCATTGACGCGTCGGATCTGCATTTGGTTCTCCTTCTCTCGAGGCATCACCTCGTGCATCGCCGCACGCGCATCGCGCAAACCATTTTTCCTGCACCATCGCGTTAGATTTTCTATTCCAGGCGCGACCGGCTGCCCGCGATCCGCAGCGTTCGAACGCCACGCTGGCGTGCGTACGCTGCGGACAGAAGTATTGAGGCTGGGCGTTTTCTGCGAGGCGCGCGCTACTTCAGCCGCACCACGGTCGAGGCCGGCTCGCCGCCGGGATCATCGATATCCGCCGCCGACTTCTCCATGGCTTCAACGATCTCGATGCCGCGATGGTGGCAGATATTGGCAAGGCCTGCCGGCAGCGGCGCATCGGTCACAAAGGTCTGGATCTGGCTGAGATGGGCGATACGCACCGGCGCGCTGCGGCGGAGTTTGGTCGAATCCGCGACCAGCATGACGCTGCGCGCATTGGCGATGATCGCCTGCGCGGCCTGCACCTCGCGATAGTCGAAGTCGAGCAGCGCGCCCTCCTCGTCGATCGCGGACGCGCCGATGATGGCGTAGTCGACCTTGAACTGGCCGATCAGGCTGATCGCGGTCGAGCCGATCACGGCACCATCGGCGCGCCGCACGGCGCCGCCCGCCACGATCACCTCGATGCGCGGGTGACGGTAGAGCAGCATCGCGACGTTCAGATTGTTGGTGATGACGAGCAGGTCCTCATGCGAGGTCAGCGCGCTCGCGACCTCCTCCGTCGTGGTGCCGATATTGATGAACAGCGAGCAGCCGTTTGGAATCCGCTGCGCCGCGGCCAGGCCGATCGCCCGCTTCTCCTCCGCCGCCACGAAACGCCGCGCTTCATAGGCGAGGTTTTCCACGCCGGAGGCGATGATGGCGCCGCCATGGATGCGGGTCAGCGAACGCTGGTCGCAGAGGTCGTTGAGATCCTTGCGGATGGTCTGCGCCGACACCTCGAAACGCTTGGCAAGGTCCTCCACCATCACCCGGCCAAAGGCGCGGGCGATGTTGAGAATTTCAGTCTGACGGTGGGACAGTCCGGCCATGGCGCCACTCTGGAGCAAGAGAGGCTGTATCGTGCGGCGGTTCTGCGACGGGGTCAACGAGGGAGATAGGTGTCAAAGCAAGTCCGTCACCAAAGGCGATTTGGCAAAAGGCGGCTCTCGGCCGGTCTGCTGGGACCCTGCGGCATAAATTGAGTGTGGATAGTTAATGTCGCAAAAAGCTTTCTATGAGAGGGTTCTCTACCTTAGGTGAGACCATGACTTGGCCCAAGATTCTAGTCGTACTGTTCCTTTGCTATATTGGCTTTCATGTTGCCTACCCGACGGCCAAGATCAGATTTCGTCTGACGGTGAACGTCGAAACGCCAGCGGGGCCGAGATCAGGGTCCAGCGTGATGGAAGCCATCCTCTACAGGCGACCCACATTTGGCGGGCTTTTTTTGTCTCCGACCGTGCTTGATGGCGAAGCAGTGTTCGTCGATCTGGGGGCGACGGCTGACGGCAAGCCGCAAAATCTCGTCGCATTGCTGGCAGGGAGGAACGGTGAGCCCTGGAACTTCGTCAGAATGCCGTTCGCAGTTTTTTCAGACTATCTAAAAGCAAACCAGGATGCCCGGAATGCTCGAGCCGGGTTTCGATACGAAGGTTCGGCAAAAGCCAAGGAGGCCGCTTTCAACTGCGGCGAATTTGGAGACCAGTTCTGCGAAGTCGCGCAGCTTCCCGTCGGAAGCAGGAGGGAAGTCCGCAGCGATCTGATCCCAACCCTGATCACCTTCACCAACCCGAACGATCCCAAAAGCGCATTGGTGGTCAATCCGGACAGCCTGCATGGCGTTTTCGGAGCCGGCTTTTATTTGAAGAACGTAACGCTGGAGCTTGTAAAGCCGGCGAGATGGCCACTCGACATATTGGGCATAGGCGGCGAGCCCCTGACACGCAGGATTGAAGTGAGCCTTCCAAGCATCTGGGCTTCGTTCCGTAACCAGCGGCAGGGCTCTTATTCCGGGCCATCTGGCGGTCCATTTATCCTTCGACGCGACCACTTGAAGCTTGAGGGCTAAGCGAACGACCGCGCGAAATTTCACAGCGGCCAAAGCCGCGCTCGACAAAACAATTCGAGGCTGCAACAGTGCGATCACAACCAGAAACGGAATGGAGGAAACCATGAACATCGATCGCCGTCAGCTCGCTTTGCCCGTGCTCGCGCTTGGGCTGGCCCTGGGGCTCTCGAGCGCCCCCGCTTTTGCCGGCGCGGACGAAGATGCCGTCGCCAAGAACGTCGAGGCGTTCCGCGTGGCGCAGGCCGCCGGCAACGCCGAGGGACTGGCTTCGCTCTGCGCGGATGACCTGAGCTACAGCCACTCCAACGCCAAGGTCGACACCAAGGCGTCGCTGCTCGATGGCGTCGCCAAGGCCAACTACAAATGGACGTCGCTCGAATACAAGGATCCCACGATCCGCGTCGTCGGCCCCAGCGCCATCGTGCGCTTCACGTTCGTCGGCGAGCAGGAATTCAACGACGGCAAGAAGACGCCGCAGAACCTGCACATCCTGATGAACTGGCAGAAGCAGGGCAGCGACTGGAAGCTGCTGTCGCGGGCGGCGACCAAGCTCTGACCGTCAGGATATCAGGCGCTGGCGGTCAAGCCGCCAGCGTCATCCCGCTGGCGAGTTGTCTGGCGGCGCGCTCGGCCTCGCGTGCATTGCGAAATATCTGCCCTTCCAGGCGGTTGAAACGGTGAGAGGCGGCGAAAAACCGATAGCCGCCATCCGCGCGCACGATGATGCCCGCCGGCTGCGAGCCGACTTCGATGATGTAGGAGTCCGACATGGCCCAGCCTTTGATTTCTTCCGCCCTTACAACGGGTTGCACCGCAAATTGTTCCGTGCTTCCACCGTTGCGCCGCAAGGCCAACCTATGTCAAAGCTGGTTCCGGAAGACGGCGAATCGCTCAAATGGCTGGAGAAACTGACATGATGCCGAAATTCGCGCTCTCGATGCTGGTCGCCCTTGCGGTTTGCGCACCGCTCCAGGAGGCGGCAGCGCAGGAAAGCACCCTCGGGGGCGCGCTGTTCGGCGGTGCCGCGGGCGCGATTGTCGGCGGCGCGTTGGGCGGCGGCCGCGGGGCCGCGATCGGCGCCATCGTGGGCGCTGGCACCGGTGCGGCGATCGGCGCCCAGGGCGAGCCGCGGCCGGGCGGCTATCGCTGGTATCAGGGCGGCTGCTACATGGAACAGCCCAACGGCTGGGTCGCGGTGTCGCCGCGCTACTGCGGCGTCCAGGCCCAATACGCCCCTCCGCCGCCCCGCTACTACGACGACACGCCGCGCTGCATGCGCTCGCCGAGCTATGACCCGCGCCGCGGCACGTTCATCGGCCGCGACGGCTACGAGCGTCCCTGCCCGTAAGATCAAGAGCGCTAAACAAAAACTGGAGCCCGGTTTTGATCCAATCAGAACCGGGCTCTATGTCTTGATCACGCCATCCGGGCTGACCTGCTGCGGACGGCCGTTATCGTCGATCGAGACGTAGGTGAAATTGCCGTCGGTCACCAGGATCGACTGCTGCTCCTTGCGGCGCACCACCCACGCTTCAAGATGCACCGTCATCGAGGTCCGCCCGACCCGCACCAAATTGGCGTAAACCGACACGAGATCGCCGACATAGACCGCTTTTCGAAAATTCATCGCCTCGATCGCGACCGTTACCGTGCGCGACTTGGCGATCTTCGAAGCGAATACGCCGCCGCCGATATCCATCTGGCTCAACAGCCAGCCGCCAAAGATGTCGCCATTGGCATTGGTGTCGGCCGGCATCGCCAGCGTGCGGATGCAGAGGTCGCCGTCCGGCTCGGTCTCGGTCGCAACCGGCGCATGCATTTGTGTTTCGCTCACTTGAAATTCTCCCAGCCGGCATCGGGCGTGAACCGGCCGCCGAACTTGTCGGTCAGCGCATCCAGCGTCGAGACCACGTTCTCCACGCCGCGGGTCCGCGCATAGTTGAGCGGACCGCCGCGGAACGGCGCGTAGCCGGTGCCGAAGATCATGGCGCCATCGACCACGTCGGCATTGTCAACGATGCCCTCGCGCAGGCAGGCGACGCAGACATTCGACATCGGCAGGATCAGCCGGTCGATCATTTCGGCCGACGGCTCTGAGATTGCCGACATGCCGCCGATGTCAGCCTTGCCGTCCTTCCAGCTGTAAAAACCCTTGCCGGTCTTGCGGCCAAGCTCGCCCTTGGCGACCTTGTCGCGCAACCAGGCCGGCGTCGACGGCAGCGCGTTGCCGAATTTCGAGCGCAGCATGTCGCCGACGTCGAGGCAGATATCGAGGCCGACCTGATCGGCCAGTTCGATCGGGCCCATCGGCATGCCGAATTTTTTCGCGGCGGCGTCGATGACCGTTTTGTCGATCTTCTCGTCGAGCATCATCATCGCCTCCAGCATGTAAGGCGTCAGCGCCCGATTGACGAGAAAGCCGGGCGAGGATTTTACGGGCAGCGGCAGACGGTCGATGGCGCCGACGAAGGCGAGCGCCTGCTTCAGAAGCTCGGGGTCGGTGCCGTCATGGCTGACGACCTCGACGAGCTGCAGCCGCGAGACCGGATTGAAGAAATGCAGGCCAAGCAGCCGCTCGGGCTTTTGCAACGTGGTGCGCAGATCCTGCAGCGGAATGCTCGAGGTGTTGGTGGCGAGGATCGCGCCCGGCTTCAGCTTCGGCTCGAGGGAAGCATAGACCTTCTGCTTCAGCTCCAGCTTTTCCGGCACCGCCTCGATGATGAGATCGGCATTGCGGACGCCTTCAGCCTGCATGTCGGGCATCAGCCGGTCGAGCGCGTCGCGCACCGATGTGCGCTTGCGCAGGATCTTGCCATAGAGATCGGCGGCGCGCTTGATCGCGCCCGCGATCGGCTCCGGCTTCATGTCGGCGAGCGTCACCCGCAAATCCTGGCCGGCGCACCAGGCGGCGATGTCGCCGCCCATGGCGCCGGCGCCGATGACGTGGACATGCGCGATCTTGTTGCCGCTGCCGGCGAGCTTCTTCATCTGCTCGCGCAGGAAGAACACGCGGATCAGGTTCTGCGCGGTCGGCGTCACCATCAGCCGCGCAAACGACGCCTTCTCGGCGCTCAGCATCGCGCGACGATCGCCGCCGTGCTTTTCCCAGAGATCGATCAGGGCGTAAGGCGCGGGATAATTCGCTTCCGGCGCGGCCTTCGCAGCCTCGCTCCGCATCCGCCCGGCGAGAAAGCTCCTGACGGGTCCAAGGCTCATCAAATTGTTGAGCATACCGGGCTGCGCGCGCTTGAGACGGCCGGACACGGCATCCCTGACCGCATTGCGCACGTGACGCTCCTGCGTCACGGCGTCGACCAGCCCGAGCGCTTTTGCCCGGCGCGCATCGATGGTCTTGCCGGTCAGCATCAGCGGCATCGCCTGCATCGGATTGACGAGCTGGGTAAAGCGCACGGTGCCGCCGAGGCCGGGATGCAGGCCGAGCATCACCTCGGGGAAGCCGAACCGGGCATCCTCGATCGCGATCCGCATCTGGCAGGCCAGCGCGACTTCAAGACCGCCGCCGAGGCAAAAGCCGTGGATCACGGCCACGCTCGGAACCCGCAAGCCCTCGAGGCGGTCGATCACCGCATGGGCGCGGCCGATCTCGGTCTCCACCGCGGCAGCGTCGGCCGCGCCGCGGAAGGCATTGACGTCGGCGCCGGCGATGAAGCCGGATTGTTTGGCCGAGCGGATGACGAGACCCGTCGGGCGCTGGCTTTCAAGCTCCGCCAGCACCTTGTCGAGCTCTTCGATCAGGTCGGCCGACAGCGTATTGGCGCTGGTGCCCTCGCGGTCGAACAGCAGCCAGGCGACGCCATCACTGTCGCGGGTCAACCTGAAATTCCTGTACGGGCTATTGGCATCGGGCTTCGGCCCGAGTTCGAGCACGCGATCGCCGAGAACGTCCATGATCTGGCTATCCATGCTCACACCGTCTCTATCAGCATCGCGCCGCCCTGCCCGCCGCCGATACATTCGGTGGCGATGCCGCGCCTCGTGCCCAACCGCTTCATGGCGTTGACGAGGTGCAGCACGATGCGGTTGCCGCTGCAGCCGACGGGATGGCCGAGGCTGATGGCGCCGCCGTCAACGTTCAATTTGCTCTGGTCGAGCTCGCCGGCCGCGCCATCGAGCCTAAGAATCTCCTTGCAGAATTTTTCGTCGTTCCAGGCGGCGAGGCAGCCCAGCACCTGCGTGGCAAAGGCTTCGTTCAATTCCCAGGTCTCGATATCGGAAAGGGTCAGCTCGTTGCGCTTGAGCAGCTCCGTCGCCGACAGCACCGGTCCGAGGCCCATGATGCCGGGATCGAGCGCCGACCACTGGCTGTCGAGGATCACGGCTTTCGGCGTCAGCCCATGCCTGGCGACGGCCTCCTCGGAGGCGAGGATCACCCAGGATGCACCGTCGGTGATCTGCGAGGAATTGCCCGCGGTGACCTTGCCCCAGGGGCGCTCGAATACCGGCTTCAGCTTTGCCAGCGTCTCCGGCGTCGAATCCGGCCGCACGCCATCGTCATGATCGTAGAATTTGCCGTCGCGCGCGAAGGCCGTCTCGACCTCGCCCTTGAGCCAGCCCTCGGATTGCGCCTTCGCCAGCCGCTTGTGGCTTTGGGCGGCATAGGCATCCGACTGCGCGCGGGTGACGCCGAAGAGATGCCCGACCACCTCGGCGGTCTGCCCCATGTTGAGTTCGGTGATGGGATCGGTGAGCCCGCGCTCCAGGCCGATGATCGGCTTGAGATAGCTCGGCTTCACCTTCAGCGCGGCCATGATCTTGGCGCCGATGCCTTTGGCGCCGGCAAGGCCGGCGAACCATCGCACGCCCTGTTGCGGCCAGACCAGCGGCGCGTGGCTGAGCGCCTCGGCGCCGCCGGCCAGGATCAGATCGGAGACGCCTTCGCGGATGTAACGATAGGCGGTGTCGATCGACTGCATGCCGGAGCCGCAATTGATCTGCACCGTGAAGGCGACCATCTTCTCGCCCATGCCGAGCCGCAGCGCGGCGACACGGGCCGGGTTCATCTCGTCGGCGATGACGTTGACGCAGCCGAGGATGACCTGGTCGAAGGCCGATGGCGCGAAAGGCTGCCGCGCCAATAGCGGCCGGCCGCATTGCACGGCGAGATCGACCGGCGTGAAAGGCCCGGGACCGGAGCGCGCTTTCAGGAACGGCGTCCGGCTGCCGTCGACGATAAAGACCGGTCTTGCCATCAGCTTGCCGCCCTCTGCTCACCCAGTTCCTGGAAGAACTGATGCACGTCGGCGCCCTTCCTGTAAATCGGCGACAATGCCTCAGGCGCGAAGTCGTCGACCTCGATCACCTTGGCAACGGCCTCATGCGCGGCCTGAAGTTTTTCACCGTCGGCCTGGGTGATGACGCCCTTCTTGACCGCCTCCTTCCAGTCATGCAGCCGTGCGGCGCGCATCTGTTTTGCGACGTCCTCCGCGGCCGTGACCAAAAGGAATGCCTTTTCCAGCCGCGCGATACCGCCATCATCGTCGACGGCGGCAAGATCCGGCGTCAGCCGGTCGCGTGCCGCAGACGGCGCCAGCACAAGCTCCGCGCATTGATGCACGACGCGGTCGGACGGGCCGGTCACCTTGGCGCCGAACGGCTGGATCAGGAATTTCAGGATCACCGCCACGAACCGGTTCGGCAGATTGGCAAGGATCTCGGCAAAGCGATTTTCGATGGTGCGGAAGCCACTTGCCATGCACCATTCAAGCGCCGCGAAATCCTCCTGCTGACGTCCCTCGTCCTGCCAGCGCTTCAGCGCCGCCGACAACAGATAGAGTTCGGACAGGATATCGCCGAACCGCGCCGACAGCATTTCCTTGCGCTTGAGCGCACCGCCGAGCGTGAGCAGCGCCATGTCGGCGCAGAGCGCAAAGCCTGCGGAATAGCGCGAGAGCTGGCGATAGAACCGCGTGGCCTCGCCGGCATCGGGCGCCGGCGCAAACCGGCCGCCGGTCCAGCTCCGGCCCCAGGCGCGGAACATGGTTTTAAAACTGTGGCCGACATGGCTCCAGAACGCTTTATCAAAAGCGTCCAGCCCCTTGGCGCGGTCTGTTTCACCTAACGCATTCATCTCTTCGAGCAGGAATGGATGCGCGCGGATCGCGCCCTGGCCGAACACGATGAGATTTCGCGTCAGGATATTGGCGCCTTCCACGGTGATGCCGACCGGCACCGCGCGATAGAGGCTGCCCATGTAGTTCTGCGGCCCGTCGATGACGGCCTTGCCGCCATGGATGTCCATGGCGTCATCGATCACGATCCGCATCCGCTCGGTGGCGTGCAGCTTCATGATGCCGGAGATGACGGCCGGATGGTGGCCCTGATTGAGCGCGGCGCAAGTGAGCCGGCGCGCGGCGTCGAGCAGATAGGCCGTGCCGGCGATGCGGGCGAGCGGCTCCTCGATGCCTTCGAACTTGCCGATGGAAATACCGAACTGCTCGCGGATGCGCGCATAGGCGCCGGTGGTACGCGCGGCATAGGCCGCGCCTGCCGCCGACAATGACGGCAGCGAAATACCGCGGCCAGCGGCGAGCGCCGTCATCAGCATCTTCCAGCCCTGCCCGAGCCGCTCCTGCCCGCCGATGATGTAGTCCATCGGAATGAAGACGTCGCGGCCCCAGTTCGGGCCGTTCTGGAATACCTGCATCGCCGGCAGATGGCGGCGGCCGATATCGACGCCGGGCAGATGGGTCGGGATCAAGGCAACCGTGATGCCGAGCTCTTCCTGCTGGCCCACGAGATGATCGGGATCATAGGCCTTGAAGGCAAGGCCGAGCAGCGTCGCCACCGGCCCCAGCGTGATGTAGCGCTTGTGCCAGTTCAGCCGCAGGCCGATGACCTCGCGGCCCTCGAAACTACCCTTGCAGATGATGCCGGTGTCGACCATCGAGGCGGCGTCCGAGCCCGCTTCCGGGCTGGTCAGGCCGAAGCAGGGAATGTCGCGACCATCGGCAAGGCGCGGCAGCCATTGCTGTTGCTGCTCCTTGGTGCCGAAGCGCATCAACAGTTCGCCGGGCCCGAGCGAGTTCGGCACCATCACGGTGACGGCGGCGGTCAGCGACCGCGAGGAAAGCTTGCGCACCACTTCCGAATGCGCGTAAGGCGAGAAGCCGAGCCCGCCAAACTCCTTCGGGATGATCATGCCGAAGAATTTGTGGCGCTTGATGAAGGCCCAGGCTTCCGGCGGCAGATCGCGCCATTCCCAATTGATCTTCCATTCGTCGAGCATGGCGCAGAGCTCGTCGACGGGACCGTGGAGAAAGGCGTTTTCTTCTTCCGTCAGGGTGGCCGGCGCGACCGCCAGCAATTTCGACCAGTCGGGATTGCCGGTGAAGAGATCGGCGTCCCACCAGACATCGCCCGCCTCCAGCGCCTCGCGCTCGGTGTCGGACATCGCCGGCATGGCGCCACGCGCGAACGCAAAGATCGGCTTGCTGATGAAATCGCGGCGGAAGCTCATGGCGAACCCTCCTGGTCTGCGGCGCGAGGTCGCGCCCCACCTGTACCCAACGACGGCTCATTCTAGCTGAAAGCACCGGGATTTGGGGGCGTTTCGCCCCGGGAATGAAGCGAAATTGATAAACCGGAAGATAACGGCGGAGGCCCCCGGCCGTTCCCATGCGACAGCATTATCCGGCGTTTGGAGACGGCTGCGCGTGCTGCACGAGACGGCTTCGCAATCGGTCCCGCGACCCGCGCGGGCCGACCTGCCAGTTCACGAATCGCGCTTGCCGCGCCGCCGTTCGTTCGGGACGAACACGGCAAACACTTCCCTGACGCGAACGGCAGGCGTGACATCGCGCGTAAAGCGAACCTCCGCCGTCGTCGAAATTTCTTCGACCCGGGGCGCATAGAGCGCGCTCTCGTACAGCGATCCGTCGAATCGAGAATTGCTTTCGTCGTCAGTGAGGTAAGCGTTTGAAACAAACAAAAATACGAGCAGCGTCGATCCCACGACGGTAAAATATTTGAAAACGGGCATTGATAGACGAGCCTCCCTTCTTGCAAGGGAGGATGGATCGCCCGCCATAAAGGCCGGGTTTAAGCGTGCCCAGCTTTTGCCGTAGCGGTTTTTCGAGGGTTGTCAGTTTGCGACAAATTTTAATGAATGCCGGCAAGACCAATAGCGAAGCCTTCCACGCGATGAAACGCCGGCGGGTCACGCCGGCGCTTCTGATGCTTCGCGAAATTACGAGGCGTTAACCAGGCCCCGCCCCTTGCGTCGCCGTATACACGGCGTAGAGCGACTGGCTCGCCGCCATGAACAGGCGGTTGCGCTTCGGACCACCGAAGGCGACGTTGCCGCACACCTCAGGCAGGCGGATCCGGCCGAGCAGCTTGCCCTCCGGCGACCACACCGTCACGCCGCTATAGCCGACGGAGCGGCCGGCATTGCTCGAAGCCCAGAGATTGCCGTTGACGTCACAGCGCAGGCCGTCGGGTCCGCATTTCACGCCATCGATCACGCAGTCGGAGAAGCGCTTGTGGCCGGTGAGCTTGTTGTCGGTCCCGACATCGAACACGAAGATGTCGCCTTTGCCGCCCGGGCCGGTGTCGCCCGGTCCCTTGCCGGTGGAGGCGACATAGAGCTTCTTGTAGTCGGGCGAGAAGCAGAGGCCGTTGGGATCGGGCACCTGCTCTTCCGTCACCACGAGGTCGATGCGGCCCGAGGGGTCGATGCGATAGCAGTTGGTCGGCAGTTCACGCCTGCCCGGCACGAACCCCGCCGGCTGACCGATCTTGGGATTGAGCTTGCCGCTCTGGTTGCTCGGACCGCCGGCGACATCAGGCTCGCCCTCATAGAGCTGGCCGCCATAGGGCGGATCGGTGAACCAGTAGCTGCCGTCCGGATGCGCGACGACGTCGTTCGGAGAGTTGAGCTTTTTGCCATTGAAGGAATCGGCGAGCACGGTCGCGGTGCCGTCATGCTCGTAGCGCACCACGCGGCGGGTCAGGTGCTCGCAGGAAAGCTGGCGTCCCTGGAAGTCGAACGAGTTGCCGTTCGAGTTGTTGGACGGCGTGCGGAACACGCTGACGTGACCGTCATCCTCCGACCATCGCATCTGCCGGTTGTTGGGAATGTCGCTCCACAGGAGGTAGCGTCCCTGCGAACTCCAGGCCGGTCCCTCCGCCCACAACACGCCGGTATAGAGACGCTTGATTGCGCTATTGGGCTGGGCGAGGTCATTGAAGGATGGATCGACGGCGATGATGTCGGGGTCCCAGAAATAGGTCGTCGGCGCGCCGCGCGGGCTGAAATCGCGCGGCGGGTTTGTCACGGTGGACGGCGGCGCCACCGGCCCGCTCGGAGGACTGCCTTGAGCGCTGACCTGGGCCAGCGCCCCGCTGGCCCCCGCCACGGTGGCCCCGGCAGCTACCGCAAGGCCGTGGACAAGGGTTCGTCGTGAAATCGCGCGTTCCGAATCGCGCTCCTGTTGTGGATCGCGTTGCTCCTGGCGTGTCATCACATCCTCCCGAAGTGGTTCGCCGGCCGTTGATCCGACCTGGCAACTCAAGGTTAGTCCGGACCGCGTCCGGTTGCGAGCGCTGCTTTCAATTCAGCTCCCGTTTCAAGCTTGCAGCCGAAAATGGCATTCCCTCGTCCAACCCATGGGTGCCGGGAGGCTTCCACATTGGGGCGAATGCCCACATGGCGATGCGGTGAGTGGCATGCTAATCACCCACCAAGCCGTCAAATTCCTCGACAAATCAATCGGTCCGCGGGGCAAACCAATGAAGACGCCGGCTCAACAGACATTGCATCGCACTGCGGGATTGCGCGCCGGAGAAATTTTTGCTGCGGCGTTGTCACTGGCTGTTTGGACCAACATGGCGGTCGCCAATCAGGCCGCCGACGCCCCCGCCCCCTCGCCGCAAAAGCTCGAGCGCATCACCGAATTCTTCGACAATGAGGTTGCGACCGGGAAATTGCCGGGCGCCGTCGTCTTGATCCAGCAGCATGGCAAGCCGGTCTATCTGAAGTGCTTCGGCGTGCAGGACGTCGCGACCAGGGCGCCGATGACGCCGGACACGATCTTTGCGCTTCACTCGATGACGAAACCGATCACCAGCGTCGCAGCGATGATGCTGGTCGACGCCGGCAAGCTTTCGCTCACCGACCCCGCGTCCAAATTCATTCCGGCGTTTGCCGACGTCAAGGTCGGCGTGCCGTCGGTCATGGCCGACGGAACGCCCTATCTGAAACTTGTCGCGCCAGAGCGGCCGGTGACGATTGAAGACCTTTTGCGCCATACGTCGGGCATCACCTATGATTACATCGGCGGCAAGCTGATCGACAAGGCCTACAAGGACTCCGGCCTGTTCGACGGCAAGTTCGACAACAGGAGGTTTGCCGAGCGCATTGCGAGACTGCCGCTTTCAAGACAGCCCGGCTCACTCTGGCGCTACGGCCACTCCACCGATGTGATCGGCCGCATCATCGAGATCATATCCGGCCAGACGCTCTATCAGTTCGAGAAGCAGCACATCCTTGATCCGCTTCGAATGACCAGCACCAAGTATGTTCTCGACGGCGCCGACGAACGCGCGCGGATGGCGGAGCCGCTGCCGAGCGATACCATCCTGCTGGATGCGGAACGCGAGCGGCGCGCCCATCCGGAATGGGAATCCGGCGGCGGCGGGCTGGTCTCGACCCTGAACGACTATGCGCGCTTTGCCCAGATGCTCCTCAACGGCGGCGAGTTCGACGGCAAGCGTTATCTCAGCCCGGCCGCGTTCAAGGCGATGACGACGGACCATGTCGGGCCGGGCTCCGGCGTTGGGCGCGACTATTACTACTTTCCCGGCGATGGCTTCGGCTATGGTTATGGCCTTGCCGTGCGCACCGATCCGGGCAACGCCAAGCCGCCGCCGCCCGGCTCGATCGGCGAACTCAAATGGGACAGCGGCAGCGGCACCTATTTCGGCGTCGATCCCAGCCTGGACGTGATCTACATCATGCTGGAGCAGACCCAGAACGAACGCAGCCGTATCCTGCCCGCCTTCAAGGCGCTGGTTTACGACGCGTTCGCCGCCGACAAGTGACCGCTACGTCAGACCTTCGTCGGGAATATTCAAGACGGTGCCACACGCCTTGCAATGGACGGCATCGCTGTCATGGCGCTGCAATCCGCAGGTCGGACAGGAAAACCGCACCTTGGCGGGTGAGAGCAGCGCGCGGGCCAGGTTGAAGAACAGCGTGACGCCGAAAATCATGATGACGACGGTAATCATGCGGCCGGCTGTCCCGGATAAAGTGATGTCTCCGAAGCCGGTCGTCGTCAGCGCCGTCACCGTGAAATACAGCGCATCGGCATAATTCGAGATCTGCGGATTGCGGAATTTCTGGGTTTCATAGACGATCGCAGTCATCACGAAGATGAACACCGCGAGGTTGGTGACGGCGAAGATGACCTCCTCGTTGCGGCGAAAGAACGTGAAGTCTTCGCGCATCCGCGCCAACATCTGGTAATCGCGCAAGAGCCGTAACGTTCGCAATATCCGCAGGAAGCCGCCGGCTTCACCAGCGAGCGGGGCCAGGAACGATATGATCGCGATGACATCGGTCCAGGTCGAGAAGCGGGTGAACTCGCGCAGGCGATGCCGGCTGACGAAAAGCCGCGCGGCGAAATCGGCGAGAATGACGACGCCAAAAACGATATCGAGTGCTTCCGTGATGTCGTTGGAGGGCAGGAACGATGTCGCGATAATGAACAGGACCGTGACGATATCGAAGGCCAGCAGCGCATAGCGAAAGCGAACACCTTCCGGTGTCGCGCCCTCGTACAACGCCCTGGTGGTTCTTCGCAAGGAGCCGACCGACATGACGCTATATTTGCCATTCGCGCGTCCCATTGCAATCATGGAGAGGATCAGGCGTCAGAGACGATGGCCGCACCCCGCTGCGCGCCAAATGAAGATCACTTCTGGCCCGCCGCCGCGCGTTCGATGAACGATACTTCCGTGCCCTTCTTCAGAAGCTTCGCCAGCCTGGCGACATCCCAGTTGGTGAGGCGCACGCAGCCGTGCGATTCCGCCTTGCTGACCTTCGATGGGTTCGGCGTGCCGTGAATGCCATACCCTTCCGCTGAGAGGCCGATCCAGTAGGTGCCGGCGGGATTGTTGGGACCGGGATTGATGGTGAAAGCGGTCTTGGATTTGACGCCCTTGAATTTGTAATCCGGGTTGTAGCCATAATACGGATTGGCATCGATCGAGGTCACCTTGAGCGTGCCGCTCGGGGTCGGCTTTTCCTCGCTGCCGACGGTCGCCGGGAAGAAGCCGATCAGCTGGGAATCGGCGAAGGCCTTGACGGTTTGCGCGGTCTTGTCGACCTCGACCCGCGTCACGGCCGGCTTCGTCTCCTTCGGCTTCGTCTCGCCCGCCGCGACATTCGCCACCGAGATCGTTTGCCCCTCCTCGTCGAATTTCTTGCCGGGATTTAGCGCGGCCAGAAGCGCCTCGCTCATGTGAAATTTTTCGGCAAGGGCTTCGCGCGGGCTGGTGTAGCCGATGGACTTCAGGCCCTTCATATCTTCCATCTTCGCCGGAAGCTTTTCCAGGAACGGTCCCTTCACGTCCTTCTCGGTGATCTTGTAGTCCACGATCGCGGCATCCGCGCTGGTCGCGACCAGCGCGCCCCAGATCTCGGGCGTCAGGGGCCGTTTGCCTGTAGCGAGGCCTTTGGCTTCGGCGAATGCCTTCAAGGCTTTCCGGGCATTTTCGCCAAGCTTGCCGTCGATCTCTCCGGGCGAGAAACTGGCGCGGTCGAGCAGCACCTGCGCCTTCACGACAGCCGGATGTATCCTGTCGTCGGTCGGTCCCTTGCCCTTGAACTCCGCGCTGTTGATCGCGGCCGCATCAGGCCCGGCAATGGCGGGACGGACCAGGCACGCAAGCAGCATCAGCCCGGCGAGCAAGCGGATCATCGGCAATCTCCGAAACAACGCTCTGATAAAGATTTGGACAGGCCGGAGTTCCCGGGCAGTCCGGCTGCTCAATCCGGGCGGATCATCTCGAACATGTTTTCCGGCTTGATCTCGAAATAATCGCCGCGGCGCCCGGCGCGGACGATCGGGTGCGCCAGCCCGGTCTGGTAGACGCCATCCTTGATGAAGGCCTTGTCGATATGGACGGCGACGACTTCGCCGAAGGTGACCCAGGCCTGCGCTTTCTTGCCGTCAGCCCCTTGCAATTGCAGGATCTGCGTCACCCTGCACTCGAAGGCGACCGGGCTTTCCGCCACGCGGGGCACGTTGACGAGATTGCAGGGCGCAGCCGTGAGGCCCGCGAGCTTGAACTCGTCGACGTCGCGGGCGACATGCGCTGCCGTCGCGTTCATCTGTTTCGCCAGGTCCATGGTGGCGAGATTCCAGACGAACTCGCCGGTATCCTGGATGTTGCCGGCGCTGTCCTTCCAGTTCGTCGAGGAGAAGCCAATGATCGGCGGCACGTAGCAGAAGGCGTTAAAGAAGCTGTAGGGCGCCAGATTGACGTTGCCGTTGCCGTCGCGCGAAGAGATCCAGCCGATCGGGCGCGGCGCGATGATGGCGTTGAAGGGATCGTGCTTGAGGCCGTGGCCGTTCTTCGGCTCGTAGTAGTGCAGGTCTTTGGTCGTCACGCGGCATTTTTCCGTCATTGCGAGGAGTTAGCGACAAAATTGCAAGCAATTTTACGCTGAAGCGACGAAGCAATCCATGCAACGTCGGGCGGAGCCAATGGATTGCTTCGCTTCGCTCGCAATGACGGCGGAGTCAAGTCAAGAAGGGCTCAATGCCCGTTGCGCGGCTCGAGGGCCCGGAACAGGAAATCGGTCATCTGGTCGATGGTTGCGGTCGGCTTGTTGACGGCCTGCGCGATCATCTGCGGGTGGAAGAAGCGGATCATGCCGGTGCAGGTGCAGAGTGCCGCCAGCGGCAGGTCGGGCGCCTCGAACTCGCCGGACGCCACGCCCTGCGCGATCACCTGGCCGATCATGCCGGTGATGCATTCGATATGGGCGACGCAGACGTCCCAATCCTCCTCCATCGCGATCGCGACCATCTCGTGCAGCTTGTTATCGCCGACATAGCGTTCCGAGTTCATGCGATTGATGGTCTTGAGCAGTTCGCGCAGGCGCGGCTTCGCAGGTCCCGGCTGGGCCACGATCCGCCGCGCCTCGGTCTCGACCTCGCCCATCAAGGTGCGGGCCACGCCTTCGTGGATCGACTTCTTCGAATCGAAGAAGCGATAGACGTTGGCCGGGCTCATCCGCAGTTCCTTGGCGATGTCGGCCACCGTCGTCTTCTGGTAGCCCATCTGCCTGAACAGACGCTCGGCCACCACGAGAATCTTCTCCCGGGTGTCGGATTCGGTGTGTTCTGAAACAAGCGTCATGTCAGCTCTCAATGTTCAATTATTCTGCGGCGTCGGCAAGCGGAATCGCGTGCGGCCCCTTCAGATGCAACTTGGCCTCATGCTGCGCCGCAAGATCAGGCTGCTCGGCCTGGCCGCTTTCTTCCAGACTCTTCCTGAACCACAGGGCGTAAAGACCCGGCAGGTACAGCAAGGTGAGGAAGGTTGCAACAAACAAGCCCCCCATGATGGTGATCGCCATCGGTCCCCAGAAGGCGGAGCGGGACAGCGGGATCATGGCCAGGATAGCCGCCAGCGCCGTCAGCACCACCGGGCGGGCACGGCGAACGGTGGCTTCGACAATGGCCTCCTTGCGCGTCAGGCCCTGCGAAACGTCGGCCTCGATCTGATCGACCAGAATAACCGCGTTGCGCATGATCATACCAGCGAGCGCGATCAGGCCGAGCAGCGCCACGAAGCCGAACGGCTGGTTGGCGACGTTGAGGCCGAGCGAGGCGCCGACGATGCCGAGCGGCGCGGTCAGGAACACCAGGAACAGCCGCGAGAAGCTGTGAAGCTGGATCATCAGCAGCGTCAGCATCACCATGACCATCAGCGGAAACAGCACGAAGATCGAGGCATTGCCCTTGGCCGATTCCTCGAACGCGCCGCCCGGCTCGATCCGGTAGGCCGGCTCGAGATGGTCGCGGATCTCCTTCAGCTTCGGCCAGATCTGGTTGGTGACATCGGGCGCCTGGACGCCATCGACGACGTCGGTGCGCACGGTGATCGCCATATCGCGGTTGCGCCGCCACATGATCGGCTCCTCGTGGGAATACTCGATCTTGGCGATCTGCTGCAGCGGCACGGCAACGCCGTTGCGTGACGTCACAGTGAGGTCACCGACGCTCTTGAGATCGAGCCGTTCGGACGGGATCGCACGCGCGACCACGCCGACCTTCTCGATGCCGTCACGGATGGTCGTGACCTGCGCACCCGAGATCAGCATGGCAAGCGCCTGCGAGACGTCCTGCGGAGTGAGGCCGAGCGCCCGCGCGCGGTCCTGATCGACCACAAGCTTGAGGTAGGGCGACTGCTCGTTCCAGTCGAGCTGCGGCTCCACGACGTTGGGATTCTGCCGCATGACCTCGCGCACCTTGTAGGCGATGTCGCGCACGGTGTTGGCGTCGGGGCCGATGACGCGGAACTGGACGGGGAAGCCGACCGGCGGACCGAAATTGAAGCGGTCGATGCGCACGCGCGCTTCGGACAGATCGCCCCCGGCAACGGCCTTCTCCAGCCGCGCCTTGATCCGCTCGCGGGCTTCGACGTCCTTGGAGACGATGACGATTTCGGCGAAGGCTTCGTTCGGCAGTTGCGGATTGAGGCCGAGCCAGAAGCGCGGCGAGCCCTGGCCGACATAGGCGGTATAGGTCGCGATATCCTTGTCGTCCTTGAGCAGCGCCTCGGCCTTCTTCACGGATTTTTCCGTGACGTTGAAGGCGGTGCCTTCCGGCAGGCGCAGCTGCAGGAACAGTTCGGGCCGTTCGGACAGCGGGAAGAACTGCTGCTGGACATGGCCGAAGCCGACGATCGAGAGCACGAACACGCCGACCGTTGCTGCCACCACCTTGATCCGGTGGTCGACACACCACTGCACCATCGAACGCAGGATGCGATAGATCCGCGTCTCGTAGACCGCGTGCGGGTCGTGGTTGTGGTGAACGGCGATGTTGGGCAGGAGCTTGACGCCGATATAGGGCGTGAAGATCACCGCCACGAACCAGGACGCGACCAGCGCGATCGCCACGATCCAGAAGATGCCGCCGGCGTATTCGCCGACCGCCGAATTGGCAAAGCCGATGGGGAGGAAGCCAGCGGCCGTGACCAGCGTTCCCGTGAGCATCGGAAACGCAGTTGATTCCCAGGCAAAGGACGCCGCGCGCATGCGGTCCCAGCCCTGCTCCATTTTCACCACCATCATTTCAACGGCGATGATGGCGTCGTCGACGAGGAGGCCGAGCGCGATGATCAGCGCGCCGAGCGTGATGCGATGCAGGTCGATCGACATCGCGTTCATGACGATGAAGACGATGGCGAGCACCAGCGGCACCGACATCGCGACCACGATGCCGGTGCGCCAGCCCAGCGCCACGAAGGAGACGAACAGCACGATCGCCAGCGCCTCGATGAAGGAATGCACGAACTCGCCGACCGCGCGCTCGACCACCTTCGGCTGGTCGGCGATCTGCTCGACCTCGATGCCCTGCGGCACCGCCTTCATGAATTCGTTGGTCGCCTTCTCGACGTCCTTGCCGAGCTCGAGGATGTTGGCGCCCTTGGCGGTGACGACGCCGATGCCGATCGCGGGCCTGCCTTCCTGGCGGGCGACGAAGGTCGGCGGATCGACGAAGCCGTGGGTGACGGTGGCGATATCGCCGAGGCGGAACACGCGGCCATTGCTTTCGACCGGGGTTTCGGCCACGGCCTTGGCGCCGTCGAGCGCGCCGGTGACGCGCAGCGGCACGCGCTGCGAGGAGGTTTCCACCGTGCCGGCCGGCGTGACGTTGTTCTGCTTGGCGAGCGAATCGAACAGCGCCTGCGGGGTGATGCCGAGCGTCGCCAGCTTGGCGTGGGAGAATTCGACGAAGATGCGCTCGTCCTGGGTACCGTAGAGGTTGACCTTGGTGACGCCGGTGACCTTCAACAGGCGCTGGCGCATGCCCTCGGCCGTCTTCTTCAACTGCGCATAGTCCGCGCCGTCGCCGGTCATCATGTAGAGAATGGAATCGACGTCGGAGAATTCGTCATTGACGTTCGGGCCGAGCAGGCCCGCGGGCAGCTGGCCCTGCACGTCGGCGAGCTTCTTGCGCAAGAGATAGAACAAATATGGCACGTCTTTCGGCGGGGTCGAATCCTTGAAGGTGACCTGCAGCGCCGTGAACGAGGGCTTGGAATAGGTCTGCACCTTCTCGAAGAACGGCAGCTCCTGCAGCTTCTTCTCGATGGGATCGGCGACCTGGGTCTGCATTTCCTGCGCGGTCGCGCCCGGCCAGATCGCCGAGACGTTGACCACCTTGACCGTAAAGAACGGATCCTCGGCCCGGCCGAGCCGCTGGTAGGAGAAGAAGCCGGCGGCACCGAGCACGATCATCAGGAACAGGATCAGGGTCGGATGACTCACCGCCCAGCCCGAGAGATTGAAGCGCTTCATGTCAGTCTCCAACTTCCGTTTTCGCTTCCGCCTTCGCTCTTCGAGCTACGGCGAGACAAGCCTCGCAATGACGGCAAAAACTCAGAACGACAGCGCCGAGACCACGCGAACCTTCTGCGCCGGATCGAGCTTCTGCACGCCGAGCGCGACGACCTTGGCGCCCTCGTTGACGCCGCCCGCGATCACGACCGAATTGCTCTCATAGGATTTCACGAGGACCGGCTGCAGCTTCACCGCGCCGGCATCGTCGACGATGTAGAGCGAGGGATTGCTGCCCTGGCTGAACAGCGCCGACAGCGGCAGCTTGGCCACGCGCTCGGTGGCGGCATCGGCCAGCGTCAGCGTCGCGGTCATGCCGAGCGAGACCTTGTCGTCGGCTTCCGGCAGCGAGAATTTTGCGAGATAGGTGCGGGTCGCCGGATCGGCTGACGGCGCGATCTCGCGCAGTTTTGCGGTGTATTTCTTTTCCGCATCCGACCACAGCGTCACCGAGGCGGTGCCGGACTTGGCGCGGCCGACCAGCGTCTCGGGGATGGCGACGACGGCTTCCTTTTCGGCAAAGCGCGCGACGCGAACGGCGGTCTGGCCGGAAGCAACGACCTGGCCGGGCTCGATCAGGGTCGCGGTAATGACGCCGCGGGTGTCGGCCAGCAGCGTCGCATAAGAGAGAGAATTCTTGGTCAGCTCGACCTGCCGCTCGGCGCGGTTATAACGCGCCCGCGCCTCATCGGCGGCGGCGCGGCTCTGGTCCATCTGCGCATCGGTGGTCCAGCCCTTGGCACGCAGATCCTTGGCGCGCTGCTCGGAGGCCGATGCCTGCGCCAGCACGCCGGTGGCGGCGCGGAATTCCGCCTCGGCCTGCTCGGCCTGCAGCTTCAGATCGACCTCGTCGAGGATGGCAAGCGGCTGGCCGACATCTACGGTCTGGCCGACCTCAACCAGGCGCCGGGCGACCTTGCCGGGGACCCGGAAGCCCATGTCCGTCTCGATCCGGGGCCGGATGGTGCCGACAAAACTGCGTTCGGGGGTCTCGGCCGCATAATGGACGGTGGCGACCAGGACGGGCCGCCCGGGAGCGGGCGCTTCAGCCGCCTTTTCATTGCAGCCGGCCAGGGCGAACACCGCAAATGCCAGCAATGCTCCCGTCAAGAGCCTGTAATAGCTAGCGAAAATAGACCGGGTGAACATCGGAGTCTCCATCGGCACGATGACTGATGAAGACTATCGATTTATCACTGATGAATGTCAATATTCGTCAGTACACACTAATTCGTGAGTTTCGGCGTGATTAACGGGAGGCAAAGGCCGGCCCATAGGTTGCAGGCGTGGGATGGGTAGAGCGGAAGCGAAACCCATCATCTCGCCACAACCACACTATGATGGGTTTCGCTTCCGCCTTCGATTGTTGAGCTACGGCGGACAAGTCGGTCTACCCCTCCTGCAAAACTACTTCGCTCCGGCGAATTCGGTCTTGGTCTCGTGGCCGCCGAGGAACACGAGCAGGCCGGCGACCAGCGGCAACAGCGACAGCACCAGAAGCCCCGCCGAGGTCGATCCGGTGGCCTCCTTGGCCCAGCCGATGAGATAGGGCCCGCCGAAGCCCGCGAGGTTGCCGATCGAATTGATCAGTGCGATGCCGCCGGCGGCGGCCGTGCCTGACAACCACGCCGTCGGCAGCGTCCAGAACACGGCGAAGGTGCAGAAGATGCCGATCGCCGCCACCGTCAGCAGGACCATCGTCAGCGTGGGATCGGCGGTGTAGCTGCTGGCGCCGAGCGCGAAGGCCGTGAGCAGCAGCGGCCCGCCGACATGGGCGACGCGTTCGCGCGTCGCGTCGGAGTGGCGCGCCCACAGGATCATGGCGATGGTGCCGAACAGATAGGGAATCGCGGTGACGAAGCCGGTCTGCGTGTTGGTCAGGCCGAACGCCTTCACGATCTGCGGCAGCCAGAACTGCATGCCATAGAGCGCGCCGACAAAGCCGAAATAGATCAGGCTGAGCGCGATCACCTTCGGCGACGACAGCGCCTCGCCGAGCGTCAAATGGCGCGCCGCCTGCTTGGTCGCGATCTCCGCCTGCAGCTTGGCCGAAAGCCAGGCCTTCTGTTCCGCGGAGAGCCAGTCGGCCTTTTCCGGTTTGTCGGTCAGATAGAACCAGGTGACGACGCCGAGCAGCACCGAGGGGATACCCTCGATGATGAACAGCCACTGCCATCCCCTCAGGCCCATCATGCCGTCGAGCCCGAGCAGCAGTCCCGAGACCGGCGCGCCGATCACGGTGGAAACCGGAACCGCGATGGCAAAGGCCGCGAGAAACCGCGCGCGATATTCGGCCGGGTACCAGTAGGTCAGATAAAGAATGATGCCGGGAAAGAAGCCGGCCTCGGCGACGCCGAGCAGGAAACGCAACACATAAAAACTCAACTCGCCGCTCACCATCGCCATCGCGGCCGAGATGATGCCCCACGTCACCATGATGCGGGCGATCCAGCGGCTGGCGCCGAACTTTTCCAGCGCCAGATTGCTGGGGACCTCGAAGATGAAGTAGCCGATGAAGAAGATGCCGGCGCCCCAGGCGAAGACCAGCGGCGTGAACTTCAGATCCGCGTTCATGGTCAGTGCGGCAAAGCCGAGATTGACGCGGTCGAGATAGGAAAAGAAATAGGCCAGCACCAGGAATGGAATCAGCCGCCACGAGATCGCGCGGATGGTGGATGCTTCGATCTCGCTGGTGGCTGGCGCGGCGGGCTGGCTCATGGGTTGCTCCCTTCGAGTTTCTTGTTGCCGGCGACGATTAGCGGGGGTCGTCACCGCTTGCAACGCTGGATGCCCGCGCTGGGGTAACGCGGGCATTCCGTGGGCGAAGGGCTTGATGTGGAAAGCCTCGATGCGCCAGCCGTATCAGGCGGGCCGGGCGAACGAGGGCGTGAACTGATAAATTCGCAACCGGTCGGCGGACGTCCGCTTTGGTGCGCATTCCGGACGTATGTCGGACGTCGACGTGAGGTCCGAAAAGGGCCATGAGCGGACGTTCGAACGGCTGGAGGCAGGTGCGGACGGGATACGTGAACGAGGGGTAGATTGCATCGATTTGACAACCTTTAGTTTACGCTTGCTGGTGACAGTCCCCTGGTCAACAAGACAGCTCAATTCATTCAGCAGTTTGGAGGCGTTTGATGGTTTACGCTCTGGGATCGCTGCCGACGCTGGGACACTATTCCAACCAAGACACGCTCGACGGCGACGTGTTCAAGATCGAAGTGGCTGACAAGACGGCGGATGCTGGGTTTGATGCGAATACGGCCGCCACCTATCCGGCTCGCCAAGGTCGCCCAATCCTGCCTGAACATGTCTTCACCAGGGTGGAGTGGCAGGAAAGCGGTCCAGTGCCGGACGTGGAGACGGTGCGTGGTATGCTCGTAGTCTCCGATCGCTTCCGCGAAATCGTCGAAAAATTCGAGCCCGGTGTCCATCAGTTCCTGCCGGTCGACTATGTCGATGGGCATGGAGCTGGCCTCGCAAAGCGGTACGTATTCGTTGCATGCAACCGGATCGACAGTATCGATCGCGCGCAGACGACGATGGTCCTGTTCAAGGGACTTTGGGTTCCGGCGCGCGATTTAGATCGGCGGAAGCAAGAAATTCCCCCCGGAATTGATGTCAATGCTGAGCCGAGGCTCGTCTTCAACAACGCGCAGATCGGCGGCAGGCATGCGTGGAGCGATATGTTTCTTCCCCTCTATGGCCCGTTCCTTTCCGACGCTCTGGCAATGGCTCTCCAGGCCGAGCGGTTTACCGGCATTGCGCTTGGAAAACAGGAATCAGTCTGATGGCATGCGCCGACCTTAACACCGACACTCTGGGTGAGGACCGCTTTGGGTCACAAGCGGCGGTCCGGCTGCTCATCAAATCAGGTCCGGTTCTCCTCTGAGAGCGGCCTTTGCGGCCGCTCAAAGGCAGTTCGGCTGAGGGCCAACAGCGGCCCTCCGCGGACGGAGAAAGGGACAAAAGCGAACATCAAAAATACGTTTTGGCGCAATATTTCAATCAAAGGTTTCTTAACCACACGCGCGTTACTGAGGGGTGAATGGCCTGCCCACAGAAGCCCCCTATACTTGGCAGACCACCAGTCCAGCAAACAAGCGATAATGAGCGCCATACCCCGGCCAAAACAACCTGAACGGTGGCGGCACAAACTCATCCGCAATCTGCTCTATGGGCATAATGTCGACCGTGCCGCGAAGGCGCGCGCGCGCGTTGGCCTCGCCATGCTCGCCTTCGCCTCGGTCTATGCCCTGATCGGCGGCCGCCTCGTGATGTTCGCGATCGGTGCCGACGCCCATAGCGCGCGCCGTGCCGCGGCGCAGGAGGTGGTGGCGACCGCCCGTCCAGACATCGTCGACCGCGACGGCGCCATTCTTGCGACCGATGTCAAGGCGGCGAGCCTGTTCGGCGAGCCGCGCCGCATCATCGACAAGGACGAGGCGATCGAGCTTCTCATCGCTACCGTGCCCGACCTCGACGAGGCCGAGGTGCGCGAGCGCCTGGGGACGCGCAAGGGCTTCGTCTGGCTCAAGCGCGAGGTCACGGCGAAGCAGCAGCAAGCCATTCACAAGCTCGGCATTCCCGGCATCGGCTTCCTGCGCGAGAACAAACGGGTCTATCCGACCGGCAACGAGGTTGCCCACCTCATCGGCCTCGTCGACGTCGATAACCAGGGCATTGCCGGCATGGAGAAGTGGCTTGACAATCAGGGCCTCGCCGATCTCCACCGCGCCGGCTTTGTCACCGATCGGCTGCAAAAACCGATCGAGCTTTCGATCGATCTGCGCGTCGAGCATGCGCTGCGCGACGAGCTGATGAAGGCCAAGGACAAGTTCCACGCCAAGGCGGCGTCCGGCATCATCTCCAACGTCAAGACCGGCGAGCTCGTCGCGATGGTGTCCTTGCCGGATTTCGACCCCAACAATCCGAAGGAAGCGCACGATCCTGACCGCATCAACCGCCTGACCACCGGCGTCTACGAGATGGGCTCGACCTTCAAGGCGTTCACGCTGGCGATGGCGCTCGATTCCGGCAAGATCAACTTGAACTCGTCGTGGGACGCGCGCGGAAACCTGCACTACGGCAAGTTCACCATCCACGACAATCACCCGCTCGGACGTTTCATCAACACCAAGGAAGTGTTCACCTACTCGTCCAACATCGGCGCTGCGCGAATTGCGCTGAGCCAGGGCGTAGAAGCCCACAAGGCGTTCCTCGCCAAGATGGGCCAATTGACGCGGCTGCGCACCGAGCTACCGGAGAGTGCGGCACCGCTGGTGCCGCGACGCTGGGGCGAGCTGAACACGGTGACCATCGCGTTCGGTCAAGGCATGTCCGTGGCACCGCTGCAGGCAGTGATGGGCATCAACGCGCTGGTGAACGGTGGCTATCTGATTCCGCCGACCTTCATGAAGCGCAGCGAATCCGAGGCCGCGGCGATGGCCAAGCGCGTCATCAAGACCGAGACCAGCGATAAGATGCGGTTCCTGATGCGGCTCAATGCTGAAGTCGGCTCGGCGAGGAAGGCAGACGTCAAAGGCTATTACGTCGGCGGCAAGACAGGCACCTCCGAAAAGGTCATCAACGGCCGCTATGCCAAGAAGCGTGTGCTCAATTCCTTCACGGCGATTATGCCTTGCGACGATCCCAAGTATCAGATCCTGATCATGCTGGACGAGCCGCAGGCCATTCCGGAGACGCAGGGCTTCATCGCCTCGGGCTGGAACGCGGTGCCGACCGGCGGCAAAGTGATCGAGCGCATCGCGCCGCTGCTGGGCGTCGAGCCGCGGCTCGACCTGCCGACCGCGGAGCGCCTTATTCTTGCGGCTTCAACAGCGCGCCAGTAAGGAAAAAGCGCGACTGCGGCGCATTGGTTGAGTCCGCTGTGGGTCAACAGGCGACCTCGGCAAAGCATCAGGCGCTAGTCCGCTCCACCCCACAGACCGGACGTCTACGCGCTCGTCACGCAGGTCAGCAACGGGCCAACAGCAGACATGATGGGATGGTCGTTTTCCGGTCCTGAAGGAGTCGGCTGAGAACGTCGTTCGTCATCATGACTTAAATCTCTCTGCGATAAACGATTTGAACACGTTGATCGTTGAAAGCAACACACTAGGTTTTTCCGTCACTGCGTATCCAAGCGTTACTAACTGCTCCTTTATTCGATTGAACCGGGGACTACGCGGTCCAAATGTGAAAGCGAACTTTACATGGCGCGGATAGATCGGCACCGCATGCTCTATGTAAAGAGTTCCGGAAAGCAGAGAACGATACATTCTGAGAGCCACTATTCTGTCTTTGACGAAGACATGGCTTTCATACCCAAATGAAATGCACAACGCATCTCGATCTCCGGAAAACGTTGCTAGCGGGCCGCTAGCGCCGTAGAACCCTATCCACGCGCCGCCCTTCTCCCAGAGAAATTCGCCCGCGGGCCCTCTCTCCGTACTCGCAGGTGATCGTAGTCGGAGATGTGCGCTAATGATCACGCTTATCGCGGCAATGAAGACCATCCAGGACCAAAGCGATTCCATTCCCGTTCCACATCTTGGTTGCGGCGTCAGTCTACCGCAAACAGGGTAAAATCAACGAGGAAAGTCCGTTTTGGGTCACAAGCGGTGGTTCGGCCGCTCATCTCGTCAGGTCCGGCTTTCCTCTGAGAGCGGCCTTTGCAGCCGCTCAAAGGCAGTTCGGCTGAGTGCCATTAGCGGACGTCAGCCGCCTTGGCGGCGAACGTAGTTCACGCCCCAGCCAAGGCCCAGCGTGGCGGCAGCAAGCGAACCGATGAGTACGCCCAGTTTCGCGGCCATCAAGAATCCTTGATCAGAGAAGGCGAGCATTGAGATGAAGATCGACATGGTAAAGCCGATGCCAGCTAGCAGGCCGACGAGACACACGCCGGCCCACGAGACTCCAGCAGCCAGGCTACACCAGCCCAGTCGTACCGCGAGCCAAGTTGCGCTAACGACGCCAATTGGTTTCCCTGCGACCAAGGCAAGCGCAGTGCCCATCATCACCAGATTGCTCCCAGCGGAGAGATCCGCGCCCGCCAAGCTGACGCCAGCATTCCCCAGCGCGAACATCGGCATGACGCCGTAAGCCACCCAGGGATGCATTGCCATCTGCACCCGCGAGACGGGCGGCAATATTTCGCGGTTAGCTACACGAAGATCTCGCAGTGGTTGCTCCAACAGATGCGGATCCTTTGCCTGTACCGCTTCGCTACTTCGCAACTGTTTGAGCACTCGTGACACGACTTCCAGAGGCGGCTCCCGCATCGGCATGGCGCGTGCCGGAGTCATCAGTCCGAGCACGACCCCTGCGAGGGTTGGATGGATTCCGGCTACCATGAACCCAATCCAAACCAAAGAACCCGGCAGTACGTAAACGGGCGCAGAACCGATTCCAATCCGCTGAAATCCTAAGGTCGCGAGAACGCCAATTGAAGCGATAATAAAGCCGCTGATATGAACACTGGCGGTGTAGAACAGAGCAATGATCAGAACCGCAATGATGTCGTCGATGATCGCCAAAGCGAGTAGAAAAACGCGTACATTGACGGGAATCCTCGGTCCGAGCAACGCAAGCACTCCGACGGCAAAGGCGATGTCTGTCGCAGTTGGTACGGCCCAGCCCTGCCCCCTGGCCGGATCGCTGTTGATGCTCAGATAGATGAGCGCCGGGACGATGACGCCACCGGTCGCCGCGACCAGCGGCAGAATGGCTTGATCGAGCCTGCTTAGTGCTCCTTCATGAATCTCGCGCCGAATCTCCATACCCACCACCAGGAAGAAAACAGTCATCAGCGCGTCGTTGATCCAGAAATGAAGCGACCGCGAAAAGACGTGTTCCCCCACGCCGATTGTGAGCGGAAGGTTCCAAAAAGCGTGATAGCCGTGATCGAACGGAGAGTTGGCCCAGATCAACGCAGCGCCGGCGGCAACGAGAAGCACGGCACCGCTGATTGCCTCCACGTGCAGGAACCGATGAAGGGTGCTGAGGGCCTGTTCCGCTAGTCTTTGAGCTTTTGGCAGATCGTCAAACGAAGGGCTATCGTTCATTGGGCGCACACCTTCCGCGTGGCGGCCCGACCATCGCTTGACCTGTCGCTGCTCAATGCAGCGAGCACCCAAACGCCGTTATACATAGCGATGGTGACAATTCAACCTTGCAGACCGCCGCCTAGGTCTCCTTTGATCACAAGCGGCGGTAGGGTGAGCACGGACCGGCGTCCGGTCTGCCCCTATCAGCCGACATGACAAAGGCTTTGGCGGTGTTCGGCTTAGGGCCAAAAGGGGACATAGCGGCTTGTCATTTAGCTTGGAATAATGATTGGCTGTGGTGCTTGCGACCCAGATCTCTGCGTTGCAATCGGACTGTACTGGAAAGTGGCTGTGCTTGAGCTCATCTTACGACAAGTCACCAAAAGACTTCACGGTGCAACCGCGACAGATGCCGATATTCGCCTGCTCCGGTCGACCTTGGATCTAAGCCTCGTACCGGATTGGCTAGTGATCATTTTGAGAGAGAACGGATTGGCCGGCGTATGTTTTTCGCTCAATGCCGGCGACGACCTATCGGGACTTGGCGCCGAGCTTCTTTGGCTGACGCCGGCGCAGGTCGTGTCCGAGGCAACCGAGTGTGAGCCCGGGCTCTCGGTCGTGCCTTTGGGATACATTCCGGTCGGCGCTTGCGCCACCGGTTCGGGAGACCCATACTTTTTGGACATGCGGACGGCGAGCCAGGATCCTCCTTTGGTGCGGATCCCGCATGATTACGCTGGCACCAAACCCTATCCACTCGACCGTGTTGAGCTGGTTACGAACACGTTGAGTGGATTTTTCTCCAAAGCAAGCTTTTGACTTCATCACTCCCGCTCCAGATCCTAGACTTCTGCTCTGGGTCAATCGCGTCGTTTTGGTCGTCGGCCGACTACTTCCGGTCTTCCCCTGGAAACGGACATCGTCAGGGCCGGGCGCCATGTCTCAAACGTGCCAAAAGCAGCCACGCTAAATCTCTTCGACTCGTAGCGGTACAACTGTCTCGGCCGCATGATTTCTTCCAAGCCAGTTGCCCCAAACGACTTTGGCGTCGAAACGCCTACCGCGGCAGCAAACGTTTATCACATCGCCCACAACGGGCGCAGCATCCTGAAAATAGTTTTCATCGCGACTAAGTTCTTTCTCAGTCACAAGCTCTCCTGACTTGAGAATAATTCGTTTTACCCAATATGGCACGCCTCAATCCTCTTGCTCATCCACCGTCAACAGCGGCTATTGAGAGACGGAACAGACGATAGACGCAAGGTTCGCCTTGGGTCACTTCCCGACTTCGATGCGGTCCCAGCAAATGGTCCGCTTTGCCCCAATCTACGGACATCGTGAGCGTGGCACAGCACGTCCGCCAAGCGCCAAATC
>Ga0102590_1000564_pt1 | contig 79312 bp, 71 predicted proteins | sample AraplaMF_Col_mMF_FD_76859 | JGI IMG/M metagenome (GOLD analysis project Ga0102590, IMG submission 76859) | Arabidopsis root microbial communities from the University of North Carolina, USA - plate scrape MF_Col_mMF | ecosystem: Host-associated > Plants > Roots > Endosphere | place: USA... | reverse complement strand
CCACGCTGGCGCAGCGCTGCGCCATCTGCCACGGCCCGACCGGCATCAGCCGCGCGGACTCGCCTAATCTCGCCGGCCAGTATGCCGCCGTGATCTACAAGGAGCTGCACGATTTCCGCTCCGGCGCCCGCAGCAATGCCGTGATGTCACCGTTCGCCGTGAACCTGACGGACGAGGAGATCGCCGATCTGTCGAACTACTACGCCTATTTGCCGAGGCTTCCCGCCTATCACCCGACGCCGCAACTGCCGAAACCCAACATCGTCATCTACGGTGCACCGATGCGCGGGATCGCACCGTGCGGCGCCTGCCATGGCAGCCTCGACAACAAGACCGGCAGTCCGTGGCTGGAGGGACAGTCCGAGACCTACATGAAGGCGCAGCTCAGGGCCTTCGCTTCCGGCGAGCGCCGCAACGACATCAGCCAGCAGATGCGCAACATCGCGCGTGCGATGACACCGCAGGAGATCGAACAGGCCGCCGCCTACTACGCCTCGCAGCCGCCGGACGTCGTGAAGGCAGTGGATTGATCAGGACGACGTCAACTTGGGCCGGCCGTAGATCGCATCCGCCCGTTTCTCAAACGCGGTGGAAAACCGCGCGAAGGCGGCATCGAACATCGAGCCCATCAGCATCGCCAGCATGCGGCTCCTGAACTCGTAGGCGAGGAAGAAGCCGACATCGCAGACGCCTTCGCCTCTTGGCTCGAACGTCCAGCGGTTCTCGAGATTGCTGAAAGGACCTTGCAGATATTCGACCAGGATCTTCAGATTGGCGCGGTCGAGCGTCACGCGGCTGGTGAAGGATTCCCTGACCAGCTTGAACGACACCGTCATGTCCGCGACCAGCACTTCGGTGCCGTCAGGCTTCGCCATCCGCTGGCGTACCTTCAACGCGCTGCACAGCGGCACGAACTCCGGATAGCGCTCGACGTCGGCGACCAGATCAAACATCTCGGACGCGCTGTGATCGACACGGCGCTTGCTCGAAAATTTGGGCATGGCGGTTCAGCGGGCGGTCGCGGCCCGTGCGGCCTTGAGTCTCGCAAAATCCTCGCCGGCATGGTGCGACGAGCGGGTGAGCGGGCTCGCCGACACCATCAGGAAACCCTTGGTGTAGGCGATCTTCTCGTAGGACGAAAACTCGTCCGGCGGCACGTAGCGCATCACGGCGTGGTGTTTGCGGGTCGGCTGCAGATATTGCCCGATGGTCAGGAAATCGACGTCGGCCGACCGCAGATCGTCCATCACCTGCTGCACCTCGTGGCGCTCCTCGCCGAGGCCGACCATGATGCCGGACTTGGTGAAGATGGTGGGATCGAGCTCCTTGACCCGCTGCAACAGCCGGATCGAATGGAAGTAGCGCGCGCCCGGCCGCACCGTGAGATAGCGCGACGGCACGGTTTCCAGATTGTGGTTGAAGACGTCGGGCCGCGCCGCGACGACGACCTCGAGCGCCCCCTCCTTGCGCAGGAAGTCAGGCGTCAGAATCTCGATCGTGGTCAAGGGACACGCGGCGCGGATGGCGCGGATGGTCTGCGCAAAGTGCTCGGCGCCGCCATCGGCGAGATCATCGCGGTCGACCGAGGTGATGACGACGTGGGCGAGGCCCAGCTTGGCGACGGCCTCGGCGACGTTCTGCGGCTCGGCCGCATCCAGTGCATTGGGCAGGCCGGTCTTGACGTTGCAGAAGGCGCAGGCCCGAGTGCAGGTGTCACCCATGATCATGAAGGTCGCGTGCTTCTTGTCCCAGCACTCGCCGATATTCGGGCAGCCCGCCTCCTCGCACACCGTGTGCAGGCCGTTGGCGCGCACGATGTTGCGGGTGTCGGCATAGCCGCGGGTGTTGGGCGCGCGCACGCGGATCCAGTCCGGCTTCGGCGGCGAAGCGGAATCGGGGCGGTTCACCTTTTCGGGGTGACGCGGGCGCAACGGGTTCGAGATAGTGTCGACAATAACGACCATGGGGTGTCCGGTCTGTTCAGGTCCTACCTAGTCGGTCTGGCCCGGCATCGCAACCCGGCTCGCCCCGCTTCAGGGAACATGGCAGATATGGGCATTATCCTGCTCTGTTCTCAGGCGATTCTCACCTCGAATGGCTCCAGCCTCGAAGACTTCCACACCACGGCTCGGCAAGCGGCTCAAGCGCGGCTTTTTCGACCGCAGCGTCCACGAGGTCGCGCCCGATCTGATCGGCACGACCATGCTGGTCGACGGCGTCGGCGGGATCATCGTCGAGGTCGAGGCCTATCATCATACCGAGCCTGCGGCGCACTCCTACAACGGCCCGACGCCGCGGAACCAGATCATGTTCGGCTCGCCCGGCTTTGCCTATGTCTACCGCTCCTACGGCATCCACTGGTGCGTGAACTTTGTCTGCGAGGAGGAAGGCTCGGCCGCCGCCGTGCTGATCCGCGCGCTGGAGCCGACGCATGGCTTGGCCGCGATGCGCCGGCGCCGCCATGCAGTCGATCTGCACGCGCTGTGCTCGGGCCCGGGCAAGCTGACGGAGGCGCTGGGCATCACGATCGCGCACAACGCCCTGCCGCTGGACCGGCCGCCGATCGCACTGCATGCGCGGACGGAAGACGTCGAGGTTGTGGCCGGCATCCGGATCGGCATCACCAAGGCGGTCGAGCTGCCTTGGCGCTACGGCGTCAAGGGCTCCAAGTTCCTGAGCAAGCCGTTCCCGAAATAACCCTACGACGCCTGCTTCAGCCGCTCCAGCGCCTCGAGCAGCTTGGCCTTGCGGGCCAGCGCCGCCTCGCGCTTTTCGCGCTCCTCCTCGACGACCTCTTCGGCCGCGTTGGCGACGAATTTCTCGTTCGCCAGCTTGGACTCGGCGCGCTTGATGTCGGCGTCGGCCTTGCCGATCTCCTTGTCGAGGCGCGTCCGTTCGGCCGCAACGTCGATCACGCCCTTCAGCGGCAACGCTGCCACCTCGCCGCGGACGAGCAGTTGAACGGCGCCGTCGGGCGCGCGGTCGGCGAAGGAAATCTCCGACAAGCGCGCCATGCGCTTGATGACGTCGGTCCAGCGCGGCGCGCGTTCCTTCGTCTCAGCCGAGGCGCCAGAGAGCACCAGCGCCGTCAATGTTGCCGGCGGGATGTTCATCTCGGCGCGCACCGAGCGGATCTGCGTGACGAGGTCGATCACCCAGCCGATCTCGGCTTCCGCCTTGGGATCGGTAAAGTCGGCATGGTCGAAGATCGGCATGATCAAGACCGGCGAGATCAGCGGATCGGTCGGCCCGGCAGCTGCCGCGAGCATCGCGAGTTGCTCCGGCGTCGGCTCGGATGGCTTCAGCGGCCATGGCGCCAGAGCCAGCAGGCCGTCGCGCTTGGCCGTCACCTCCCACAGCTCTTCGGTGATGAAGGGCATGAAGGGGTGCAGCAGCTTCAGGATCTCGTCACGCGCCCACGCGACCATGGCGCGGGTCTCGTCCTTGGCGGGGCTGTCCGGGCCGAGCAGCACGGGTTTTGCGAGCTCGACATACCAGTCGCAATAGACGTTCCAGACGAAGCGGTAGATCGCGCCGGCCGCGTCGTTGAAGCGATAGGCCTCGATCGCCTCGGTCACATCGCGCGTGGTGTGCGCGCTCTCATGCGCGATCCAGCGGTTCAGCGTCTCCTTCGCCTTGGCCGGCTCGAAACCTTCGGGCACGGCGCAATGGTTCATCTCCGCAAAGCGGGACGCATTCCAGAGTTTTGTCGCGAAGTTGCGGTAACCCTCGACGCGGCTGGTGGCGAGCTTGATGTCGCGTCCCTGCGCGGCCATCGCGGCCAGCGTGAAGCGCAACGCGTCCGCACCATATTCGTCGATCAGACTGAGCGGGTCGATGACGTTGCCCTTCGACTTCGACATCTTGGCGCCCTTCTCGTCGCGGACGAGGGCGTGGATGTAGATGGTCGAGAACGGCACTTCCTTCATGAAGTGCAGCCCCATCATCATCATGCGAGCGACCCAGAAGAAGATGATGTCGAAGCCGGTCACCAGCGCATTGGTCGGGTAATAACGCTGCACCTCGGGCGCATCTTCCGGCCAGCCGAGCGTCGAGAACGGCCACAGCGCCGAGGAGAACCAGGTGTCGAGCACGTCCTCGTCACGCATGATGAAGCCTTCACGCTTGTTGCGGTCCAACGCCATCTCACGGCCCTGCTCGACCGTGATGACCTCCTGCTCGACGTAATAGCCGAGCGCGTGGCTGACGGCCTCTTCCTCGGTCTCGGCGACAAACACCTTGCCGTCAGGACCGTACCAGGCCGGGATCTGGTGGCCCCACCAGAGCTGGCGCGAGATGCACCAGGGCTGGATGTTCTCCATCCACTCGAAATAGGTCTTTTCCCAGTTCTTCGGCACGAACGAGGTCTCGCCCGAACGCACCGCCGCGATTGCCGGCTTGGCCAGCGTCTTGGCGTCGACGTACCACTGGTCAGTCAGGTAGGGCTCGATCACGCTGCCCGAGCGGTCGCCGTGCGGCACCATGTGGGTGTGCGGCTCGATCCGCTCGACGAAGCCGAACGACTCGAGACGCTCGACGATGCGCTTGCGCGCAACGAAGCGATCGACCTTGTGAAACTCCTCGGCGAATTGCGAGGCACCTTCCGGCAGGTCGCGCAGATAGTCCTCGTTGTCGATGAGGTCGAGGCAGCCTTCCCTGTCGAGCACGCTGATGCGGCGCAGGCCGTGGCGATTGCCGACCTCGAAATCGTTGAAGTCGTGCGCCGGCGTCACCTTGACCGCGCCCGAGCCCTTCTCCGGATCGGAATAGTCGTCGGCGACGATCTGGACCTTGCGGCCGACCAGCGGCAGGACGATGTTCTTGCCGACCAGCTTTTGATAGCGCTCATCCTCGGGATGCACGGCAACACCGGTATCGCCGAGCATGGTCTCGGGGCGCGTCGTCGCGACGACGATGAAGCTCGTGGGATCCTCGGGGTTGAAGGTCTTGCCCTCGATCGGATAGCGCAGATACCAGAGATGGCCCTTCACCTCGGTCTGCTGCACTTCGAGATCGGAGATCGCGGTCAACAGCTTGGTGTCCCAGTTCACCAGCCGTTTGTCCTTGTAGATCAGTCCGTCGCGATGCAGCTCGACGAACACCTTGATGACGGCCTTGGACAGGCCCTCGTCCATGGTGAAGCGCTCGCGCGACCAGTCACAGGAGGCACCGAGCCGCTTGAGCTGGTTGATGATGGTGTCGCCGCTCTCGGCCTTCCACTGCCAGACCCGCTCCAGAAACTTCTCGCGGCCCATCTCGCGGCGGCTAGGCTGCTGACGCTCCATCAGCTGCCGCTCGACCACCATCTGGGTGGCGATGCCGGCATGGTCGGTCCCGGGCTGCCACAGCACGTCGCGGCCGCGCATGCGCTCGAACCGGCACAGGATGTCCTGCAGCGTGTTGTTGAGGGCGTGCCCCATATGCAGCGAGCCCGTGACGTTCGGCGGCGGGATCACGATGGTAAAGGGCACCGCGTCGCGGCGGTCGGGGCGGCCGGCCTTGAAGGCAAGGCTGTCCTCCCACACGACGGACATGCGGGCTTCGATATCGGCGGGCTGGTAATTTTTCTCGATCATGGGCGCTAGAAAGCCGCGTGCGGGGCCCAAGTCAACGGAAAGCTCAGCGGCAACGAGGCTTCCCGGCCCGGTCGGGTATCCGACGATGACCTGCAAGCGGGGCTTTATGAGGGCTCTGCGGCCTGCCCTACCTGCCGCCGCGCGAAACTCGCTCGATTTCGGCCTTCACGATGCGTTCAACGAGGCCCGGCAAATTGTCGTCGAGCCAGGACTTGAGCATCGGACGCAGCATCTCCTTGACCAGATCCTCCAGGGTCCGCGCATTGCTGCTGAGCACCGTGTGGGCCAGGGAATTGAAGGCGGATTCGACCGCAGAGACGGTCGATTGCGCGAGCATCGGCTGCTGTGGCGGCAGCGGCGGTGCATCGAAATCCACCGGCGCATAGGAGGGTGGCGGCGTCGGGCGCGGCGGCGATTCGGCGAATTCCAGGTCGTCGCGCGGCTCGACCCTGCGGAAGCTCGGCGGCGGCGGAGCCGGCGTCGGGTCCATCACCATTTCGTCGGTCAGTTCGAGCACGTCAGGCTCGGGCTCCGGCTCCGGCTCAGGTTCTGGAGCGCGGACCTCGGGCGCCGGCGACGCCACGTCGAGCCCTGCGAGCAGCGCGTCGATGTCATCCTGGTTGTTGGACGCCTCCGCCGCCGGTGCGGGTGGCGGGGGCGGCGCAGGAGCCGGCTTTGCGGCCGGTGGCGGCGCGGGCTTTTCAGCGGCAGGCTTTTCAGCAGCAGGCTTGGCGGCGGCAACCTTGGAGGGCGGAATGTCGTTCATCGCCTGCGGCTTCGGTGCCGGCGCGGCGGGAGCTGGTGCGGGCTTGGCGGCCTCCGCCGGCGGCGGCTTGGCCTCATCGTCGGCAATGATGCGCCGGATCGAGGCCAGAATCTCCTCCATCGAGGGTTCTGTGACCTTTGCAGGCTGCGTCATCTCCGACTCCACATGATCAACGCCCTCGCATGCGTTATTTTACACCAAGCACGACAGGATTGGCCGGTTCCGGACGGACGGCCCGACATTTTCGTCGCGGCAACCCCACTTGTCCCCAGTTCACGGCCCAACGTGCAGCGGTGCGCCCTGCCCTCAGCACTCAAACTTTACGCACACGACATCGGGTGCGGGGCGAATCGACCCGCATCTTCTTGGCAAGGCTATGTCAGGGATTTTGATGATTGCAAGCAGAGCACCGGTCGGCTTCGGCTGTTTGCGAGGCCGACCGGATGACTACGGGAGTTTAGCGTCCGTCGGGCGTACGCACGCCCGCCCAGCTGTCGCGGACCTGCTGGTAGTGGACGCTGGGATCGTAGACCGTGGTGTTGAGACCGAGCACCTGCGGCGCCAGACGACCGACCGCGTTGAGCACCGAATAAGACGCCACCACACGGTCATGCTGGGCCGTGACAAGCGCGACGCGCGCGTTCACCAGCGCCTGCTGCGCGTTGAGCACGTCGAGCGTGGTGCGCTGGCCGGCCTTGGCCTCCTCGCGCACGCCGTTCAGCGCGATCTCGGACGCCGTCACCTGCGCCTGCGCGGACTTCACCTGCGCCTTGCCGGCTTCCAGCTGGCCCCAGGCCTGCACGACATTGGCGCGAGTCTGATCGCGGGTGGTTTCAAGATTGAGGCGTTGCTGCGCCAGGTTCTCTTTCGACTGGCGGATGAGCGCATATTCTGCACCGCCCTGGAAGATCGGCACGGAAGCTGTCGCGATCGCAGACGCGGTCGTGGTTCGGAACACCGTCAGGCTCTGCTGATACGCCTGGGTAACGCCAGCCTGGACCGTGACCGTGGGCAGCAGCGCGCCTTCGTTGATCTTGACCTGGAGATAGTTGACGTCGATGCCGTACATCGAAGCCGTGACGTTGGGATTCTCCACCAGGCTAAGATTGACCGCGGATGCGATCGTGTTGGGCAGGAAACGATCGACCGGGGAGCCCGGGGCAAGGTTCGTCGGCTCATTGCCGATGATGCGGCGGAAGTTCGCGCGCGTCGTCGTGAGATTCGATTCGGCGGTCAGGGCCTGGGTCCTGCCGGCAGCCAGCTGCGCTTCGGATTGCGCTACGTCCGTGCGCGTGACCTCGCCGACGTTGAAGCGATCGCGCGTTTGCTTGAGCGTCTGTTCGAGCACGCGCACGTTGCTGCGCTGGACTTCCAGGGTCGCAGAGTCGCGCAGATAATCCATGTAGCTCGTGGCAGCCTGCAGCAGGACCGTCTGCTCGAGCACACGCAAGGCCTCGCGGGATCCTGAGACCTGGCTCTCCGCCGCGCGCGTCCTGTTGGCAGTCTGATTGCCGTTGTAGAGCGTCTGGTTGATGGTCAGGCTGGCGCTGTTGGGCTGAAGGGGCGGATCGCTATGGATCGGCAGTCCCTTCTGCGTCTGTTGAATATCCTGATATTGGTACCCGGTGCCGAGGCTCATATTGACCTTGGGGCGGTAGCCCGACAACGCCTGAGGCACGTTCTCGTCGGTCGAGCGCACTTGAGCGCGTTGCGCGTTGAGCTGCGGATTGTTCTGATAGGCACGCACCAGCGCGGCCTCGATCGTGTCCGCCAAGGCAGGCGCCGACCCGGCCATCGCCAGCAGCAGGACCGAAACCGCAGCTCCGGTGAAGAGCTTCACCCCATGCATCCCTGAAATTCCGTTCATTCTAACGCCCGGCTCGTGCCCGCGAGCTGGGTTATCGTCAACCGAGTGGAGTCGTTGCCCCGTCGCAACATAGGACGCGGATGGGCGCGACGGAACTACCTCAAGGGAGTTCCCAGTGGAAACTCTTCACGTGCAGCATCCCGGCCACACTTCTGATTCAGAACGGGATTTTAACAGGGTTGGCCGTCAGAAGACGAAGGCGGCGGCCCGTTCGAGCCCGGGAAGGACCGGAGCCGCGGCATCGAACAGCGCCCGATGGCCGAATTCGCCGTGGGTATGGGTCACGATCATGGCCCGTGGCGGTCTGGATTCGGCAGACACCCCCACCAGACGGCCGCCATCCTTGAGTTGCCCCAGCAGCCCTTCCGGCGTCACCTCGACGGCGCCATTGAGGATGATCACGTCATAGGGACCAGCGGAGGGATAGCCCTCGGCACAGGCCGCCGCCTTGACGGTCACGTTGGCGAGCCCAAGGGAGGCACAGGCATCCCCGGCTTTGGCGGCCAGGGCCGAATCGGATTCGGTCGCAGTGACCTGGCGGGCGAGCTTGGCCGTCAGTGCGGCGAGATAGCCCGTGGCGCAACCGACCACCAGCACGTTGTCCGCCTCACCGATTTCGGCGGCCTGAAGCAGCTTGCCGGTCAGCTGCGGCTTGATCAGGAAGCGCTTGGCGGCACCTTCGCTCACATCGAGATCGAGGTCGAGATAGGCCAATGCCCGTCGGGACTCCGGCACGAACACTTCGCGCGGAACCGTAAGCATGGCATCGAGAACATTGCGATCAGTGACGTCACTGGTGCGCACCTGGCCATCGACCATTTTGAGGCGCGCGGTCGAGAAACCGGACATTTGCGGACCCTGAAATGCGGACGACGCCGCGGACGAAAGTTGGCGGCATCTTTGGAACATGCTCGGCCAAAACGCAACATGGCCGTTGGCCCGATCAGCCAACGGCTTCCGCAACGCGGGGCATCGGGCCCGATGGACTATTCGATCGTCACCGCGAGGCGGCCGATCAGAGCCGCGACCTCGTCCAGGCGCGCCGAATCGGGCGTCTCGACCGCACGCGCCAGACAGGCGATGCATTCGTCGTCGCTGAGTTCGGGAAGGTCGGCCGGCAGAATCGAGGGGGCCAGGTGGGCGCGGTCGATCTGGATGTCGGGCATGAGAATCAGCTCCGTAAGGGTCCGGCCCGGCAAAGCTCGATTCGAATTAAGCCGATTTGGCGCCGCCCCGATGACCGCGGTGGCGCTGCTGCACACATCTGCTTGAACGCGATTCTGCCGAGGATACGAGCGCGGATCATCCTGAGCGATCAGCCGAACCGCATCGCGCGTCACATCAGGATGCAGCGTCAAATCATTCAATTTATTGATGAATTTGGCTCCCCGGGCTGGATCAAGAATTGTTACGGCGCGGCCTTTAGTTATAGGAGCAACGAAAATTGGTGCGTTCAACTACCCCCAAAAAGGCCGACTTGTTCGGGTCACGGTGGACGAGAGATCTATCGAGCCAAAAGAAATTCATATGCCGGAATTAGGCGACCTCATTTCAGCAATATCCTGATCTCACTGAGGTTGGCGGCAAATTCTACCCCCGCCTTTGGTCCTTGAAGCACGATCACGACGCCCTTGTCGTTTCGCAAATGGACACCGCCCAATCCGCCGACGAGCGCGCCGCCTCCGCCAACGGAACTATAGCTTCCAGCGAAGTCGCTGACGTCGCGGATGCCCGAGGCCCGGCCTTCGAAACGGCCGACGGTCGCGCCGGCCGTGACCCCGAAGCTCAGGCCCGACACGCGGAACGAGTAATTGCGGCCACGATAGGTCAGCACGCCGCTGCCGGTGCCGCCGCCCACCAGCAAGCCGGCCTTTACGATCTTGACCCGGACATGGCCGGACGCTTGTGCAAGGCACGGCGTCACCGGAGCAACAAATGCGAACAGCACGAAGGCCGCCAAGCTAGATGCGAATGAGCGCAGCAGAGACGTCCGGCTTCTACGGTTTCGCAGCATCGATCTTCTTCCAGGTCTGGTCGGGATCAAACAGCGTGGTGCGCGGTGCGGCGAATTCGGTCCGCGGTCCCAAGTCCTTCTGGTAGACGGTGCCGGCGTGGTTCACCAGGAAGGTCATGACGCCGGAATTGCCGTACTCCGCGGGCCAGGCGATCAGCGCAAAACCGCCGATCATCTTGCCCTTGACGACATAGTTGAGCGCGCCGCCTGGGGCATTTGATCCCTGCCCCTTCAGGATACGGAGGTAGTAGCCGTGATAGGGCGCCGGACCTTCCTCGGCCTTGTAGCCTTCGCTTGATGCCTGTGCCGCCAATGCGCCGAGCGGACTCGGGTCGCTGTCGTCGCGCCAGAACAACCCGTCCTTCTTGCCCGCACTGCTGACGATGCGTTGTGCGTAGACGCCGGCCCCCTCGCCGCGATCCTTGTCGGCATATTCGTTCTCGGCATCGACGAAGGCGAGACTGGTCTGGATCGCATCGAGCTCGTTGCGGCCGATACGCCGATACAGCACTTCGATGCGGCCTTCGGCGGTATCGAATTCCCATCCGGTCCTGGTGTTGACGAGTGGGATCGGGAACGGGAAGTCGTCCGGGCCCAGGATCAGCGTCGCCTTCTTGTTACCCTCCGCCTTGATCGAATGCTTGGCATCATACATCGAGGTGAAGCGTTGCCGGATGTCGGCGTCGGCGACCTCGTCTCCGGACGAGACGATGTCCTCGGCGGCGCTGCCGAGCACTTTGAGGATGGCCCTGTCCGGGCCGTTCTTGACGGCAGCGGCGAGTGCTGCCGCCGCATCCTCCGGTGTCGGATAGGACTGCTGCGCCTGGGATGGCGAACACATGAGCGCCAGCGCCATGATGGCCGGCAAGGCCGCACGATGAAGCAGCGTCAAACTGATCATGGCCTCACCTCCGCAGGAATCCTCGCACCGCCGGCGAGCCAATCGCGGTAGGTACGGAGCTTCAAGCCGAGCTTTTCATAATAGACCCGGAGATAACCATCAGCCCCGCGGGTGACGGCTTTCGGCATCACCTCCTCGACTTCCTGCGCGATGACGCCGACATAGGCCTTGTCGCTGCCGATATAGCTGAAGCGGTAATAGCCGAGACCGTTTGCGAGATGGCCGAGCAGAATGACATCGTGCTTCAGCGCGATATCGGAGCGCCGTCCACCGCCACCACCCCCGCCGCGACCGCCTCCTCCGCCACCACCATGGAAGCCACCGCCGCCGCCACCGCGTCCGGCGAAGCTCGCGCCGCCACCGCCGCGCGGCCCCGCGCTTGCCATGCTGGCGCGCCCGCGGGCCGAAGCTGCGGCCGCCGAGCGGCCCGACGACACGTTCAACGCGCCGCCACCGCCACCACGGTTCGCAGCCTTGGCGCCACCGCCCTTGGCACCACCCGCCTTGGCGCCGGCGTTCTTGGCACCACCCTTGTTGGTACCACCCTTGGCGGCTCGATCGCCTCCGCCCTTTGCACGATCGCCACCAGCCTTGGCGCGATCCCCCGCGCCCTGACGGTCACCACCTCGATCGCCTGCGCGGTCTCCTACGCGATCTCCAGCACCCGGCCGGTCCTGTCCCGGCTTCAACACCTGCTGTCCGTCGCGGCCGCGGAAATCCATCCGGTCGGCGGCACCGGCCTTCAGGTTGCTATTGCCGAAGCGCTGCTGAACATTCGCGTTGTTGTAGCGTACGCCCTGACGATGCGCCGGATTGTGCTGCCAGCCGTTTCCGATGTTGGTGGTTCGGTGATTGATATAGACGTTGCGGTTGCCCCAGTTGAAGCCGCCACCCCAATAAATGCCCCAGCGGCCGATGGCCCAGGCCGTGCCGAAAGCCAGCCCAGCTGCGACGACGCCTGCACCGATGTAGGACGGGTAGCCGAAATAATAGGGCGGATAGTCCGTGTACGGCCACTCTCCATAAACCGTTGCCGGCTCGTAATACGGCACGTACATCGTGTCGGCCACGGCCGGTTCGATCATGATCACCTGCCTGCTTTCCTGGGCCTGGACGCTGACCTTCTGCTGCTTGGTGGTGACAAGCTTCTTGTTGTCATAGGCCTTGGTGCGCAGGCGTTGGACCGCATCCATCACATCCGGCTGCTGCGCGAGCACGGCATCGCCCAGCGCCTTGGTCCAGTCGAGCTTGTCGCTCATCATCGTGAGGACCTCGGCAGTCGAGGCCAGTGCCTTGATGCTGTCGTCCCAGGACTGCTTCTCGACCTCAGCCTTCAGCGCGTCGCCCTTCAGGGTCTTTTCCTTCAGCCAGCGATCGGCCTGCACGACCTCCAGAGGATAGGTCGATGCCGCGAGCACATTGGCGAGCAGCTCGTCGGGATAGAGCGCGATCGGCGCCACCAGCGCTTCGAGCTGCTCGGGTTTGAGCAACTCCACGGTCGGCGGCGGCTGGGTCGGCGGTTGCGACTGACTGCCTGCGGCGGGAGGCCTATCAGCCGTTTGCGCGGCCGCGGCGACCGTTAACGTCAAGAGCAGTGCCATCGCGATCAGGGGCTTGCCGCAACAAAACATCACATCCTCCCTGGAAGCCTCGCCGGAGCAAGCATCTTGAACGATCAGCATCCTTTATTGATCGAGATCAAAGGAACGCGACGCCTCGACCTGGGGTGACCGCCTTGCTGCGACGCAAGAGCGAAAAGTCGCCCTCAGATCAAGCCGACCTCGCCCTGCCGCGGGCGATCGGGAGCCGGACAATAAAGAGCGCACCACCCGATGTCTGATTTTCCGCCGATATCCGCCCCTGATGCGCTTCGACAATGGTGCGGACGATGGTCAGCCCCATGCCCATGCCCTGCGGCTTGGTTGAGAAAAACGGGTCGAAGATGGTCTTGAGATCACCGGGCGCAATGCCCGGCCCGGTGTCGGCGACCCTGACTTCCGCGTAAGCATCGGCATGGACGGTCGTCACGCTGATTTCGCGCTTTCTCAGGTCGGCGTCAGACACGACGTCGATCGCGTTCATGATGAGATTAAGCACGACCTGTTGCAGCTGAACGGGATCTCCCTTGACGTGCAGCTCGGTCACGGCCGGAACATAATTCAACACCAATCCCCGCCCCCGCGCCAGATCGCCGACAAACCCCATCGCCTCACGCACCGTATGATTCAGATCGATGTCCCTGATCTCGAACGGCGTCTTCTTCAGCACACTGCGAAGCCGGCGGATCACTTCACTGGCCCGCTGATCGTCCCGCTTGATGTCGGCGAGAATATCCGCGATCTCCCAGAGGTTCGGCGAAGAGCCCCTCAGCATGAGTTCCGCGGTCTCCACATTGGTGAGGATCGCGCCCAGCGGCTGGTTGAGCTCATGCGCAATCGACGTCGTCAATTCGCCGGCGGCCGCGTAGCGGGTGACATGGGCCAGCTCCGCCATCCGCTGGCGCGCCTCGACCTCGGCCAAGCGGCGGCGGCGTTGCTCATGGAGCATTCGGCTGATCAACGCGCCCTGGATCAGGATTACGCTGGCGATCAGCGTTATCTGCCAACGATATCTGTCCCAAAGGGCTGGCTCGCGAAACAGGACTTCGCTGCCCGGCGGCAGGTTGCTCTCGCTGATTCCCCAGCGCTGCATCTCGCGCCAATCATACTTCGGATGACCAAACGGGATCGGCTCAAACCTGATAGCACCCGGCTTCTCGCCACCGAGGATGCGGATGACCGCATCGACCGTCTTGTTACTGGTCTCGGCGATCGAATGCATTGGGCCGCCGACTGTGTCGCCGCCGAAAAAGGCCTCTTGATACGAAAAGATCGGCGCATTCGCGACCGCACGAAGGCTACGCAAGGCAAGATTGCCCTCATGGGCGATACCGGCAGCGTCGACCGACATCAGTCCCCAGAACAGCACCGTGTGCGGCGGAAGAGCCGATGCCCTCTTCAGGATTTCGTCGAACGACAAATCATTGTACCAGACCAACGCGACGCGGCTTTCGAAGGACCTCACCTCCCGTTTGATCTCATCGAGCCAGAATTTTTCAAGGAGAGAGGCGCCGATCACGACGGCGATTGTCTTTGTGTCCGGCAGGACTTGAAGAATGCCGTCAAAGGCAGCCCCGAAATTGTTTTGTACCGAGATCACGGTGTCGTTGTCGGTCAGGCCTGCGCGGTTCAACAGCCGCTGTTCGACCACCGTCAGGACCATGGGCACATCAGGGAAGAGTTGCTCGCGATATTTCTGGACGAACCGCGCCGCCGGCGCCCCGATGCTTAACACGATGTCAGGCGGGGCACTGGAATAGAGCGAACGGAGGTAGTCGACGAACGGCTCTTCCGGACCCGGATTGTTGAACCGCGCCGTCAGCAGGGTGTGCTCCTGGATATCCAGCGGCCACGGCGCTTGTCGCTCAAGCTCCGCCTTGATACCCCGCACATACTCGCTCCAGGGACGAAATTCTCGCCCGAACGAGTGCAGCACGAGAACGCGCTTGGGCTCACCGCGCGGCGCACTGCCTGCCGGCCCCGACGGCGTGGCCCAGACCAGCAAGCACACGAGTAGGCGTACAGCCACACCGGACCAGGCCATGTTGACCGCGCCGATGGGAACGTGCTCGTTCATTCTATTCCCCGGCAGTCTCGAACGTCCAAACGGTCTTCATTACAGCACAACCTGCGCGCTAATGCACTGCGGTCTATCGCCGTTGGGTCGCGCGCTCAGGCGCTGCTGCCCGGCAGTGCAGACAGCAGAATCCGGCGATCGTGGATCAAGCTCTGAAGGCGATGCGCGGCAACGTTCAGCGTCGTGACATCGAGCGCGTTCTCGTCGCCCGCGGCCGACCTGGCGCGCTGCGCCTGGAGAACCCGATCGATCTCGGCCTCGATCTCGGACAGTTCCGCCTCCGCCGCGGTCGTACGTATCCTCGCACCAAGAGCATAGAGCGAATCCAAGCCCTGCTCATTCTTCAAGGGATCGCCCGCCCGAAGGAATTTCCACGCCGCCGCCAGCACGGAGATGAGGCCGCCCAGAATCATCGGCGTGAGAAAGATCGCGTTGCCCCATTCGTCCAGAAAGCTCTGCTGCGTGCCATTGTAGACCGCGGCAGCGCCGGGATGGACCGGGAGGAAGGCATCCGAATCCGTACTCGGCGCAGTCATTTGCGAGAGGATCGGCAACTCACCCAACAGATCTCTGCGCGCTTTCATCAGCGTATCCGCCAAGCTGCCAGCCACCTCGGCGCTGAGCTGCTTTTGCGCGACCACGTAGAACGAGACCCGCAGCGTGGTCAGATCCTCGCTCGGGACAGGAGGCGAACCGCGCAATGTGCCCTTCGGAACATCGAAGCTTTCATAGGCGCGCTGCTTTTCGGCGATGGCGCCGGCGGCTTCGATGGGAATGAGAACCGGCGCAGCTTTCGGCGTCTGTAGAAAGAGACCGCGCAACAAGGCCAGGTATTTTTCGGCGAGAGGAGCGACGATCAGAATCGCCCGGACCTCCTTGGTATCGAGTGCACGCCGCGCATCCGCCGGTTGGAGATTGCGGAACGTCACATTGGCGCGAGCCAGGCCGTATTCGTCGCTCAGAACGTTGACGATCTTGCGATTGATCTCGCCGCCGATCACGCCGACGCTCGTGCGCTTCAAACCCGCAATGTCGGTTATGGAGGAGCCCGGCGGCGCAACCAATAGGACAACGGCATGGGCAAGGACCACGACGGCCTGGGCCTGCGAGAGATCACCGACGTCGCCGCGCACCACGGCGAGGTCGACCTTCTCGGCCGCAAACAGGTCGGCCGCGTCAACCGCGTTGGTCGTCTCCACCAGCTTGAGCCGGATCGGGGCGCTGACCGCGGCAATCCGGCTCGCCAGCGCCGAAACCAGCCGCGCGGCCTCCCCGTCCAAGGATCCAACCGCGATGGTCAGCGTCGCCGGCCGGGAATACCAGCGGTAGCCGAACAGGCCGGCCCCGAGGACCAGCACGATAACGCCAGCGACAACGACGAAACGAAGCCAGATCGGCATTCTCGCAGAGACCATGCCCCTCTCGCAGTGGCTGTGACGTTGGCGGACCGGACGGGCGCGCTCCGCCCGAGGCAATCGCGGTTTTGCAGGGCTTGCTCGCGCGGTCTAGCAGCGCGTCACCACCCGGCCATAGGCATCCACGACCTGCGCCCAGGTCGGCGCATAATAGGCGCCCGCCGCAACGCCGGCATAACTTATCGGGGTGAGCGGACGCCCAACCCGTCTCGGATCGCATATCAATCCTCCCAAGCTGGAAGGACACTCAGGGACCATTTGCGGCCACTTTGTTTGACTGAATCAAGCCGGAACCGAGCTCGATCAGTGCCCGCTGAGCACCAGCGTCTTTATCGGCAGCAGCAGCGCCTGGATGCGCAGCAGCATCGCATGCACCAGCCCGACACCGTCGACGACATGCAAGACAATCGCCCGGCCGGTGCTGGTTTCCTTCGCCGAGATCTCCTCGTGATTACTGGTGTAGGCGTTGACTATGCAGCTGCTCCCCGGTGTCACACCTTCGAGCCCACCCTTGTAGAGCGGCTCCATAAACGCCAGGATCGTGCCGGGGCGCGCGACATTTTGCGCCTCGATGAGCTGCTCTCCGCTGCGGAACTGGCCGGCCGCGATGTAGTCCTGCACATTGGTGATGACCATCGGAATGATGACCCACGGCTTCGATATGCAGGTCGCTTCCGCCACCATGCCGACTTGCAAGACCTGAGCCTCGATCTGACCAAAGCCCGCTTGCAGACCCCGCCGGCCGGCGCCCTCCGGAACGAGCACACCCGCCGGCCGCATCAACTGATTGACCACGTCGCCGACGCGGATCAGGAATTGCTCCACGCGCCCGTCGACGCCGGCGCGGACAAAAGTCTTGTCCAAATCCACCTGCGCCTCGGCCAGCGTCGCTTCGGCGCTGGCCTTCTCGGCGGGCAAGAGCGTCGACACGCGCAAGGCTGCCGACTGCCTGGAAGCCGTGGCGGCGTCGACCCCAGCCTGCCGCTGATCGACAAGCACCTGCAACTTCTCGATGTCGCGCTGCGGCACAATGCCGGGATTGCGACGCTGCAACTCGGACTTGACGTCGAGTTCATCCTTGGCCTGCTGAAGGTTGGCCTTGGCTTCCTGGATCTGCGCATCGGCCTTGACTACGTCGGATTCCGCGGTCGTCAGGGACGCATCGACCTCGCCCACCTTGCGCTTGGCGGTTTCCAGAGCCGCGCGTTGCTTCGAGCTATCCAGCCTGAACAGCACGTCGCCCTTCTTCACCGCCTGACTGTAGCCGACGTTGACTTCCGCAACCCGTCCCGAGCCCTCGGGCAGGATCGGCACCGTACGGTAATAGAGCGTCGCCGAGTCAGTCGCAGGATGAAAGTAGAAGATCATGGTGATTAGCGACACCGTGAGCATCAGGCAGCCGGTGATGCCCCATCGCAGCTCGTACCAGATGGAAAAGAACGTGATCTCCTTGCCGAAACGCTTGCCCTGAACATAACGGCGGTAAAGATAATCCGGCAGGATGGTCAGAAGGGAACAGAACATGAGCTCAAACATGGCTGTGCTCCTTCTCTTTCGCCGCGCCGGGCTTCTCGGGCGGCGGCGGGTTGGGTTTGACAACCGTTGTCGCTGGCCCCGGCCTTTCGGGTGGTGGCGGACCCGGTTCGGCAACCTCGCTCCGCTCTCCCGGCGTCGCGTCTGCAATTTTCTCGACGGAGCCGGCGATGCTGCGCAGCGGCGTGCCGAAGTCCGGCAAGTCGATCAAGGCCAGCAATAGTCCCGCCACCCAGAAGATATGCATGTGCGTAAACAGCGAGATCAGCCCCAGCACGGCCACGAACTCGAACTGCAACTTCTGCGACTTGTGAGCCATCCGCTCGGGCAGGCTGTGAAGCTTCCAATAGAGCGTGCCAACCCAGAAAACGGTACCGATCAGGAAGATGCCCATCACCACCATCAGCGTATCCACCCCGCTTCCCGGCGCGAGATAGAAGGGGAGATGATGAGGTGCCATCGGATGAAGTTGCTCGCTCAACGTTCTCCTCCACGGAAGGGACAAATGCTGTTGCGCTCCGGAACACCGTGACCACGCAGGCGCGGAATTGATTGACATGAATCAAAGGTCCGGACGGCGCCGGACCTAGCCTGCCCCGACCACTGACCCAGGACAGCAAGTCAGGAGCCGTCAGCCATGCCCGGCATCGATGATCTCATCCCGAACGCATCGCAGATCCGCAAGGAGGCCGCCCTCAAGGAGGCCGAAAAGGCGGACGAATATGCGCGCCTTGCCGCCGCAGCCGAAGCCGAGAAGCGGGCCCTGATCGAGCGCCTGACCAAGCCGTCCGGCAAGACTGAGGAGGAGAAGATCAAGCTCGCCTCGACCGTCATCCAGCGTGCGGTGCGAAACGGCCTGACCGAAGTGCAGGTCTATCGCTTCCCCAATACGCTGTGCACTGACAAGGGCCGCGCCATCAACCAGATGGAGCGGGGTTGGGAGCAGACGCTAACCGGAATTCCAAAGGAGATATTCCAGCTCTGGACCGATCACCTCAAACCGCGCGGCTATCGCATCGCCTACCAGATCATCGACTTCCCGGGTGGCGTGCCCGGCGACATCGGTGTGACCATCTCCTGGGGAGATTGAGCGCCGTTCGGCCGGATCGGAGCCAAAGCAGCGAAAGGGAGAGCATGGCAAAGGACGAGCCTGCGGCGCGAATGAAGCGCAAGGAGTACGAGAAGGAGCTTGAAAAACTTCAGGTCGAGCTTTGCCATCTCCAGGACTATGTCAGGGAGAACAAGCTTCGGGTCATCGTCCTGTTCGAAGGCCGGGACGCCGCGGGCAAGGGTGGCACGATCAAGGCGATCACCGAAAAGGTCAGCCCGCGCGTGTTTCGCGTGGTGGCGCTGCCGGCACCGTCGGATCGCGAAAAGACCCAGCTGTTCTTCCAGCGCTACATGGAGCAGTTTCCGGCCGGCGGCGAGATCGTGATCTTCGATCGCAGCTGGTACAATCGCGCCGGCGTCGAATATGTGATGGGCTTCTGCACCCCCGCCGAGCACGGGCGCTTCCTCGCGCTCTGTCCGCAGGCCGAGAAGTACGCCATCGACGGCGGCATCATTCTGGTCAAGATCTGGCTCGAGGTCGGGATGGACGAGCAGGAGCGCCGCTTCAAGGCTCGCATCGACGATCCGGTGCGGCAATGGAAGCTGAGCCCGATGGACCTGGAATCCTTTAAGCGCTGGTACGATTACTCACGCGCCCGCGATCTGATGCTCAGGAAGACGAGCACGAAGCATGCGCCGTGGTACATCATCCGCTCCGACGACAAGCGGCGGGCGCGGCTGAACTGCATCACGCACCTGCTCAAGGCGATCCCCTACAAGCGGATCAGGAAAACCAAGGTCAGGCTGCCAAAGCGTTCCGACAAGGGACGCTACAACGACCAGGCCACCCTGCGTGGGATGAACTTCGTCACCGAACGATATTGACCGATCAATCGGGCCGCGCTCCAGGTGCGGTCCTATCGTTGAACGCCGGAGCGATGCTGCTGACGGTCTTGGATAGCCCGTCAGCTGCGCTTTGCCTCAGTATGGATATTGGTTGGGACAGATCCAGTTGCCGTACGTGTCCTGATAACAACCGTTGTTATTGTAGTTGTTGTAGTATCCATAGGCTCCTGCGGCGGCCGCGCCGACGGCAGCAGCACCGTAAGCCGCGCCTCGATAGCCATACCGCGGATAGCCTCCGGGATAGCCAGCGATCGGCCGGCCTGGACGTCCCGCAACGGGGTAACCGGGGCGACCCGGACGACCGGCGATCGGATGGCTTGGCCGCGGACCTCCGGCGTAGCGGCGTCCGCCTCCGCCATGGATCCGCCCGACGTGAACGGCGCCGCCATGAAAACCTCCAGCGCGCATGCCCCCTCCACCGCCGCGATAGCCGCCACCGCCGCCGCGGCGGGCATAGGCGTCATCAGGAATGAGCGTGGCCGTGAGAAGAACGAAGGCCGCAACAAGAGCTAGAAGATAACGAAGCATGGCATGTCCTCCCTCGATATGGATGCCGTGACCTGCTTTTCGACGATGCCTCGCGACCGGCGCTGATTTGCGGCCGCTTCCTTAGCCTGGTGCATGAGAGAAGCCGCCGCCGTTCAAGCATGAGCGCCGCGACCGCCGAAGCGGCCCGACTGCCGCCCTACCGCTTCAAACTTATCGTCACGCCCCCCACAGCAGCTGACAGCTCCGCTCCGACTTTCGGCCCACTAAGCTGCAGAATTACACCGTTGCCGTTTTGGAGCTGAACGGCTCCAGCTCCCGCGGCGATGGCACCGCCTGCGCCACCCACAGCGTAGGAGCCTTCGATCGACTGCGGCCCCCTCAGATTGAGAGCGCGGCCAACCAGTTTTGTGGTCGAGGCGCCGATCGTGAACCCGACGCTCATGCCGGAGACGGTGAAGGGGTATTTGTGGCCCCGCAGCAGCAGAACCCCTTCGCCGCCACCAACGCCGACGATAAATCCGCCCTTGGTGAAGACCACGGCGACCTGACCGGTCTCGGCCCGCGATGGCGTGCTGAGACCGACGACGCCTGCAAGCGAAGCGACTAGGGCGGCGCAGATGGCGACTTTTCTCATGACTTACGTTTCCTTTTGGTTGTGACCCGAGCTATTGGGCCAGGATCATCGCGAAGTAGCCGAACACGGTCAGCAGGATGCCCGACACCGCGTAGCCGACCGGGAATCCAATCCAGGGCACGGAGCTCTGGATTTCCACCGCCGCTTCACGGCACGGCCCGGAATGCGACCGCGCGCCGGCAACGCCGCCCATCAGCACGGCCGGGTTGATCTTGAAGACGTGGAAGCCGATCGCCCAGACGATGAACGGCGGGATCGTGCAGGCGATGAAGCCGGCGACGAAGATCTTCAAGGCAACGGCACCGGTCAGCTGCGCCAGCAATCCCGCGCCGGCATTGATGCCGACGATGGACACGAAGACGACGAGGCCGAGATCCTCCAGCACGTTGCGCGCCGCGTTCGGCGTATTACCGAAGAAGCGGAGCCGCGACACGACCGAAGACACGATCACGCCGGACAGCAACAGGCCGCCGGCATTGCCGAGGCCGATCTTGGCGCCGAACGCCGGGAACTCGATCCGGCCGATCAGGAAACCGAGGATCATGCCCGCGGCCAGCGTCAGCAAATCGGTCGACGTATTGGTCCGCGCAATGCGTCCCCACATCTCGCCGAGCTCGTTGACGGCCGACTTGAGGCCGACCACCGAGACGATGTCCATCCGCTGCAACTCGGTCTTGAGACCGGCGGCAAGCGGCACACCACCACGCTCGACCTTGGTGACCTGCAACTGGCCGGCGATCGCGGTCTCGCGGAAGGATTCGAAGGTCCGTCCGACCATCTCCTTGTTGGTGACGAGGATGTCGGCCTGGTCCATGGGAATGCCAAGCGCCGTGGTGTCGGCAACCTCGGGCCCGATCAGACCCATCTTGTCGGTGAGATGCTCCGTCGAGCCGCCAAGTGCGACGACGTCACCCTTTTGCAGCACTAACTCAGGATCGGCGCCCTGCGGCTCACCACCGCGCGCCACGTTGACGATCCGGTATTCCGGATGGATCGAGCGGAATTTGGCGATGCTCATGCCGACCTGCGCCGGATTGTCCAGCCGATAGGCACGCAGACCGAACTGCCGATAACCGGTCAGGCCGCCGCCTTCGAGATCCTTGACGCCGAATTCCTTCTCGTACTGCCGCGCCGCCGCTTTCGCGTCGACACCCCACCAACGCGGCAGGTATTTGCAGATCAGGATGATGCCGACGGTGCCCCAGATGTAGGTGATGCCGTAGGACAGCGCGATCATGCCCGTCGCATCCTCAGGCTTCATGCCTTCAGGCAGCTTGACGACGCCGGAGGTGATCGCCTGCTCGGCCGAACCGATCGCGGCCGACATGGTCTGCGATCCCGCGAGCATGCCGCCGGCGGCGCCGGTCGGGAGGTCGAAGAGCTTCGCAAACAGGACAACAAGCGTGAGGCCGAGAATACTCGACACCACCGCAAGGAACACGAATTTGATGCCGTCGCCCTTCAAGCTGTTGATGAAGGACGGCCCCACGCGCAAGCCGACGCCGTACATGAAGAGGTAGTAGAACAGGCTCTTGGCAAAATTGTTCAGCTCGAGCTTCACACCGTAGCTCGAGGCCCACACCGCCAGGCCGGCGCCGACCACGATGGCGCCGGCAACCATGCCGAGGCCATAACCCTTGATGCTGGCCCGGCCAATCCAGACGGCAAGGCCAACGACGAAGAACAGCAGCAGATATGGATTCTGCTGCAAAAACGTGAAAAAGCCTTGCATGTCCGTCCCCTGTTTATGATGCGGCCTTCAGCTTCGGCGCGGTACCGGGCTTGGGCCGTCCGATCTTCGCCAGGGCCTCGGTGCGCACGAGCTTCAGGCCTTCCTTGGCGTCGTAGCCGTGGATTTCCTTCACATCGAGCTTGCGCATGAAGTCGATGGTCTCCTGGGTGATGACCTGCCCCGGCACCATGATCGGGAAGCCCGGCGGATACGGGATCACGAAACTGGCCGAGACGAGATCGGGACCGGCCTTGAGGCGGCGATCGATCTCGGGGTCGCCGAGCGGGATGTATTCGCATCCCGCCGCGTCATAGGCCGAGTAGAAACCGCTGCGGATATCACCTTCGTTGGTCTTGGCGCCGGCATCGCCCCGGAAACTGTCGTGGAAGTGCGAGAAGTTCGGCAGGTCGGGCACATCGGTCATCAGGCTCTTGACCCGCGCCTCGAAGGTCTTCTTGGCGTTGGCACCGCCCTGGACAAGTCCGCGGTCCACCTCGCCCGCGATCTCGGCCAACACCCGGATCAGATGCGCGACGTCGCTGCGGGTGTTGTTGATGTTGGACTGGAACAACACCGAATTGCGCGAGGTCTTGTTGATCTGGATGTTGTAGTCGTTGGCCAGGATGCCCTTGAACTGCGTACCGTCGTAACCGGCGGTGCCGCACACCAGCGTCATGCGGGTCGGATCGAGACAGAACTCGTCGTCGTCCAGGCTCTTCAGGATGCTCGCCCAGTTCGTGCCGGCCGCGAGATAGTCGGTGAAGCCGCTCTGGCGGTATTGCGCCGGCACCATGGCGTCTGCGCCGAGAATGCGGAAATATTTCGAGATCAGCGGATTGTTGTTGACCGCACTGCGGATGGCAAAGGCGATCTCCATAGCATTGGCGACGAGACCATACCCTTCCAGCTCCATCTGGCGCCGCGAGACGTCGAGGCTGGCGATCAGTTGCTGGTTCGGGCTGGTCGACGCGTGCGTAAACACGGCTTCCTTGAACTGCTGCTCGACCTTGTGGAATTCGACATCCTTGACGGACAGCATCGAACCCTGCCGGATCGCCGACATCGACTTGTGGGTCGAGTTGGTCTGGTAGACCCGCAAGCGGATCTGACGCGGATCGGGGATCAGCCGGGTCTTGAGCAGCACCTCGACCGACGGATTCTTGCCGAGCTCGGCCTGCTGCTTCTCGTAGGCCGCGACCGATTTCGGGTCATGCATCCAGGCCTCGATCTCGTTGGCGGCACCCATCGCGGTGCGACGCCGCAGGTATGGCGAGAAGCGTGCAAAGCCGAACCAGGCTTCGTCCCAGAGGAAGATCAGGTCGGGCTTGATCGCGAGGCATTCCTCCATCACCCGGCGGGTGTTATAGATGTGGCCGTCGAAGGTGCAGTTGGTCAGGTCGAGCATCTTGACGCGGTCGAGCCGGCCATCCGCCTTTGCATTCAGCAAGGCCTGCTTGACGGTCTTCAGCGGCACGGCGCCATACATCGAATATGCCGTCATCGGGAACGCTTCGACATAGATCGGCTGGGCGCCGGCCAGCACCATGCCGTAATGGTGCGACTTATGGCAGTTGCGATCGACGATCGCGATGTCGCCGGGCGCAAGCAGCGCCTGCACCGCCATCTTGTTCGAGGTCGAGGTGCCATTGGTGACGAAGAAGACGCGATCCGCGCCAAGCGCCCGCGCCGCCTTGTCCTGAGCCTCCTTGATGGTGCCGGTGGGCTCCAGCAGGCTGTCGAGACCGCCGGTGGTCGCGCTGCTTTCGGCCAGGAACAAGTTCAAACCGTAGAATTCGCCCATGTCGCGGATCCAGTCCGACTTGAAGACGGATTTGCCGCGCGCAATCGGCAGCGCATGGAAGGTCCCGATCGGACGCTGCGCATATTTCTTGAGATTGTCGAAGAATGGCGTGTCGTAGCGGTCCTGAATGCCTTCGAGGATGGAGAGATGGAGCTCCAGCAACTCCTCAATGGAGTAGAAGATGCGTCGGGCGACGTTGGCTTCGGGGTTTCCGGCCATCGCCTCGACATCGCGGTTGGACATCAGATAGAGATCGAGCTCGGGACGGACGCGCTTGATGATATGCGCAAGCCGGAGTGCGGACGCGTCCGACTCGTCGTTGAGGCCCGCGGTGGCGGTCATGGTGCGCAGGATCGGCGCGTCGTGCCGCGAGCGAAGGCCGAACCCCTCGTTGATGACGACAGCCGCGATGTTGGGGTTGAGCATCGTCGCGCAGAAAGCGTCTTCCAGGCTGCCGACGATCACCTGCTCATAGATGAATGGATCGACGGGACGCCGCAGCTTGCGCCATTCGGCGGCGAGCGCCGGCCAATTGTTGGAGGAGACGCCGGTGACAACCAGCGTCTCAAAATACGGCCGGTGTGCTGCGTGCGAGCCAAACGTCGAGGACGCAAGCTCGGGCGCGTCGTCATTGCCGTCGTCCTGGGGATTCCAGTCGCCGGCATGCTGACGGAAGGATCTCGTCATCAGGGCCTGCGTGATGCGTGTCGAAAGGGCAAGTGAACTCGCCGCATCGCCAGCCGAAGCTGCTTCCCGCAACGCAGCCATCAACTGAAGGCCGGGATAGCCGTGGAATTCCTCCGTCACGGAGAGATCGGCCAGCGCGGCATCGTATTTCGCACGATCACCGCCGCGGGCCCATACCTTTGCCGCTTCCGCCAGATCACGCCAGTCGTCCGCCCGCCCGCCGGGGCCAGACAGGAACTGATCGATACGCTTGTGCGCGGGCTTGGCGTCTTTAGACATGTCTTTCTCCCGATCCATATCGAGCCGTGGGGCATGGGTGATGCCGGATCGTGAGTGGCGCGCCGCCTGCTCCATTGATCCAAGTCAACGGACGCACGATATGCTGGGGCCGCTAGCACTGCCGGTGGCGCCTCTTGCAACGCAACAGGCCGCCGCTGACCGACTGGGGACAGCCGAGGGATATCAGATCGTTCCTTGGGTATCGTTGGGCTGAGCGTCGCCAAGAACGCTGTCCAGCGACCGCAGCCAGTGGCCGCTGTCGGTCTTCTCCGCCAGTCCCTCCGCCCGCAAGAGGTCTCGCAACTGCGCATGCGCACCGACGATGCAGAAGGCGATGTGCCGGGAGGCGAGCTCGTCATAAAGATCGTGCAACATCCCTGCGCCGGCCAGATCGATGTAGGGCGAGGCGGAGAGATCGCAAATCACCAGCCTGATATCGTCCGATCTCAGCAGGGCGTTCAGCACCGACTCCAGGATCGTTTCGGCATTGATGTAGAGCAGCGAGGCTTCGGGCCGGAACGCGATGACGCCGACCAGCGGCTCGACGCCCTCGTGCCTCGCATTGTCGGAATAGCGGCCCGTCCCCGGAAGCCGGCCGAGGAACGCCACATTCGGACGCGAGGCGCGCGCGAGCAGCAGGACGATGGACGCGATGGCCGCTAGCAGGACGCCTTGCAGGATCCCCAGGAGCAGAACGGACACCAGCGCAACCGCCGCGGCACAGAAATCGATCCGGCTGACGTGCCACATCCGCAGCAGCGCAGGGATATCGACCAGTCTATAGACGGCGGCAAAGACGATGGCTGCCAGCACCGCCTTGGGCAGGTTTGTCAGCAGCCCCGTGAAGAACAGCAGGCACAGCGCCAGCGTCACCGAGCAGATCACCAGCGCGAGCGGCGTGCGTGCGCCTGCGTTGTCGTTGACGGCCGATTGCGACAGACCGCCGGCGACTGGATAGCCATGGCCGAACGCGGCAACGAGGTTCGCCGCGCCCAACCCTAAAAGCTCCTGCCGGACATCAAGGGCATAGCCATGCTTGGCGGCAAAGCTTCGAGCCGCGGAGACACCTTCAATATAGGCCAGCAGTACGCATCCAGCGGCCAGCGGGAAGAGTTCGTCGGGCTCAAGCAGACCAAACCTGGGCAACCCAATCGCAGGCAAGCCTTCGGGGATCGTCCCGGTGACCGGCACCCCGAGGGACGCAAGGCCAAGAAGCGTCGCCAACACGATCGACAGCGCCATGATCGTGAGTCCGACCGGCTTTCCCGGCAGACGCCGTTCTCCGAGCAGGAGGAGCAGCAGCGCGAGCGCCCCGATCGCTAGAACGAGCGGCTTGGTGTCGCCGAGCTGACCACTGAGCTTGATGGCGCGATCGAAGAAATTGTGACCGCCTCCGGCGACGCCGAACAGGCCTGGCAACTGGCTCATGATGATGGTCAGGCCAGCGCCGGCCTTGAAGCCGACTAAAATGCTGTCGCTGACCAGACGGACGAGAACGCTGAGCTTGAACAGCCAGGAGATCAGGCACAGCAGCGCCACCGCGGATGCAGCCAAACTCGCGATCTCGGCGTATTTCGCTGCGTCTCCGCCGGCCAGCCCCCCGACCGTGGCCGCGATCATCAGCGAGATCGCGGAGGTCGGACCGACCGCAAGCTGGCGCGACGACCCAAGCAGTGCATAGCCGATGCCGCCGAGCATGTAGCCATAGATGCCGATCTGCGGCGGCAAGCCCGCCAGCGTCGCATAGGCGAGCGACACCGGAATGGCATAGGCCGCGAGCGTGATGCCGGCGATTGCGTCCGGACGCAGCCAGGCGCGGCGATAATCCGCAAGCCAGGTCGCTGGCGGAAAGAACCGCGTCCAGCGCGATATCCCCCTGGAGGCGTTCATATGCCGGCCTCGTGGCTTTGGACTTCGCAACGCAGCAGCACGATCAGGAGAGCAATCACCGGGACACCGAGCGCCAAATTCGGAACCTGCTTGGTCGCGAAGGCGCCGATGGCGGCGCCGAGGCCGAATGCGATGCATAATGCCGCGAAAACGCCCGAGCGCCGAAACGAACCGCCTTCGGAGACTGCGGCGAACACGGCTTCGATCCCCTGCCGCATGTTGCCGGTGATCATGACCGAGCTGTAGACCACGCCCTCGACCCTGGTAAAGACGGCGCTCTGCATCGCGGCGACGAACGAAATGCCCAGCGTGCCGGCGAGATCCGGCAGGCGATTGTGCAGGATGCCGATCGCGACCAGCAACACGATCTCGATCAGCGTGCTGATCGCACTGGCGCGGTCTCCGGTCGCGCGGCGAAGCCATGCTGCGACCACGATACCGACCGCAAAGGCAAGGATGGACGGGACAAAGCGGAGCGCCTCGGTCCAGTTGCCGATCGAACCGTAGACCCAAAGCAGAACCAGATTCGCCGTCTGGGCGTTCGCCATCACGCCGTGGACGATCCAGGTATAGGCATCGAGATAACCGCCGGCGAACGCCAGCAACAACGCGATTGGCACCGTTTCGTCGCGGCGTATCGACGAAGCAGTGACGAGGTCCATCGTGCTCATGTCCGAAAACGTCGGCTGTCCAGCTCCTGCACGACCCGATTGGCGACAGCTTCGATCAGCGAGGATTGATCTGGATCAAGCGTCGCCAGGTTTCACGAACGAGATTCGGCGCAAATTGCTGGAGGGCATGCGCATGGGCACCGTCAGGTGGATCATCTCCACAGCTCCGGAAATATTCCTGCTGCTGTCGATCGCGCTCGGCACCATTCTCGGCCGCGTCCGGATCCTGGGGTTTTCGGTCGGCACCACGGCGTGCACGCTCATCGTGGCCGTTCTGATCGGGCAGCTCGGCACCTTCACATTTCCGTCCCTGTTGAGGGTCATTCTCTTCAGCCTGTTCGTCTTCACCATCGGCTATCGGTCCGGACCCGAGTTCTTCGCTTCGCTGAGCATCCGGACTTTGGCACAAGTTGCCCTGGCGCTCGTGCTTGGCGGCACTGGCCTTGTTATCGTGCTCATATTTGCCAAGACGTTCGCGCTCGGTCCCGGCACCGCTTCCGGTCTTGCTGCGGGCGCCCTGACCCAATCCTCCGTCATCGGCACGGCGTCTGGCGCGTTGGCCCAACTCGGACTCGCCAAGGACGTGCTGGAGCAGCAGGAGGCGAACATCGCCGCCGGCTACGCCGTCACCTACGTGCTCGGCTATATCCTGACGCTTCTGTTCGTGCCGTTTGTTGCACCAAGGCTGATGCGGATCGATTTGAAGGCGGAAGCCGCAAAGCTGGAGGCGGAGTTGGCGGGGGGCAGCCCGCCACAGACAGAAAATCTGCATTATCGAAAATTCCAGGCCCGCGCCTATCGCGTGTCGTCTGCGGCGGGACAGACCGTCGGCGCTGTCGAAAGCCTGATCGGCAGCCGTAGCGTGGTCGAGCGGATCGTGCGTCAGGGCGACGATATCGAGCCGCATGTCGACACCGTTCTTGAAGCAGGCGACGACGTCGTCATCGCGGGACGAACCGCTGCCCTTGTCGCTGCAAAGCCGATCATTGGCGCCGAGATCGACGCCGACGAGATCCTGAAGGCGCTTCCGGGCAACGTGATCGACGTCCTGGTCGACAACCGCAAACTCCACGGCCGCTCCGTCAAGGACGTGGCTGAACGCGTCGGCGACGATGCGCGCGGCGTTTTTCTGCGCACCTTGACGCGAATGGGACGACAAGTCCCCTTGAGCGCGGACACGCGCGTCTATGTCGGCGACGTCATGACGCTGGTCGGCAGCACCCGCAACATCGAGCGCGCCGCCGCGAATGTCGGACAAATCCTGCGCTCCGAAGACCGCACCGACATTGCATTCCTTGCCGCCGGCATCGCCGTGGGCCTGCTCGCCGGTCTCGCCAGCGTCAAGATCGGGTCGGTGCCGCTGACGCTGGGCGGTGGTGGCGGCGCGCTGGTTGCAGGGCTCTTCTGCGGCTGGCTGCGGTCGCGGCGGCCGACGATGGGCGCGATGCCGCCCGCGGCGCAGCAGACGCTGAGCGATCTCGGGCTTGGCGGCTTCATCGCGGCGATCGGGCTCGGCAATGGTCATGCGGCCTGGGTCGCGATCCAGTCGCACGGCATGCTGCTGGTCGGCATGGGCCTGGTCGTCACACTGGTGCCGCTGATCGTGACGACCCTGTTTGCCCATCGCGTGCTCCACATGAATCCGGTCATCATTTGCGGCGCTCTGGCCGGCGCCATGACGGTGGACGCCGCCGTGACCGGCGCCTGCGAGGTCGCCGAGAGCCAGACGCCGGTGCTCGGCGTCGCGGTGCCCTACGCGGTCGGCAACGTCGTCCTGACCGTGCTCGGCCCGATCATCGTGGCCAGTACGTTCGCCGGTTGAGGGAGGCGCGCATGAATCTCCGGCATGCACCAACTCCAAAGTCGATAGCGGCGGCGTTGCTCCTCCTGGCCTGTCTGCTCGCTTCGGCGCGCGCCGAGGACGACGTCCGTATTCAGGAGGAAGTCTGGGCGCTGCCGCTGCCACTTCCGATGTTCGCCTATGTGGTGCGCCCCGTCGGCGACGGCCCCTTCCCGCTCGTGATCATGAACCATGGCGTGTCGCTCAAGCCGGTTGATCGCGGCTTCTTTCCGCTGGTGGAATTCCGCGACGCCGCGAAATGGTTCGCCAAGCGGGGTTATTTCGTCGTGGCACCGGTCGGCAGCGGATATGGGGCCGCCGCCATCGACATTCCCGAGCACGGTCTCTACGGGCCGTTCTTCTCCAAGGTCGGAAGCTGCACCAATCCGAACTTCCACGATGCCGGACGTGCAGTAGCGCAGGTCGATCTCTGGATCATCGATTACATGGTTGCCGAGAAGCGCGTGCTCCCGAAGGACGTCATCGTCGTTGGACAATCCGCTGGCGGCTGGGCTTCCATCGCACTGTCGAGCGTGAACCCGCCGCAAGTCAGGGCAATCATCACCTTTGCAGCAGGTCGCGGCGGACGCATCGACGGCAAGCCCAACAACAACTGCGCACCGGACAAACTGGTCGAAGCAACCGCGGATTTCGGCCGGACCTCGCGGGTGCCGATGCTGTGGTTCTATATCGAGAACGACACGTTCTTCGGCCCGGCGCTGTCGAAGCGCATGCATGAGGCCTTCACCGCAGCCGGCGGCAGGGCCGAGTATCATCTGATGCCGCCCTTCGGCAACGAGGGGCATTTCTTCGTCGGCTCGCCCGACACGATTCCAATGTGGTCGCCGCTCGTCGAAAAATTCCTCGACGCGCAGAAATAACCGAAGAGGCCGGCGCCTGGAGACGCAACCATGATCAACGTACCCTCAACACCATGGGACAGGTATGCGCGCGCCTGCCTGTCGATCTTGTTCGCTGCCGTCGTTGCCGGTCCGGCTTCGGTTCAGAACGTCGCGGCGCAGGCGCACGAGGCGAAGCCCGCCGAAATCGCGCCCCGCGGGCAGCGCGAGGCCAAGGACATCACCTTCGGCGACTGGCAGAAGCTCTGCTTCAAGCCGGGAGGTGCGCCCGCGCTGTGCCGGACGTCGATCACGGGCAAGTTTCCGACGGGGCAAACCGCAGTGCGCTTGGACCTGATCGAGCGTGACGGCGACCGCAACGCGCGGTTGCAACTATTCGTTCCGGTCGGCATGTATCTGAAGCGGCCGGCCAAGCTGACGATCGACCAGGGCGGTTCGCAGCTGATGCCCTACACTTGGTGTCTCGCCAATGCCTGTATCGCCGCGGACGTCGCGAATCCCAGGTTCGTCACGGCGTTGGAATCCGGAAAAGCGCTGGTGCTGGAGGTTGTCGATTCCAGCCTTCTGGTTGTGACGACCTCATTGCCGCTCGCGCAATTCGCCTCCGCCCACAAGGGTGCGCCGGCAAAGACGTTTGAGCAGGACATCGACGAATGAGCAGGCGCGCCCGGATCAAACGGCGCCGAGACAGGCTCGTTCGACCGAGTCGATGAATGCATTCGCAGCAAACGGCTTCGTCAGGTAGGCAACGCATCCCGACTCGATCGCGGCCGACTGGTTCTCCTGGCTGTCGTTGCCGGTGATGTAGATCACCGGCACGGTGGCGCCGTCGTTCGCGAGCCTGCGGCGGAGAACAATGCCGGATTCGCCATTCAGGTTGATATCCAGAACGATGCAGCAGGCCTTGTCGAAATGGCCATGACGCAGCAGTGCGTCGGCCGAGTCGAACGGTATCGCGTCGAAGCCGTGCTCCCGAAGCAATCGCTCCATACTTCGACGCATGGATGAATCATCATCCACGACGTAAATGGATTTGCGTGCGGACAAGGGACTTGCTTTCTCATTCCCGGAGGATTTGTACGGTCGACGCGAACTGTGCGCCCCTTGAACAACTCCGTCCGCTATCGCGGCAAGCATGAATAATTATGTAGGCAGCTCTTGCCGGATTCTGTCAACAAACTTTCATATTGTCCCTTCGTACAGGTCGCGTGACGAGAACCTGACGACGGACGTATGTACCGACTGGTTACTTACGTCCCGGGATCGCGCAGGCCCAACCGCTCGGCAATCGAAACCAGATCGGCAAATGAGGGTACCTGCATCTTCTCCATCACCTGATGGCGATGCGCCTTCACGGTGCGTTCGGTGGTCCCAAGCTCGTAGGCGATTTGCTTGTTGATCTTGCCGCGTACGATCAGATCGAACACCTGCCGCTCGCGCGGCGTCAGCGATGTCAAAAGGGCACGCAGCGAGTCGAGCCTGCCCTGTTGGCCACGTGAGGCCTCCCAGTGAGCCAGTGCGCGTTGGATCGCATCGAGCAAATGTTCCGACGAAACCGGCTTGGTCAGAAAATCCTCCGCCCCGGCCTTGATCGCGCGCACCGTCGTCGCGGTATCGGCGTAGCCGGTGAGGAACACGATCGGGAGCACCGAACCACGTTCGGCGAGGCGGGCCTGCAGTTCGGGTCCGCTCAGTCCCGGGATCTGCACGTCGAGCAGGATGCATACCGGCTCGTCAGCAGCCGGCAGTTCATCCAGCAATTGCTGTGCCGATGAGTAGCTCACAACCTCATAGCCGGCCAGCTTGAGCCGGCGCCCGATTGCAATTCGAAACGATTCATCGTCGTCCACGACGTAAACGAAGCCTGGCAATGTCCCCTCTCGAACGACTCATAAAACCGCAAACAAACCACGCGATCGCGAAGTGCCGATCAAAGCAACTCAACCGCAGCCGGCCGCCCCACCGCGTAAACCGAAGTCACAATATACCTGAATGGAATCCTTGTGCCGAAATATCCCGATCGGTCCCTGTTCATCAGAGATCGGACAGCCCCTATGACATGCATCTCATTCAGCACACCGTTTGCCGCCATGTCCTTTGGTACAATGAACCTAGAGACAATGGCTGAATAGGCGGCTTTGGCCGTAAACAACCTTTGCGCGAATTGGGGAAATCGGCGGCTCTTCCCCCCAAAGATGAAGAAATCGCCTAACGGGCTATCACGTCATCATCAGTTCGGGAGTTGGCCATGTTCGTTCGCAACGCCGCCGCCGATGCTTCCCCGCGCCCCAATTCACTTCGCGAACTCGGGATGACGAGTGATTCAAATCCAGTCATCAGTTTAAACGAATTTACATACAAAAAGGGCACCGAGATCTACGGCGAAAAAGAGCCTGCGGATTACGTCTACCAGGTCAAGCGGGGTGCAGTGCGAAGCTACAAGCTGCTGACCGACGGCCGTCGCCAGATCGGAGCGTTCCACCTCGTGGGTGACATCTTCGGCCTGGAAAACGGCGGCGAGCACCGGTTCACGGCAGAAGCGATCGTCGACACCGCGGTTCGCCTGATCAGGCGACAGAGCCTCGAGCTCGTTGCCGAAAGCGACGCCATGGTGGCCCGAAACCTGCTCAGCATGACCAACAGCAATCTTCAGCACGCGGAAGATCACATGCTGTTACTCGGCCGCAAGACATCGCTTGAGCGGGTCGCGGCCTTCCTGATCGAGATGGACAAGCGGCTAACGGCCGCAGGCATCATGGCATTGCCGATGTCGCGGCGCGATATCGCGGACTATCTGGGACTGACTTTGGAGACGGTGTCCCGCGCACTGTCGCGGCTGCATGAGCTCGGCATCCTCGGCTTCATCGGCAACAATCAACGCCAGATCATACTGCTGGACCGGCAGCAGCTCGCTAGCCTCGATCTCCAGAACTAGACTCGGGCGCAGCGATCTCGGCGAGGTGTTCGAGCGTCTTGCGAAGCACCTCGAACAGAACGGCGGTCGACCAGCCGAACATCAGGATGCCGTTCATCGCGGTCATCGGTCCAGTCAATTGCCATCCTTCAACGGGGGTGATATCGCCATAGCCGAGTGTGGTGTAGTTCACGAAGGTGAAATACAGGAGATCGCTGCCCGCGGGCGCGGCGCCGACCATGGCGTAGGCCAGCGCCCAGACCAGGACCTCGGCGGTGTGCGCGACCATCAAAATGACGGCTGTCGTGACCATCACGGCCATCAGGTGCGATCGAGGCCGGACCGTATGCTTCAATCCGGCGGTGCGGGCGATGTCGATCGCCGCGACAGTCACCAGCGCGTGAATCATGATGTTAACCACGCTGATGAAGGTGCCAAGCAGAAATTGAACCGCCATCGTGCGCTCCCATCACGGACTCGCCCATGCTTCATCTCTGGTCGATCAGCGTCTGTCATCCGGCGAACGAGATGCCGAGACGCCTTGATGCACTTCCAGAAATCAAGACCCGACCTGGAATCGCCGTCGATACCAGCGACGGGGCCCTTCATCATCGCTTCGGCGCAACGTCAGGTCCGGGACAGCAGGATCATGATGCGCTTTCTTGCCTGGGATTTTTCGAGTTGCCGTCCATCAGCAACGCCAGCGTATGCCTTGCGATCATCAGTTCCTCGTTGGAAGGCACGACATAGACCGGAATAAGACTCGCGGGAGACGATATCAGTCGCGAATGCCGCGTATTCTCCGCCGCATCGAGCTTGACGCCGAGCCATGCGAGCTGCTCCACCACGCGCGCACGGATTGACGCCGAGTTCTCGCCGATCCCGGCCGTGAAGACGAACGCGTCCAGGCCCTGCAGCGCTGCCACCAGCATGCCGGCGTTAAGACCGATCCGGTAAACGAAATGGTCGATCGCAAGCTTCGCGCTGGTATCCTCACTCATCTCGAGCTCACGCATGTCACTGCTGACTCCAGAGAGGCCCTTCAATCCGCACTGCCCATGGAGGTAATCCTGCACTTTCGACGCCGACATTCCTTTTTCCGAGATGAGATAAAGCACGACGCCCGGGTCGAGCTGGCCCGAGCGCGACCCCATCGGAAGCCCGTCAAGCGCGGTGAAGCCCATGGTGCTCTCAATGCTCCGTCCTCCGCTAAGCGCACACATTGACGTCTCGCTCCCGAGACGCGCGACAATCACCCGTCCGGTCGCGATCTTCGGCGCAATCCTCGGCAAGGTCTTCGCGATGTATTCGTAAGTGAGGCCATGAAACCCGTAGCGGCGTACGCCCTCGGCATAGAGCCGACGTGGGATCGCATAATGGTCGGCGACCGCGGCATGGGTGCGGTGAAATGCGGTATCGAAGCAGGCGACCTGCGGGAGCGCCGGGAAAATGGCGAGGATCGAACGGATCGGCGCCAGATTGTGCAGCTGATGCAACGGCGCGAGTGCGGCGAACCGTTCCAGGCGCGCCACGACATCATGATCGATCAAGACCGGACCGCTATGCTCCGGTCCGCCATGAACGATGCGGTGGCCGATGGCGATGGGGTGGATGCGAAGCTCATCCCGCAACCAGCCGCCGGCGATCTCCATCGCGGCCGGAACATCCGGCACCGCTTCGCTCGGATAGACGCGATTGGCAAGCAGAGCGCCGCCGGCGCCGCTCGCCCGGAGCCGCGGGCGGCTGCCGATGCCATCCATCTCCCCCTTAAACCGCGGCCGTAGCTTTCCGTCTCCTTCGACCGAATAGACTTGAAATTTGATGCTGGAAGAACCGGCATTGACGACAAGGATCGTATCCATCGCGCTCACGTCGCGATTGTTGGAGCATGCCGGCGCCTTGCATCGAAGGTGCGTTCGTCCACCGGAGCGGCAAGGCCTGACATCGCACCACCGGGTAACGCAGGCATTTCCATCGACATGGTCCGACCTCATCGTCGTGTCGATTTCATTCAAGGGCCTCCGCACCCGCCAACGTTGATGCAGGTCAACGCTCGACGGCCAGCTGCGCCGGCGGAACACGTTCGGAGCGGATCCAGGCGACAGTCAGCTCCCAGGCCACCGACAGAATGATCGGACCGATGAAGAGGCCGATGATGCCATGGACGAGGGTTCCGCCGATGACCCCGATCAGGATGACGAGTGCGGGCGTGGTCAGGCCGCGCCCCATCACGAGCGGTTTCAGGATGTTGTCGAGCACCGATATCACCACGAGAAACACCGTCAGCAGAAGCGCAACCGGAAATTCCTTGTCAGTCCAGATCCAGATGATGACCGGCAAGATGACGATCGCGCCGCCGATCTGCACGATCGACAGCAACAGCACCGCGAACGCCAGCAGTCCCGCGCTGCCGATGCCGGCCAGCTTGAACCCAATGCCGGCGAGCAGGGATTGGACGATCGCAACACCGATCACACCCTGGGCGACCGCACGGATGGTGGTACCCGCGAGGTCGAGAAAGTGTTCGCTCTGGTCAGGCACGATCCGTGACAGAAAGTCTCGACCCGCGGCCACCAGTTGCGGGCCGTAGGGAAACAGGACCCCCGCCACGACCACGGCCAGCAGGAACTTCACCGTTCCCACGCCGGCGTTGCCGGCAAATCCCAGCAACGTCGTCGCGAAGGGCTTGAGATACGGCACCACCTCGCGCAGCAGCGAACGAAGATTGGTCGAGGCCTGATCCCACAGATCGAAGAGTTGAGGTCCGACGAGGGGCCAATCCTTGATCGATTGAGGTGGCGAAGGAACCAGCACCTCACCCGCTGTCATTTGCCCGGCAAGGTCCCTGATCCCATCGACGGCACCCATGCCGAGCCAGGTCGCGGGTCCGATGACGATGGCCAGACTGATGAGGGTGAGGATCACCGCCGCAAGCTTCGGCCGATCGCCGAAGACTTTGGCGAGGCGCTGAAACACCGGATTGAGCGCGACGGCAAGCACGACGCTCCACGCCAGGATCGGCACAAACGGACGGACCAGGAGCAGTGTCCAGACGATGAGAACCGCAAGCAACCCCAGCCGGATCACAAGCTGGACGATCTCGTCTCCGGAGATGATCTGGCGGAGTGTTCTCACGGACGCGCCCTCATCCATGGCCACGCATGTTGCAGGCAAGCCTAGTCCCCGCTCTCGCGCAGCGATCTTGATCCAGATCAAGCGAGCGCGATCAGCTGGGCAGCGATATCGATCAACTCGCAGGTGGAGCTCGGGCATCGACGACGGCTCCAAACCAGAGGAGGCCGGAAATGAAGCCATCCATCGGATTAGCCGTCGCGTTGGTGACGCTCGGGTTCGTCTTCGCGAGCTCTGAAAGCGCCAATGCCGTGGTGTACTGCCAATATGTCGACTATCCGCCCAGCTGTGTCGCACGGGCGGGCGTCGTGCTGCGGCCCAGACCTGTCGCGCGCGCGGCCGCACGTGAAGCGGTGCGGCCCGGCACTCCGGCGAACCGTGGCGGTCCGGTCGATCGCGTCGGCAGGCGCTGATGAGCTTGCCGCGATCACGTCGCCAAAGACGAGGGTCGGCGTTGCTGCCGACCCCCTGAAGACGTCAGACGGGAGACGTCAGTACCTCGCGACGACCGGGCTGCCATAACCGCCGAAGCGGTAGTTGAAGCGCACGGTGACCATATCCACATCCTGGGTGATCCGGTCGTTCACGAAGGCGGCAAGTCGCGGATCAGCGACCGTGAACGAATTATTCCGATGCCCCATGAACAAATGGTCGTATTCGAGACCCACCGACCAATTCGGCGTGAAGCCATACTCGAATCCGACACCAATGACACCGCCCCAGCGGGTCGAGCTTTGCGCGGCGAGCTCGGTGCCGGAGGGAGTATCAAGAATGCTCAAGCGATTGTCGGTGACCGCCGCGCCACCCTTAACGTAGAGCAGTGACGCATTCCAGGCGTAGCCGATCTGGCCGGTGAAGAGGCCGATGGCACTGGTCTTGCTGCGCGTGGACAGCGTCGGGTCGATCAGGCTGACGCGCTGGTTGCTGAGATCTGCCCAATCGCCTTGAGCTTCCAGACCAAACACCCACTGGCTGGCCTGCCAGCGATAGCCGAGCTGGCCACCGATGACGCCGCCGGACCGATCGCGGCAGCCGGAAGCGACGGCTACGCCAGCCGCGTCAAGGAAATCCACGCAGTTGTGGTTCTGAGCCCAACCACCATTGCCGCCGATATAGAAGCCAGTCCAATTGTAGATCGGAATAATCGGTGCCGGCGGCGGCGCCTTCACGGCCATATCGGCAGCCATGGCGGGCCCCACGGCGCCCAATGCCACCAGACAAACGGTTGTCAGCAGAAGCCTTTTCATCGTGCCTTCTCCTTGCCGGCCGGTTCCGATTGTCGAAACGGCGGGTTGTTGCAATGCAATGATCCCCCAACTTCCAGCTGAAACTCTACGGACGAGGGCACAATCTCCGCGTGCCATAATGGCAACACCCAAGACATTTCGAACTCGACGCCGATTTGTCTCTCCGGCAGCCTCAATGACTCGGCCCGGTATCCGAACGGCGGGAGCCGCCTGTTGCGGTTCGCTTCTCGTCATCGACAGGGATCGGCCGTGATCGCGCCGGCTATTTTTCCGGGTCGCGCTTGGGGTCGTGACCGGCAACTTCCTCGCCTTGGCCTTGTTCGATCCAGGACGGGATGTCGCTCGAGGGAATCAGCCGTCGCGGCAGGAAGGGATTGAGCGTCCCTGCGAAGACGATCAATCCCTCGTTGAATTTCTCTCGCGCGAAAGTCCTCGCGTCGGCTTCGCTCTCGAACGTGCGCGTCTCCCGGGGGCTTCGCCGCTTCGGCAAGGTCCCGCGCTTGTGCACCTCGAACGTGACGTACCAGGTTTGCGGCATCCGCTGGCGTCCAAATCGCGATCAAGCGGACATCTGCCGACCAACAATGACCCGTGAGATCATGTCGGTGACCTAGTTGCGGCGCTCTTCGCGCCGCTCGGTGCGTCCTTCACGCCTTTCCTCGCGCCGCTCGGTACGTCCCACGCGCCGCTCATGGCGGCGCTCGTGGCGTGCTCCCCGCCTCTCCTGTCGTCGTTCCATGCCGACCGTCTGCGCCTCGGCTTCGGCTCCGAACAGGAACGCGCCGGATGTCGCGACACCGACAGCGGCCCATCCCAGCAGCGAAAGAGCCTCGCGGCGCGCGAGCTGTTCAAACCTTGGTTTCTCACTCATGTCAGCAACTCCCGAACTTGAGGACGTTTCAGTAGGCAATGCCTCCACATGCATTCGTTGATCGGCGTCAACAGTCAGCATCGCTGCCGTGGCGCGCAGACACGCGAACCGAGACTGGACATGCTCACCACACCTGGTAGCCGAACCAGCCATTCTGCGGCGGCCGCGCCACGAGCCGGATGCGTCTTTCGATGTGCCCCCTTGCAATTTTACTTTGACGCTGTGGCCTCGCTTCAGACTTCACTGACGGACGCGATTGAATTCGGCCGGCATCAGGCGGTTGAATCTGAGCAAAGGCCTCGCGCGCCCGCATCTGTGGGGACTCGGTGCCCGGTGGGGCACCAAGCTCGGCCTTCGCGATGTCCGTCGGGACGATCGTGGGCTGGCTGGTGTCGATAACGACCCGCTCCGGCAATCTCCAATCGGATTGGATGCGGATAGCGGCCGAGCGACCGGATCCGCCGCGTTCAGCCGGCCGATCCGGAAGACAGGCATCCGCAACGAAGAGCAGCGCGAGCAACGCACCGCCGACATAGAGCAGATATCGCGAGACCGGCATTATCGGCGCCATCGCCACCGCAGATTTTCGTCTGGCCAGCAACGGACGACGGCTGCGAAATGGGCGGAGCAATGCAACCTGCATGGGCGTGGCTGCCTAAATCGAACCCGCCGTCGCATTTGCCGCGGCGCGTCCCTTGTGAAGCACTTGCGCTTGCTGAGGCTTGCGAGACGGTCCTGGCACGCACGCATAGTGTACCGGCCGATCATCATCGCATTTTCGCGCAGCTTCTCTTGAGACAGATCAACGAAGTGAATTTTCACAACACTTTCTGGCGCAACGTCGCGCGGCTTGGTCAGTCCCGGTGACTTGTCCCTTGGTACAATGACCACGAGGGCAATTGGCCGGGCGCGGCGCACGGCGTAATTTCCTGTGGCGTACATCGAGCTTCTGGCAGGGGGGAGCGATGATGAGTCAGTTCGAGTTGAGTTCGCGCGCAGCGCTTTGCCGCCAGCTTGCAGGCCAGGATCCGGCCAACCGATCTGTCTGGATGGCCGAAGCGAGAAGCTGGTCGCGCCTGGCGGACCAGACGCTTCACGATGAGGACGGATTGACAGTCGACCTCGTCAGCAAATTGTTCTTGGCATTCGGAAGATTATCGATGAAGTCGCCGCGACGCTTTGACCCGACACCAGTCGAGTAGATCCGTCGCGGCTTCCAGCGGCCAGAGCACTGCACGCGAGAACGTGCTTCGCTTGATCTGGCAAAATGCAAACGGTTCGGCGCCTCTCGTTCTTTCCGATTCCTTTGATCTGGAGCAAGCCGCCGCCGCCTGACGGAGTTCGAGTCATCGGACTGAAGTTCATTTGTGGAGAACGCCCATGAGAACGACACGTGCAAGGAAGACTGCCGTTGCCGCCGCTGCTTTCGCATGCGCCGCGACACTGTCCCTCGGCTGGTCCGAGCAGGGCGGCATGTCGCTGTCGGTCGACAAGGCCCAGGCGGCGTCACGGTTATACGTCACGCCCTACTATCGCAGCCACTACTACACCAACCAGGATCTGCCCTGGTACGCGGTGCGCGCTTACTACTTCGGCGGACCGTGGACCTACGGCTACAGCGGCTGGACCGACTATGCGGCCCGCAACGGCATCGGTTGCGTCCCCGGCTCATTGGTGAAGGGCGGCGACGGCATCACGTATGTATGTCAGTAAGGCCCGAGAACGGCACGATGGGCGGCGCTTGTTACGCCGCCCATCGCTCTCAGCGACGCGCACCCGGCCGGCAGCTGTGCGGGGAGATATCATGACCTACGTTCTAATCGTCGTCAGCTGGCTCGGCGTTGCCAATGGGGCCGTGATATCGACGCAAGAATTTTCGAGTTCCGAGCGTTGCGAGGCAGCCCGGGTGGCACTGATGGAATACGCGAAGGCGCGGAGCACCGACGAGACGCTTCGGCCCATCTGCATGCAGAAGTAAAGGCGCCGAACGGGCTGACGCGTGGCCCGGGGGAAACCTTCTGTACCCGAATTCGGCTGAAAGCCTCTTCGCGTTGCACGTGCGCTTGGCATCTGCACGATTTTCCGCGGTTCCTTGACCTTGATCAATGGTCCGAGCACCGGTCCGTGGATCGATCCGAGTTCACTCTCACAGGACGGAGACCATCATGACGTATGGCATGCTCAGGAAACTATCACTCGCGGTTGCCGTGATCGCCTTCGGAGTGTCTGGTTCGCTCGACTGGTCAGCTGACGAAGGTCTCTCGCTATCGCTGGGCTCGGCAGAAGCACGGGTTGGGCGGCCCCTGACCCCCGTGTCGGTCGCCGGCGTTGCACGCCGCACCACCAGACGCGCGGTGGTCGGCGGTGCGGCCGTCGGCGCGGCCGCGGCTGGCACGGCATGTGTCCGCGTGCTGGTCAACGGAGCGTATGTCTGCCGCTGATAGCCGGCGTTGCCGTCTGAACACCGCATCCCGCGGGACGACGTTCCCGCAGGGTGCGCGCTCCAGGTCCACGCGCTATTGATCGGGGCTACCGCAGCAGATAATCGAACTGAGGGACCACAAATCCAGGAGGAAATCTGGGCGCTGCCTTTAAGGCAGCAGGCCTCCAGATCCGCGCCGCGAACGGCAGCATACTCGTCGCGAACGCCGCTCAGGACCTTCTCCAGCTAGCGCTTAGCCATGAAACTTATCCCGTGAGGCAGTGACCCAGCGCGACGCTGGACCACCGCCCCTTAATGTCCAGTTGGGATCGGTGGAAACACGAGCGCGCAATGACGCGGCCGTTGGTAGGCGAAACCAGACTATCGGTGCTACGCCGCAAGCCGAACTCGGTCCGCTAATTTTCTGTAAAATTATTTGAAAATGAATGCGGGAACGAAGAGATGCGGGGTTAGACTTTGTCAAGGCTAGTCGGTGGAAGGTGTCCCGGGTGGGGCGGGTCCCGTCTCGGGAATGCTGCGCTCGTTGCGATGGTCGAGCTCGTCGAGCCCGACCGAGATTCAGGGGGCGATGGAGCCAGCGCGCTCCAGGCCGCTTCCTGCACTCGTCCGAGCCCACCCTGGCTCGTCGATCGAGCCCTTGCACCTTCGCCTCCGCACGCAAATGCCGTTCCTCTACGTGGATCGACGATTTTGCTGAAAACAGCCATTTTAGCCGCGTCCTTGCGGTTGCCGCGTGGGAAGTACCCCCAAATCGTCCCCGAGAGTGACCAAGATTGGAGCATCACGCTCGGAGTCGGCCGCGACGCTCCGCCATCGTTGGCCATTCCTGCGCCGGGCTGACATCGAGCGCGGCCGAGGCCGCGCGCTCCTCAACGAGGGCGCGCATGTGGTCGAGCTGGTCGAGCACGGCCCGGGCGCTGCCCTCGTCTTGGATCATCTTGTCGATGACCTCGGCATTGCTCTTGCAGCCGTCGAACTCGCCGACCGACCCCACTTCGAGCCGGTCACGCAACAGGCCGGTCAGCTTTCCGACCAACGTCAGGGCGCCGTTGACGGCACCGAACTGCTTGGCTTCGCGCGCGGCCTGGACGGTCGCGCCCAGCTCGGCGAGCAGGCTCTCGACCGTGACCCGCGTTTTCCGGGCCGCCGGCTCTGACAGCTCCGCGAGCCTCGTCTGCACCTCAACATTCTTCAACAATCGCGAGGCGGCGCTTTCACTGACATGACCTTCGGTACCGTAGACGCGTCGGTAAGCCTCAGCAGCGTTCCAGCCGTTTTTCGTGCCCTCGATCAGCTCGCGACAGAATGCTTCGTGTTTGAGGTTCTTCAATGATGCCATGTCAGCAACCTATCCCGATCAAGCCCGATCGCAAGTCTCGAAAGCGATCGAGCCCGAAACAGAACAGCCCCCTATAGGGGGCTGTTTCGCTGTTTCGATGTTCTGTTCCGATGGCGTTTTTGAATGTTTCTTCACTGTTTTTAAGCTGTTTCACGCTGTGCGGCGACGACTGTTTTCGGACTGTTTTCCACGGGTCCCGAAACAGTCGAAATGTTTCACCCGAGGAGCCATTGCATCTCCGCCTCACAAGCGATGCAGTTGGCCTCGACCAGCTCGCGGCGGAATGTGTTCATGAGAGTGCGCGCGCTGCCCACCTTGTCCTTGAGGTCGATCAGGCCCCGGGCATTGCATTCGTTGGCCCACAGGTCGCGGTGCGCGGCCCGCCTGTCACCCGGCAGTGAGACGGCGCCCGAGCCCGCCAGAACGTCCACAAGCGCGTCCAGCGCCTTCTGTGTTCGGGGAGAGAGCCGGCCGGGCCGGCGCGTGTCGGTCGGCTCGTGTTCCCAACGGTCGCCCACCAAGGCGATCTTGACATCCTGAAAGTCAAACCGAGTGTTGGGCGTGCGCTCTCTCGCCTTCTTGAACGTCAGCGAGAACGAGACGTCGGTGTCGTTCCGCTTCACCGCGTCCAGATGAATGGTCGTATCCATCTGCCATTCCCGCGACTTGTCGCCGTAGCTCTCGGTCGAGTTCTTGCCGGTGTGATGAATCCAGATTTGGCCGATCTCCGCCTTCGTCAGGTCGAGCACCAGCGGCAAGGTCTGCTGCCATGCTGCTGGGTCCTTCATGTCCCCACTCGTGAGACTCATGATGTTGTCGAAGACGACGAGATCGACGCCGCCGATGTTCTCGATCAGCGTCTTCAACCAGGAAGCGCCAACCGGCGTGTTCAGCGGCTGGCGGTTTTCCACGTCTTCCATGCTGAGGGCGAAGAACTTCTGCGACCTTTTGCCAATCCGCCGCTCCTCATCGGCGAGGCGCAGCTTGAGCAGGCGGCGGGACATCTCGCCGTCGATGTAGAGCACGCGGCAGGCGCGGCCCGGTGCCCAGTGGAGAAACCCCAGCCCCAAAGACAGCCTCATCCCGATTGCGATGGCGAGGTTACTCTTGCCGAGGCCGGTATCTGCCGTGACGAGCACACGGCTCGTCGTCGTCAGCCAGCGGCCGAGGACAAAAGCCGGGGCAGGCAGATGGCGGCCGGCCCACTCGGCCGGGGTCAATGGCGGAAGAACAGTCTTGTTATCCGGTTTTGTCCGACCTCGGTCTGTGCTGCCGGATGACGACTGGCCATTGCCATGCCCAGACTGTCCCCATCCGCTCGACGAGGAGATCTGCAAGCCCTCCGGCCAGTCCTGGTGCGGCACGCTGCTGCCTTGCGTGACTTCGATCATTCCGACGACCCCACCGTGATGGGCTGACCGAGCAGGCCGAGCCGCAACGCGTGGGCGTGCGCCTTGTCGACGGCGGCCTTGAGTTCCGGCAGTTTCGACATCTTCACCGACAAGCCCTTCGGCGACGGCTGCATGACGCCCGACTTGTCGGTGTAGAATTGCCGCACGTCGCAGAAGGGCCTGCCTTCCCATTCCTTTAACGTAACGAAGACGGCGTCGCCGCTCCGGCTCTTCCAGAACTTCGCGGTTACGATCGGCTGGCCGAGAACACTGCGGCGCGTCGGTGTCGGTGATGCTTGTGCGCGAGCGTCGAGATCGGATAGAACGCTGGTATTGCTGCTGCGGTGATCCGAAATCGAAGCCCTCGCCGTTGCGATCGGCGGGGGCTTTGTCGTCATTTCCCGGCCTCGCTGGTGACGGCTTTCAAGCCCTCCGATACTAACGCACGGATCGCGGTCGCCAGCGGCGGGATGCGGGGCTGCGCTCTTCGCCAAGCCTCAATCTGAGCAATCATACGATCGTCGAAGCGCGTCTGGACGCAAACGCGGGCGTCAGTGTTCATAGCGAAACCCCTCTACTCAAGGTGAGAACGACGCACCCAAGATATCATCTGCGAAGTTGCGAGTCCGCGAGAGACAATGCAACAGGGCGCGGTTCCTGGCCGATAACTGGAGTTGTGAACCATCTCATTCGAGCGCGGGTATTGCCGTCCGCGATCATGCGCTAATATCCTTCTCTGCGAGAAGGAACAATCACGCCCCCACTAGCCTCAATCGGAGTCATGTGTTCTGCAGATTCGCTGGAACCAGCGCGCCCACCACGCCTCGCCACGATCAAAGAGGCTTGCATCTATGGCAAGATCGGCCGCACCAAACTTTATGATAAGCTGAATGCCAACGTCCTCCGCGCCTTCACACGTGACGGCCGGACTCTGATTGATCTCGACAGCATCGACGAAATGAACAAGGCGCTGTTGAAGCCGTGGGTGCCGAGAGCGAGAGGCGAGAACCATCTTGGTGCACCCAAACGGAGGCGGCTTTGACTCTCACTGGAAGACTTCTCAGGGCGTTTGACCGCGTGGACGACGCCTTGGCGTGCTATGCTGAGCTCTACGACATCACCCTTGATCTACGCGAGCTGGCTGACAAAAACTCGGAAGCTGAAAAACTTTTGCGCCGGCTTTCTGACAGGGTCGATACCATCAGCCGGGAGCTCCTTGTCGGAGCAGAGACTCTCGGACGCCTTGAGCACATGGTCGAGGCCGAGCTCGACGCGGAAGAAGATGGGGACGAGAGCACGGTCAGTGGCGGTTCCTCGTCGCAGGCAGCCCTTCCCTGACGAGAAACGAAAAATAGCTGCCTCGCTTCGTCACGCGGCCTTGATGGCCACGACGTTGGTCGCCTTCAACTGGTCGATCTTGTCAGCCCAGAACTGCATCAACTCGACCCGTTCCTGCCAAAGGTTGTCACGGTCATAGATCGCGCGGGTGCTCTCATCTACGTGGTCGAGCTGGACCTCGATCAGCTCACGCTCGAACCGGCGTCGTCCATCGACGCGTTCCTTGTTCAGCAAGGTCGATGCGGACGAGCGGAAGCCATGCGCACAGTGTTGCCCCTCGTATCCCATGGCCTTGAGCGCCACGTTCAGGGTGTTTTCGCTGATCGTCCGACCCGCTCCCCGGCCCCCGGGGAATAGAAACCGGGTATGGCCGGTAATCTTGTGCAGCTCTCGCAATAGAGCGACGGCCTGACGCGATAGCGGCACCTCGAACGGCTCGTCCACGCGCTTGTCGTTCTTCTTGCGCTCGGTGCGCTGCTTCAATTCGGCGAAAGGGACGCTCCACTTGGCGCCGTCGAGATCAAAGTGAGCCCATTGTCCGCCTGCCAGCTCGCCGGGACGTGGGAACAGCAGCGCGAGCAATCGCAAGGCATAGCCGACGATGTTGCCGCTACGGCCCTCATAGAAGTCGATCTTGCGGAGTAACGTGCCAAAGGCGGCTGGATCGACGATCGCAGGTCGATTCTCCCGGGTCTCGTTCGGGCTGGTGAAGGCGGCAGTGAAGTTGACGCCAATGAAGGGATTGATCTCCACATAGCTGCGCCCGACCGCAAAGCCCATGATCTCGATCGCAGTACCCTGCAAGCGAACCCGGGTCTCGTATTTGCCGGTTGCCTCGTACTTGGCGAGGAGTTCGGACAGATGCCTCACCCGGAGATCGCCAACCTGCTCGGCCCCAAATCCGACTTTGAGATATCGGACCATTCGCTCGCGGCGGTCGGCGGTCTTGTCGGCAGGGCCAGTCTTCTCCTTGAAAGCCAGCCACTCGTCGGCGACATCTCCGAACGGCCTGGCGGCCCGCTGGACCGCCTCGTCCGCCCGGCGCATCGCTACCGGGTCTCGGCCCTGCTGGACGTGCCCGCAAGCCGCAATATGGAGTTCCCGCGCCGTCTGGAGGCTGATGGCCGGATAGCTGCCGAGGGACATCAGCCGCTCCGACCCGTTCAGCCGGAATTTGTACCGCCAGAGCTTGGCCCCCTTGGTCGTGACCAAGAGGTACAGGCCGCCCCCATCTGAGAGCTTCATGTCCTTTGATTCGGCCTTAGCGTTTAGGATGGCCCGATCGGAGAGCGCTTTCCGGAATTTCATTCAAACCCCCGTCGCTGGAATTTGGGGGTATCTTGAGGGCTGGTTTCGAGGGGGACAAGAGCCCTACCCCTTCCGCTACCCCCAACTGTTCCGGACGCAGGCGGACAACTATGGAAGCCATAGAACAAAACAGAACAGCAAAAACCCCCGACATTTCAGGGATTTATCCACACATTCCATCGAATTTTGAAGTATTTTGAGAGGCTTGGAATCAGCCTGATGGCTCCCCGGGCTGGATTCGAACCAGCGACCATCCGATTAACAGTCGGATGCTCTACCGCTGAGCTACCGAGGAAAGCAGCGAACCGACGTCCGCGCGCGGCTGCGTATAACAAAGCCGCTTGCGCTTGCAAAGGACGAATTCGTCATCTTCCGCAACGCGTCGAGGAAGGAGCCGACGGCCCCTCCCCGGGCCTTCGTCAAGCTGGTCTATTCGGCGACGAACGAGGTGGTCTTGGTGCCGGAATCGTAACGCAGCCGAAGCGCGGTGAACTTGCAGAGGTTGACGTTCTTCCAGAGCACGGACTCGTCATAGTTCTGCCAGTCGACGCGGATGTTCCACACACAGCCCTCGTCGTCCTCGTCGAACTCGACATAGGTGCTGGCCTGATTCTGCAAAACCTTGTCGAGCTCGTTGTCCCATTCGTCCAGGCCGTCGTCCGGCGCATTGAAGCCCAGGAACTTGATGGCATAGCCGGTCTCGTTGACGACGGTGACATTGCGGGAGTCAGCGGCGAACGAGGGCGTAGCGGCAGCCGCGAGGCCGACCGCGAACAGAGCAGACAGAAAAGACTTCATATTGAAATTCTCCCGATCGAAACAGGCTCCGGTGCCTGGCGTCGATCGGCGCAGGCGCCGCGGCAACACATGACGTTGCCTCGAAGGGTCAGTCCGGAGCGTGATCGAGAAGCACAACACGCCGTCGATCAGCGCTCCGGTTCGTTGCACGACGCGAGACGTGCAACGCGCCGGGTCATAGCGATTCGAATTCTCCGCAGCAATGAATGGGCATTCATGGATCGAGGCATTTGTCGTCTCCGCGAGCTGCAGGCAGCGCAGCGCGCGACCATGACGCTGCGATCTCGCGGCGCATGTCGCCCGAGCTTTGCTTGGTCTCGACACCCTCGGATGTCAGAGGGCGCAGGGAAGACCGGGTGCCGGCCGGGCACCCACGGTCCACTGTGCGAAGGTTGCGCTACGAGAGGCTGCACAGCGGCATACAGGTGAAGCCAAACATCCGGCCTTCCCTGCGCAGTGGTTTGACGGCTTATGCCGGGCTCTCCCCGGGGAGCGATGCACTATTGCCCCCGTCGCCTTGCGGCTGCCGATGCACGCGCCCGGTCGGGCGTCACACATCACCGCAACGCTTGACGCCAGCCTGCGGGCGCCAGGACCACACGGTTTTGCCGTACGCAGATCGCACCGGTCGTGTGCGCAATGGCCTTCGCTCACGGTTGCCCGCCCTGCGATGCCTGTCGCGCCGATGCCGCCTGCGTCCACCGCAGCCCACCCCACGTTTCGTGACGATCGCGATACGCCCCTCTGACCGGGGTGAGGTGAGGCACGAATACGCCAAAGCCGAATTTCGGTAAAGTGGAATATTTTCGTACGGTGAGATTGACCCGCGACTTGTGTGTTTTGCCCGTCGGGCAACACAAGGGATCGTAGGTCCGTAGCGTGGCTTAGCGAAGCGTCATCCACCAATTCCGCCGCTGCGGAGACTCAAGCGGTGGATTACGCCTCGCGCCTGCGCTTCGCACAGCCGCAGGGCTAATCCGCCCTACCGACCGTCACGGCCGCCGGCACACCAGGTCGATCTCGATCAGCGCGTCATAGGCAAGTCCGGTGACGCCGACGCAGGTACGGGCTGGCAAGCGATCCTGCGGGAAGTACGTCCGGTAGGTCTCGTTCATCGCCGTGTAGTCGTCCTTGAAGCGCGTCAGGTAGATCCGCGTCATCACGACGTGCTCGAGGCCCAGATCGAGACCGGCCAACACCACTTTCAGGTTCTCCATCACCGCCTGGGTCTGCGCGACGATGCCATCGGGCAGCACGCCCGGCGTTTGCGGCGTGTCCGGCATCTGGCCGGTGACGAAGACGAAGCCGTCGGTCTCGACGGCGTGGCTGAAGGGCGCGACCGGCTTCGGTCCGCCGCTGATCATGTGGAATTTCACTCGAGCTGTCCTTGGGTTTAGGAGGCGTCCTGGTGGAACAGGCGCTTGCTGATGATCGCGTGCACGCCCCAATTGCCGTCGACCACCTGGGTGACGCCGAAATCGACCGCGGCCGACATCAGCGCGATCGCCTCGTCCTCGCTGAGCCCCTTCACGTTCATCAGGAAGCGGCGCATCTTGCGGAAGGCATCCTTCATGGCGAGGTCGAGCGAGGATTTTGCGTAGACCTCGCTCTGGCCCTGCGCGCCGAACTCGGCGAGGTAGTTGGGATGGCTGAAGCCGGTCAGCACCCAATCGGATTCGGTCTCGATCAGGGGATAGGACAGATCAGCGAAGGGCCGGCCGGCGAGATCGGCCTTCTTGTGCAGGATCACCTCGAACGTGCCGGTCATCGAGCATTCGATCGCGGTGCCGCTCAACTCGCCGTCACCCTGGGTGGCGTGGGGATCGCCGACCGACAACAGCGCACCGGGGACCGAAACCGGAAGATAGACAGTCGCCCCCTTCCCCAGTCGCCAATTGTCGAGATTGCCGCCGAAATAGGATGGCGGCACGGAGTCGATGAAATCGACCTCGCGCGGCGCCACCGCGATCACGCCGAAATGCGGACGCAGGGGAATGCGGATGCCGTCGAGCACGTCGTGGCGGCGCTTCACCGTGCCGGGCAGGACGGGAATCCCGGGATAGTCGTAAGTGGCGTGCACGACGCCGGACGGATCGGTCTGCGGCTCCCAGCGGTAGGAATAGAGTGCACGGGCGTGCGGCGCGACCGCATCGTCGAAGATCTCGTAGATCGTCACGACCTCGCGCGGCTTTGGCCCTGCGAGAAACTCGCCGTAGTGATAACCCCACCAGGCCGCGACGGAGGAGCCGAACACGCGGCCTGAATGTTTCGGATGACGGCTCGCGCGCGGCACGATGTCGAGGATGCGCACCTCCAGCACGTCACCAGGCTGGGCATCCTTCACCGCCACCGGCCCCGTGCAGATATGCACGCCAAAGCCTTCGCCGGCGCCGCGGCCGAACACGCTGGCGTCCATCGGTCCGGCGCCGCGGCGATCCACGTTCTTCCTCGCCCTGGTCCAGCCGAACACGCTTTCGGCGGCGGCGTCGCCCGCAATCATCAGCTCGGGGTCGTCGGAGGCGTGCTGGGTCAGCGTTTCGATGGTGATGGTATCGCCCGATGCGATCTCGAGCTGCGGCTGCAGCGAGCGGCTGAAATAGCCCCAGTGAACACGGCTCGCCTCGATCGGAAGATGGTGGTGCTTGCGTTCCGCCGTCCTCGGCTCGTCGGAGCCGGCGCGCAAGATATCGCCGCGCGCCTCCGCGCCCGCCTGATGCGCGCGAAGCTGCGCCAGTGCGTCCTGCGGCCAGCCGCGCTGACCGGCCAGGCCGTGTTGCACCGTCGCCCGCTCCGCCTCCTGCTGGCGAAATTCGCGCGGCGGCAGGCCGAAGCGATGGCGGAAGGCCCGACTGAAATGCGCGGAATCCCCAAAGCCGTATGCGTAGGCGATCTCCGAGATCGAGCGATGCGCTTCACTCGGGTTCGACAGGTCCGCCCAGGCGCGCTGAAGCCGGCGCTCCCGAACGTAATGGGTGAAATTGTCGCCGACCGTCTCGAACAGCTTCTGCAGGTAACGCTCGGAGATTCCTTCGGCCTGCGCGACGCGCGCCGGCACCAATTCGGGATCGTCGAGCCGGCGCTCGATGGTCTGGCAGATCCGGTGCAGCAGCGCGGCCTGGGTCGCGCTGGACCCTGCGTCGGAGGTCGAGGCCGCCAGTTGATGCGCGAGTGTCAAAAGCAGATCGACGAGAGAGTGCGCGACCGAATTCCACTCGGCATCACTCAAACTGTCGAGCGAGCGCGCGGTCGCGTCCAGCAGACGCGCGAACACGTCGGCGAAGCCGCTCGGCGGGACAACGCGGGGCTCGCCGAGACGCGGCCTGCCCGAGAGCCGGCCGCGCAGCGCTTCCGAGGTCACCGACAGCACGATCGCGCGCATGTCGCGCTGGAACACAATGCTCCAGTCGCCGCTCCGCGGCAGCAGGACGAGATGGCCGACGGGAACGATGCGATGACCGCCGGCGCTTTTGAGCACCATGCCGTCCTCGACCGGCATCAAAGCGATCGGAAGGTCTTCGACCGATTGCGAGAGCGGACCGATGGTCTGCGCGCCCGCCGCCATTCGCGTCAATGCGATGCCGGCGGCATGACGATGCGATGCCGTCGCGTGTCCGTCGAGAAAGGAATGACCGGTAGCCGGTTGCAGGCCGACCGCCGCCAGCACGTCCCGCCAGGCTTCAGGGCGGTCGTCTTGCGCGTAGGACTCGCTTGTGAAGGGGCGGAAGCTCATTGGATCGACCCAGGTTGCAGTGGATCGAAGCAACCTCTGTGCCAGACGCACGCGATCGTCCGTCGCCGCGACGGGGCGCAGATGAGGTTCGCTGGTCACGTGTTCATCCGGGAAATGGGCTGCCCTTCAAAGTGTTAGGACCCAGTGCGCTGCGTAGCCTGTAAGGATCGGGCTGCGGACTAGTCGCATCGGAAAATGTTCTTGCGGATCGTGCCGTGGACGCCCCAATTGGCGTCGACGACCTGGGTGACGCCGAAATCGGCGCCGACCGACAGCAGCGAAATCGCCTCGTCTTCGCTCAGGCCGTGCACGGTCATCAGGAACCGCCTGAGCTTGCGGAACGCATCGCGCATCGCACGGTCGAGGCTGCTGTGATTGGCAATCTCGGTTTGTGCCCCGGCGCCGAGGGCGGCGAGATAGTTCGGATAGGTGAAGCCGTAGAACGACCAGGCCTGATCGGTCTCGAGCATGGGATGGTCGAGGCCTTCGAGACTGGTGCCGGCCAGATCGGCCTTCTTGTGCAGGACGAATTCGAAGTCGCCAGTCAGCGAGGTCTCGATCGCGGTGCCGCCGAGCTCGCTGTCGCCCTGGGCGGCATGGGGATCGCCGACCGAGAAATAGGCGCCGGGGACCGCGACCGGATAGAACATCCGCGCGCCCTTGCCGATGCGCCAGTCGTCGATGTTGCCGCCGGTATAGCTCGGCGGAATCGAGCTGACGAAATCGGCCTCCGACGGCGCGAGGCCCATGGTGCCGAAATGCAGACGGGCCGGCACCTTCACACTGGAGAGAATGTTCTCGCGCTTGGTGATGGTGGCGTGATCGACGCGGACCCCTGGATAGTCGATGGTCGGATGCACGATGCCATCAGGGTCGGTCTGCGGGGTCCAGACGTAGTTGTAGACGGCCTTGGCGTAGGGCTCGCCCGAGGTGTCGAGCTCGAAGATGGTGACGACCTCGCGCGGCTTCGGCTCCTCGATCAGATCGTGGTAGTGAAAGCCCCAGTTGGCCGCGACGTTGGAGCCGAAGCAGCGGCCGGCATGGCAGGCGCTGCAGCTCGGCCGCGGCCGGACGTCGAGAATGCGCACTTCGAGGATGTCGCCGGGCTCGGCGCCTTCGATCGCAACCGGACCGGTGAGCAGATGCACGCCGATCCCCTCGCCTGCGCCGCGGATGAACGGGCCTTCCGTTGGGCCCGAGCCGCGCCGCGCGACGGCTTTGTGCTCGCGGGTCCACTGGAACACGCTCTCGGCGCCGGGATCGCCCGCGATCATGCGCTCGTAATCATCGTTGGCGTGATGGGTCAGGGTCTCGATGGTGGCGCGATCGCCCGAGCGCAGCGTCAGGGCCGGAGCGACCTTCTTGGAGAAATAGCCCCAGTGGACGGTCTTCGGCGAAACCGGCAGCGTGAAATGCTTCATGAGGTGGCCTCTTCGGGAAACGCGGTCTTGAACCTTGTGGGCGCGGCGCTCATCGCACCGCCTCCGGAGCCTTGTCGGCCTCCATGACGCTGAGGAAACGTGCCGTCAGCGGATTGCGGGGATTGGTGAGCACCTCGTGCGCCGGCCCTTCCTCGATGATCTTGCCGCCGCTCAGGAACGCGACGCGGTCGGCGACCTCGTCGGCAAAGCGGATCTGGTGGGTCGAGATGATCATGGTGAGGCCGTCGTCGATGGCCAGGCGCCGGATCACCTCCAGCACCTCGTTGACGAGCTCGGGATCGAGCGCCGAGGTCGGCTCGTCCAGCAACAGCACGCTCGGGTTAGGCGCGAGCGCGCGGGCAATTGCGACACGCTGCTGCTGGCCGCCGGAGAGATGCCGCGGCAGCGCGTCGGCACGATGCGTCAGGCCGACGCGCTCCAGCAATTCGGCTGCGCGGCGGTCGGCATCGATGCGGGTCATGCCATGGACCCAGCGCAAGGGACCGGCGATGTTCTCCTTGGCCGAGAGATGGGCGAACAGATTGAACTGCTGGAACACCATGCCGACGCCGACGGTGGCCCGCTCGTTGGCGATCGCGCGCGGCGACAGCAGCTTGCCGTCGTCGTCGAAACCGAGTCGGCGGCCGCCGACGCGAACGGTGCCTCCGTCCCAGCTTTCGAGATGATTGATGCAGCGAAGCAGCGTGCTCTTGCCGGAGCCGCTGGGCCCGAGCAGCGCCACGACCTCGCCGACGCGCACGGTCAGATCGAGACCGCCGAGCACCTTTTGCGTGCCGTAGCTCTTGGTGAGATCCCTGGTTTCGACCGCGATGTTGTTGCGCGCGATCGTCACGGCGCGCCGGGTGCGCTCCTCGCGGGTCAGTGCCAGCGGCGGCGTGTCGGCAGGCTCGGCCTGCACGGGTTGGGGATCGGCGACGGTCGCTTCAGCGAGTTCGAGCTTGGTGGCGAGGTCGACGCGGCGCCACGGCAGGTAATCGGCCAGCTCGCGCTGGCGGCCTTTGGCGCGGTCGAGATCGAGCAGCCATTCGACGAACAGCTGGATGACGCTGATCGCGAAAGTCAGCACGAGATAGAGCAGACCCGAGGCGAAGAAGATCGAGAAGAAGTCGAAGGTCGAGGACGCCAGCTGGGTCGAACGCAGCGTCAGCTCCTGGACCGCGACCACGGAGGCCAGCGAGGAGTTCTTCAGCGCGCTGACGGCCTCGTTGCCGAAGGCCGGGATCATGGTGCGGATCGCCTGCGGCGCGATCACCCGCCACATCAGGATTCGCGGCGTCATGCCGAGCGCCTGGCCGGCCGTCACCTGCCCGCGATCGACGCCGAGCACGCCGGCGCGCAGCATCTCGGCGATGAACGGCGCCTCGTTGCAGGCGAGCGCGAGGCCGGCGGCCAGCACCGCCGGCAACTTGATGCCGATATGCGGCAGCGCGTCATAGGCGAACACCATCTGCAGGATCAGCGGCGTGCCGCGAAAGATCACGGTGTAGGCCCTGGCGATCGCCGCCAGGACCCAGAAGCGCGAGAGCTGCATGCCGGCGAGGATCAATCCGAGGATCAATCCGCCGCCGAGCCCGAGGGCAGTCACCTCGAGGGTGAGCTCGATGCCCTCGAGCAGGTAGGGCATGCTGAGATAGTGGAAGAACAGCGACATCAGTCGGCAGTCCTCGAAGCGGGATCAGATTCGGTCGAAGGCGACGACAATGGTCACCTCTCCCCGTCGGGGAGAGGTGAACCGCGCTCTAGTCGGCCGTGAGGATGTCAGGCTCCTTGAAGTTGTTCACGTCGAGCCCATGCTTCTTCAGAAGCTCCATGTGCGTGCCGGCCTTCTGCACCTCGATCAGCGCGGCGAGCACGGCGTCGCGGAATTTCGGCTTGTCCTTCGGCACAGCGATGCCGACCGAATACGGGATCGTCACCGCGATCGCCTTCTCCAGCTTGTCCGGATAGGCCTTCACCGCGCTGTCGACGGTGTTGACGTCGTTGATGTAGGTGTCGGCCCGGCCGGCGAGGATCGCCTGGATGCAGTTGGCGTTGTTGTCATAGAGCTGGATGTTCGGCTCGGGCTTGCCGGCCTTCTTGCACTCGGGGATCAGCGCCTGGATCAGGGGCACTTCGACATAGCCGGTGTTTTCGGCCGCCGCCGTTCCGCACATCGATATGTTGATGCCGGTGATGCCCTTCGGATTGCCCTTGGCGACCAGCACGCCGTCGAACACCTTCGAGTAGGTGATGAAGTCGGCCGCCTTGGCGCGCTCCTTGGTGGCATAGATGTCGGAGATGACGATGTCGGCCTGGCCCGCGGCCAGCGTGGTCAGGAGTGCGGCGAACGTCACCGGCTTGTAGGTCAGCTTGAAGCCGAGGCATTCGCCGATGGCTTCACCGAGATCGATGTCGAAGCCGATATATTTGCTGGGATCCTTCGGATCGATCGTCTCGTAGCCCGGCGTATGCGGGTTGATGGCGTTGACGAGCGTCTTGCCCTTCCAGTCCGGATATTTGGCCTGGAGCGCGGCGCAGGCGGCGGGCGCGGCAGCCTGCGCGCTCAGCGGTGCTGCGGCTGCGAGGCCGACAGCGATGGTGGCGCCGAGTGCGACCTTGCGCCACGGCAATGCGCGCGACATCCCCCGCTGCGCCTGCGGAAATACCCGTCTCTCCATCTCCAGCTCCTTCGATTGTCATGGCAATGGCCATGTTCCAGATCTCGGAGGCGAGCCTAGGTGGAGAGCGGACCGGAAAGCTTGTCCGCGGGCGTACAAAAAATTGGATGGAGGAAGCCCGTCATTTGGGCAGGCGGCTGCCCAAAAACTGTTCGGGCATGAGGGACGCCGCGGTAAGCGATTCCGAATTCGGAAGAATCAAATAGTTCAACGCGCCGCGATAATCCGCACGATACGCGAACCATTTGGTGGGACCATTGAACGGAGATATGACGGCCCAAGGACAGACCTGCGCCTGGCATTCGAAACAGATACTCGTCGTCCACAGCCTGTCCGCAGCATATCCACAGGCTGACTATGCCGGATTCGCGAGCCGGCGCGAGCCACTTGCTGCGCACAAACCCACAGACCCGCCATGTCAGCCGCCGGCCTGGTCGAACACACTGCGGCAAGCCTCGCTCAAGCTTGAGCGGTTACGGCGCAGGCAGGCAGTGATGGCGCGGACATTGGGGATTTCGCCGGCGCAGAGCCGGTAGACATCGGGCGTGCAGGCCCGGCGCTGCTCGGCCGTGCCCTGGGCATGAGCGGCGGAGGCAAACAGCGTCAGGAACAGCCCGACCGTCGAGGCGCGGCGCGCCCGGCTTTTCACACCCGCAAACCGCAAGAACCTTGCCTTCATGACCGCTCTCCCGTCCGCCCTGCCCGGCCTCCATTGGCCGGTGCACGAAGGGGTTAAGAGAAATAAACCGCTGAGAATGTGATCTCATTCACACGGGCCGCCGGCCCCGCCTGACTAGGGTTCCATCGGGGATTTCCCGGAAATCTTTAGAGATCGCTAACCAAGCGGGACCTGATCGCCGGATCGTTAAAATGCAAACGATCGGCTCAATCGGGAAACAAACCGGCTTTGCGACATTGCGCCATCCACGTTCCGGAGGGTGTGATGAGCGAAGCCGAATTCAATTTGCTGCTGGATGCCGTTCAGGACGCCATGGTCTACGAAGATTTGGTCCATGACGATCTGGCGTTCGCGCCGGAGGAGGAATTCGTGCCCCGCTCGTGGAGCTTCGTCGCGACGCCCAAGGCCGCCAATGACAACGAGGGCGTCTGGCCCCTGCTGCCGTTTCCGGACGGCTGGTACGCGGCCTGCTGAGGCCGCTTCACCGTGAACGAATGCGCCCGCCTCGCCTCGCGGGCGGTACAACCTATGCCATGCCCTTCGCAGGCGCCGGCGCGATCAGGTCTTGACGCGCTCCTCGCCGTCCTGCGGCGCCCGGTCAGGCTCGGCCGGCGGAAAGATGCTGTCATAGATCGCACGGGCCTCGCGAATGAGGCGAGCCCGCTCCAGCTCGGATTTCGGGACAAATCGGACGATGTCGCCCACGTGCTCTCCAGCGCTCGGGTGATGGGACTGCATCACTTCGCAGATGCGAACTCTATGCCAGCGAGCCTGAATCGGAGGTTTCCGGCAAGCCCCGGGTAAACCCGGTGGCCGCCATGTGACAGGCCACGCCTGCGCGCGCCGCGAAACTTACGACTGCGCCAAATTATGCTGAAATATCAGAGGATTGTGATGGAGGCCACGACCAGAATTGAACTGGTGTACACGGTTTTGCAGACCGTTGCGTAACCACTCCGCCACGTGGCCCCGTAAGGGCGGAGCATTATAGGGGATGAAGGCTTTAGGCAACCGCCTTCGTCTGATTTCGGCGCCCGAGCGGACCGCGCCGGGTCACACCACAGGACGCTTGTGGATGAACGCCATCAGCACCGTCTTGAACGGCGCCGGCGTCAAGTGCTGGATCGCCAGGAACAGCGAATAGAACAGCTTCGATCCGAAATAATAGGCCGGCTCCGCGTCCCACGGAATGACGTAGAGATCGTAGCGGGAGGCCGGAAAGTGCTGCCTGAAGGCGCTCGTCGAGTTCAGGCGGTACACGGCTGGAAAGACGTCCTTCTCCTCCCGCGCGTCCTGGGCCGAGCGAATGATGCGGGCATGCAGGCTGTCCGGGATCAGCCGGTTGCCGAGCGCGATATATCCGTGGCGATTTGGCGTGCGCGCGCAGATCCAGCCGCCGGGCTTGAGCACGCGGTCGAGCTCGCGCGCCGCCATGGCGGGATCCTGGATGTGCTCGAACACGAAATCCGAGACAACGACGTCGATCGACTGATCGGGGATCGGAAGCTCACCGTCGGGCGTGATCACGAACGCGCGGTCGAGCGCCTCGTTGGTCATGACGACGGGATCGACGTCCACCCGATGAGCTCGCGCACCCGCCCCTTCAGCGACAACAGGCCACGCCGGTACGAGACGAGGTCCTCGCTCTGCTTGGCGCCGTGCCCGGCGCCGAAATCCAGCACGACGGACTGAGGACCGATCAAAGCGACGACCCGCTGCCAGAACTGAACCGTGCCGTCGACCCGCGAGAACCCGCCCGCCGCAATTTCCGGAAAGAAGTGCGATCCAACCGCGTCAGCCATCTGGCCCCACCACTCGATACGACGCGCCGCATGCGCACCGTTCACTGCGTGACGGTTCTGTAGTCGGCTTTGTTGACAGAAATGATACGCCGGCGATCAGCCCGCCGCCCCCGTGCCGGCGAGATAGCGCTGGAGAACGTCCTCGATCGCGCCGGCCGCGGCAATACGGCCCTCCTGCAGCAGGATCGCCCGGTTGCAGGTGTTCCTGATCAGATCGACGTCGTGCGAGGCCAGCACCAGGATGCCGGCGCGTGCGACGATCTCGTCGAGCCGCTGCCGCGCTTTCTTCCGGAACTGCTGGTCGCCGACGCCGATCCATTCGTCGAGCAGCACGATCTCGCCCTCGACCGCGGTCGCGACGGCGAAGATCAGGCGCAGCATCATGCCGCTGGAATAAGTGCGCAACGGCAGGTCGAGCCGGTCGCCGAGTTCGGTGAACTCGGCGATTTCCGCGCGCCGCGCGTCGATCTCGGCGCGACGCGCGCCGATCACGAGCCCGCGCCGCATGATGTTCTCGTAACCGGTCGCTTCCTCGTCGATGCCGGCCGACAGATCGAACAGCGACAGGCAGCGGCCGAGCACGTCCACGCTGCCCGCGGTCGGATGGTAGATGCCGGCGAGAACCCGCAGCAAGGTGGTCTTGCCGGCGCCATTGCCGCCTATGATGGCGAGGCGATCGCCTGCGCGGATGTCGAGGCTGACGTCGTTCAGGGCGCTGATGATGTGCGGGACCGCCGCCTTGCGCCGCCGCGTCACCTCGCTGACGAACCGGCTGCGCAGCGAGCGGTCGCGGAACGACAGCACCGGAAAGGTCACCGAGACGTTGCGCAGGACGATGTGGGCAGCAGGGCTCATGCGCGCCTCACAGCCAATACGCCACGCGGTGGCGGTAGCGCGCGTAGCAGCCAAGGCCGATGGCACAAGCGACCGCCGCATAGAACACTCCGAGCAGCCATTGCTCCGCGTCGGTCGGCAGCGACAGCAGCGGCCTGCGCACGAGATCGAGCAGGGTCGCGAATGGATTGGCGCGGATCAGCCAGTGAAATGCGGTGCCGCGCACGGCGTCCTCGGTCCAGATGATCGGCGTCAGGAAGAAGATGAATTGCAGGCCGCTGACGATGGCCGACCCGATGTCGCGGAAGCGCGCGCAGAGCATGCCGAGCGCGACCGAGCCGCCGAGGAGAACGGCGAGCAGGATCGCAAAGCCGGGCACCGCGAGCAGCATGTCCCAGTGCAGCGGCCATGGCATCACGACGTAGAGCAGGACCACGATCACCAGATGATGGGCGAAGATCAGCACGTTGCGCGCGATCATCTGCAGGACATGCACGATCAGCGGCGCCGGCACCGCCTTGATCAGGTGGCCGGAGGCCACGAAAATGCCGGAGCCTTCCTGGAGCGTGGTTGCGATCAGGGTCCAGACGATCAAGCCGACCGCGAACAGCGGCAGGAAGCCGGCGATGTTCTGCTTGAACAGGGTGGCATAGACCGTGCCGACACTGGCGATCGTCGCGGCCAATGTCAGCGTGATCCAGAGCGGGCCGATCACGGTGCGCCGGTAACGCAGCGAAATGTCCATCAGCGCGAGCGTGCCCCACCGGTCGGGCCGCGTCACCTGTGCGAGGATTTCATTCACTGCGAGCTGAATACGACTGCCCATTCCGCTCCCGGCATTCCGATACCGCGACAGGATAGCAGATCGCGGGCGTTTTGGCCGACGCTCTCTATCGGCCCGCTCCAAGCAGGGCAATCAACCGTAGGGTTGATGTGGGCTGAAGTCAGGCCCGCTTCTTGCCCCGCCGGACCCCGCGGCGACGGTCCTTCACCGGCGGCTTCGGCGCCAATTCCGGCATTTCCGCCTGGACCTCGCGGTAACGGGTCAGCATCCGTTCAAAACTGGCGTTCAGAGTCTGCGCGATGTCGGGGCGCTTCTCGAGACCTGCCAGGATCGCTGCGGCCGCCTCGATGGTGGAGAGCCCGTCCTTGCGCGGCTCCTTGCGCAGGCGTCCGTACCGAGAGGGATGCGCCGGATTGAGGATCACGCGCTGGCATTTCAGCATCCAGGGATTGCGCCACCACAGCGCCTTGGCCTGGCTCCAGGTGCCGTCGAGCAGCACCACGCCTTCCAGCTTGCCGAGAATCGCACGCTGGTTGTCCGCAACCTCGCCCTTGCGGTTGAGCGCGACGATCTCGCCTTCAGCCTCGAGGTCGGCGGCACGCGCCGAGCCGAGATAGAGCACGGCCCAATGCGAGGCGTTCTCGATCGGCTGCCCCAGCGCTTTGGACAGGCTCGGCCAGGACAGGCCGACCCGCAACGTCGCCTTGGCGAAATGCCGGGCCAACAGCCGCGCGGTGCCGAGCGCCCTGTCCTGCTCCTGCGGATGCTGGAGGATCAGGAGCCCGAGGCGGCTCTTTTCGATCGGGATGACACTGTCGCAGATGCACAGCGGCATCGGCTTCTGGCAGTGCGGGCATTCGGGGATCGGCTCGGCCGGCGCGGCGGCGGTGGGGTTCGACATGGTCGCCGCTATACGCTTTGGACGGCGGTTCAACAACCTATTCCGCCGGCGCGGCGAGCGGCCGGGGCTCGGAGCGGCGGCGCAGCCGGTCGATCAGGAGATAGATCACGGGCGTGGTGTAGAGCGTCAGGATCTGCGAGACGAACAGGCCGCCGATGATGGTGATGCCGAGCGGCCGGCGCAGCTCCGTGCCGGGGCCGGTCGCAATCACCAGCGGGATGCCCGCGAACAACGCCGCCATGGTCGTCATCAGGATCGGGCGGAAGCGCGCCTGGCAGGCCTCGAAGATCGCCTCCGCCGAGGACAGGCCGCGCTGGCGCTCGGCATCGAGCGCGAAGTCGACCATCATGATGCCGTTCTTCTTGACGATGCCGATCAAGAGGATGATGCCGACGAAGGCGATCACCGTCAGCGGCGTGTTGGTGATCTGCAGCGCCAGCAGCGCGCCGAGGCCGGCTGATGGCAGCGTCGAGATGATCGTAAGCGGATGGGCGAGGCTCTCATAGAGCACGCCGAGCACGATATACATCGCCACCAGCGCGCCGAGGATCAGCAGCGGCTGGCGGCCGCTGGTCTTGGCGAAATCGCCGGCATTGCCGTCAAAACTGCCACGGATGCCCTCGGGCATGTGCAATTCCTCCACCGCGCGCTGCACGTTCTGGGTCGCGGTCTGGAGCGGCACGTCCGGCAGCAGGTTGAACGACACGGTGGTCGAGGGGAACGACTGCGAATGATAGACCGCGAGCGCAGCAAGCCCGCGCGTCACACGCACCACGGCCGACAGCGGCACCTGCACGTCGCCCGCCCCGGCGACATAGATGCGGTCGAGATTGGAGGGATCGACCTGAAATTTCGGGTCGATCTCCAGCACCGTCATGTACTGGTTGCGCTGGGTGTAGATGATCGAGATCTGGCGCTGCGAGAACGCGTTGTTCAGCGCATTGTCGATGTCCTGGACGCGGACACCGAGCGCCGAGGCCTTCTGGCGGTCGATGGACAAGGTCAGCTGAAGTCCGCCGGGATCTCGATCGCTGGAGACGTCGGTGATGCCCTCGACGCTTTCCATGCGCTTGGCCACGATCGGAGCCCACTTCTGGAGCAGGCCAAGGTCGGTGCTGGACAGCGTGTACTGGTAGTCGGAATCGCTCTGCCGACCGCCGGCGCGCACATCCTGGGCGGCAAACATGAAAAGGCGGATGCCGGGCACCGGGAACAGTGCGCGCCGCAGGCGATCGATCACGACCTGCGTCGAAACGTGATCGCGCTCCTCCGGTGGTTTCAGGCTGATGAACATAGTGCCGCGGTTCGAGGTCGCGCCGCCCGGCCCGCCTCCGCCGCCGACCGTCGAGCCGATGCCGGCCACCGCCGGATCCTGCATGACGATGTCGGCGAGCCGCTGCTGAAGGCTGAGCATGGACTGGAAAGAGATGTCCGCGGAGGCGCGCGTCGCGCCGATGACGAAGCCGGAATCGTCGGTCGGAAAATAGCCCTTGGGCACCTTGATGTAGAGCATCACCGTCAGCCCGATCGTGGCGAAGAACACCAGCAGCGTCAGCAGCGGGAAATCAAGCACGCTACGCAGGGTGCGGGCATAGAATGCGACGATTCGCGACAGCGAGCCCTCGATGATGCGATCGAACAGCGTCGCCGTGCCGGACGTCGTCTGCCGGATGTAGTGGGCGCAGATCATCGGCGTCACCGTCAGCGACACCAGCGTCGACACCACGATCGCGAAGGTCAGCGTCAGCGAAAACTCGCGCAGCAGGCGGCCGACGATCCCGTCCATGAAGATCAGCGGCGTGAACGCCGCGATCAGCGACAGGCTGATCGAGACCACGGTGAAGCCGATCTGCCGGGCCCCCTCGACCGCCGCCTGGAACGGCCGCATGCCGTGCTCGAGATTGCGGTACATGTTCTCGATCATAACGATGGCGTCGTCGACCACGAAACCGACCGAGATCGCCAGCGCCATCAGCGACAGATTGTCGATCGAGAAGCCTGCCACCCACATGCCGGCACAGGTGCCGGCCAGCGCCAGCGGAACAGAAATGCCGGCGGCGATCGTCGGCGTGAGCCGCCGCAGGAACACGAACACGACGACCATCACCAGGATGGCGGTGGCCAGCAGCGTCCATTGCATGTCCATCACGCTGGCGCGGATCGTGCTGGTGCGGTCGACCAGGGTGGAGACGTCCACGCCGGCCGGAATCCACTGCTTCAGCTCGGGGATCAGCGCCTTCACCCGGTCGACGGTATCGATCACGTTGGCGTCGCCCTGCTTGGTGATCTGGATCAGCACTGCCGGCTGCTTGTTGAACCACGCGATCGAACGGGCATTGCGGACGCCATCCTCGATCTCGGCGACGTCGGACAGCCGCAAGAAACTGCCGTTCGCGCTCTTGATGATGATATCCCGGAATTCCTTGGCCGTGCGCATCTGCTTGTTCAGCGACAGCGTCTCACTCTGGCGCTCGCCGTTGAAGATGCCGACGGGGCCGAGCGGATTGGCGTTGATGATGGCAGTCCGGACGTCGTCGGTGGCAATGCCGGCGTTCGACAGCGCCACAGGATTGAGCTGGATCCGCACCGCCGGCTGGTCCGCGCCGCTGATCGTCACGTTGCCGACGCCGGGGACCTGGGAGATGCGCTGGGCCAGCACGGTGTCGGCGACATCGTAGATCGCGCTCGCAGCAAGGGTCTTCGAGGTCAGCGCCAATACGAAGACGGGCGCACCGGCGGTGTTGGCCTTGCGGAAGCGCGGCAGCGCCGGCAGGTCGCTTGGCAGGTCGACCAGCGATGCGTTGATCGCCGCCTGCACGTCGCGCGCGGCCTTGTCGATGTTGCGGCCGATGTCGAACTGGAGCTGGATATTGGTCGTGCCCAGCGACGAAGTCGAGGTGATCTGGTTGATGCCCGAGATCTCGCCCAGCCGCCGCTCCAACGGAGAAGCCACGGTCGCCGCCATCACGGAGGGATCAGCGCCGGGCCGGCTGGCGGAGACGAAGATGGCGGGGAAGTCGACGTTCGGGACCGAAGCGACGGGCAGGAACGCGTAGGCGACGCCACCCAGCAGGAACAACCCGATCGACAGCAGCGTGGTCGCCACCGGCCTGCGGATGAAGGGCTCCGAGATCGATGCCATCACTGCATCCCCTCGGTGGCGCCCGCGACCGGCGGACCTCCAGGCTCGACTGGCGGCAGCGCGCGTTCGAGGCGGCGGTTGATGCGGTCGAGCGCGAGGTAGATCACGGGCGTCGTGTAGAGCGTCAGCAACTGGCTCAGCAACAGGCCGCCGATGATGGAGATGCCGAGCGGAAAGCGCAGCTCGGCACCGGTGCCGCTTTCGATCGCCAGCGGCAGCGCGCCGAACAGCGCGGCCAAGGTCGTCATCATGATCGGGCGGAAGCGCAACAGACAGGCCTGCACGATGGCCTCCTGCGGCGACATGCCCTTCCCACGCTCGGCTTCCAGCGCGAAGTCGATCATCATGATCGCATTCTTCTTGACGATGCCCATCAGCAGGATGATGCCGATCAGGCCGATCACCGAGAGATCCTGCCCGCACAGCATCAGCGCCAGGATGGCGCCGACGCCGGCCGAGGGCAGCGTCGAGAGGATCGTGATCGGGTGAATGTAGCTCTCATAGAGCACGCCTAGCACGATGTAGATCGTGATCACGGCGGCGAGCAGCAGCCACGGCTGCCCCGCGAGAGCCTTGGCGAATTCGGCGGCGTCGCCGGAATAGACGCCGAGGATGCTGTTGGGCATCTCGATGCGGGTCTCGATGGTCTTGACCGCCTCGACAGCGTCGCCGAGCGCTGCGCCCGGCGCCAGGTTGAAGCTGAGCGAGATCGCCGGGAATTGCGCCTGGTGCGAGATCGCCAGTGGCGCGGTGGTACGCTTCAGCGTCGCCACGGCCGACAGTGGCACCTGCGCGTTCGGCGCGCCGGCGGTGGTGCTCGCACCACCCGGCAGATACAGTTTGGACAGGATCGAGGGATCGCGCTGGTACATCGGCAGCGCCTCCAGCACCACGCGGTACTGGTTGGCCTGGCCGTAGATTGTCGAAATCTGGCGCTGCGCGAACGCGTCGTTCAGCGTGTCGGTGATGGCCTGCAGGCTGACGCCGAGCTGTCCGGCGCGGGTGCGGTCCACATCGAGCTGCGCGCGCAGGCCGCCTTCCTGCGCCTCCGAGGAGACGTCGCGGAACAGGGGATCGCGCCGCATCTCCGCCACCAGCTTGCGGGCCCATTCCGAGACCAGGGCCGCATCGGTTCCGGTCAGCGTGTACTGGTATTGGGAGCGGCTCGACTGGGTCGAGATCTGCACATCCTGCACCGGCTGGAAGTAGACCGTCATTCCGGGGATGCCAGATACCCGCTGCTTCAGCCGGATTATGACCGCGCTGACATCATCGCGCCGCTCGCCGCGCGGCTTCAGCGACATGACGAGCCGGCCGACATTGGTGGTCGGGTTGACCGAGCCCGCCCCGATCACCGAGACCACGCCGGTTACATCGGGATCGGCCCTGATGGCGTCGGCTACCTCGGTCTGCCGCTTCTGCATCTCCGCAAACGACACGTCGGGCCCCGCCTCCGTCACCGCCGTGATCGACGCGGTGTCCTGGAGCGGCAGGAACCCCTTGGGCGCGACGACGTAGAGGACGAGGGTTGCGACCAGCGTGGCGAAGGTCACGAGCAGCGTGGCGCGCTGGCGTTCCAGCACCCACAACAGCGTCCGGTGGTAGAATTCGACGGTGCGGTCGATGAAGCGGCTGACGGCCGCCAATCCCGGCACCGCGAACTCCTCATGCGCGTGCTTGAGCAGGCGCGAGCACATCATCGGCGTCAGCGTCAGCGAGACCACGGCCGAGGTCACGACCGCAATGGTCAGCGTCAGCGCGAATTCGCGGAACATGCGCCCGACGAGGCCCGACATGAACAGGAGCGGGATGAAGACCGCGATCAGCGACACTGTCAGCGAGATCACGGTGAAGCCGATCTCGCTGGCGCCCTTCAGCGAGGCCTCCATCGCGCTGTCGCCGTTCTCCATGTGACGGACGATGTTCTCGATCATGACGATGGCGTCGTCGACGACGAAGCCCGTGCCGATGGTGAGTGCCATCAGCGACAGATTGTCGAGGCTGAAGCCGGCGAAATACATGATGCCGAAGCTCGTGATCAGCGACAGCGGCAGCGCCACGCCGGCAATCAGCGTGGCCCGCAGCGAGCGCAGGAACAGCAGCACCACCAGCGTCACCAGCACGACGCTGAGAATCAGCGTGAACTGCACGTCGTGGACCGAGGCGCGGATGGTGACCGTGCGGTCGGAGACGATGGTGAGGTTGACGCCGGCTGGAATGGCACGCTGGACCTTCGGGATCTCGGCGCGGATCTGGCTGACGACGTCGATGACATTGGCGCCGGGCTGGCGCTGGATGTCGATGATGACGGCCGGCGTGCCCTGGTACCAGCCGCCGGTGCGGTCGTTCTCGAGTCCGTCGACGATCTGCGCGACGTCGGCGATCGTCACCGGCGAGCCGTTGCGGTAGGCGATGATGATCGGCTTGTAGGCGTCGGCGGCGGCGATCTGGTCGTTGGCCGCGATGATGTAGGCCTGCTGCGCGCCGTCGAGCGAGCCCTTCGGCCCGGAAACGTTGGCATTGGCGATGGCAGTGCGCAAATCCTCCATGGCAATGCCGTAGGCAGCCAGCCGCGCGAGATCCGCCTGGATGCGCACGGCCGGCTTCAGCCCGCCGAGCACGGAGACCCGCCCCACGCCGGAGATCTGGCTCAGCCGCTGCGCCAGCAGCGTATCGGCGATGTCGCTCATCGCCCGCAGCGAGATCGTGTCGGAGCGCAGCGCCAGCGTCATCACCGGGGCGTCGGCCGGGTTCACCTTGGCGTAGGTCGGCGGATAAGGCAGCGTCTTGGGCAGCACGCCGGCGGCCGCATTGATCGCGGCCTGCACGTCCTGGGTCGCGCCGTCGATGTCGCGGTTGAGGTCGAACTGCAGCGAGATCTGGCTGACGCCGAACGAGCTCGTCGAGTTCATCGCCGACAGCGATGGGATCTGCCCAAGCTGCCGTTCCAGCGGCGCGGTGATCAACGAGGCGATCACGTCGGGGCTCGCACCTGGAAGCTGCGTCGTCACCTGAACGGTCGGGAAATCGACCTGCGGCAGCGCGGAGACCGGCAGCGAGAAATAGCCGAGCGCGCCGCCGATCAGAAGCGCGATGCCGAGCAGCGAGGTCGCGATCGGGCGGCGGATGAAGGGTTCGGAGACGCCCATGAGTTTCGCCTGCCGCTCAGGCGGCCGTTGTCGGGATCATGGCTGCTTGGCTCCAGATCCCGGTGCCCCAGGACTTGGTGCAGGTCCCGGTGCCGGCCCGGTCTGCCCCTTCTGGTCGCCTTCGCTGCTGTTTCGCTTCGCGCGGAACTCGCCGTCCTTTTGACCGTCCTTGGCCTGACCGTCCTTCTTCTGACCGTCCGGACCGCGCGTGCGCTTGCGCGGCGCAAGGTCGGCCGACGGGGTCTGGTCGTCGCGGCCGATGACGACCTTGGAGCCGTCCGACAGATTGGCGAAGCCCGTGGTCACGACCCTGTCGTTCGCCGACAGGCCGCTGGCGATGACCGCATCGTGCTCGTTCTGCTGCGTCACCGTCACAGGCTTGGCCGAGACGATGTCGCCCTCGCCGATGACATAACTGAAGGTGCCGATCGGTCCGCGCTGCACCGCCGATGTCGGCACCACCAGCGCCTGCATCAGGGTCTCGACCTTGAGGCGGACATTGACGAACTGGCCCGGCCAGAGCTGGTAGTTGGCGTTGGGGAGCTCGGCCTTGAGCTTGAGCGTGCCCGTGGTCTGGTCGACCTGGTTGTCGATGCCGGTGAGCTTGCCGGTGTCGATCACCGTGATGCCGTCATTGCCGAACACATCGACGGCGAGAGCGCCTTTCGACGCTGCGGCGTTGACGCGCATGATCTGCTGCTGCGGCAGGCTGAACCACACCGCGATCGGCTGCAACTGCGTGATCACCACGAGGCCCGTGGTGTCCGAGGCGTGGATGATGTTGCCCTGGTCGACCTGACGCAGGCCGGCGCGGCCGGAGATCGGCGCCACGATCTTGGTGTAGCTCAGCGTCGCCGCCGCGTTGTCGATCGAGGCCTGATCGGCCTTGACCAGCGCCTCGGTCTGCGCGACCAGCGCGCGCTGCGTGTCGGCCTGCTGCTTGGAGCCGGCGTTGGAGGCAGCGAGCTGCTCGTAGCGGGTGAGATCGATACGCTGGTTGGCGAGCTGGGCCTCGTCCTGCGCCTTCTTGGCGACGGCCTGGTCGTACGTCGCCTGGTAGAGCGCCGGATCGATCTCGCCGAGCACGTCGCCCTTCTTGACGTCCTGGCCTTCGGTGAATTTCACGGCAATCAGCTTGCCGTCGACCTGCGAGCGCACGGTGACGGTGTTGAGCGCGCGGATCGCGCCGACGCCGTCGAGATAGACAGGCACGTCCTGGATGCGCGGCGTCGCCGCCAGCACCGGGACCGGCAGATCGGGCCGCTGGTTGCGGCCGTTCGCCTGCTGCGGCTGCTGATGCCAGACGGTCCAGCCGTAATAGCCGAGGCCGCCGAGGATCGCGAGCGCAATCAGGGTCATGACGAAGCCGCGGCCGCGCGACCTCTTCGCGCCTCCCTGCTTCGCATCATCCTTGCCATCCGGCTTAAAGAGCATTGACCGGTTTCTCCATGCGCGGCTCCCAGCCGCCACCGAGCGCCTGATACAGGCTAACGATGGCGAGAAGCCGCGCGAGTTGGGCCTGCGACAGCGCGTCTTCCGCTTGGAACAGGGTCAGTTGGGTGTTGAGCACGGTCACGATGTCGGCTGTGCCGGCGCGCAATTGCTGCTCGGCAAGATCGAATGCACGCCGCGAGGCGGTGACGACATCGCGCTGCAATTGAAGCTTGATCGTGGTCTGCTTGATCGAGAACAGCGCGTTGTCGACGTCGGCAAAGGACTGGATGATGGTCTTGCGGTAGGTCTGCAGCAGCTCGTCCTGCCGAGCCTTGGCGAATTCGAAATTGCCGAGGATCTTGCCGCCGTCAAAGATCGGCTGCGTCGCGCTGCCGACGAGCTGGAAGAACGCCGCATGCGGTTGGAACAACGAGACCAGCGCCGAACTCTGATAGCCGCCATTGCCGGTGAGCTGGATGGTCGGGAAGAACTGCGCGCGGGCATTGCCGATGTTCGCCGTGGCGGAAGCGAGCTGCGCCTCCTGCCGGCGGATATCCGGCCGCTGCGTCAGGATCTCCGACGGCAGGCCGGGCGTCACGCGCGGAACGGCGATCGTGCTCAGCGAACCGCCGAGCACCCGCACGCTCTCCGGCGGCCGCGACACCAGCACGGCGAGCGCGTTGACGTTCTGGTCGAGCGTCTGGCGCAGCGGCGGCACCAGCGCCTTCTGGTTGGCGAGCACGCTCTCCTGCTGGGCGACGTCGAGGTCGGTGCCCGTGCCGGCCTTGCGGCGTTCGCGGACGGCGTCGAGGATGCGCTGGGCGCTCGCGATGTTGCGCTGTGAGGTCCTGATGCGATCCTGCGAGGCCAGCACCTGGAAATAGGCGTTGGCGACGGCGGAGAGCGTCGTCAGCGCGACGACGTCGCGATCGAAGCGGTTGGCATTGGCGGTCTCTTCTGCCGTCTGCAGCGCATCGCGGTTCTGCCCCCAGAAGTCGAGCTGGTAGCTGGCGCTGAGCGAAGCCTGATAGTTGACGACCTCACGGCCGCCGTTGGTCAGCCCCGATGCGGAAGAGCCGGAGGTGCGCGAATAGGCCTCCTGCCCCGTCCCGGACAGGCTCGGCAGCAGCGCCGCGCCGGCCTGCCGTGCCTGGGCGTCGGCCTGGACGATGCGCGCGACGGCGGCGGCGATATCGAGGTTGACCGTCTGCGCCTCTTCCATCAGTTGCGTCAGTTCTGGTGAGCGAAAGCCGCGCCACCAATCCAGCGTCGGCGGCGCGTCCGCCTTGCCGGCGTATTTGTACTGCGCGGGGACATCCAGCGCGGGATCCGGCAGATCCTGGGTCAGCACGCAGGCGCCCGAGCTGGCGGCAAGGCACAGCGCGCCAAGCCAGCGCACCGCATGCCGCGTCCAGGACGCAGAGCCAACAGACCGCCGCGTGGCGATCGCCGGAACTCGCTGTGTCACATCCACCCTCCGCCGGGCAGATAAAGCCGCCACCGCGCAGCCGGATTAACCGATTCGCGGCGGAACAGTCGGTGGACCTTCTGCAACTCGTTCAAAGGTGATGCTTTCTGCGGAACCTTGCGATCCATCCTAGCCGGGCGCGGAACACCATGACAGTCCCGCACCTGCGAAACGCACATAAGAACGCGTCGGTGCCAGGATCACACAAAGACAAAATCGTCTTGTGCTGCAGTGCTTTCTTGCATTCCCGTGCCGTCAGCGACGACATTCAATCTTACCAAGATTTCATGTGATATCGCCGCCACACCTGTCAGCGACAGCAGCCCGGGCGATTTCGACCCGGCCTCAAAGCCTGGCAGCGCCCTTCTCACGAGATCGTCAAATGCCGGTAGCGAAGACGCATCCGTCGCGTTGGCAGGAACCTCCCCGTTCGCGCGCGATCGGCACGGCTCGCTAAGGTGAAGATTGCTCCCCGGGATCGCTCGTGGCGATAGTTATCTTCCATATCCTGGCGGCAATCAGCCAGATCCTTCTCGCCGCGCCGCTACGCCCCGGCAGCGACAATCTCCTTCCCGGAATATCGTTGCCTTGGCGGCGCTTGGCCCTGTTTCGCCGCAGCGCAAAAGCCTTCCCCTTTTGGTTTCCAAGCACTAGGTTCTGGCCAACCTGATCAACCCCTTGCCAGTGAATTCCCCCTGACATGATCATCAAGAACGACGTTGTCGAAGCCATCGGCAACACCCCGCTGATCAAGCTGAAGCGCGCCTCCGAACTGACCGGATGCACCATTCTGGGCAAGGCCGAGTTCATGAATCCCGGCCAGTCGGTCAAGGACCGCGCCGGCAAATGGATGATCCTGGAGGCCGAGAAGCGCGGCGAGCTCAAGCCGGGCGGTCTCGTGGTGGAATCGACCGCCGGCAATACCGGCATTGGCCTTGCTGTCGTGGCGAGCGCCCGCGGCTACCGCACGCTGATCGTGATCCCGGAGACGCAGAGCCAGGAGAAGAAGGACTTCCTGAAGCTGTGCGGCGCCGAGCTGCTGGAATCGCCGGCGCTGCCCTACTCCAATCCGAACAACTACCAGCATGTCGGCCGCAGGCTCGCCGACGAGCTGCGCAAGACCGAGCCGAACGGCGTGCTGTTCGCCGACCAGTGGAACAATCTCGACAATGCCAAGGCGCACTACGAGTCGACCGGCCCCGAAATCTGGGAGCAGACCGACGGCAAGGTCGACGGCTTCGTCTGTTCCGTGGGCAGCGGCGGCACGCTCGCCGGCATCAGCCGCTATCTGAAGGAGAAGAACAAGGACGTTCGCATCGCCTGCGCCGATCCGCATGGCGCGGGCATGTACGAATATTTCAGGACCGGCGACCCCAAGGCGACGCCGGGCGGCTCGATCACGGAAGGCATTGGCCTTGGCCGCGCGACCGCGATCGTCGAGTCCGCCAAAGTGGATGATGCCTATCTCATTCCCGACACCGACGCCGTCACTGTGATTTACGAACTGCTCCAGCACGAAGGCCTGTGCCTCGGTGGCTCCAGCGGCATCAACATCGCCGGCGCGATGCGGCTGGCCAAACAGCTCGGGCCCGGCAAGACGATCGTGACCATCCTCTGCGATTCCGGCAGCCGCTATCAGTCGAAGCTGTTCAACGCCGACTTCATGCGCGCCAAGAACCTGCCCGTGCCGGAGTGGCTGGAGAAGCGCAGCAACATCAAGCTGCCGTTCGTCTAGGCCCAACCCCTACGCGATCATCGCAGGATCTGGCTCAAAAACAGCTTCGTCCGTGCGTGCTGGGGGCTAGCGAAAAATTCGTTCGGCTTGTTGGCCTCGATGATCTGGCCAGCATCCATGAACACGACGCGGTTGGCGACCTCGCGGGCAAAACCCATCTCGTGGGTCACGACCAGCATGGTCATGCCCTCCTCGGCGAGATCGACCATGGTGTCCAGCACTTCCTTGACCATTTCAGGATCGAGCGCCGAGGTCGGCTCGTCGAACAGCATCACCTTCGGGTTCATGGTCAGCGCGCGCGCGATCGCGACGCGCTGCTGCTGGCCGCCGGACATCTGCCCTGGAAACTTGTTGGCCTGATGCGGGATCTTGACCCGCTCCAGGAATTTCATCGCGGTCGCTTCGGCGTCCTTCTTGGGGATGTTGCGCACCCAGATCGGCGCCAGCGTGCAATTGTCCAGCACCGTCAGATGCGGGAACAGGTTGAAGCTCTGGAACACCATGCCGACTTCGCGGCGCACCGCATCGACGTGCTTGAGGTTCGGCCCGAGCGCGATGCCGTCGACGACGATTTCGCCCTCCTGGAACTCCTCCAGCGCGTTGATGCAGCGGATCAGGGTGGACTTGCCCGAACCCGAGGGGCCGCAGATCACGATGCGCTCGCCCTTGCGGACCTCGAGGTCGATGTCGCGCAGCACGTGAAACTCGCCGTACCATTTGTTGAGGCCGGAAATCTTGACGATGGGGTCGGACATGGTGAGCTCGATCAGTTGCGGCGGTGAGCGTTGAGGCGATGCTCGACGAAGAGCGAGTAGCGCGACATTCCAAAGCAGAAGATGAAGTAGATGATGCCGGCAAAGGCAAAGCCGGTGAACGCCGTGGACGGCGTCGACCATTTCGGGTCCGAGAACGATGCCCGGAGCGAGCCGAGCAGGTCGAACAGCGCCACGATCGACACCAGCGACGTATCCTTGAACAGCGAGATGAAGCTGTTGACGAGGTTCGGAATGACGTGGCGCAAGGCCTGCGGCAGCACGATCAGCGAGGTCGTCTTCCACCAAGACAGCCCGAGCGCCGCGGCTGCCTCGCCCTGCCCGCGCGGGATCGCGGCAAGGCCGCCGCGCACGTTCTCGGCCTGATAGGCGCCGGTGAACAGCGCGATGCCGATCAGCGCGCGGACGAGACCGTCGACGGTGAAATTGCCCGGCAGGAACAGCGGCAGCATGTAGGTCGCGAAGAACAGCACGGTGATCAGCGGCACGCCACGCCAGAACTCGATGAAGGCGATCGAGAAGATCCGGATCAGCGGAATGGTGGAACGGCGGCCGAGCGCCAATGCGATGCCGATCGGTAGTGACGTGACGATGCCGGTGACGGAAACCACCAGCGTCACCAGGAGGCCGCCCCACAAATTCGTGGTGACGACCGGCAGTCCGCCCTGATCGAGCCCCATCAGCTTGATCACGACCGCTATGGCGACGAAGCCGGCGATGCTCGATGCGAGCGCGCGCCAGCCCGTGCGAATGCCGCCGCCGAGCCCGAAGGCGATCAGCGAGACGACGACGGTCGTGATGGCGACATCGGTCCAGACCGGCTGGCCGGTGCCCTGGATCTGGTCACGCAGCCAGACCAGCGGAAAGATCAGCCAGGAGATCGCGATGCCGACCAGCACGATGAGGTTGCCGACGACCCATAGCAGCGGCGCCATGGCCGAGGTCTTGCTGAGGCTGAGCAGCACCTGCCCGGCGCCGATGATGCTGTCGTCGAACAATTGCAGCAGGCCGGCCGTCCAGCTCAGGCCAAAGCCCTTGATGCCGCCGCCGTGCAGCAGGAAGAAGGCGACCACCGGAAAGGCGAAGAAGAACAGGCCGGCGTTGAGCCCCTTCGACGGCAGCCGAGGAATCAGCAGCGGCACCAGCAGAACCACAGACAGCGCCAGCGTGAGGTTGACCCGCCAGCGTTCCGCCTCGGGATAGAAGCCGTAGATCAGCTGCGGCAGCTTGGCCTGGATGTAAGGCCAGCAGGCGCCGACCGCGAACCCAGCATTCTCGGTCAGGCATGCGGTACGGTCCTTGCCGGTCCAGACCGCATCGACCATCAGGAACTTCACGGCAGGAATGATGGTGAACCAGAGCAGCAAGGCGCCGACGATCGTGAGCAGGATGTTGGTCGGCGAGTTGAACAGGCGCGTGCGCACGAGACCGATGAAGCCCGTGGTCTTGACCGGCGCGGGGCGTTCGGTGAGCAGGTCCTGACGGACGTAGGCGGACGAGGTGATATCGCTCATGCGCCGAGACTCCGGCCGAGGCGCCAACCGTAGACACTCATGACAGCGCTGGTGAGCAGCGAGATCAAGAGATAGACGCCCATGGTCATGGCGATGATCTCGATCGCCTGCCCGGTCTGGCTCAGCGAGGTGCCCGCGAAGACCGAGACGAGATCCGGATAGCCGATCGCCACCGCCAGCGAGGAATTCTTGGTGAGGTTGAGATATTGGTTGGTCAGCGGCGGGACGATGACCCGCATCGCCTGCGGCACGACGATCAGCCGGAGCGTGGTGCCGCGGCTGAGGCCAAGCGACGAGCCCGCCTCCATCTGCCCACTGTGCACGGACAGGATGCCGGCGCGCACGATCTCGGCGATGAAGGCGGCGGTATAGGTCGACAGCGCCAGCGTCAGCGCCACGAACTCGGGGATGATGCGCGAGCCGCCGGCGAAGTTGAAGCCTTTGAGCTGCGGCAGCTCGAAGGTGAAGGGTGGACCGAATATCAAGATGCTCGCCAGCGGCAACCCGAACAGCAGGCCCAGCACATAGGGCCAGATCCGGATCATCTGGCCGCGCTGAAACAACGCTCGCCGCGCGTAGAAGCGCAGAACCAATGACGCCACGATGCCGAGGACCAGCATCGCCAGGAACGGCTCGAAGCCGCCCTCGCCGATCGGGCGCGGAACGACGAGACCGCGATTGCTGACGAAGGCGATGCCGAGCAGCGAAATGCTCTGCCGCGGATTTGGCAGGGCCGCGAGCACTGCGAGGTACCAGAACAGGATCTGGAACAGCACCGGTAGGTTGCGGATCACCTCGACATAGAGCTCGCCGATGCGCGACAGCAGCCAGTTGGGCGACAGCCGGCACAGCGCGACGATGAATCCGATCAATGTGGCGAAGACGATACCCACCACCGAGACCACGAGGGTATTGAGAAGTCCGACCACGAACACGCGCATGAACGTGTCCGAGCCGGTGTAGGAGATCAGGGTCTGATTGACGTCGAAGCCGGCGTTATTCTGCAGGAAGCCGAAGCCGGCGGCGATGTGCTGGTTCTCGAGATTGGCGCGGGTATTGGAGACGATCTCATAGCCGATCCAGCCCAGAACCGCCGCGAAGGCAAACTGGACGGCGACGCCGTTCCAGCCTGTCTTGCCGCCCAGAATGCGCCTGATCTTCAGCGCGATCTGGGCCGGCGGTTTTCGAGCCTCGGTGCTCATCGCCGCTGTCAGCGGTTCAGGCGGGGTCAGCGGATCGGCGGCGCGTACTGAAGACCGCCCTTGTTCCAGAGGTTGTTGAGACCGCGGCTGATGGCGAGCGGCGAGCCGGCGCCGACGTTGCGATCGAACACCTCGCCGTAATTGCCGACCGCCTTGGTGATCCGCACCACCCAGTCCTTGGTCAGGCCGAGCTGTTCGCCGAAATTGCCGTCGCTGCCGAGCACGCGCTTCAGCTCGGGATTCTCCAGTTTCGCCTTCTCGTCGACGTTCTTCGAGGTCACGCCGAGCTCTTCGGTGGTGATCAGTGCGAACAGCGACCATTTCACGATGTCGAACCACTGGTCGTCGCCGTGCCGGACCATCGGGCCGAGTGGCTCCTTCGAGATGATTTCCGGGAGCACCATGTGGTCACCGGGATTGGCAAGCTTCAGACGGTTGGCGTACAGGCCCGACTGGTCGGTGGTGAAGACGTCGCAGCGGCCGGCTTCATAGGCCTTGACGGTTTCGTCGTTGGTGCCGAACGCGATCACCTCATACTTCATGTTGTTGGCCTTGAAGTAGTCGGCGAGATTCTGCTCGGTGGTGGTACCGGTCTGCACGCAGACCGAGGCGCTGTTGAGTTCGAGCGCCGAATTCACCTTGAGCGACTTCTTCACCATGAAGCCCTGCCCGTCGTAATAGGTCACGCCGGTGAAGTTGGCGCCGAGCGAGGTGTCGCGCGAGATTGTCCAGGTGGTGTTGCGCGAGAGCACGTCGACTTCGCCGGATTGCAGAGCCGTGAAGCGATCCTTGGCCGACAGAGGCACGAACTTGACCTTGGTCGGATCGTTGAAGATGGCGGCGGCGATGGCGCGGCAGACGTCGACGTCGAGGCCGGTCCAGTTGCCCTTGTCGTCGGGCGATGAGAAGCCCGGCAGGCCCTGGCTGACGCCGCAGGACAGCATGCCCCGGTCCTTGACGGTCTTGAGCGTTTGGGCATCGGCGGCTTGGGCTGTCAGGCCGGCGGCGAGAGCGAGAGTGAGAGCCAGGGTTACGCGTTTCATGGGCTGAAGGCCTTTCAAAGTCGTCTCAAGGTAGGAACGTTGTCTCAGGATCGTCTCTGCCAGGGCTATCCATACCGGGGTTAGCCTTGCAAGAGTCGTGCTGGAAACCTTGCCGAACACTCGCCCATCCCGAGAGGCCATAACCTAATCCCCGCCGCTGGCGCCCGCACTGATGGCTGTGGCGCAAGGTCCGGTCAGACGATGGATCGAAGGTCGCGGCTGCCCCTCAACATGCGGCGACTGAATAGCACCTGCGCATCACAGAACGACTGGCGAGCCGGGTCAAGGGGTTGACGGGACTCTTCTGTGTTCTGTTATTAACGGCAGCGGCCACCGGCCGGCCCGCAGGGCGCCTCGCGCGCCCCGCGGAAACGCGGTTTTGAAAGCAGACGCATGGATTCCTCGCACCCCTCCCAGCAGCAGGCCGAGACCCGGCTGGTCACCTCCGGCCGCGACACCAAGGCGCAGAAGGGGTTCGTCAATCCGCCCGTGTTCCACGGCTCGACCGTGCTCTATCCGACCGCCGAGGACCTGCACGCCCATCGCGGCGAGTTCACCTATGGCCGCCACGGTTCCCCCACCACCAAGGCGTTCCAGGAGACGCTGATGGCGCTGGAGGGGCCGCAATGTGCCGGCGTCGGCATCGTGCCATCTGGACTGTCGGCGATCTCCACCACGCTGCTCTCGGTGCTGAAGACCGGCGACCATGTGCTGGTCTGCGACAACGTCTATCGCCCCACGCGCAATTTCTGCAACGGCATGCTCGCGCGTCTCGGCATCGAGACCAGCTATTTCGATCCGCTGATCGGCGCCGGCATCGACAAGTTATTGAAGCCGAACACGCGCGCGGTCCTGGTCGAGGCGCCGGGCTCGCAGTCGTTCGAGATGCCGGACATCCGTGCCATCGCCGAAGTCGCGCATGCGCGCGGTGCGCTCGTCATCGACGACAACACCTGGGCGACGCCGCTCTTCCATCGCTCGCTCGAACAGGGCGTCGACATCAGCATGCAGGCCGCCACCAAATATATCGGCGGCCACTCCGACATCATGTTCGGCACCATCTCGGCGAACGCCAGGGCCTGGCCGCAGATTGCCGAAGGCATTCGCCTGCTCGGCGTCTGCGCCGGCCCCGACGACGTCTTCCTCGCGCTACGCGGCTTGCGTACGCTGTCTGTGCGCCTGGCGCAGCATCATCGTTCCGGTCTCGACATGGCGCGCTGGCTCGCGAGCCGTCCAGAGGTCGCGCGCGTGCTGCATCCCGCGCTGGAGACGGATCCCGGCCACGCGATCTGGAAACGCGACTTCACCGGCGCCTCCGGCCTGTTCAGCATCGTGCTGAAGCCGGCGCCGCAGACAGCCGTCGACACCATGCTCAACACGCTCAAGCTGTTCGGCATGGGTTTCTCCTGGGGCGGCTTCGAGAGCCTCGCAATCCCCTTCGACTGCAACGACTATCGCACCGCGACCAAGTGGGCGCCGGGCGGCCCGACTCTGCGTCTGCACATCGGACTCGAGAACACCGACGACCTCAAGGCCGATCTCGATCGCGGCTTCGCTGCCCTCAAAGCGGCAATGTGAGCCTGCTCACAAGGCATCACGCCTGTGGACGCGCCAACGCGCACCGCGGGAACGAGCACCCCGCGCAAACGTTAACGCCAATGCGCCAACAAATGGTTTGAACCTCAAGCATTTGGCGCTAGCCTCACCAATCGACTCCAATCCGGACACGGAGCATGGGAACGTTGGTACTGCTCGATCTGATGGGCGGCGTGGCGCTGTTGCTGTGGGGCCTCCACATGGTCCACAGCGGGATTCTGCGTGCGTTCGGCCCCGACCTGCGTTGGCTGCTCGGCAAGGCGCTCAGCAACCGCTTCAGCGCCTTCGCCGCCGGCCTCGGTCTCACCGCGCTGCTCCAGAGCAGCACGGCGACGGCGCTGCTCACCAGCTCCTTCGCAGCCGGGGGCCTCGTCAGCGTCGCTGCCGCGCTCGCCATCATGTTGGGCGCCAATGTCGGCACGACGCTGATCGTGCAGGTGCTGTCGTTCAACATCGCGGCCGTCGCACCCGTGCTGTTCGTGCTCGGGCTCGTCGCCTTCCGCTCAGGACCGCGCTCGCGGATCAAGGACATCGGCCGCGTCTGCATCGGCCTCGGCCTGATGCTGCTGTCGCTGCATATCCTGCTCGACACGCTGGCGCCGGCCGAGAACGCGCCCGGTGTCCGCGTCGTGATGTCGGCGATCACGGGCGATCCCGTCCTATGCATCATGATCGCGGCGCTCATCACCTGGGCGGTGCATTCGAGCGTCGCCAGCGTACTGCTGATCATGTCGCTGGCCTATTCGCAGTTCATCACGCCTTACGCGGCGCTGGCACTGGTGCTGGGCGCCAATCTCGGCAGCGCCATCAACCCCGTGTTCGAGGGCGCAAGGCGCGACGATCCCGCGAGCTATCGCCTGCCGCTCGGAAATCTGATCAACCGCGTGGTCGGCATCGTAATCGTGCTGCCGTTCCTGAGCGTGATCGCCGAGCATATGCATGCATGGCAGCCCGATCTTGCAAGGATGATTGCGGCCTTCCACATCGCCTTCAACGTCGGCACCGCCGTCATCTTCATCGGTCTGCTCGACACCATGTCGCGCCTGTTGACCCGCCTCCTGCCCGATCGCGTGCAGGAGACCGATCCCGCCCGGCCGCGCTATCTTGACGAGAGCGCGCTGGAGACGCCCTCACTGGCGCTCGCCGACGCCGCCCGCGAGGCGTTGCGCATGGGCGACCTCGTCGAGGTGATGCTGCGCAAGGTGATGACGGCCATGATGACGGGCGACCGCTCGCTGGTCGACCAGGTCTCGAAGATGGACAATGTCGTCGACAGTCTCGACGAGGCCATCAAGCTCTATCTGACCAAGTTGACGCGCGGCAGCCTCGACGAAGGCGAAGGCCGGCGCGCCATGGAAATCATCTCCTTCGCCATCAATCTCGAGCATATCGGCGACATCATCGACAAGAATTTGAGCGAGCTTGCCACCAAGAAGATCAAGCGGCGATTCCAGTTCTCGGCCGAGGGCGCCGAGGAGCTCGCCGCCTTCCACAAGCGCACGATGGAATCGCTGCGGATCGCCTTCGGCGTCTTCATGTCGGGCGACGCCAACGAGGCGCGCAAGCTGCTGGTGGAGAAGACAGCGCTGAAGAACACCGAGCTCGCCGCCGTCGAGCGCCATCTCGACCGCCTGCGCGAGGGCCGCCCGGAAACCCTCGAGACCACATCGCTGCATCTGGACGTGCTGCGCGACCTGCGCCGCATCCATTCGCACATCTGCTCGGTCGCCTATCCCGTGCTGGACGCTGCGGGCGAGCCCTATCGCAGGCCCGAAACGGATACAGCCGCCCTGCCCGCAACAGGCGCGGCGTCAGCGCTGCCGCGCTAAATCCCTTCGATCACCGCTCCAGCGTCTTCGAGGCGCGGCCACGGTTCTTGATGATCAGCATGATGTTGCGAATGTAGATGATGGTCGCAAGCGCCTGCCCGAGAATGATGACGGGCTCGCGCTTGACGACGCCGTAGACCAGCGTCATCAGCCCGCCTCCCATGGAGCAGAACCAGAACGCCATCGGCACCACGCTGTTGCCGGCCCGCTCGCTCGCGATCCACTGCACCA
>Ga0102590_1000563_pt1 | contig 79408 bp, 72 predicted proteins | sample AraplaMF_Col_mMF_FD_76859 | JGI IMG/M metagenome (GOLD analysis project Ga0102590, IMG submission 76859) | Arabidopsis root microbial communities from the University of North Carolina, USA - plate scrape MF_Col_mMF | ecosystem: Host-associated > Plants > Roots > Endosphere | place: USA... | reverse complement strand
AAGATCCCTCTCATGCCGTTCGCTCCGCCTGTTTGCACGAGAGGTTATAGAGCGCGCAAAGCCGCGGCCCAGAGCGGCCGCGCCGAAAACCGCGGTTGGGAGACATGAAAAAGCGGGCCTTGCCGGCCCGCTCCTCAAAGAACTCAGCCAGCCTTGTTCTGCCGGTTGGCGATCAGGTCGTCCACCACTCCGGGATCGGCGAGCGTGGAAATATCCCCCAGCGAGCCGAAATCGTCCTCGGCGATCTTGCGCAGGATGCGGCGCATGATCTTGCCGGAGCGGGTCTTCGGCAGGCCGGGCGCGAACTGGATCTTGTCCGGTGCCGCTATCGGGCCGATCTCCTGGCGGACATGTTTCACCAGCTCCTGGCGAAGCGCTTCGGTGCCCTCGTGGCCCGCCATCAGGGTCACGTAGCAATAGATGCCCTGGCCCTTGATATTGTGCGGATAACCGACGACCGCGGCCTCGGATACCAGATTGTGCGAGACGAGCGCCGATTCCACTTCCGCCGTGCCGAGCCGGTGGCCGGAAACGTTCAGCACGTCGTCGACGCGGCCGGTGATCCAGTAATAACCGTCCTCGTCGCGCCGGCAGCCGTCGCCGGTGAAATATTTGCCCTTGTAGGTGGAGAAATAGGTCTGGATGAAACGCTCGTGATCGCCATAGACCGTGCGCATCATGCCCGGCCAGGCATCGGTGATGCACAGATTGCCGTCGGCCGCCCCTTCCAGCACCTTGCCCTCGTTATCGACCAGCTCCGGCTTCACGCCGAAGAACGGCTTGGTCGCCGAACCCGGCTTCAGGTCGGTTGCGCCCGGCAGCGGCGTGATCATGTGGCCGCCGGTTTCCGTCTGCCACCAGGTATCGACCACCGGGCAGCGCTTGTCGCCGACCACGTTATAATACCATTCCCAGGCTTCCGGATTGATCGGCTCGCCGACCGTGCCGAGCAGGCGCAGGCTTGCCCGGGACGAACGCTTCACGAATTCGTCGCCGGCACCCATCAGTGAACGGATCGCCGTCGGCGCCGTGTAGAAGATGTTGACCTTGTGCTTGTCGATGATTTCCCAGAAACGGCCCTGGTCCGGGAAGTTCGGCACGCCTTCGAACATCAGCGAAGTGGCGCAGTTGGCGAGCGGCCCATAGACGATATAGGAATGGCCGGTCACCCAGCCGACATCGGCCGTGCACCAGTAGATGTCGCCGTCATGGTAGTCGAACGTGTATTCGTGGGTCATCGCTGCGAACACCAGATAACCGCCGGTCGTGTGCAGCACGCCCTTCGGCTTGCCGGTCGAACCGGACGTGTAGAGGATGAACAGCGGATCTTCCGCCTTCATCTTCACCGGCTCGCAATGTTCCTTCACGGTGGCGATTTCCTGGTGGTACCAGAGGTCGCGCCCGGGCGCCCAGCCGGTCTTGCCGCCGGTGCGGCGCACCACGACGACCTTGTTGACGATCACGTGCTGGCGCGCCGCGATATGGATCGCCGTATCGGTATTGTCCTTGAGCGGCACCGGCTTGCCGCCGCGCACGCCCTCGTCGCAGGTGATCACGAACGTGGACTGGCAATCGATGATGCGGCCGGCCAGCGCCTCCGGCGAGAACCCGCCGAACACCACCGAATGCACCGCCCCGATGCGGGCGCAGGCGAGCATCGCATAGGCCGCTTCCGGGATCATCGGCATGTAGATGGTGACGCGGTCGCCCTTCTTGACGCCGTGCTTCTTCAGCACGTTGGCCAGCCGGCAGACCTGATCGTAGAGCTGGTTATAGGTGATCTTCTTGTCGATATACGGGTTGTCGCCTTCCCAGATCAGGGCGGTACGCTCCCCATGGGTCTTCAGGTGGCGATCGATGCAATTGTAGGAGACGTTGGTCAGCCCGTCCTCGAACCACTTGATCGAGACCTTGCCCTTGAAGGACGTGTTCTTGACTTTCGTATAGGGCTTGAACCAGTCGATGCGCTTGCCGTGCTTGCCCCAGAACTTGTCCGGATCCTCGACGCTCTCCTCGTACCACTTTTCGTATTTGTCCTTGTCGATGAGCGCTTTTGCTTTTGCAGACTTGAGGACCGGGTAGACTTTTTCGGACATGAACACCTCCCTGGATTGGCACGCGTGACGGCGCATCGAACCGTCAGCGGATATGTGCCGCATTCATAACAGGTGAGGCAAGGCCGGCAATTAGACAAACGTTCATCCGGTGGCGACGATCTTATTCAAAGATTTGCAATTCCGTCCCAATTCGATTATAGGGCGGTAAATTCCCGGAAATTGTGGTTGATACCCACGGCCCGCGACACCGGCGCGGACGGACAGAGGACCTATACCCATGGCTCAACAATTGCTCATGCCGAAGGCGACCGCTGTATGGCTGGTCGACAATACCGCGCTTTCCTTTGATCAGATCGCCAATTTCTGCAAGCTCCATCCGCTCGAGGTGAAGGCCATTGCGGACGGCGAGGCGGCGCAGGGCATCAAGGGCCTCGACCCAATCGCCACCGGCCAGCTTTCGCGCGACGAGATCGAGCGCGGCGAGAAGGACATCAACTACAAGCTGAAGCTTTCCGAGCCGAAGGTTCGCGTGCCGGAATCAAAGCGCCGCGGCCCGCGCTACACGCCGGTCTCCAAGCGCCAGGATCGCCCCAACGCCATCCTCTGGCTGGTCCGCAACCATCCCGAACTGAAGGACGCCCAGATCTCCCGCCTCGTCGGCACCACCAAGTCGACGATCGAGCAGATCCGCGAGCGCACCCACTGGAACTCCACCAACCTGACGCCGATGGATCCGGTTACATTAGGCCTCTGCAGCCAGATCGACCTCGACCTCGAAGTCGAACGCGCCTCCAAGGGCCGTCCGCTGCCGACCGCCGCCGAACTCGGTGCTTCCCTGCAGCCCGCGAGCGAAACCGAAAACCTCGGCTTCAGCTATCGCAGCGAGCGCGAGGAAGAAAAGGAAATCGACGCGGACGCCGTGTTCGCCAAGCTCTCCTCGCTCAAGTCCACCCGTCGCGAGGAAGACGAGGAAGACGATCGCTACTGATCGAACCCTTTTGATTTACATCCCAAAAGCCCCGGAGACGATCCGGGGCTTTTTCGTTCAGGCGCTCTGTTTCAGGCCGCTGCCTTCGCGGGCATAACCGTTGGCCTTCAGGATCGCGGTAATCTCGTCCAGCACGCCCGCGTCCTCGATCGTCGCCGGCATCTTCCACGGCATGTCGTCGGCGATCTTCTGCATCGTGCCGCGCAGGATCTTGCCGGACCGGGTCTTCGGCAGCTTGTGCACCACCATCACCGTCTTGAACGCCGCCACGGGACCGATCTCGTTGCGCACCAGTTCGGCCACTTCCCGGGCGATATCGGACGTTTCCCGTGAAACATGGTTCTTGAGCACCATGAAACCGCAGGGAATCTGCCCCTTGGTCTTGTCGTGCACCCCGATCACCGCGCATTCGGCGACGTCGGGATGTTTGGCGCAGACCTCCTCCATAGCCCCGGTCGAAAGCCGGTGGCCGGCGCAGTTGATGATGTCGTCGGTGCGGGCCATCACAAAGATATAGCCGTCCTCGTCCATCATCCCGGCATCCGCCGTCTTGTAATACCCTGGAAACTCCTCCAGGCACGCCTCTCGGAACCGCTGGTCGGCGTTCCAGAAGCTGACCAGGCAGCCGGGCGGCAGCGGCAGCTTGATGACGATATTGCCGAGCGTGCCGCGCGGCACCGGATGTCCGGCGTCGTCCAGCACGTCGAGCGCGTAACCCGGCATCGGCCGCGTCGGAGAACCGTGCTTGACCGGCATCAGCCCGAGACCGACGGTGTTGGCGGCGACCGGCCAGCCGGTTTCCGTCTGCCACCAGTGGTCGATCACCGGGATCTTCAGCTTCTGCTCGGCCCATTTCAGGGTCTCCGAATCAGCCCGTTCGCCGGCGAGGAAAAGCGCCCGCATGCCTGTCAGGTCGTATTTCTCCACCAGTTCGCCATCGGGATCGTCACGGCGGATGGCACGGAAGGCCGTCGGCGCGGTGAACAGCACTTTCACGTCATGGTCGCTGACGACCCGCCAGAACGTTCCGGCATCCGGTGTGCCCACCGGCTTGCCCTCGAAGATCACGCTCGTATTGCCGGTCAGCAGCGGCCCATAGACGATATAGGAATGGCCGACCACCCAGCCGATATCGGACGCCGTCCAGAACACTTCTCCCGGCTTCACGCCAAAAATGTTCTCCATGCTCCAGTGCAGCGCCACCATGTGCCCGCCATTGTCGCGCACGACGCCCTTCGGCTGACCGGTCGTCCCCGACGTGTAGAGGATATAGAGCGGATCGGTTGCCTGAACCGGCACGCAGGGCACGTCCCTGCCGCGCGCCTTTTCGACGGTCTGTGCAAAATCCAGCTCTCCCCGCTCCGCCCGCAACTCGGCGCGAAGCTGCTCGCGCTGCAGGATGAGGCAATGCCTTGGCTTCACCCGCGCAAGCTCGATCGCCTGGTCGAGCAGCGGCTTGTAGGCGACGATGCGGCCGGGTTCGAGACCGCAGCTGGCGCTGATCACCAGTTTCGCTTCCGAATCATTCAGCCGCGCCGCCAGTTCCTGCGCCGCAAAACCGCCGAACACGACCGAATGCACGGCACCAAGCCGGGCGCAGGCCAGCATCGAGAAGATCGCCTCAGGCACCATCGGCATGTAGATGACGACCCGGTCACCCTTGCTGATGCCGAGATCGACCAGAACCGCGGCAATCGCCTTCACCTCGTCGAGAACCTCGGCATAGGTGAAAGTCTTCTGCCTGCCGGTCATGGCGCTGTCGTGGATGAAGGCGCGCTGCCCGCCACGGCCAGCCGCCACATGCCGGTCGAGGCAGTTGTAGCAGGTATTGGTCTCGCCGCCGGTGAACCAGCGGCCATAGACCCCTTCATCCTGGTCGAAGATCTTTTCCGGTTCCCTGAACCAGTCGATGGCGGTCGAAGCGCTTTTCCAGAACCCTTCCGGATCCTTTTGCCAGCCTTCGTAAACGTCGAAATAGCGGCTTTGCATCTGCACCTCCCGTCACATGAGCACAGCCCGAAGTGAATAATCTAGGGTGCGCGAAAGGCGCCGGAAAGCCCGACGAAAGCGCTAGGCACTTGGCAAAAGCCTGTTTTCAGCGCGCCCCGAAAATGGCCGAACCGACACGCACGCTGGTCGCGCCGAATTCGACCGCCGTCTCGAAATCGCCGGACATGCCCATAGAGAGCTTTTCGACACCACATTCCTTGGCGAGCTTGGCAAGCAGCGCGAAATGCGGCCCCGGGTTTTCCTCGGCCGGCGGAATGCACATCAGCCCCTCGATCGAAAGCCCGAGCTCCCGGCGGCAAAGTTCGACGAAGGCGACGGTCTGTTTCGGCTCGATGCCGGCCTTCTGCGGCTCCAACCCGGTATTCACCTGCACATAAAGCTTCGGCGCCTTGCCCTGCTTTTTGATCTCGTCGGCAAGCGCGCGGGCGATCTTTTCCCGGTCCACAGTTTCGATGACATCGAACAGCGCCACCGCGTCCACGGCCTTGTTGGATTGCAGCGGGCCGATCAGATGCAGTTCGATACCGGGCGTCTCGGCCTTCAGCTCCGGCCACTTGCCCTGGCTTTCCTGCACCCGGTTTTCACCGAATACCCGCTGCCCGGCCGCGATCGCCGGCCGGATGTCTTGCGCATCGAACGTCTTCGAAACCGCGACAAGCGTCACCGATCCTGCCGAGCGCTTCGACAGACGCTCCGCCTTCCCGATCCGTGCCTTTACATCCTGCAGCCGTTCTTCGACGCTCATGACCCCATGCCTTCCGCTTTTGCCAGTGCCTTCCGCTTTTCTTGCAAGCTCAGCGCTTAGCCCTCATATAACGCTCTGCCAAGGGTGTTTCGCCCTAAACCTAGCCTTCCCGACCCCGTAAAACTTGACGCTTGCGGGGTTTCATGGTGAAGGTCTCGCCCGACTCTTGATCCTGTTTTCCCGGAATATCATTGAAATGGCGACTGAACGTTATAATCCGCGCGATGCCGAGCCTCGCTGGCAGCAGATCTGGAACGATGCCAAGGTTTTCGAAACCGACAACGGCGATCCGCGCGAAAAATACTACGTTCTAGAAATGTTTCCCTATCCGTCTGGCCGCATTCACATGGGCCATGTGCGCAACTACGCCATGGGCGACGTGGTGGCCCGCTACAAGCGCGCCCGCGGCTTCAACGTCCTGCATCCGATGGGCTGGGACGCGTTCGGCATGCCGGCCGAAAACGCCGCCCGCGACAACAAGACCCATCCGAAGTCCTGGACCTACCAGAACATCGAATCCATGAAGGCCCAGCTGAAGGCCATGGGCCTGTCGCTGGACTGGTCCCGCGAATTCGCCACCTGCGACGTCGAATATTACCAGCAGCAGCAGCACCTCTTCCTCGACATGATGGAAAAGGGCCTCGTTTATCGCAAGCAGTCCAAGGTCAACTGGGATCCGGTCGACCAGACGGTCCTTGCCAACGAGCAGGTCATCGACGGCCGCGGCTGGCGTTCCGGTGCGCTGGTGGAACAGCGCGACCTGGTGCAGTGGTTCTTCAAGATCACCGATTTCAGCCAGGACCTGCTCGACGCGCTCGACACGCTCGACCAGTGGCCGGAAAAGGTCCGGCTGATGCAGAAGAACTGGATCGGCCGCTCCGAAGGCCTGACGATCCGCTGGGAAATCGTCGGTTCGACCGCACCCGCCGGCGAGAGCGAAGTCGTGGTCTACACGACCCGCCCGGACACGCTGTTCGGCGCCTCCTTCCTGGCGATCGCCGCCGACCACCCGCTGGCCAAGGCCGCTGCCGCTCAGAATCCGGCTATCGAAGCTTTCGCCGAAGAATGCCGCCATCACGGAACCTCCCTCGCGGCACTGGAGACGGCCGAGAAAAAGGGCATCGACACCGGGATCCGCGTCAGGCACCCGCTTGACCCCTCCTGGGAACTGCCGGTCTATGTCGCCAATTTCGTGTTGATGGATTACGGCACCGGCGCCATCTTTGGCTGCCCGTCCGGCGACCAGCGCGACCTGGATTTTGCGCGCAAATACGGGCTGCCGGTCGTTCCGGTCGTCATGCCGAAGGACGGCGATGCCGCGACCTTTGCCGTCGGTGACACGGCCTATGTCGATGACGGCGTTATGATCAATTCGCGTTTTCTAGACGGCAAGACGACCGACGAAGCCTTTGCGATCGTCGCCGACCGCTTGTCGGAAACGCTGGTCGGCAACATGCCGCAGGGCGAGCGCAAGGTGAATTTCCGCCTGCGCGACTGGGGAATTTCGCGCCAGCGTTACTGGGGCTGCCCGATCCCGGTCATCCACTGCGATGATTGCGGCGTCGTGCCGGTGCCGAAGACCGACCTGCCGGTGAAACTGCCGGACGACGTGACCTTCGACCTGCCGGGCAACCCGCTCGACCGGCATCCGACCTGGCGTCATGTCGCCTGCCCGCAATGCGGCAAGGATGCGCGCCGCGAGACCGATACGATGGACACGTTCGTCGATTCGAGCTGGTATTTCACCCGCTTCACGGCGCCCTGGGAGAAAAATCCCACCGATCCGACTGTGGCCAACCGCTGGCTCCCGGTCGACCAGTATATCGGCGGCATCGAACATGCGATCCTGCACCTGCTCTATTCGCGCTTCTTCACCCGCGCCATGCGCGAAACAGGGCATGTAGACGCCAAGGAACCCTTCAAGGGCCTGTTCACCCAGGGCATGGTCGTACACGAAACCTACCGCCGCGGCTCCGGCCCGAACGGCGAATGGGTGGCTCCCGCCGATATCAAGATCGAGGAAGTCGACGGCAAGCGCCGCGCCACCATGCTGAAAGGCGGCGAGGAAGTGACGATCGGCTCGATCGAGAAGATGTCGAAGTCGAAGAAGAACGTCGTCGACCCGGACGACATCATCGCATCCTATGGCGCCGATACGGCCCGTTTCTTCGTGCTCTCGGACTCGCCGCCGGACCGTGACGTCATCTGGTCTGAAGCCGGCGTCGAAGGCGCGCACCGTTTCACCCAGCGCCTGTGGCGCCTGATTTCCGAAGCCTCCGAGAGCCTTGCCGGCGTTGATCCGGCGCCGGCCAAGGACGGCGAAGCCCTGGCGATCTCGCAGCTCGCCCACAAGACGCTGAAGGCCGTGCAGGGAGACTACGACAAGCTATCGTTCAACAAGGCCGTGGCGCGCATCTATGAGCTGGTGAATGCGCTTGCCGCGCCGCTTGGCCGGGTCGCTGCCGGGGAAGGCGATGCTGCCTATCGCGCCGCCGTTCGCAACGCCTCCGAAATCCTGATCCAGCTTGTTGCGCCCATGACGCCGCATCTCGCCGAAGAGTGCTGGGCGGTTCTCGGCAACACGGAACTGCTCTCCCTGGCCGCCTGGCCGCGCTATGATGAAACCCTCGTCATCGAGAACGAAGTCACACTGCCGGTCCAAATCAACGGCAAGAAGCGTGGCGAATTGACAATCGCGCGCGACGCGGATCAAAGTGCGGTCGAAGCTGCGGTTCTGGCGCTGGATGCGGTCAAGACGGCACTTGAAGGCCGGGCGCCGAAGAAAGTCATCGTCGTCCCACAGAGGATCGTAAACATTGTCGTTTGACCGCTCTCTTCGTCGCTTCGGGTTGGTATCCGGCCTGATAACGCTGACACTCTTGGCTGGATGCCAGGTACGCCCGCTTTATTCCGAAGCTTCCGGCACAGGCGAGCGCCTAGCTTCGGTGGGCTTCGAGCAGCCCCATAGCCGCATCGATCAGGTTGTCCGCAACCATCTGGTTTTCCTGACCTCAGGCGGGGCCGGCGAATCCAGCCATCCCGCTTACGAGGTGAAGCTGAAGACCAAGAGCACGGCTTCGAGCATCATCGACGACGAGAACGACGACAACGTCTCCCCGACCGGCGTGCCGCTGCCCGGCCGCGTCCAGGTAGAAGGCACCTACACGATCACGCGCATCAAGGACGGACAGATCCTCAAGTCCGCCAAACGCGAAGTGGTGTCGCTCATCGACGTACCGGGCCAGGGCTTCACGAAGCTCCGTGCGGTTCGCGATGCGGAGAATCGTGCCGCGAGAGAACTTGCTGAATTCATCCGCGCCGAGATCGCCATCGTCCTTTCGCGCGAACCTCAGCCGCAGACGGTATGGCAGAAGTAAAGTCCCACGAATTCGATCGCTTTGCCGAGAAGAGCGCGGAACTCTACAGGATTTTCGTGATCTATGGCCCGGACCGCGGCCTCGTTTCGGAGCGCGCGGCCCTGCTTGCGGGCAAGACGGGCGTCTCGCAGGACGACCCCTTCGCCATGCTCAAACTCGACGTCTCGGACCTGCAGGGCGATCCCGGCCGGCTTCTGGACGAGGTGAATTCGCTGGGCCTTTTCGGCGGTTCCAAGCTTGTCTGGCTGCGTGGCGCCGCCAATGAGAAACCCCTTCTCGACGCAATGCAGGTACTGGCGGACGGTCCCGCTCCCGCCAATATCCTGATCGTCGAGGCAGGCGACCTCAAGAAGGGCAGCGGACTGCGGAAGATCGCCGAACCGTCACGATCGATCGCCGTCATTCCCTGCTATGCGGATGACGTGAAGGCCTTGAACAGCCTCATCGATTCGGAACTCGGGAGCGAAGGCCTGCGGATCAGCCCCGGCGGCCGCCAGAGGCTTCTCGAGCTGCTTGGCGGCGATCGCGTGGCCTCACGCAACGAGATTCGCAAGCTTGCCCTCTATTGCCGCGGTATGGGCATGGTGGAAGAGGGCCATGTCGATGAAATCATCGGCGATGCCAGCGCCGTTTCCGCCGACGAGGCGGTCGATGCCATCCTCAGCGGCGACCTGCCCGGCCTGCATCGCGCCATCCAGAAAGTCGTCTCGTCGAAAACCCCGGTTTTCCTCGTCCTGCAATCCTGCCTGAAACAGTTCCAATTGCTGGATCTGATGAAGGCGGAAATGGAGGAAAAGAAGCTCCAGACCGCCCAGGTCATGATGACGCTCGGCCGGCATATTCACTTCAAGCGCAAACCGCTTATGGAAAAAGCACTGAGAACTTGGAGTTCGCCAGCGCTTGCACGTGAAACCGAAAGACTGCAGGCCGCGATCCTGATGTCGCGCCAGAAACAGAGCCTGGAACCCAATATCGCGTTCCACACCCTGATGGCCACGGCCATTCAATCAAGCCGTTGAATTTATTAAGCTATCTCCGCTCCAGGAGACGGCAGATCTCCTCGAGCTGCTCCAGCGTCCGATAGCCGATCCGGATCTGACCCGAACCGTTCTTGTGGTTGATCTTGACATCCAGTCCAAGGGAATCGGAAAGGGTCCGCTCAAGCGCAAGTGTATCGGAATCCTTTTGTTCCGCCTTCGAAACGATCGCTGGTTCTGACTGAGCCTTGATGTCGTTCTGGGCAAGCTTCTCCGCATCACGAACCGACATTCCTTTGGCAATGATCGTACGCGCCAAAGAAGCCGGATCGGATGTGGTAATCAGAGCGCGAGCGTGACCGGCCGACAAACTCCCGGCTGCCAGCATGTCGCGCACAGGCTCCGGCAATTTCAGCAGGCGAAGACTATTGGCAACATGGCTTCGGCTTTTACCAATGATCTCGCCGAGATCGTTCTGGGTATAGCCGTGTTCGGCAATCAGCTGATCATAACCCAATGCCTCTTCCAGTGGATTAAGGTCCGATCGCTGGACGTTTTCGACGATCGCAATTTCAAGCGCCGTCCGATCGTCCACATCACGAACAATAACGGGTATCTCAACCAAGCCAGCCAGCTGCGCCGCGCGCCAACGCCGTTCCCCGGCGATGATCTCATACTGACTGGAGCCTCGGGGCCGAACGACGACCGGCTGAACGATCCCGTGCTGACGGATAGAGCTCGCCAGATCCTGCAGCTCGTTCTCGTCGAAACTCCGGCGTGGGTTTTTCGGGTTACGGGATACGTGTTCAATCGGAACCATCCGGTCCGGATTGACGCTCCGGGCGCCGTTATCGACAGGCGCCGTCTGGTCCATCTCACCGATGAGGGCTGCAAGACCGCGCCCCAGGCGCCGTTTCGAGAGGTCGTCGTTCATTCTCACTACTCACTTGGTCTGCAAGGCTTCAGGCCGCCTTGCGCCTGCGTTCCCGCTGGATGACTTCAGAAGCCAGCTGCAAATAAGCCTGGCTGCCGGCGCATTTCAGGTCGTAAAGGATAGCCGGCTTACCATAGGATGGCGCCTCCGATACGCGGACATTGCGCGGTATCAACGTATGATAGACTTTCTCGCCCAGATGCGTCCGCACATCGTTGACAACCTGCTGAGCGAGATTGTTGCGGGCATCGAACATGGTCAGCACGATACCCTGGATATCAAGCGACGGGTTGACGCTGCGCCGCACCTGATCGACCGTCTCCAGCAGCTGGCTCAAGCCTTCCAATGCGAAAAATTCGCACTGAAGAGGCACAAGGATGGAATGAGCCGCCGCCATGGCATTCATCGTCAACAGATTGAAGGAGGGCGGGCAATCCAGCAGGATGTAGGAATAGGTCAGGGCGTCACTACTATCCAGCGCGCGACGAAGCTTGAAAGCCCGGTCCGAGGCCTGGGAAATCTCCATCTCGAAGCCAAGCAGGTCCATCGTCGATGGCACGATATGGAGATTGGGGACTGCCGTTTCCAACGCCGTTTCTGTGATGGAATTATAGCCCATCAGGAGATCATAGGAGGAGAGCTTGCGATCCCGACGCTCGATACCCAAGCCGGTGCTGGCATTGCCCTGCGGATCAAGATCCACAATAAGCACGCGCTCGCCAATGGCCGCCAGCGCCGTTGCCAGATTGATTGCCGTCGTCGTCTTGCCCACGCCGCCTTTTTGGTTGGCAATCGTGATAACCCGATTTCTTTCAAACATGCAGCACCTGAAAATCTAGGGTTCTTTGTGCCTTAAATTGCTGACTTCGAGAATGACTGAATCTGGCTCGACGGCACTTGGATGTTTTATCAGATCGAATGCCCAACGACCACGGGCTTTCTCTATTTCCGCGGCGTAATCCCGGCCTTTATGAAAAAAACCTCTTGCATCTTTCCCGATCATCCAACCCGAAGTGTAGGACAGGAGCAGATCGAGCTCCGCAAGGGCTCGCGCGGAGATACGATCGCAATCCGGCAGCGCCGACGAAGCCGCCTCGATTCGTAGAGGATGGACCGAGCCCCTTGCTCCCGTCTCATTCAGAGCAACACGAAGGAACGCAGCCTTCTTCTGATTACTCTCAACCAGATGAACCCACCCTTCCTGTGTCTCTGCAAGAAAAATTGCAGTAATAACCCCGGGGAAACCACCACCGGAGCCGAGATCGAGCCATTTAAGAGGTGTCGGAGACAGCTGGAAGATTTGAGCGCTATCGGCAATATGCCTCTGCCACAATTCATCCAGTGTAGAGGGCGCCACCAGATTGATGGTCTTCGCCCATTTTTGGAAAAGCGCAGCAAAATGCTTGAGCTTCTCCTGCGTTTCACGTGAAACACTCTTGCCGTTCAGCAGCATTACAGGACTCGCTTAACGCGCTGCGGGGCAGCTTCTTCTTTTCTCAGTAGTGCCAAAATAAGCGCAAGGGCGGCCGGAGTCATTCCGTCCACCTTGGAAGCCTGCGCGAGATTCCCGGGATTTGCCGCTGTCAGTTTCATCTTAAGTTCGTTTGAAAGTCCAGGAAGTCCTGAAAAATCAAAGCCTTGCGGGATAATTCGTGCTTCGTCCCGATGGGTAGCATGAATATCGGCGGCCTGCCGATTCATATAGACCGCATAGGACGCCTCGATTTCCAACGCTTCGCCAACCTTTGGGGAAAGCTGTGCCAATTCCGGCCAGATGGGGATAAGCGCGGCCAGCGATTGGTCAGGATAAGCGAGCAGCTCATACGCCGTCCGCCGCTGACCGTCCCTGTTGAGCTTCAATCCATGTCCAATCGCTTCGTTCGGCGTCAGATTGCGGGACCGGAGAAGCTCGCGTCCACTCTCCAGGGATTCCATATAATCCCGGAACTTCGCCGCCCGATCGGAACTGACACAACCGAGCTCAATGGCTTTATCGGTCAATCTGACATCCGCATTATCGGCGCGAAGCGAAAGGCGATATTCGGCGCGCGAGGTAAACATTCGGTAGGGCTCGGTTACGCCGCGAGATGTCAAATCGTCGATCATGACGCCGATATAGGAGTCCGCGCGGCTGAAATGATAGGTTTCCCCGCCGGAAGCTTTACGCGCGGCATTGAGCCCGGCGACCAGCCCCTGTGCGGCAGCCTCCTCATATCCGGTCGTCCCGTTGATCTGGCCAGCGAGGAAGAGGCCGGGCATTTTCTTGACTTCGAGGGCGGCGGTCAGCTCGCGTGGATCCACATGATCATATTCAATTGCATAGCCGGGCTGGATGATGTTCACCGTCTCTAAGCCCGGAATGGTGCGGATGAAAGCTTCCTGCACCTCGGCGGGGAGGGACGTCGAGATTCCATTTGGATAAACGGTTGGATCGTCCAGGCCTTCCGGCTCCAGAAAGATCTGATGGCCGTCACGTTCGCCGAAGCGGACGATCTTGTCTTCGATCGACGGGCAATAACGCGGGCCGACGCCCTCAATCTGGCCGGAATACATCGCTGAACGATGGATGTTGTCAGAGATGATCTTATGCGTGGCATCCGTAGTGCGAGTAACGCCACAGGCGATCTGCCGCGTTGTAATGCGGTCGGTCATGAAGGAGAAGGGAACCGGATCCTCGTCCGCTTCCTGCCGGCCAACCCGCGTCCAGTCGATCGTATTTCCGTCCAGCCGGGCAGGGGTACCGGTCTTCAACCTGCCAAGGCGGAGACCGACGCGGGACAGGGTCTGCGACAATCCGAGCGAAGGCGCCTCTCCCACGCGACCAGCAGGGATCTTCTGGTCGCCGATATGAATCAAGCCACGAAGGAAGGTACCCGTCGTCAGGACAACCGTTCCGCATCCGAATCGACGGCCATCCTTGAGTTCCACGGCCGCCACGCGCTCATCTTGGATGTCGATGTCAAACGCGTCACCTTCGATCACCGTGAGATTGGCATGGTTCAAGATCTCGCGCTGCATCTCCTGACGGTAAAGCTTGCGATCGGCCTGCGTCCGCGGCCCGCGCACCGCAGGCCCCTTCTTGCGATTGAGAAGGCGGAACTGAATGCCGGACACGTCGGCCACCCGTCCCATCAACCCGTCGAACGCGTCGACTTCCCGCACAAGGTGACCCTTGCCGAGCCCGCCGATCGCCGGATTGCAGGACATGACGCCGATCGTTTCCCGGCTATGCGTTATCAGCGCCGTCTTTGCTCCCATGCGCGCAGCAGCACTCGCGGCCTCACAGCCGGCATGTCCGCCACCGATGACGATTACGTCGAATGTTGTTTCCATCTACCCACCTCATGAAACCGCGCCAAGCGCCCTGTTTCACGTGAATCACTTGCCGATGCAGAACTGCGAAAAAATCACATCCAGAAGCTGCTCCACATCGACCCGGCCGGTGATGCGACCCAGTGACGACGCCGCGGCCCGAAGGCTTTCGGCACGAAGATCAAGCTCCCGGCCGTTTAGCGCTTCTGCGATAAAATGGGAAGCCTCTTTGAGGTATTGAAGATGCCGCGCCCGATTGGGGACCAAAGATCCGGACCAGGTTTCCCGAAGCTTCTGCAGGATCAGAGACCGAAGTTCTTCAAGCCCATCTCCCGTCTGGCTTGAAATGGTGAGGTCGTATGAGGCCGATTGCCCTCGCATATCTGCCTTGGTACCCACCCTCAGAACTTCGGCTTTCACACCATCAAGAACATGTTTCGAGTCCGAATCGATTTCTTCGAGCTGGAGAACAAGATCCGCCTGCTCGATCGCTATCCTTGCCCTGCGGACGCCTTCCTGCTCGACCCTGTCATCGCTTTCACGCAATCCCGCCGTATCGAAAAACCGAACAAGATAACCCTCCATATCGATATCGACATGCAGAAGATCCCTTGTCGTTCCGGCGATTTCGGTGACAATCGCAACATCGCGTTTCGCCAGCGCGTTGAGAAGGCTCGATTTTCCGGCATTGGGCGGCCCGGCGATAACCACCTTGTAGCCGTCCCGAATGATCTCACCCGCCTTCGCGGAAGCGATATGCTCCTCGATCTCGAGATAGAGATCGGCCACTTCGGCCCAGACCCTCTCCGAGACGGATCCCGGCACGTCGTCCTCGTCCGCGAAGTCGAGTTCCGCTTCGATCAGGGCACGTGCACGGGTCAGTCTTTCGGCCCAGGCCATATAAAGCGCCGACTGCCCGCCAAACCCCTGCTCCACGGCGAGGCGGCGCTGCATCTCGGTCTCGGCGGCTATCAAATCCGCCAGCCCTTCGACCTCCACAAGATCCAGCTTGCCGTTCTCGAAGGCGCGGCGGGAAAATTCGCCGGCCTCGGCCAGGCGAAGCCCGTCGATTGCCTCCAGTTCCTGGTAAACCGCCGAGACGACCGCTCGGCTACCATGCAGATGTATTTCCACACAATCCTCGCCCGTGAAGGATCCAGGTGCCGGAAAACTCAACACAAGGGCTTGGTCGATGATCAGACCGTTGCGGTTCCGAATCGTTCGCAATCCCGCCTTCCTGTCCGCCGGCAATTCGCCGGCAAGATGGACCGCTGCCTGAAACGCGCGCGAACCGCTCAGCCGCAGGACCGCGACCCCCGCCGGCAGAGTGCCGCTGGAAAGAGCAAAGATCGTATCGCTGTCTGCCTGGGCCATGGGATCAATCTATCAGAGACGGCTCTAAACTGAAAAGCGCCCGGCAAGACCGAGCGCTTCATGATCATCGAGAATCCGGCTAAGGATCAGGTGTTCATCGAGTCGAAGAAGTCGCCGTTGGTCTTCGTCTGCTTCAGCTTGTCGATCAGGAACTCGATCGCGTCCGTGGTGCCCATCGGGGCAAGGATACGGCGAAGCACGAAAATCTTCTGGAGATCCTGGCGCGGCACGAGCAGGTCCTCCTTGCGGGTACCGGACTTGAGGATATCCATTGACGGGAAGATACGCTTGTCGGCGACCTTGCGGTCGAGCACGATTTCCGAGTTGCCGGTGCCCTTGAATTCTTCGAAGATGACTTCGTCCATGCGGCTACCGGTATCGATCAGCGCGGTCGCGATGATCGTCAGGGAACCGCCCTCCTCGATGTTACGTGCAGCACCGAAGAAACGCTTCGGGCGCTGCAGGGCGTTGGCGTCGACGCCGCCCGTCAGAACCTTGCCGGAAGAGGGCACGACGGTGTTGTAGGCGCGGCCGAGGCGAGTAATCGAATCGAGCAGGATGACGACGTCGCGGCCATGTTCAACGAGGCGCTTCGCCTTTTCGATCACCATTTCGGCCACCTGCACGTGGCGCACAGCCGGTTCGTCGAAGGTGGAGGAAACGACTTCGCCCTTTACGGAGCGCTGCATGTCCGTGACTTCTTCCGGACGTTCGTCGATCAGAAGGACGATCAGGTAGCATTCCGGATGATTGGCAGTGATCGAATGGGCGATGTTCTGCAGGAGAACGGTCTTACCGGTCCGCGGCGGCGCGACGATCAGGCCGCGCTGGCCCTTGCCGAGCGGCGCCACCAGGTCGATGACGCGGGCGGAAAGATCCTTCGAAGTCGGGATCTCCAGCTCCATCTTGAACCGTTCGTTCGGATAGAGCGGCGTCAGGTTGTCGAAGTGGACCTTGTGACGGATCTTTTCCGGATCGTCGAAATTGATGGTGTTGACCTTGAGAAGGGCGAAATACCGTTCGCCTTCCTTCGGACCGCGGATCGGGCCCTCGACCGTATCGCCGGTCTTCAGCGAGAAGCGGCGGATCTGGGAGGGAGAGATATAGATGTCATCGGGACCGGGCAGATAGTTCGCGTTTGCGGAACGCAAGAAACCGAACCCGTCCTGCAAGACCTCGACCACGCCCTCGCCGATGATTTCGACGTCCTGGCTCGCCAGAACCTTGAGGATGGCGAACATCAGCTCCTGCTTTCGCATCGTGCTGGCGTTCTCGACCTCGAGTGATTCGGCGAAGGTCAGCAAATCTGTAGGGGATTTGCTTTTGAGTTCTTGAAGCTTCATTTCAGCCATGAAGGGGGGACCATATTGAGAATTTCGGGGGAATGTAGGCGTGTCGGTGAAATTCGCTACCGCGGAAGATGAACCGGGGACGACGGGAAATTACACGCATGCCACGAGATGAGATGGCGAGGAAAATAGCGATTCACGTGGAACGCCGCAAGAGGCAAGACGTAAATCTTGCCAAAGAAAGACTGTCCTTGCCTCAGAACGGCTTGACGATGACCAGAATGACGATCCCGATCATCAGAACGGTCGGGACTTCATTCATCATTCGCCAGTAACGCGGCGTTTTTCGCAAACCATCGGCCGCGAAGTTGCGCACCGCGCGGCTGAACAGCACATGCACCATTGTGAGCAGCACGACAAGCCCGATCTTAGCATGCAGCCAGCCGCCGCGAAATTCGTAGACGTCCCACGCGAGGTAGAGACCGAGAACCCAGGTGATCATCATCGCCGGGTTCATGATGATCTTCAGGAGCCGCTGTTCCATCATCTTGAAGGTTTCGGACTGTGCCGAACCGGGCTCCGCATCGCTGTGATAGATGAACAGACGCGGCATGTAGAGGAGGCCCGCCATCCAGGACATCACCGCGATCACGTGGAAAGCCTTGATGTAGAGGAGGAAGTCGTCAGGCCGGGCGAGATAGACCGCCGCCAGAATGGCGATGAAGACGGCAAGCGCGATGAATGCCCGCAGCGCCGATCGCCGGCCGGCCGGCTTGCCTGTCTGCAATTCCCCGCCGCTCACGCGGTTGCTCCGCGCACGCGCTCGATCAGCCTCGTAACATGATCCGGATTGGCCTCGGGCGTAATGCCATGGCCGAGGTTGAAGATCAGCGGCCCATGCCCGAGCGCGTCGAGAATGGCGTCGATACCGTCCTCCAGCGACCTGCCGCCGGCGACCACCCGCATCGGATCGAGATTACCCTGTACCGGGCCGTCCTTCTGCAGTTCGGCTGCAAATGAAAGCGGCACCGACCAGTCGAGCCCGATCGCGTCCGCCCCGGTCTTCTGGCGATAGGATTTCAGGTTCAGGCCGGCGCCCTTGGCAAAGGCGATGATCTTTGCCTGCGGCCGCTGGCGGCGAACGATCTCGATCATCCGGGCAACGGGCTTGACCGCATAAGCCTCGAACTCCTTCTCGCCCAGAACACCCGCCCAGGAATCGAAGATCTGCACGGCGTCGGCACCGGCATCGATCTGGGCGATCAGATATTCGGCAGAGATTTCCGCAAGCATCAAAAGCAGCCGCTCGAAAGCTTGCGGATGCCGATAGGCAAAAAGCCGGGCGGGGGCCTGGTCGGGCGTCCCGTGGCCGGCGATCATGTAGGTGGCAACCGTCCAGGGGGCGCCGCAGAAACCGAGCAGGGTGGTTTCCTCCGGCAGATCCCGTCTCAGGCGGCGGACCGTTTCCATGACCGGAGCGAGATGGGGAAGAACTCCTTCACCGTTCAGGGCCTGGATGCCGGCAGTATCGATCGGATCCATCTGCGGACCTTCACCCTGCACAAACCGCACGTTCCGCTTCAGCGCATCCGGGATGACCAGAATATCGGAAAACAGGATCGCCGCATCGAAGCCGTAGCGCCGGATCGGTTGGAGGGTCACCTCCACAGCCAGATCCGGCGTGTAACAGAGATCGAGAAAGCTTCCCGCCGTGGCCCGCGTCTCCCGGTATTCCGGCAGATAACGTCCTGCCTGCCTCATGAGCCAGACAGGAGGTGGAGTGAGGGTTTGGCCTTTCAGCACCTCGACGATCTTCCGGTATGCGCCGGTCAATGGGTTCTCCTAAAAACAAAGAAATGAATCTTAAAAGATTTTCTATTTCTTAGAGTCGGTGAGTAGCAAGGATTAAAGTCAAATCACAGCCGACGCGACGATCCGCCGCTTCATGCGCTTGTCGGGGGAAAGAAAATGGCCTGTGATGGACGTTTGCTGGGACAGCTTGAATTTTGCAAGCTATTTCATGAGGATGGCAGAAGCCGCCATTAGGCGCTGTCTGTGGATAAGCTGGGGAGAAAAAAGCGCGGTGGTGGCCTCATCCCCAGAACACACAAACCGGTCTGATCCGCATCCGCAGGATATGCGAATGTGGAAAACCGGGCGTTTTTCCCAGGGCCGGGTCCAAGCCCTGGAGAGCCCGATGGTCTCTCCCGAGTTATCAACAAAGGGTTAAGTTTAGCGTGGAGAACAGAAAAAACTTCTTCCATCTGCACCTCATATCTGACTCGACGGGCGAGACTCTCATCTCCGCCGGACGTGCCGCATCGGCGCAGTTCCAGTCCTCGCTGGCGGTGGAACATGTCTATCCGCTGATCCGCAACCGCAAACAGCTGCTTGCCGTTCTGGAAGCGCTCGACCGTGAACCCGGTATCGTGCTTTATACGATCGTTGATCAGGAGCTGGCCGAACTTATCGATCAGCGCTGCCGGGAAATGGGCCTGCCCTGCGTCAACGTCCTCGAGCCTGTCATGGTGACATTCCAGGCCTATCTCGGCGCCCCGTCCCGCCGGCGGGTCGGCGCCCAGCACGCCCTCAATGCGGATTATTTCAAACGCATCGAAGCGCTCAACTTCACCATGGACCACGACGACGGCCAGATGCCGGAAGATTACGACGAGGCGGACGTCGTGCTGATCGGCATCAGCCGCACCTCGAAAACCCCGACCAGCATCTATCTCGCCAATCGCGGCATCAAGACCGCCAATATACCGATCGTGCCGGGCGTCGAGCTGCCCGAAAGTCTCTACCGGGCAACCCATCCCTTGATCGTCGGCCTGGTGGCCACCACCGACCGCATCAGCCAGGTGCGTGAAAACCGCGAGCTCGGCGTCACCCAGGGCTTCGACCGGCGTCATTATACCGACCGTGCCACGATTAACGAAGAGCTGAAATATGCCCGGGCGCTCTGCGCCCGTCAGAACTGGCCGGTCATCGACGTGACGCGCCGGTCGATCGAGGAGACGGCGGCCGCAATCGTTGCGCTGCGCCCCAAGCTGCGTTAAGCCGAGCCGCTTTGTTGCCTTTGGGAGATTTGCGTGACAGTGCCCCTGGTCCTTGCCTCCTCCAGCCCGTTCCGCCGGATGCTGATGGAAAATGCCGGTCTCACATTTGAAAGCCGCGCGGCCGATATAGACGAGCGGAAGATCGAGGCGGGATTGGAAGGCGCCGCTCCCGACCAGGTGGCGCTGACGCTTGCCAGGGCAAAGGCGCTCGAAGTGAGCGGATATTTCCCGGGCGCGCTGGTGATCGGCTCGGACCAGACCATGTCGCTTGGAAATCGCGTCTATCACAAGCCGAAGACGCTTGCCGAAGCGAAGGAGAACCTACTGTCTCTTTCGAACAGGACCCACCGCCTGAACAGCGCCATCGCTTTTGCGCGCGATGGTGAAATCGTCTGGGAACATGTCGCCCGTGCGGACCTGACGGTGCGGATTTTGAGCGAAACCTTCGTTGACCGCTATCTGTCGCGCGTCGGCGAAAAGGTTTACGGCAGCGTCGGTGCCTACCAGCTGGAAGGCGAGGGCATCCAGTTGTTTTCGAAAATCGAGGGCGACTATTTCACCATTCTCGGCCTGCCGATGCTGCCGCTTCTCGAAAAGCTTCGCGAACTGGGAGCGATCGATGGCTGATTCACGTGAAACATTCTTGGTTAATGCTTTCATAACCGGCTGGCCGGTGAAACATTCGCGCTCGCCGCTGATCCACGGCCACTGGCTGAAGCAGTTTGGTATCGATGGGTCTTACCGCGCACAGGCCGTCACCGAGGCGGATTTCCCGGCCTTCATCCAGGCGCTGAAAGACGGCAGTTCCGGTTTCCGCGGCGGCAATGTCACCATTCCTCACAAGGAACTCGCCTTCAGGCTGGCCGACCGGCCGGACGAACTGGCGGAAGAACTCGGCGCGTCGAACACGCTCTGGATGGAAGACGGCCTGCTGCACGCCACCAATACCGACGGTCATGGGTTCACCGCCAATCTCGACGATCGACACCCCGGCTGGGACAGGCGCGGCCGCGCGGTGATCTTCGGCGCCGGCGGTGCGAGCCGCGCCGTCATCCAGGCGATCCGCGATCGCGGCATCAGTGAGATCCACGTGGTCAACCGCACCCTGGCACGCGCCGTCGAACTTGCCGATCGTTTCGGCCCGAAGGTTCATGCCCATCCGGTGGAAGCGCTGGCCGAAGTCATGTCGGGTGCCGGGCTTTTCATCAACACCACGTCGCTCGGCATGGAAGGCGGCGAAGTGCCCGAGATTGATTTCTCGCCGCTGGCATCGGGCGCCGTGGTCACCGATATCATCTACGTGCCGTTGAAAACTCCGCTGCTCGCCCAGGCGGAGGAGCAAGGGTTCCCGATCGTCGACGGGCTCGGCATGCTGCTGCACCAGGCAGTACCCGGTTTCGAGAAATGGTTCGGCCGCCGGCCGGTCGTCGATAACGTCCTGCGGGACCTCGTCATCGCCGATATGGAAAAACACTGAATGATCGTCATCGGTCTCACCGGCTCCATCGGAATGGGAAAATCGACGACCGCGAAAATGTTCGCGGACGAAGGCGTTCCGGTGAATGACGCCGATGCCGTCGTCCATGATCTTTACCGCACCGACGCCGTGGCGCCTGTCGGCGAGGCTTTTCCCGGAACTCTTAAGGATGGCGCCATCGATCGCCAGGAACTGTCACGCCAGCTTTCGGTATCTCCGGAAAAATTCCCTGTCCTCGAGGCGATCGTGCATCCGCTGGTCCGTCGCCGCGAAGTCGATTTTCTCGCCCGCCACAGACAGGCCGGCACCGATCTCGTGCTCCTCGACATTCCGCTTCTTTTCGAAGTGAAAGGCGACAATCGCGTCGATGTCGTCGTCGTCGTCACCTGCGATCCACAGATACAGCGCGACAGGGTGCTTGCGCGCCCGGGCATGACCGAGGAAAAATTGGCGATGATTCTCTCCCGCCAGATGCCCGATGCGGAAAAACGGAAAAGAGCCGATTTTCTCGTCGATACCGGCATTGGAATGGAAGCGGCGAGGGAGCAGGTGCGGGAGATCATCGCCCGCCTGAAAGCTGGAAAGCCGAGCGGGAAAAACCCACATGCGTGAGATCATCTTCGATACGGAAACCACCGGCCTCGAATCGAAACTCGACCGGGTGATCGAAATCGGCGGCATCGAGCTGGTCAACAATTTCCCGACCGGGAGAACGCTGCATCTCTACATCAATCCTGGGGACCGCAAGGTCCACCCCGACGCGCTCGCCGTCCACGGCATCACCGACGAATTCCTGAAGGACAAGCCGAGCTTCGGCGACGTCGTGCAGCAGATCATCGAATTTTTCGACGGCGCCAAGTGGATCGCCCATAACGCCACCTTCGACATGGGCTTCATCAACGCGGAATTCGCCCGTCTCGGCATCCCGCCTGTCATGTCCGACCAGGTCATCGATACGCTGGCCATGGCGCGCCGCAAACATCCGATGGGCCCGAATTCGCTGGATGCGCTCTGCCGGCGTTACGGCATCGACAATACCCACCGCACCAAGCACGGCGCGCTGCTCGACTCCGAACTGTTGGCCGAAGTCTATATCGAGATGACCGGCGGCCGTCAGACGGCCCTCGGCCTGATGGGCAATGAACGGTCTTCGACGGTGGTCGAGGTCGAGGAAGTGATGATCGAGGTTGCCGGTCGTCCGCGGCCGCTCGCCAGCCGGCTGACCGAAGCCGAGTTGCAGGCGCATGCCGCCATGGTCGCATCGCTGAAGGACAAGGCGGTCTGGCTGAAATACAAGCCGGCCGAATAAAAAAGCCCGGGTCGCGAAACCCGGGCTTTTCTCAATCAAGACAATTCGATCTCAGCTGTCGAGCGCCTGAACCTTGGACCGGGCCTGTTCCTCGGCCATGCGCTGCGTGAACATCTGCGCGAAATCGATCGGGTCGATCATCAGCGGCGGGAAGCCGCCGTTGCGCGTCACGTCGGCGATGATCTGGCGGGCGAACGGGAACAGCAGGCGCGGGCATTCGATGAACAGCAGTGGCAGCATGTGCTCCTGCGGGAAACCGGTGATGCGGAAGACGCCGCCATAAACCAGTTCGGCCGCGAAAACGACCTTGTCGCCTTCCTTGGCTTCGGCGTTCAGCGTCAGGATAACGTCGAAATCGGCTTCGGAAAGCGGATTGGCATTGACGTTGACATTGATGTTGATCGACGGCGCCTTGTCGCGCGACTGCAACGAACGCGGAGCGCCCGGGTTCTCGAAGGAGAGATCCTTGGTGTATTGCGCCAGGATGTTGAGGGACGGAGTTTCGGCCTGGTTGTTATCGTCTGCCATTGGAATTCCTCGAGGCTTTGGAGCGTTGAGGCCCTCTAACATTTCGCTTGGGGGCTTACAACCCTAGCCATCCGGCTGACCGATCAGGGTTCGCGGCCTTTCGGTCCGGCCCAGGGCGACGACGGGTTGGGCTCGCGATGATAATCCTCTTCGTCGAGATCGACCACCGGCCCGGTCTTTTTGGACTCGGGCGAGGGCCTCGGGCTTTCGTAACGATAGCTTTCGCTGCGCGGCGAGCGGACGACCACGATGCGGCGGCCGATCACCGACCAGATCAGGCTGCGCACAAAGGGAATGAACAGCGCCAGCCCGATGATGTCCGTGATGAACCCGGGCAGCAGCAGCATGATGCCGGCAACGACAATCATCGCGCCGTCGATCAGCGCCCGGCCGGGTGCGCGTCCGTCGCGGCTTTCGGCGGAAATCTGTCTCAGGATCTGTGTGCCCTGGCTGCGCAGGAGGATGGCACCGAGCACTGCCGTGCCGATCACCAGGCCGAGTGTCGCCCAGAGGCCGAGAGCTTTGCCGACGAGCACGAAACCCGCGATTTCGGCGAGCGGCCAGCCGATCAGAAGGAGCGGCACGAGAAAGAAGCGCATGATATTCCCTGTGTCGTGATATGCGGTTGCGCGCAAAGCGCTAACGTCTTCGCCATTTGAATGATAGGCGTATGCAGACTATATGAGAAACTGCACCGAATATTTAAACGCCAAATGCGGGTTAAGATGGGCTCCAACGACTTCATAACACTCTTTTTCCTTGTCGCAGCGGTTCTGATCTTCCTGCAACTGCGCAGTGTGCTCGGACGCCGGACAGGAAACGAGAAGCCGCCGTTCGATCCTTACAGCCCCCGCGACGTGGCGAAAAATCCGGGCGGCGACGACAGCAAGGTCGTGACCCTGCCGCGCCGCGACGCCACCGACGACGAGCAGCGTTATGCGGATGTCGACGCCGTTGCCAAGCCGGATACGCCGCTCAACGCAGCACTGCGCGAAGTGGTCAAGTCCGATCCCTCCTTCCGTCCCCGCGAGTTCCTCAACGGTGCCCGCATGGCTTACGAGATGATCGTCATGGCCTTTGCCGATGGCGACCGGAAGACGCTGAAAGGTCTCCTCTCGAAGGAAGTCTTCGACGGTTTCGATACGGCGATCACCGAGCGAGAATCCCGAGGCGAGGTGGTGAAGTCCACCTTCGTCGGCATCGACAAGGCGGATATCACCCATGCGGCCGTCAAGGACGCCGAGGAGCAGATCACCGTGCGGATCGTCAGCCAGCTCATTTCCGCCACCTATGACAAGGCGGGTGCGCTGATCGAGGGCGACCAGGAAACCGTGGCCGAGGTCACCGACATCTGGACCTTCGCCCGCGACATCCGTTCCCGCGATCCGAACTGGAGACTGGTCGCAACCGAATCCGAACAATGACCGTGAATTCTGCGGATTATACTCTTCGACCCGTATCCTTCTCCGACCTTGCAGGTTGGAGCGAAGACGATCCGACCGCGCTGTTTGCCGGCATGCGCGCGTCGCTGGAGCATATCCGCAAGGTCAAGCCCTATCGGACCGGCGCCCTCGGTCTGACTGCCGAAGAACTTGCCACCCTTGTCGAAGCCGCCCGGGATGTCCCGGGCGATCCTGTTTCCGCCAGGGCCTTTTTCGAAACGCACTGTCGGCCCTTCCTGATTTCCCGCAACGACGGCCGGCGCGGTTTCGTCACCGCCTTCTATGAGCCGGAGATCGAAGTCTCGGAAACGCGCGACGATATCTGGATCCATCCCTTCTATTATCGCCCCGACGACCTTGTCGATCTCGACGACAACAGCCGGCCGGCGGGATTGGACTCCGGCTATATGTTCGGCCGGCAGACGCCGGAAGGGATCGTTCCTTATCCGGATCGTGGTGAGATCGACCGCGGTTTTCTCGAAGGCCGAGGTTTGGAGATCGCCTATGCGAAATCGAAGGTCGATGTCTTCTTCATCCATGTCCAGGGCGCGGCGAGGCTGAAATATCCGGATGGAACCATCCGGCGAATCACCTATGCGGCCAAGGCGGGCCATCCGTTCTCGCCGATCGGCAAGCTGTTGATCGACCGCGGCGAGATCGATCCGTCAGAAATTTCCATGCAGAGCATTCGCGCCTGGCTGGCTGAGAATCCGGCTAAGGCTGATGAGGTCCTCTGGCATAATCGTTCCTATATCTTCTTCCGGGAGGCGGACGTATCCGATCCGTCGCTCGGGCCTGTCGCCGCCGCCAAGGTACCGTTGATCCCCGGCCGTTCGCTGGCGGTAGACCGCCAGATCCACACATTCGGTTTTCCCTTTTTCATCCGCTCCGAGACGCTGACCCATATCGACGGGGGAAAACCCTTCGCCCGGCTGATGCTCGCGCTCGATACCGGCTCGGCGATCGTCGGCCCGGCGCGGGGCGACATTTTCACCGGCTCCGGTTTCGAGGCGGGTGAACTTGCCGGAACGGTGCGCAACGACGCGGATTTCTATATCCTCATCCCCAGGGCAGCGGCCGTCAGGTACGGCGGATGAAGGGCGGCCGCAAACTCGATCCGGAAGAGCGGATATTGTGGGGCAGGGTCGCCAAGTCCGCCCGCGCCCTGCCGGGCCGCATGAAGGAAATCCTCGAATTCGAAGAGGTCGAGGCTGCCAGGCTCGCCGCGGAAGAGGCAGCGGTCGAAGCCGCAAAGCCGAAACCTGCGCCGAGGCAGGAAAGTTTCGCGGTCGAGCTTCCGGTGTCGGTCCCGACCCGGCGGACGGTGGGTTCTCATCAGCCGCTCGAAAAACCGGTCAAGAAAAAGCTCGCCAAGGGCCGGCTGCCGATCGACGCGCGCCTCGATCTTCATGGACTTTTCCAGGGCGAGGCACACGACCTGCTTCTGGATTTTCTGCTGAGGGCGCATGAACGCGGTCTCCGCCACGTCCTGGTGATCACCGGCAAGGGCAGCTCGATGGGTAGCGAAGGCGCGCTCCGCCGCGCCGTGCCTCTATGGTTTTCGAAGGCCGAGTTCCGGTTCCTGATTTCCTCCTATGAATGGGCGGCTCGCCATCACGGCGGCGAGGGTGCCATGTATGTGCGTCTCTCTCGCGGCAGAGGGGACAGTCGCGGAGATCGGGAATGACCCCCTTCGGTCATGCGCTCCGGGAGCTGCGCCGTCGCAGGGGCATCACCCAGCGCGAGCTCGCCGCGGCGATCGGCGTCACCCCCGCCTATCTCTCGGCGCTCGAACACGGAAAACGCGGCCGCCCCACCTTCGAATTGCTGCAGCGGATTGCCGGTTATTTCAACGTCATCTGGGACGAGGCGGAGGAGCTTTTCCGGTTGGCCGAAGCCTCCCATCCGAAAGTCATGCTCGACACCGCGGGTCTGCCGCCATCCTATACAGGCTTTGCCAATCGGCTGGCGCAGCGGATTCGCTCTTTGCCACCGGACGTGATAGAAGAAATGGACACGCTCCTCAAAAAAGCCGAGATACGGGGCTGAATTCGCCACGCATCCACGGCTTTCGTGCCGTATTGGGGAGGCTCAACCTTTAGAAACCGCCCCGATTTCCCTATATTCTGAGGGTGGAATGGCTGGTGATTCGCTAACCGGCATCTCAAACGAATTGGAAGATAATTGATGACCGATACACCCGTCAGCGATAATGGCGCGAGTGCCGAATATGGTGCCGACTCGATCAAGGTTCTGAAGGGCCTCGATGCTGTTCGCAAGCGCCCCGGCATGTATATCGGCGATACCGACGACGGCTCCGGCCTGCATCACATGGTCTACGAAGTCGTCGACAACGCGATCGACGAGGCGCTGGCCGGCCACGCGGACCTGGTGACGGTCACGCTCAACCCGGATGGCTCCGTCACGGTAACCGACAACGGCCGTGGCATCCCGACGGATATTCACAGCGGCGAAGGCGTCTCCGCTGCCGAAGTGATCATGACCCAGCTGCATGCGGGCGGCAAGTTCGACCAGAATTCCTACAAGGTTTCCGGCGGTCTGCACGGCGTCGGCGTCTCGGTCGTCAATGCGCTGTCGGTCTGGCTGAAGCTGCGCATTCGCCGCAACGGCAAGCTCCACGAGATTTCCTTCACCCACGGCGTTGCCGATGCGCCGCTGAAGATTATTGGCGACTACGAAGGTCGCTCCGGCACCGAGGTCACGTTCCTTGCGAGCCCGCAGACCTTCACGATGACCGAGTACGACTACAACACGCTCGAGCATCGTCTGCGCGAACTCGCCTTTCTGAATTCGGGCGTCCGAATCCGGCTCACGGACAAGCGTAAGCCGGATATTCGCGAAGAAGAAATGCTTTATGACGGAGGCCTCGAGGCTTTCGTCCGTTATCTCGACCGATCCAAGAAGCCGCTGGTCGACAAGCCGGTTGCCATCAAGGGCGAAAAGGACGGCATCACCGTCGAAGTGGCGATGTGGTGGAACGACAGCTACCACGAGAACGTGCTCTGCTTCACCAACAACATCCCGCAGCGTGACGGCGGAACCCATATGGCCGGCTTCCGCGGCGCCCTGACGCGCCAGGTCACCTCCTACGCGGACAGTTCCGGCATCACCAAGAAGGAAAAGGTGACGCTGCAGGGCGAAGACTGCCGCGAAGGCCTGACCGCCGTCCTGTCGGTCAAGGTGCCGGATCCGAAGTTCTCGTCGCAGACCAAGGACAAACTGGTGTCCTCCGAAGTTCGTCCGGTGGTCGAAAGCCTTGTCAACGAGGCGCTGAGCACCTGGTTCGAGGAACATCCGACCGAAGCGAAGATCCTTGTCGGCAAGGTGGTCGAAGCCGCCGTCGCCCGCGAAGCCGCCCGCAAGGCCCGCGAACTGACCCGCCGCAAGGGTGTGCTCGACATCGCCTCGCTGCCCGGCAAGCTCGCCGACTGCTCCGAGCGCGATCCGGCCAAGTCCGAATTGTTCCTCGTCGAGGGTGACAGCGCCGGAGGTTCCGCCAAGCAGGGCCGTTCGCGTGAAAACCAGGCGATCCTTCCGCTGCGCGGCAAGATTCTCAACGTCGAGCGCGCCCGCTTCGACAAGATGCTGTCCAGCCAGGAAATCGGGACGCTGATCACCGCGCTCGGCACATCGATCGGCAAGGACGAGTTCAACGCCGACAAGCTGCGTTACCACAAGATCATCATCATGACGGACGCCGACGTCGACGGCGCCCATATCCGCACCCTGCTTCTGACCTTCTTCTTCCGCCAGATGCCGGACCTGATCGAGCGCGGCCATATCTATATCGCCCAGCCGCCGCTCTATAAGGTCAGCCGCGGCAAGTCGATCCAGTACCTCAAGAACGAGGCGGCTCTGGAGGAATACCTCATCACCATGGGCCTTGAGGAAGCGACGCTGACGCTCGGCTCCGGTGAAGTCCGCGCCGGACAGGACATGCGCGAAGTCATCCAGGACGCGCTGCGGCTGCGCACCTTGGTCGAAGGCCTGCATTCCCGCTATAACCGTTCGATCATCGAACAGGCCGCGATCGCCGGCGCGCTCAATCCGGAACTGACGGACAATCGCGAACGGGCCCAGCAAACGGCCGACGAAGTGGCCCGCCGCCTCGACATGATTGCCGAGGAAACCGAACGCGGCTGGTCCGGCCATGTCACGGGCGAGGGCGGCCTGCGTTTCGAGCGCATGGTGCGCGGCGTCAAGGAAGTTGCGGCCGTCGACGTGGCGCTGATCGGTTCGGCCGACGCGCGCCATATCGACCAGATGACCGCGCGCCTGCAGGAAATCTACCGTACCCCGCCAGTGCTGACCCGCAAGGAAGGCCAGCAGGAAATGTCCGGTCCCCGCGCCCTCCTGGAATCGATCTTCGCGACCGGCCGCAAGGGACTTTCCATGCAGCGCTACAAGGGTCTCGGCGAGATGAATGCCGAACAGCTCTGGGAAACGACGCTCGATCCGAACGTCCGCTCGCTGCTGCAGGTCCGGGTCAACGATGCGACCGATGCCGACGGCCTCTTCTCGCGCCTGATGGGCGACGAGGTCGAACCGCGCCGCGAGTTCATCCAGGACAACGCGCTGAGCGTCGCCAACCTCGACATCTGAGTTGATCCGAACGCGACGGCAGCTTTCCCGTTGTCGTCGCGTGATAGGCGTCCGTGCGTCCGGCGGCGCGGAGGAGGAGATTGACCTCATGAGCGACGATAACCTCGTGCCGTTCCGGCGCCGCGACAATCTCGACAGATTTGCAAATTCGACCCTTGTCGATGGGCGTTACGGTGCAGCGGATCCGGAACGGCTGTCCACCTTCGAAGAGCGATACGGCATCCGCTTCTCGGATGCCTACCGGCGTTTTCTGCTGCGGGAGAACGGGCTCGACTATACGCTGTCGCCGCGGGCCGTGTCGGGACTGCCCGACGAAGAGCGCCAGGATGCCATGGTGCTTTGCGACATCAACACGCTGTTCGGCATCGGCAATGGGCATGCCTATTTCGACCTCGAAGTCATCGCCACGGAAATGGGCTTCCATGACTATCGCCTGACGCCCTTTGCCCATGTCGTCGGGCTGGGCGGAGATTTCTCCACACTCGTTGAAATCGGCGCAGGTAGCTATGCCGGCAGCATCATCTATACCGACGGCGAACTCTTCCGGGGAATGCCGCAGGATATCCTGGCCGGCAAGTCCGTCGACGAGGCCGTCGAGTATTTCACCGAGATTGGCTATTACAGCCCGATCGCCACGGATTTCGACGATCTCATCGCCAAATACAGCCGGCTGAGCTGAGAGCTGCGACGTTGTCCAGCTCGAAAATGTTTCACGTGAATCTTTCCTGTGGATAGGGATTCACGTGAAACAATTCTTAAAAAGAACGGCGGGGCTCAAGGCTCTCCGGTAAACTTCCCTTCGAACGCGATTTCCGAAACCGGCTTGCGCTTGCTCGGGAATTCGCGTTCCGCAAGATCGTCGGGCAGGGTGGTCCTGTCGGCAATCCTGCCGATAGCCGCCGCCGCTTCGACACGGTAACCTTCCGGTATGCCGAGCACCTCGACGGCTTTTTCCTTGTCGAGGCCTTCCATGCCATGGGCATGGTAACCGAGCTTCATCGCCTGGCAGATGACGGAAAACCAGGCCGCGCCCGTGTCATAGGAGTGGGTGTAGGCAAGCCGGTGTTCGCCATTGCTGGCGACGCGATAGGTCTTCGAGACGACGATCAGCAGCGCCGCTGCGTTCTGCGCCCATCGCTGGTTACCCGGCGAAAGAATATCGACCAGAACCGGAAACGACGGCGTGCCGCGCAGCGCATAGATGAAACGCCAGGGCTGGTTGTTGCCGGAAGAGGGTGCCCAGTGCGCCGCGTCGAGGATCGTCAGCATGGTCGCCGGGTCGATCGTCTCTTCCGTAAACGCCCGAGGCGACCAGCGGTCGAGGAAAAAGGTATCGATCGGGAACTCCGAATCGCGGGTATTGCTGCTGGTCATGGCGTCCTCTGAAATCTGCGGGCTGCGATAAATTCACCCTCGACAATAGCGCATCGGCTTGCCCCGCGACAGGCTTTCGATCCGCCGAAACGGGGGTGACAAGCCGGGACGCATGTTCCATAAACCTCCCGGTAATTTGGAGGACCATGCTTTGAAACTGATGCGCATTGGCGAGCCGGGCCAGGAAAAGCCGGCACTTTTTGATAACAAGGGCAAGATCCGCGATCTGTCCGGCCATGTCGCCGATATTGCCGGGCCTGCCATCTCTCCGGAAGGCCTTGCCCGGATCGCCGCTCTCGATCCGGAAAGCCTGCCCGAACTGCAGCCTGCCCGCATCGGCGCCTGCGTCGCCGGTACAGGCAAGTTCATCTGCATCGGCCTCAACTATTCCGACCACGCCGCCGAAACCGGCGCCACCGTTCCGCCGGAGCCGATCATCTTCATGAAGGCGACGTCCGCTATCGTTGGCCCGAATGACGACGTGATCATCCCGCGCGGCTCGGTAAAGACCGACTGGGAAGTCGAGCTCGGCGTGATTATCGGCAAGACTGCGAAATACGTCTCGGAAGCCGACGCGATGGATTATGTCGCCGGCTACTGCCTGACCAACGACGTGTCCGAACGCGCCTTCCAGGCCGAGCGTTCCGGCCAGTGGACCAAGGGCAAGTCCTGCGACACTTTTGGTCCGATCGGCCCCTGGCTGGTCACCAAGGACGAAATTCCCGATCCGCAGAACCTCGGCATGTGGCTCAAGGTCAATGGCGAGACGATGCAGAATGGTTCGACCAGGACGATGGTCTACGGCGTCCGGTATCTGGTTTCCTACCTCAGCCAGTTCATGTCGCTGCATCCGGGAGATGTCATTTCCACCGGTACTCCTCCGGGCGTCGGCCTCGGCATGAAGCCGCCGCGCTTCCTCAAGGCCGGCGAAGTTGTCGAACTCGGCATCGAAGGTCTGGGAATACAGCGCCAAACCTTTGTCGCTGACGTATAAGTGATCGAAGGACTCATGTCCGCCGGCGGACATGAGTCCTTAACCAGACTTGGAAGGTGGAACTTTAAGGCTTAAATGTCATTCTCATGACAGCAGAATGATCTGCAGCCCCCGCCTTCCTCTTGGCAAATTCAGCCGGTATCCCCCACGATGTTGCACCGCAATGGAAAAGTGCTAGCCTATCCCCATCCTGCTCCTGAACCGATCGGTTCGATGTCCCTGTCGAACACGCTGTCGGAAATGACGAAAGGCAGCACCTCGATGTTCTATCAGTTCTACGAGATGAACCATGCGGCGATGGCGCCGGTCCGCGCTGCAGCGGATGCCCTGCAGTTCTTCTATTCCAATCCGCTCAACCCGTTTTCCCAGACGACGATGGGCCGGACGCTCTCCGCCAGCCTTGAAGTTTTCGAGCGCGTCACGCGCCGATACGGCAAGCCGGCATTCGATCTTCCCTTCACGACCGTCGATGGTGAGACCGTTGCGGTGACGGAAGAGGTCGTGTGGGCCAAGCCCTTCTGCAATCTCCTGCATTTCCGCCGCGATCTGCCCGCAGGCCGCGCTCCGGATCAGAGAATCCTGATCGTCGCGCCGATGTCCGGCCATTATGCGACACTGCTGCGCGGCACCGTGGAGGCGCTCCTGCCGAGCGCCGACGTCTATATCACAGACTGGATCGATGCCCGCATGGTGCCGATCACCGACGGCCGGTTCGATCTCGACGACTATATCGACTACGTCATCGAGATGCTGCATGCGATCGGCCCCGGCACCCATGTCATCGGCGTCTGCCAGCCTTCCGTCCCGGTGCTCGCCGCAGTGGCGGTCATGGAATCGCAGCAGGATTCGCTGGTTCCGGCGTCGATGATCCTGATGGGCGGGCCGATCGACACCCGCATCAATCCGACCGCCGTCAACAAGCTTGCCGAAGAACATCCGATCGAATGGTTCCGCGACAACGTCATCATGAACGTGCCGTGGCCGCATTCCGGCTTCCTGCGCCGGGTCTATCCCGGCTTCCTGCAATTGTCCGGCTTCATGTCGATGAACCTCGACCGGCATGTTTCCGCCCACAAGGAATTCTTCCAGCACCTCGTCAAGAACGACGGAGAGTCGGCCGAGAAGCATCGCGAGTTCTATGACGAATACCTGGCGGTCATGGATCTCACCGAGGAATTCTACCTCCAGACGGTCGAGACCGTCTTCATCAAGCATTCGCTGCCGAAGGGCGAGATGATGCACCGGAACGTCCCGGTCGATACCAGGCTCATCCGTCGGGTGGCGCTGCTGACCATCGAAGGCGAGAACGACGATATTTCCGGCCTCGGCCAGACCAATGCGGCGCAGACCATCTGCTCCAATATCCCGGATGACATGCGCATGCATTACATGCAGCCGGATGTCGGCCATTACGGCGTGTTTAACGGTTCCCGTTTCCGTCGCGAGATCGCCCCGCGCATCGTTGCCTTCACGCAAAAACATGCCAAGGCTGCACCGAAGAAGACGCCGGTCAAGCGGGTCATCAAGGGCGGCAAAGCCGATTGATCGCCCCGCCGCCCGGTCGGGAATCCTCGGGTCGAGCCCGAGGATGACGATCGAGGGCGGGCGCTGAAGACGCAATGAAGCAACCTTGGGACCTGCCGCAACCTCCCATGGTCTCTCGTCCGGCCATTCCTCCTCCTCCGTCATTCTCGTGCTTGACGCGAGGATCCAGGAAGGTCTCACTCTCGATATTTCATCGCTATTTCAGCATTTTCTTGAATTTAATGATCCGTCTTCTTGAAGGCGGATCATGGGCTCACCAAATCGAATTCAGTCGGGCTGGCATGCGGCCACCCGCTGAAACATCAGGGTGTGACCAATGAACCAGTCAGCATTGATTCGTCCGGAGTGGACGCCGGCCACCATCGCTCTCATGGTGCTCGGTTTCGTCGTTTTCTGGCCTCTCGGCCTTGCCATGCTCGCCTATATTCTTTTCGGGGAAAGGCTCCGTGGCTTCAAGCGGGATGCCAATGACCGGGCCGACCGTATGTTCGCCGGCTGCCGTCGTGCGAAGTCCCGTTACAACACGCATTTCAGCACCGGCAATGTCGCCTTCGACGATTGGCGCAAGACCGAAATCGACCGGATCGAGGAAGAACGCCGCAAGCTCGACGAGATGCGGGAAGAATTCGACAACTATGTTCGCGAGCTCCGCCGCGCCAAGGACCAGGAAGAATTCGACCGCTTCATGCGCGAACGTCAAAACCGCTCTTCCGGCCAGAACCCCGTGGTCGATCTCTGATCTTCCAAAGGATTCACGTGAAACGTGCTCGGGCCGGCGTCGTTCAGACGCCGGCTTTCTTATGCAAGGGAATCGGCTAAAAAGGGTCCATGTTCGCGCTTCTCAAAAAGCCAGTCCGCGCCGCCAAGCCCAAACCGCTCGAAACGGTGAAGCGGACCCTTCATGTCGGCGATCGGGCGATGCCGCTGACGATCAGGGAAAATCGCCGAGCCACCCGCATCACGCTCAGGATCGAACCCGGCGGCCGCGGGCTCAATCTCACGGTGCCGGCGGGACTGCGCAGCCGCGAGATCGACGATTTCCTCGACCGGCATCAGGGCTGGCTTGTGACCAAGCTGGCAAAATTCTCGAGCGATAATTCGATCCGATCGGGCGGCCGCATTGCCTTTCGCGGCGTTTCCCATCGGATCGAACATACCGGCACGCTCCGCGGTCTGACCGAAGCGGTGCTGATCGACGGCGAACCGGTGCTGAAGGTGAGCGGCCTTGAGGATCACATGGGCCGCCGGCTTTCCGCCTTCTTCAAGAAGGAGGCGCGCAAGGAGCTCGAAGTGCTGGTCGCCCGCCACGCCGCCGCCATCCGCAAGCCGATCAAGTCGGTCTCCATGAAGGACACCCGCAGCCGCTGGGGCTCCTGCTCGTGGGATGGCAACCTCAGCTTCTCCTGGCGCATCGTCATGGCCCCGCCCCTCGTCATCGACTATCTCGCGGCCCACGAAGTGGCGCATCTGAAGGAGATGAACCACGGCCCGAAATTCTGGGCTCTCTGCAAAGAGCTCTGCCCGCGCATGGAAGAGGCCCGCAAATGGCTGAAGCAGCACGGCTCGCAGCTGCACGCGATCGATTTCGAGTAATTAGGAATCTGCGGAAGAGGCCCGCCCCTCATCCGCCTGCCGGCACCTTCTCCCCGTTTTGACGGGGAGAAGGACCTATGCCGCTACGTCTCCGTCCCCTTCAACGCTGAGTGTGCCAGGTCCCCTCGCCCCGCAAGCGGGGAGAGGGTTAGGGTGAGGGGCAAACACCGCCCACCAACATCCGAGGACCAAATCTACCCCCGGCTCAACAAATCCAACCCCTTACCAGAATCCTCATCCCCGCCCCTCAACCCCGTGCCTACAATCCACCCGTCCCGCTTCGGCTACACCGGCCCGCATGACCGGCGAGGCGGGACCGGTGCCGTGGTGGTCTGCCGTCATGCAGGCGGGTCGTCAGGGGCTGCGCAGAAAATGGTCTCCCTCTCGCCTTCGGGCGGGGCGTGCGTGTGTCGCACACAACCCGGTATGGCATCCGTGCTCATTTCCACGGAGTTAAATTCCATACCGCCGCAGAGGGACCGGAGTTGCGCGGATAAATACACCGAACGGGACACGTCGCGTGTCACCATTAAAATTTCAATCGAGGCACACGACGTGTCCCGGCCGAAACTCGGGCTTGCCCCCGAAAATGAAAATAACCACGATCGCCAAGGGCGTACTGCGTCCTTCGTCATCCTCGGGCCCGTCCCCAGGACAAGGCTGCACTCCGTCCGCTATGATTTGCCTCGACTCCGTCGGAATTTCATGTCAATCCGCACGTCATGAAACCTGATATCAAGATCTGCGGGTTGAAGACCCCCGAGGCTGTCGATCGCGCGGTGGCGCGGGGCGCATCGCATATCGGCTTCATCTTCTTTCCGAAGAGCCCGCGTAACATCGAGCCCGACCTTGCCGGAGATCTTGCCGATCGCGTCCGCGGACGGGTGAAGATCGTCGCGGTGACGGTCAATGCCGATGACGAGGAACTCGACGACATCGTCTCTATGGTGCGGCCGGACATCCTGCAGCTGCATGGCAATGAGAGCCCGGAACGGGTCCTGCATGTAAAAGCGCTTTACGGCCTGCCGGTCATGAAGGTCTTTTCGGTGAAGGAAGCCGCCGATCTCGACCGGATCGATCCTTATATCGGCGTTGCCGACCGTTTTCTTTTCGATGCCAAAGCGCCCGCCGGGTCCGAACTGCCGGGCGGCAACGGCGTTTCCTTTGACTGGAGCCTGATGGCTTCCCTTGACGAGGGCGTGGATTACATGCTTTCGGGAGGATTGGACAAGGATAACGCCGTTCTCGCCCTCAAATCGACGCGGGCAAGCGGTATCGACCTGTCCTCCGGGGTGGAAAGCGCGCCGGGTATCAAGGACCTTGGAATGATCGATGCGTTTTTCGATGCCGTCGCAGGGGCGGGTCGCAAAGGCGCGTGAGGGAGTAGAGAGTGAACGAGACGCCAAAACTCAATTCGTTCCGTGCCGGCCCCGACGAGGATGGCCGTTTCGGTATTTTCGGCGGGCGCTTCGTCGCCGAAACGCTGATGCCGCTGATCCTGGATCTCCAGGGCGAATGGGAAAAGGCGAAGAACGATCCTTCCTTCCAGAAGGAACTGGCCGATCTCGGCGCCCATTATATCGGCCGCCCGAGCCCGCTCTATTTCGCCGAGCGCCTGACCGAGCATCTCGGCGGCGCGAAGATCTATTTCAAGCGCGAAGAGCTGAACCACACCGGTTCGCACAAGATCAACAACTGCATCGGCCAGATCCTGCTCGCCAAGCGCATGGGCAAGACCCGCATCATCGCGGAAACCGGCGCCGGCCAGCATGGCGTCGCGTCGGCAACCGTCGCCGCCCGTTTCGGTTTCCCCTGCGTCGTCTACATGGGCGCCACCGATGTCGAGCGTCAGGCGCCGAACGTTTTCCGCATGAAGCTCTTGGGCGCGGAAGTCATTCCGGTGACCGCCGGCAACGGCACGCTGAAGGACGCCATGAACGAGGCGCTGCGTGACTGGGTCACCAATGTCGAGGACACCTATTATCTGATCGGCACCGCTGCCGGCCCGCATCCCTATCCGGAACTCGTCCGCGACTTCCAGTCGGTGATCGGCAAGGAAGCCCGCGAGCAGATCCTCGAAGCCGAAGGCCGGCTGCCGGATATGGTCATCGCTGCCGTCGGCGGCGGTTCGAACGCGATCGGCATCTTCCATCCGTTCCTGGATGACGAAGGCGTGCAGATCGTCGGCGTCGAAGCGGGCGGCCGCGGTCTCCAGGGTGTCGAGCACTGCGCCTCGATCACCGCTGGCGCGCCGGGCGTGCTGCACGGCAACCGCACCTATCTGCTGCAGGACCATGACGGCCAGATCCTCGAGGGCCATTCGGTTTCGGCCGGCCTCGATTATCCGGGCATCGGTCCGGAGCACAGCTGGCTGCACGATATCGGTCGCGCCGAATATGTGCCGATCATGGACCAGGAGGCACTCGACGCCTTCCAAGTCCTGACCCGTCTCGAAGGCATCATCCCGGCGCTCGAGCCGAGCCACGCCTTGGCGGAGGTGATCAAGCGCGCGCCAAAAATGCGCAAGGACCAGATTATCGTGATGAACCTCTCCGGTCGCGGCGACAAGGACATCTTCACGGTCGCCAAGATTCTCGGAATGGATATGTGACATGACCGTTCGTATGGATAACCGCTTCGCGGCCGTAAAAGCTGAAGGCCGCCCCGCCCTTGTCACCTATTTCATGGGTGGCGATCCGGATTTCGACACCTCGCTCGGCATCATGAAGGCGCTGCCCGGCGCCGGTTCCGATATCATCGAGCTCGGCATGCCGTTTTCCGATCCGATGGCTGACGGCCCGGCGGTGCAGATGGCAGGCCAGCGCGCCCTGAAGGGCGGCCAGACGCTGTCGAAGACGCTCGATCTTGCCCGCGAATTCCGCAAGTCCGACAACGAAACGCCGATCGTCATGATGGGTTATTACAACCCGATCTATGTCTATGGCGTCGACAAGTTCCTGGACGATGCGATCGCCGCCGGCATCGACGGCCTGATCGTCGTCGACCTGCCGCCGGAAATGGATGACGAACTCTGCATCCCGGCGCTCGCCAAGGGGATCAACTTCATCCGCCTCGCGACCCCGACGACCGACGACAAGCGCCTGCCGGCGGTCCTCAAGAATACGTCCGGTTTCGTCTATTACGTCTCGATGAACGGCATTACCGGTTCGGCCCTGCCGGACCCGTCGCTGATTTCCGGTGCGGTCAAGCGCATCAAGGGCCACACGGCACTTCCGGTCTGCGTCGGCTTCGGCGTCAAGACCGCCGACCATGCCAAGGCGATCGGCGCTTCGGCCGATGGCGTCGTCGTCGGCACCGCGATCGTCCAGCAGATTGCCGGCAGCCTGACCAAGGACGGCAATGCCGGTCCGGATACCATCGCCTCGGTCGTAACCCTGGTTCGTGGCCTGGCGACCGGCGTCCGCGCCGCCCGCCTTGTTGCCGCCGAATAGTTTCCCCACATTAGGCCTGATTCCAACGGGAGTACGCCCAAGTGAACTGGATCACCAATTACGTCCGGCCGCGCATCAATTCCATGCTCGGCCGTCCCAACCGGGACGTTCCGGAAAATCTCTGGATCAAGTGCCCCGAAACCGGTGAAATGGTCTTTCATAAGGACCTTGAAGAGAACAAGTGGGTCATCCCCGCGTCCGGCTTCCACATGAAGATGCCCGCCAAGGCCCGCCTCGTCGATCTCTTCGACGGCGGTGTCTTCGAGGCGCTGCCGCAGCCGAAGGTCGCCCAGGATCCGCTGAAATTCCGCGATTCCAAGCGTTATGCCGACCGCCTGAAGGACAGCCGCGTCAAGACCGAGCAGGAAGACACGATTCTCGCCGGCCTCGGCGAGGTCCAGGGTCTGAAGCTCGTGGCCGTCGTGCATGAGTTCAACTTCATCGGCGGTTCGCTCGGCATGGCGGCCGGCGAGGCGATCGTTAGGGCCTGTGAACGGGCTCTCACCGAAAAATGCCCGCTGGTCATCTTCCCGGCCTCCGGCGGCGCGCGCATGCAGGAAGGCATCCTGTCGCTGATGCAGCTTCCGCGCACCACGGTTGCCGTCGACATGCTGAAGGAAGCGGGCCTGCCCTATATCGTCGTCCTCACCAACCCGACGACCGGCGGCGTCACGGCCTCCTACGCGATGCTGGGTGACGTCCATATTGCCGAACCGGGTGCCGAAATCGGCTTTGCCGGCAAGCGCGTCATCGAGCAGACGCTGCGCGAAAAGCTGCCGGAAGGGTTCCAGACGTCGGAATACCTCTTGGAACACGGCATGGTCGATATGGTGGTCAAGCGCCACGAGATTCCTTCGACGCTGGCGAAGATCCTGAAGATGCTGACGAAACAGGCTGTTCAGGAAGCGCTTCCGGCGCCTATCGCCCTCAGCGCCTGACCGAAGAGAGCATCGAAAGCCGGAGCGGCGGGATGACGACCATGAACGAGCCCGTTGTGAGCGAGGCAGAGCGGGAAATCGAACGGCTGATGACCCTTCATCCGAAGGGTTTCGATCTTTCGCTCGACCGGATTACCCGTCTCCTCGAAATGCTGGGCAATCCACACAGGAAACTGCCGCGGGTCATCCATGTGGCCGGCACCAACGGCAAGGGCTCGGTTACGGCCTTCTGCCGGGCGCTGCTCGAGGCGGGCGGTTACGCGACGCATGTCCACACGTCGCCGCATCTCGTCCACTGGCACGAACGCTACCGGATCGGCGTCAAGGGCGGACGTAGCCAGATCGTCGGCGACGCGATGCTGGCGGACGCCCTGCGTCGCATCGCGGCGGCCAATAACGGCCAGATGATCACCGTCTTCGAAATCCTGACGGCCGCGACTTTCCTCTTGTTTTCCGAACAGCCGGCCGATGCGGTCATCCTCGAAGTCGGCCTCGGCGGCCGTTTCGACGCCACCAACGTCATTTCCGACCCCGCCGTTTCGGTCATCATGCCGATCTCGCTCGATCACCAGGCTTATCTCGGCGATCGCGTCGAACTGATCGCCGCCGAAAAGGCCGGCATCATGAAGCGCGGCCATCCCGTCGTCATCGGCCATCAGGAATTCGAAGCGGCCCGCGACGTGCTGATATCGACCGCCGAGCGGCTCGGCTGTCCGACCGCCGTCTACGGCCAGGAATTTTCCGCCCACGAGGAATTCGGCCGGCTGATCTACCAGGACGAGTTCGGCCTTGCCGATCTGCCGCTGCCGCGCCTGCCGGGCCGCCACCAATATGCCAATGCCGCAGCCGCCATCTGCGCCGTCAAGGCGGCCGGCTTCACGGTCACCGAGGCGATGATGGAAAAGGCGATGGCGACCGTCGAGTGGCCGGCCCGCCTCCAGCGGCTTACCGAAGGCAAGCTTTTGCAATATGCGCCGGCAGGCTCCGAGATCTGGCTGGATGGGGGGCACAATCCCGGCGCCGGCGAGGTGATCGCCGAGGCGATGGCCGCCTTCGAGGAGCGCCAGGCGCGCCCGCTCTACATCATCGCCGGCATGATCAATACCAAGGACCCGATCGGTTATTTCCGGGCCTTTGCGGATATCGCCGAGCACGTCTTCACGGTGCGGATCCGCGACAGCGAATCGGGCCTTGATCCGGTGGTTCTCGCTCACGCCGCCTTCGATGCCGGCCTGGTGGCCGAACCGGCCGGCTCCGCGGCCGAGGCACTGCAGGAAATCACGCGCCGCCAGGTGCCGGGCGGTCCGCCGCCGCGCATTCTGATCGGCGGCTCGCTTTATTTCGCCGGCAACGTGCTCGCCGACAACGGTACCCCGCCGACCTGACCCGGCAAAGGCTGCGACAAACACAGAAAAAGCCCGGCTGCAGGGATCAGCCGGGCTTTTTTACGCTTGGCATGCGACTGGAAGTCAGGCGGCGCTGGAAATCCAGGCCGAAAGTGCGGTCTTCGGAGCGGCGCCAACCTTGATGTCGGCGACCTCACCGCCCTTGAACATGGCAAGCGTCGGGATCGAACGCACGCCGAACTGGGCAGCCAGCTCAGGATTTTCGTCGATATTCAGCTTGACGACCTTCACCTTGCCGGCGAGCTCGTTCGAAATTTCTTCGAGGCTCGGACCGATCATTTTGCAGGGGCCGCACCATTCAGCCCAGAAATCCACGACGACCGGCTCTGCGGCATTGAGGACTTCGGCCTGGAAGTTGCTGTTATCGACCTTAACGGTAGCCATAGGGCTCTCCTTCACGATTCTCTGTTGGCATAAATGTGAGCCTGCCGCTCAAAGTTTTCAATGGCCGCTATCTCACTTTGTTTTGAGTTCTGCAAGCGAGCGTGACAGCAGTTCCGGCGGCAGCGGCATGACCAGTGCCGATTCGGTGTAGACCAGCACGCATTCGAAACTCTTTGCCGGATAGAGCGGCTTCAGGATCTCGCGGTAGATGGCGAGCTGGGCCCGGTGCGAGAGCGGCACGTCCTCCGGGCTCTTCGGCGGCACGCGGTTGGTCTTGTAGTCGAGGATGATCACCCGGTCCCCGGTCACCACCAGCCGGTCGATGCGGCCGGAAATCGCGTAGTCGCGGCCCTCCAGCCTAAGCGTGCCCATGATCGAGACTTCCGACTGGCTGGGCCCGGAAAAGACCGGCCCGAGTTCGGCATGCGAAAGCACCGACATGACGCTGCCGATGAGCTTTTCCCGCTCCGCCGCCGGCCAGAAACGGGCGGCGCGATCCGCATAACGACGAGCGGCCGCGGCGCGTTCGACTTCTGGAAAGTCCGTCAGCATCTGCAGCATGCGGTGGACGAGTTTGCCCTTCTGAAGGGCGAGTCCCCCACTGTCTTTTTGATCGGCGGCAAACAGCGGCGAGGTGACGATCAGATCGTCCGCGTCGTCATCGATCATCGTGCCGGCGCCGGAGGGGCTGAGCGGCCGCGGCAGGATTTTCTGGGCTGGCAGGGGGCGGGAAAGGGCGATGGGAAGCGGCCGTCTGTCGGCTGCCGCCTCCTCCTTGTGAGCAGCTTTCGGCGTCTGGCCGGGACCGGCCGGAAGCCGCCACTTGAACCCGCCCCATTGGCCATCCGGCCCAAGAAATTCCGCCGGAGCGCAATGATGCTCGTCGGCGGCAAGCGCCTTCGAAATCATCGACTGCCAGGTGTCGGGATTGTCGATCTTGCCGCGATAACCGCAGACGATCAGCCGGTCGGCCGCCCGTGTCATGCCCACATAGAGCAGCCGGCGATATTCTTCCTCGGTCGAAGTCCTGATCCGGTCGTCATCGGCGGAGGTTACCGCGTTGGTCAGCATCCTGCCCGGCACCCAGGCCGGCACGTCCTCGCCGGCGATCCGCAGCAGCCGGAATTTCGGCACATGCGAGGAGATGAAGGCCTTCGAGCCGCTGTCGACGAGGAAAACCACCGGCGCTTCCAGGCCTTTGGAGGCGTGCACGGTCATGATCCGCACCTCGTTGCGGCCACCGTCCTGCTCGCGCTTCACTTCCGGCGATTCAATCTCCAGCGTCGAGATGAAGGCCTGCAGGCCCGGCAGGCCGCTGGTCTCGTGATCGAGCGCGAAGGTCAGGAACTCGTCGAGAATATCGCCCGCCTCGGTCCCAAGCCGGCCAAGGAATTTTCGCCGCCCGCCCTGCGCTCCGAGAATCCGGGCAAACAGATCGTGCGGGCTGAGCAGCCGCGAAAGGCCGAGAAGATGCTGAAGCCGATCGGCGGCCTCGCGGAACCGGAGCGGCTGCTCGTCGCTCAGGCGATTGAGCTGCGCCCAGGCGCTGGAGTTTTCCGGCCGCAGCGCCGCGACTTCGAAGACGTCCTCTTCGGAGAGATTGAAGAGCGGGCTCTTGAGCAGCGCCGCCAGCGAAAGATCGTCCTGCGGCAGAAGCAGGAAGCGGCCGAGTGCCAGAAGATCCTGCACGGCGATGTGGCTGGTCAGCCGCAACCGGTCTGCCCCGGCGACCGGGATGTTGTCGCGGCGTTTCAGCGCCCGGGTCAGCGCGTTGACGAAGGCGTCGCGTTTTCTCACCAGAACGAGGATATCGCCGGCCTCGATGGACCGCTCGACGCCCTTCTCGATGACCGTTTCCCTGCCGATCATCTCCTCGATCCGGTTGGCGATCCGGCCGGCGAGAATGGCCGAGGGCGCCTTGTCGGGGGTCGAATCGAACGGCGCCGTCCAGTCCTCCTCCTGTTCGGAGACTTCCGGCACCACGACGTCCCAGAGATCGACAGCGCCCGGATGGCCGATCCGGTTGGAGCGGTGCTGCACCGGCTCCCCAAGCGCGCTGAGACCGCGAAAATTATCCTCCAGCGAAAACACCTGGTCGACGGCTGCCAGCACGTCGGCCGTGGAGCGGAAGGAGAGCGGCAGGCGGACTGGGTGGAAGGCCTGGCCGCTCGCCCGTACCCGCTTTTCCGTCTCGCTACGCTCTTCGGCGAACCGTTCCGGCCGGGCACCCTGGAAGGAATAAATCGACTGTTTTTCGTCGCCGACGGCAAAGACGGTGCGGCGGGTCTCGCGGGCGCTGGCTCCCGAATAGAAATCCTCGGCGAGCGACTTGATCACCGTCCACTGGATCGGACTGGTATCCTGCGCCTCGTCGACGAGGATATGGTCGATGCCCTGGTCCAGCTTGTAATGCACCCAGGCGCCGACGCCGTCACGGGTGAGAAGATCGGCGGTGCGGGCGATCAGGTCCTCGAAGTCGAGCAGGCTGCGCTGCTTCTTCAGATCCTCGTAGTCGTCGTTGAGGCGCTGCGCGAGCGTCAGCGCCGCCTTGGTGGCGGAAAACATCCTGACCAGTCGCAGCCGGTCGCGGCAGGCGACGACATGGGCGCGGGCGGAAGCGATCGCATCGGTCAGTTCCGGCGCGGTCGTCGTCATCGCCTTGGCGATCAGCGAACTGTCGGCTTTCGGCTTGCCCTCGCGGGTGAGAAAAATCTGGTCGAGATGCTGTGCCCGTTTCAGAACATCCGGTTCCTTGGCGACAAGCCGCAGACCGTAAGCCACTTCCGTGACCTTCTGGCCGCCCTTCTGGTCGGCGAGCGCCAGATAGAGATCGAGCGTCAGGCCGGAAAGGCCGGGCAGGGGCCAGTAGCCGGCGGCGATACTGTCTTCCGTGTCCGCCGGTCCAAGCCCGAGGGCGCGTTTCAGCTCGACGCCGATGCCCCCATGGCGTTCCGCATGGGCGATGAAGCGGCGGATCGCGGTGCGATTGGCGATGATATCGCCGAGCAGCGTTTCCAGCCCGGATTCATCTCCGAGATCCAGAACATGCGCGAAGGCTTCGGCAAGCAGCGGATCTTCTTCCGCAGAGGTCGCGGTCAGCAGGGAGCGGCGCGCATCGGCGAGCAAGGCGGAAGCGGCGCGGTCGTCGAGCACCGAAAAATGCCCGGCGACATTGGCCTCCAGCGGAAACTGATGCAGCAGCGCCTCGCAGAAGGCGTGGATGGTCTGGATCTTCAACCCGCCCGGCGTCTCCAGCGCCTTGGCGAACAGCCGCCGCGCTTCGGCGAGCTTCAGCTTGTCCGGCTCGGCACCCTCGATGCCGGCGATTCTTTTCCGCAGCTCGTCGTCGGAAAGTACGGTCCATTCCGACAGGCGCTGGAAGACGCGGTTCGACATTTCCGATGCCGCCGCCTTGGTATAGGTGAGGCAGAGTATGGACGAGGGCCGGCAGCCGGCAAGCAGAAGCCGGATAACCCGCTGGGTCAGGACATGTGTCTTGCCGGAGCCGGCATTGGCGGAAACCCAGGCGGAGCTGACCGGATCGGAAGCGAGCGACTGCTGCACCGTCGTCCAGTCGATCCACCGGATCGGATCGTCGCCCTCGGGAGCCAGATCATTCATCGGCTTCCGCCTCCTCGTCGTCGGCCGTCGACCATTCCGCCACGCGGGCGAGATGGTCGTATTCGCCGCCGAAATCGTTCTGCGCCATCGGCACCAGCCGCGATGCGAATCCGGCTTCGCCATTGCGCAGCGTAATCACAAACCGGGTCAGCTGTTCCAGCGATTCGTCCGCCAGGTCGATCGCCGATTTCGGCTGCCGCTTTGCCGTCGCGCTCGACCCTTCGTTGTTGACCTTGTCCTCACGGAACCGGTCGCCGGGGCGAAGACGGACATAGAGCAGCTTGTCCGGCGTCAGCGGCCCCGCACCCTTGAACGCTCCGGCTCTGAGCGCCGCCGCTTCCAGGCCGAGTTGCGGATCGAGCAGCGCCCGCGCCTGGGAAACGGAGGGGCTGAGGCCGGTCTTGTAATCGACGAGATCGGCAAGGCCGGATCCCTTGATGTCGATCCGGTCGGCAATGCCGGTGACGCGGATGCCGGCGGGCTCGACCTCCCAGCCGGCGCCGACCTCCGTCATCGTCTGGCGGATATCCGGAGCGCGCTCAACCTCCCAGTCCAGGAAGGCCCGGGCAACTTCCACAAACCGCGGGCGCCAGACGCGGTCGATATGCGTCGGCAACTGTTCCGCATCGAACAGTTCCTCGGTAATCCTGCGCATTGCCTCTTTTGCCGCAGGCGTGCCCGGCTTGTGGCCCTCGCGCGTATAGCGGTCGATGATCGCATGGTAGAGCGTGCCGCGCTCGGAGGCGCCCGGATCGCGGTTGAAGGGGTCGAGCGGATCGAGCTTCAGGATCCGGCGGGCATAGATGGAATAGGGGTCGCGGCGCAGCCGACCGACTTCGCTGAAGGAATATTTCGTCGGCTGCAGATCGGCCGGCGGTTTCGGAGCCGGGCGTTTGGCGACCGGCTGGTTTTCGCCGGCATCGATCATCGACGCCCATTCGCGATACTGGTTGCCGCGCGCCTTCAGCTCGTCCGCAAACTGTTTTCCGCCCAGCGCCAGCAGCCTTTGCAGCCAGCGCGAGGCGACGGTCGGCGTCGAGCCCTGCCGCATCGAGCGTGACAGGATCAGATGCCGCGTGCCGCAGGCCATTTCGAAGTCGTGGGCAAGCTGGCCGATCCGGCGTTCCGGCGGCTCCAGCCCCATGTCGGTCTTCATGGTGCGCGACAGGAATGGGTTGTTCACCGTCTGGCCCGGCCATGATCCCTCGTTGAGCCCGCCGAGGATCATCGTGTCGACGCTCTGCAGCCGGGCTTCCAGCGTGCCGAAGATGAAGATGCGCGGATGGCTGAGCGAACGGGGTTTGACGGCCTCGCCGGTCGTCAGCGCCAAAACGATGTCGATCCATTGCGGACCGTCGGCCTCCATCTGCCCGTCGGTCTCCATGACTTCGGACAACAGCCCCGCCAGCCGCTCGCCGGCCTCGCCGGACCAGAGCGCGGCGAGATTTGTCCGCTCGTCCACGCAGATGGCCTCGAGCGCGCGGCCGGTGCGGTCGCCCCATTCGGACAGCGTGAGCTTCGCGGTGAGGCCGCGCCCGTCCGGCCGGCGGCGGACCAGGGCGGAAGCGAGCGGTTCGACCGCTTTCGCCAGCCTCCGGGCAAGGTCCCGGGCCCTGTCGGCGGCATCCGACGGCAGCGACAGCCGCCATTGCGGTGCATGCCGGTCTTCGAGCTGGGCGGCAAGCTGGATGTCGAGCAGCGGTTCCAGCGCGGAAATGTCCATGTCGCCGATGCCGCCGCGCAGTGCCAGGATTTCGAGTGCTTCCACGGCAGACCGCAGGTCCGCTGCCGGCAGGCCAAGCCGCATCAGGGGATGCTTGACGAGTGCGACGATCGCCACCGGGTCGCCGGGCCTGAGTGTTGCTTCGAGAAGAAGCTGGGTCAGCGTGCCCTGCGGCGTGCCCGACAGCGGTGAACCGGCGGAATCGTCGGCAAGCAGCCCGAAGCGGGAAAGCTCGGCGGTCACCCGGCGGGCAAGGGCGCGATCGGGGGTGATCAGCGCCGCCTGGCTCTCGCCGCCGTTTTTGCCGGGCTGCTCGAGCGCCAGCCGAAGCGCGATGGCAATCGCGACCGCTTCTTCGCGCTCGTTCGAGGCTTCGATCAGCGAGACGTCGGCAAAAGCCTTGGCCAGAAGGCCGGCATCGGCACCGTCGCGCCAGGTGCTCCAACGGTCGGTGGCCTTGGCCGGTACCAGCGCCTGGGACAGTGCTGCGGCCCGGAAGGAAAGGTCGTCGGCCGCCTCGCCGAGCACGTCCACCTCTTCCCGGGTCACGCCGATCTTTTTCAGCAGGCGCGACAGGCCGAATTGCGAATGGCTGCGGCTGGCAGGCTCCGGCTTGCCGTCGAAAGCCTCTTCGCCGATCATCGCCCACTGATCCGCCGGCATCGCCAGATCGAGGCCGGGCAGCACGACGGTGCCGTTCGGCAGATCGGAAATTGCGGCGATCAGATCGGCGGCCGCCGGCACCGAGCCGGTCGAACCCGCAACGATCACCGGTCCCTTGTGATCTCTCGCGGAGATCCGCCGGGCCTCGCCGCGCAGAATGGCCGCCCGATGTTTCGCCGGCGAAGAACGGCGCAGTTCTTCGAGACGCAGTGGCCAGAAGGCGCTGGCGATCGACAGGAACTCGGCGGTCAGCTGCCACCAGAGCGCATGTTCGCCGGTATCGAGCTTCTTGAGATCGGCCCAATCGCGCTCTTCGGTCTCGACCGCATCGATGAGTTCCGCCAGGGCGCGGGCGAGCCAGATGGCGTCGGCCGGGCTAGCGGGCGCGACGAGCGGCGATTCGGAATGCACGTCGAGCACGATCTTCGGCAGCTGGTTGCGCCAGGCAAGGATCAGCCGGCCGAGTTCGAGCAGCCGCGCGGTGCCGCCGATCGGCAGCGCCAGGTCCATCTCCTCCGGCGCCACCAGATCGAAATAACCGCTGTCGTCGTCGGTTTCGCCGAGAGGGCGAATGACCGGCAGGATCGCGGAGCGGCCGCCCAGCAGATCGACGAATTCCGAACGCAGCACGCGGGCGGAGCGGCGGGTCGGTACGTAGATGGTCACGTCTGCAAGCGAAAGCGGATCGGCCGGATCGTAACGGAACGTCTCGTTGAGCCGGCCGTCGCAGAGCGCGGCCGCTATGGTCTGGAGGAACGGTGCCCCGGCGGGAATCGACAAGACCCGCTTCCGGCCGGAGGGCCTGGTCATGCCTCCACCGGATAGCGCGCGATCACGGCTTCTGCTTCCGGCAGCGCCTCGGGCGTGCCGACGGTGATCCAGTGGCCGTCGAGGACTGTCCCGTAAAGCCGGCCGCGAGCGATCGCCTTGTCGAAATAGGTGTTGATGTTGAAGGCATCGGACGGCGCGTCGTCGAGGAAGGACGGGTTCATCGCAAAAGCGCCGGCATAAACGACCGGATTGGCCGGATCGTCACGGTAGCGCCTCAACCGGCCATCCGCGTCCATGCCGAAATCGTTGATGCCGTTATGCCCGGTCGTGTTGTCGATATCGACGCAGAGCATCGCCATGTCCATGCGGTCCGGATCGAAGAACTCCGCCAAACGCTGCAGATTGGTCTGTCTGCCCGGCGTTTCGCCGATCCAGAAAAGGTCGGCATTCATGACGAAAATCGTGCTGCGATCGAGAAGTTTCAGCCCCTTCACGATCCCGCCGCCATTGTTCATCAGCGCATCGCGTTCATCGGAGACCAGGATCTCCATGCCGCGATAGGCGGAAAGATGTGCCTCCATCTGGTCGGCGAAGTGGTGCACGTTGACGACGGCGCGTTCCACGCCGGCCTCTTTCAGGGAATCCAGCACATAGTCGATCATCGGCTTGCCGGCGACCGGCACCAGCGGCTTCGGCATCGTGTTGGTGATCGGCCGCATACGGGTGCCGAGCCCTGCGGCAAGCACCATGGCCTGCTTGATGGCGGCTGGTTTAGTGGTCATCGGAAACCGTATTTATGATTCGGGCAGTTCTATTCCAGCCCGACGGCACCAATCGCGCAAGGGGGCGAGCACTTCGTGGCTCAACGCCGTCGCGAGATAACGGAGCGTCCGCGGCATGTGCTTCAGATAGCCCGGCTTGCCGTCCCGCTGCAAGAGCCGTACCCACAGACCCGCGAGCTTGCAGTTGCGCTGCGCCGCCATGATCGCCCAGGCTTTCAGGAAAGTCGGCTCGTCGAAGGCACCGAGCGCGCGGCGAAGCGTCACGTAATCCAGCATCAGTTGGTCGGCGAGGGCTTTGGGAATATCCACCCGCGCGTCCTGCACGAGAGAGGCGAGGTCGTAGGCCGTGGGGCCGATCATCGAATCCTGGAAATCGATCAGGCCGACGCGCCGGACGCCGGATTCATGCGGCCGCCAGATGATGTTGGGCGAATGGAAATCGCGCAGCAGCAGATTCTTCTCGACCCCGTCGAGCTCGCGGATCAGGTTGTCCCAGATCGCCAGGTATTCCTGCCGTTCCTCGTCGGTTGCCGGCGTGCCGCGTTTCCACGGCAGGTGCCAGTCGATCAGCAGCCGCGCCTCCATCTTCATCGCCGTCGGATCGAAATCGGGGATGTGGTGGATATGCCCGTCGCCGACCGTCAGGTCCTGGCGCATCTCGTGGCTGTGCAGGAAGGCCAGGCAGACGATGCTTTCGCGGTAGCGCTCCTCGATGGGATTGCCGTCGTCGTCGACGGCACCCTCTTCGCCGAGGTTTTCGATCAGCAGGATGCCCTGGTCGTAGTCCACATGCAGCACTTCCGGTGCCGCCAGCCCCAGTTCGCGCAGATATTCGTCGATCGCCACGAACGGGTAGGGGTCTTCGGCGAGATGCGCGACCTTGGGATAGGGCTTTCCGTCGAGAACCGGCGGGCCTTCTGCCGGGCGCGGCCAGTCCATCAGGATCAGCGTTTCGCCGCTTGTGGTTATCACGATCTCATAGGCCCGGGTTGACGCGTCGCCGGTCAGGAACCGGCGCCGGGCGCCGGCATAACCATGTTTGTGGAGAAATTCGCGGATTGCCAGCACGCGGCGGATGCGGTGCATCTGCGCTTCAGGCGCGGTGACCGTTGCCGTCCGGCCGAGGCCGTTCTGCTCGAGCCTGATTTGGATGCGGGACTGCGGCAGCAGCTCGTCGGCGACCTCAGGCCATTCGACCAGGCAGATGCCGTTGGCAAGCGCCTCGTCGAAACCGAGTTCGTCGAGTTCCGAGGAATCGCCGAGCCGGTAGAGATCGAAATGCGAGACGGGGATGCGCAGCTCATAGCTCTGCACCAGCGTGAAGGTCGGGCTCGGCACTTCGAGTTCGTCGTCATCCGCCAGCGCGCGCAAAAAGGCCCGGGCGAAGGTGGATTTGCCGGCTCCGAGATCGCCGGAAAGGGCGATCCACTCGCCCTTTTTCAGCGCCAAAGCGAGGTCTTCGCCGAGGCGGATCGTCTCGGCCTCGTCGGCAAGCGTCAGGGTAAGAGCTGCCTCACCACTCATTCGGCGGCGACGGACCGCGCCGTCGTGCCGCTCGGAATGCGGCACGTAACCGTGGTTCCCTGGCCGGGCTTGCTGTCGATCGCCACATCGCCGTGATGCAGCGTCACGAAGCTCTCGACGATCGAAAGGCCGAGGCCGGCACCGGAGCGCTTGCCGCCCTTGGCATTGGCCGAGAACCGGTCGAACACGGTCTTTAGCACGTCTTCCGGAATGCCCGGGCCCTTGTCGGTCACCGAGAAGAACACGTCGCTATGGGTGCGCCAGCAGTTGAGCGTGATGGCCGAACCTTCCGGGGCGAAATTGGTGGCGTTGGTGAGCAGCTTGATGAGGATCTGCTTTAGCCGCTGCTGGTCGGCGACGATGGTGCCGAGACCGGCGGGCGCGGTGATCGCCAGCGTCACGCCGTTTTCATGCAGCCGGTCGGCGATCTGCATCGCCACGTCGTCGAGCAGGTCGTCGATCGCCATTTCCGAATAGTTGAGCTGCATGATGCCGGCATCGACGGTCGCAAGATCGAGGATGTCGTTGACGATCGTCAGCAGCACCGAGGACGAGGTCGAGATATGGTCGATATATTCGGCCTGCCGCTCGTTCAGCGAGCCGATGCCCGGCGTCTTCAGAAGATCGGTGAAGCCGATGATATTGGTCAGCGGCGAGCGCAGCTCGTAGGAAACGTGCTGGACGAAATCGTTCTTCAGCTCGTCGGCCTTCTGCAGCGCCTCGTTCTTTTCCTTGAGCGCCCGTTCCGCCCTGGCACTCGCCGTCATGTCGACGAAGGTCAGCATCGTCTGGGCATTCGGCAGCGGCGTCACGGCGTAATCGAGCACAAGGCCGGAATAGAGCTCGAACGTGCCCTGCAGCGAGGGGCGCTCGTCGTCGAAATTGGTCAGCATCTGCCCGAAGCGGCGCCAGCCGTCCGGCTTGTCGTAGGACGGCGCGCAGGCGGCCTCGATCGCCTTGATATGCGTGCCGGATTTGGCTTCTTCGGCGGTGATGCCCCACAGCGCCCGGAAGGCCGGGTTAGACAGGCGGATGCGTCCGTCCGGCCCGAAGACTGCGACGCCTTCGGAAAGATGGTCGATCGTTTCGCCCTGAACCTGGACCAGCGTGTTGTAGCGGGTCTCGAGATCCACCTGTTCGGTAAGGTTTTCGAACACCCAGGTGGCGCCGCCCTGCGGGTGCGCGGTGGCGATGACGCGGAGCGTCTGGCCGTTCGGCAGGTGCCAGAGGTCGGTCTGCGTGTCCGGTGACTGGTAGACGGAGAGCGCCGCTTCCTTCCAGCTGCGCCAGCTCAATTGTTCTGGCAGCTTGCCGTCGCTTCTCAGCTTGTCGAGCAGCTCGCTGTTGTCCGGTCGCGAATCGAGGAAGGGAAGCGTGAAACCCCAGAGCTGTACGAAAGCCTGGTTGTAGAACTGCAGCCGGCGTTCGCCGTCGAAGATGGCGACGGGCGTGGCGAGATGGTCCAGCGTCTCGGCATGGCTCTTGAGGGTGCGCTTCAGTTCCTCGCGCACGGCTTCCGCTTCGGAAACGTCGATCGCAAGGCCGGTGGAGCCGCCGGGCACGACGACGTCGACCACGTCGAACATGGTGCGGTTGCCATGCACCACCGTGGAAATCCGATCGTGGAAAGGCGATGTGGACGTCGCCGTCGCCCTGATCTTTTCACGGGCGATCGAGCCCAGGAATTCGCGGCCGTCCTCGATGGCCTGGGCCGGTGTCGAGGCCTCCACCGCATCGCCATAGGCATGGTTCACCCAGGTGAGCTTGCCCTGGGAATCGCGGCGCCAGACCGGCTGCTCGATGGCGTCGAGCAGCGAATGGAACATCATGATCGAGTTGGTCAGCCGCTCGCGCTCGATCTTGAGCTCGGCGAGCTCGGCGCGCAGATTGTTGAGAGCGATGAAACGGACGAAGGCCTTGCCGCCCGAAACCCGGCCCTGCACTTCCAGGATCTCGTCGCGGTTGGTTTCCACCACCATGTCGAAGGAGCGGGCCTCGACCCGCAACAGTTCGATCGATTTTTCGAGCTCGCCGGCCGATGTGCCGCGCATCCAGCGACCGAAGGCGAGAAATTCGCGATCCTGCTGCGGCGCGCCGGTTTCCGCCGGCAGCTGTCCGAGGAATTCCGGCTTCGAGGAGCCGCTTTCCCACACGACAATCCGCCGGTTCTTGTCGGCGATCAGCGCTTCGAACTTGGAAATCTTCTGCTGCGCGTCGGAAAGGGCGCTGCGCATTTCCTGGGATTCGGCTTCCATATTGCCGCGCTGGCGCACCAGCCAGATGGCCGAAAACAGGGCGGCGCCGAGCGCGCCCATCACCAGCGACGAGACGATGACTTCCGTGGAGGAGAACAGGCGCACGGCCGCATTGCCCGACTGCTGCGCAAGCGCGGCCGTCGCAAGCCCCGAAAGGGCGGTGCCCGAAAGGAACGCGCTGCCGAACAGCGCCAGACGGCGCAGCTTGGCGACCATTACGCCGCCTTCCGGGGATCCGGAAACGGAACGCCCGAAAACGGTACGCAAAGCCGGAGCTTTCGCTCCGCCGCAAAGGGGATCGGCCCGTTCTGACGAGCTCATTTTTTTTACCGACATATCCGGTCTGTCTCCGTCCAATTGCCGCTCATCGACAAGACATACCATTTCGCACCTTGCCCGTAGCCGGACGGCTCCCAATCGCATGGTGCAAGCGCGATGAAGCTCGAAAACCGCTGACGGCTTCCGGCATCACGCTCCAGGGGAAGGCGCGAATCAAGTTCTAAAACAATACTTGCTTAGGGAATCGCCGGGAAGGGATGCGCCCAAAAAAGAAGCCGCAGCCTTTGTCAAGGCTGCAGCTACCATATCTTGTGGATTAACCGGCTATTGATTAATAGCGGTAGTGTTCAGCCTTGAACGGTCCCTGCTGCGAAACGCCGATATAGGCGGCCTGCTCGTCGGACAGTTCCGTCAGCTTCACGCCGAGCTTGGCGAGATGCAGGCGGGCGACCTTTTCGTCGAGGTGCTTCGGCAGGATGTAGACCTCGTTCTTGTACTCGCCCTGCTTGGTGAAGAGCTCGATCTGGGCCAGCGTCTGGTTGGTGAACGAAGCCGACATCACGAAGGACGGATGGCCGGTGGCGTTGCCGAGGTTGAGCAGGCGGCCTTCCGACAGAAGGATGATGCGGTTGCCCTTCGGGAACTCGATCATGTCGACCTGCGGCTTGACGTTGGTCCACTTGAGGTTCTTCAGCGCGGCGACCTGGATCTCGTTATCGAAGTGGCCGATATTGCCGACGATTGCCATGTCCTTCATCGCGCGCATGTGGTCGATGCGGATGACGTCCTTGTTGCCGGTGGTGGTGATGAAAATGTCGGCCGAGGATACGACGTCTTCGAGCACGACGACTTCGAAACCGTCCATGGCGGCCTGCAGGGCGCAGATCGGGTCGACTTCCGTCACCTTGACGCGGGCGCCGGCCCCGGCGAGCGAAGCAGCGGAACCCTTGCCCACGTCGCCGTAACCGCAGACGACGGCGACCTTGCCGGCCATCATCACGTCCGTGCCGCGGCGGATGCCGTCGACCAGCGATTCCTTGCAGCCGTACTTGTTGTCGAACTTCGACTTGGTGACCGAGTCGTTGACGTTGATTGCCGGGAAGGGCAGCAGGCCCTTCTTGGAGAGTTCATAGAGGCGGTGAACGCCGGTGGTGGTTTCTTCGGTCACGCCCTTGATCGCGTCGCGCTGCTTGGTGAACCAGCCGGGCGAAGCCTTGAGGCGCTTCTTGATCTGCGCGATGAGGATTTCCTCTTCTTCCGAACCCGGGTTCGAGAGAACGTCCTCGCCGGCTTCCGCACGGGCGCCGAGCAGGATGTACATGGTGGCGTCGCCGCCGTCGTCGAGGATCATGTTCGAGAGGCCGCCATCGGCCCACTGGAAGATCTTGTCGGTATAGTCCCAGTACTCGGTCAGCGATTCGCCCTTGACGGCGAAGACCGGGATGCCGGCGGCGGCGATCGCCGCGGCGGCATGGTCCTGGGTCGAGAAGATGTTGCAGGATGCCCAGCGGATTTCCGCGCCGAGTTCGCGCAGCGTCTCGATCAGAACGGCCGTCTGGATGGTCATGTGGAGCGAGCCCGAGATGCGGGCGCCCTTCAGCGGCTTCGACGTGCCGAACTCTTCGCGGCAGGACATCAGGCCCGGCATTTCGGTTTCAGCGATGTCGAGCTCCTTGCGGCCGTAAGCGGCAAGGTTGATATCCGCGACGACGTAATCCTTCTCAGTGCTCATAAAGCTCTCCATGTTCGGTGGTGCCGCTCCGGTGGGGTGCCTGACGGAGGCGGCAAGACCCGCCTTGGCAGACGGAAACTGGCCAGCGGTTTAGCAGGCTTCCGGCAAACTGGCAACGGGGATATAAAGAGGTCTTTATATGTTTATGTCAGGGAGATGTTAAGTCGCGGCGGCGTCACGCTTCTTCGCCGAATTTGTTGGCGACGAGCTGCTCCAGCGCGTTCAGCGCCTCCTCCGCCTGAACACCTTCGGCGCTGACTTCGATGGAGCAGCCGGTGCTGGCTGCAAGCATCATCAGGCCCATGATAGAGGTTCCGCCGACGGTTGTCCCGTCCTTGGAGACGGTGATCTGCGCATCGAAGCTCTCCACCATCTGTACGAACTTGGCGGAGGCGCGGGCATGGAGGCCGCGTTTGTTGACGATCAGGAATTCGCGGGGAGAGGGAGATGACATCCGGCCTGGGTTCTCATTTGCCGCTGAGGACGCGGCTTGCGACATTGATGTATTTGCGACCGGCCTCGGAGGCTTCGGCGAGCGCTCTTTCCATGTTGTTGTCGCTGCGCACGCCGGCAAGCTTGATCAGCATCGGCAGGTTCATGCCGGCAATGACCTCGATGCGCCCGCTCTCCATGACGGAAATGGAAAGGTTGGAGGGCGTGCCGCCGAACATGTCGGTCAGAATGATGACGCCATGGCCGTCATCGGCATTGGTGACGGCATCGACGATATCCTGCCGCCGCTGATCCATGTCGTCCTCGGGACCGATCGATACGGTTTCGATGAATTTCTGAGGTCCGACGACATGCTCGACCGCATGACGAAATTCCTCAGCCAGCTTGCCATGAGTGACAAGCACTAGTCCGATCATGAAAACTGCCCCCTGCTATGGAAACTCGGCGCCATTATCGCATTGCAATAAAGCGGTCCAGCGGTGGGATGCCATCTTCTCCAAGTAGATTCGAAGTTCAAGTCAAAAAATCAGGCTTCCGGATGATCAAAACGGCATCTCGTGGTGAAAATCAGGCGTAAATGCCGACAGAATAGCCAGCGGATCGGGTGCGCCGCGCCATATACGGATCAGCGGAAGGTCGCCGAGACCAGCAATCTGGAAGCGTTCGTTTTCGGGCGGAAGCCTTTCGCTTTCCGGCAGGGAGATGACTTCGACAGCCAAGTCCAGTGCCGCGGCGGAGACGCTCTCCACCTGAGCGATGCCGGTGCCGCGCAGCTCGATGAGGCCTGCGATCGCATCCGGCCGGGTGGCGAGCAGATGATCGCCGTGGCGGTTGACGAGGACCTGATCGTCGGCGACCAGAGCCCCGAAGGCGCCCCGGCGCTTCGCGGCGGCGATGCAGGCGAAGGCCAGCATGGATTTGCCGCTTCCGGACGGGCCGGTAAAGAGAAGGCCCCTGGTGCCGATGACGATCGCGGTCGCGTGGATGTTGACATGCCCCCGGCTCATGGGGCTTCGCCGCCCGGCAGCGACAGCGTGAAGCGGGCGCCGGTCATCGCGCCTGTCTTGGCGTCGTGCACGTTTTCCGCCTTCAGCGAGCCGCCATGGGCCTCGGCGATCTGCCGGCTGATCGACAGGCCAAGGCCGGAATTCTGGCCAAAACTCTCGCCCTCCGGCCGATCGGTATAAAAGCGCTCGAAGATCCGGTCGATGTCCTCGGCCTGGATGCCCGGCCCGTTGTCTTCCACCGTCACGACGACGCGGTCTTTTATCCGCGAGAGCCGGATCGAGATGTGCCCGCCCTTTTCCGGCACGAAGGAACGCGCGTTCTCGATGAGATTGGTGATGATCTGCCCGAGGCGCAGGTCGTGACCGTTGACGAGGTAGGCGGACTTGTTGCCCGCCTTGTTGTCGACCGCAAGAGCGATCTCCACCGGCTTGCGCCCGGTGCGGATCTGCCGCGAGATATCGACCAGGTTGCCGAGCAGGTTTTCCATGTCGACCGGCGTCGAATCCGAGCGGGCAAGCTCGGCGTCCAGCCGGGAGGCGTCGGAAATGTCGCTGATCAGGCGGTCGAGGCGGCGTACGTCGTGGAAGATGATTTCCGTCAGCCGCTGTTTCGACTCCTCGGATTTCGCGAGCGGCAGGGTCTCGACGGCGCTGCGGAGCGACGTCAGGGGGTTCTTGAGCTCGTGGCTGACATCGGCCGCAAAACTCTCGATCGCGTCGATCCGGTCGTAAAGGGCGTTGGTCATCTCGCGGAGCGCGATGGAAAGATTGCCGATCTCGTCCTGGCGATAGGCAAAGTCCGGGATCTCCTCGCGCTGCTTGGCGCCGCGCCGCACCCGGATCGCCGCCGCCGCCAGGCGCCGCAGCGGATTGGCGATGGTCGATGACAGCAGCAGCGAGAGCAGGATGTTGACGAGCGTCGCGACGCCGAAGACGCGCATGATCGCCAGCCGTTCCGCATGCACGATCTTGTCGATGTCGCCGGCCTGGGTCGAGAGCAGAAGCACGCCGAGCACGGCGCGAAAACGCTGGACCGGCACGGCGACCGAGACGATCAGCTCGCCGCGCTCGGTGACGCGCACCAGCGCGCCGCGCACGCCGGTCAGCGCATTCATGACCTCGGGATAGATCGAGCCGTCGCCGCCCGGCGCTTCCTTGTAGACCGGCAGGTTGCCCGGCTGCAGTAGGCGGTTGATGAGGCCGGCGAACCATTCGCTCCAGGTCTGCTGTTCGTTTTCCACCGGCGGCAGGTCGAAACGCAGCACTTGGCCGCGGGAATAGAGATGGCGGGAATCGAGCAGCAGGTTGGCATCTGCGTCAAAGATGCGGGCGCGGGTGCGGGTCGGTGAAATCAGCCGCCTGAGGACCGGGGCGACGCGCTCGGGATCGATCGGGAAATCCAGGTCCTCGTCGTTCGGCACCGGCGTGATGCTTTGTCCCGCCTGCAGTTCAAGCAGTTTCTGCGGATCGATGGTGATCGAATTGGTATCGACCGAGGCGGAGGCGGAAATCGCGCCGGCGATGATCTCGCCCTGGGTCAGAAGGCTTTCGACGCGGGCGTCGATCAGCCCCTCGCGGAACTGGTTGAGGTAGAGAATGCCGGCGACCAGCACCACGGTCGCGGCGATGTTGAAGAACAGGATGCGGCGGGTGAGGCTGGAAAACACCGCGTGGCCGAACACCCGACGAATGAGCGTGAAGGGGCGCGACCAGAAGCGCCGCGGTGCGCGGCGTGCCTCGGTCTTCTCCACTCCGGTCTTCTCTACCCGGGCCAGGTCGTTGTCGAATGTCTGATCTGCCACTGCAGTCCTTCCACCGGGCCAGCTTAACGCTGGTCCGGCCGTGGCCTCAAGTTAACCTTTCGCAAGGATCAGGCCGCCTCGCGGAATCGGTAACCCACGCCGTAAAGCGTTTCGATCATATCGAAGTCTGTGTCCACCATCTTGAACTTCTTGCGCAGCCGCTTGATGTGGCTGTCGATGGTGCGGTCGTCCACATAGACCTGCTCGTCATAGGCGGCATCCATCAGCGCGTCGCGGCTCTTGACCACGCCCGGCCGCTGGGCCAGCGAATGCAGGATGAGGAATTCGGTTACCGTCAGCGTCACCGGCTCGCCCTTCCAGGTGCAGGTATGGCGCTCCTGGTCCATGGCAAGCTGGCCGCGCTCGAGCGTGCGGGCCGCCTGCGCATCCGCAGCCGCCTTGGTGCCGGTGCCGCCGGCAGCCTGCGCCTCGCGAGCACCTGCCCGCCGCAGGATCGCCTTCACCCGCTCCACCAGCAGCCGTTGCGAGAACGGCTTGGTGATGAAATCGTCTGCGCCCATCTTCAGGCCGAACAGCTCGTCGATTTCCTCGTCCTTCGACGTCAGGAAGATCACCGGCAGGTCGGATTTCTGCCGCAGGCGGCGCAGCAGCTCCATGCCGTCCATGCGCGGCATCTTGATATCGAAGATCGCCAGCTGCGGAGGGCGGGCGATCAGCCCGTCGAGCGCGGAAGCGCCATCCGTATAGGTTTCGACCTTGTATCCTTCCGCCTCCAGTGCGATCGACACCGACGTCAGGATATTGCGGTCGTCATCTACGAGCGCGATTGTTTGCATACTCTCCATCTCCGTCATCATCTATGCGCATCTCCTGGAATCGCCCCCAGCCAGGCGGCATCAGCCGACGCGCTTCTTGAGTATAAAGGTGGAACAAATTGTGGCAAAGATAAAGAGGACGCTTGCGGCGCGTCTTTCGGCAATGAGGTTTATGATAGCGCGAATGCGGATTGAAACCGTTCCTAAACCGATTTAAAGAGGAATAAAATTTTTTAAATCGATTAAATAATTGATATTATTAAAGAATTTTGCGGGCTCCTCTTGCCCTTTTAGAAATCTGTCATTAATTTCGCGTCAGTTCCCACGGCAAGCTGAAGGAGTGCGCGCATGGAGGAGTTTGGACTTCACAACCCGTCAAAGGGTTTGGCGGCGATCGGTCTCGGCGGTGTATCGCGTGTTTATTACAATTCGTCCGAGGTCGAGTTGTACGAAGAAGCAATTCGTCGCGGTGAAGCCGATCTGACCATCGATGGTGCGTTGCGCGCCGTTACCGGCCAGCATACCGGCCGCTCTCCGAAGGACAAGTTCATCGTCCGCGACGCCGGCACCGAGAACCGCGTCTGGTGGGGTGCCGACAACAAGCCCATGAAGCCCGAACATTTCGAAGCCTTGAAGAAGGACATGTTGGCTCATGCCGCCGGCAAGACGCTGTTCGTCCAGGACCTGGTCGGCGGCGCCGATGCCGAATACGCCCTCCCGACCCGCGTCGTCAGCGAATTCGCCTGGCACGCCCTGTTCATCCGCAACCTCCTTATCCGCCCGGATCGTTCGACGCTCGAGAGCTTCGAAGAGAAGCTGACGATCATCAACCTGCCGAGCTTCAAGGCGGATCCCGCCCGCCACGGCTGCCGCACGGACACCGTGATCGCCTGCGATTTCACCAACGGCCTCATCCTGGTCGGCGGCACCTCCTATGCCGGCGAGAACAAGAAATCGGTCTTCTCGGTTCTCAACTACTTCCTGCCGGAACAGGGCGTGATGCCCATGCATTGCTCGGCCAATGTCGGCCCGAACGGCGATACGGCGCTGTTCTTCGGCCTGTCGGGCACCGGCAAGACGACGCTTTCGGCCGATCCGAACCGCACGCTGATCGGCGACGACGAGCACGGCTGGGGCGAAAACGGCGTCTTCAATTTCGAAGGCGGCTGCTATGCCAAGGCCATCAACCTGTCCGCCGAAGCGGAACCTGAAATCTATGCCGCGACCCGCCGTTTCGGCACCGTGATCGAGAACGTCGTGCTCGACCAGAACCGCGTGCCGGATTTCAACGACGATTCGCTGACCGAGAACACCCGCAGCGCCTATCCGCTGCATTTCATTCCGAACGCCTCGAAGACCGGTACCGCGCCACAGCCGAAGTCGATCATCATGCTGACCGCCGACGCGTTCGGTGTCATGCCGCCGATCGCAAAGCTGACGCCTGAACAGGCCATGTACCACTTCCTGTCCGGCTACACCGCCAAGGTCGCCGGCACGGAAAAGGGCGTGACCGAGCCGGAAGCGACGTTCTCGACCTGCTTCGGCGGTCCGTTCATGCCGCGCCATCCGGCCGAATACGGCAATCTGCTCAAGGAGCTGATCGCCCGCCACGGCGTCGATTGCTGGCTTGTCAACACCGGCTGGACCGGCGGCGCCTATGGCGTCGGCCGCCGCATGCCGATCAAGGCGACCCGCGCGCTCCTCAGCGCTGCCCTCGACGGCAGCCTCAAGAATGCCCAGTTCCGCACCGATCCGAATTTCGGGTTCGCGGTGCCGGTCGCCGTTGACGGCGTCGACAATGCGATCCTCGATCCGCGCTCGACCTGGGCGGATGGGGCCGCCTTCGACGCCTATGCCAGGAAACTCGTCTCGATGTTCATCCAGAATTTCGAGCAGTACGAAAACCATGTCGACAGCAATGTGAAGAGCGCGGCTCCGGGCATCCTCGCTGCCGCCGAGTAATCCTTGAAGGATTCACGTGAAACCGCCGGCCCGGGGATAACATCCCTGGGCCGGCGGTTTTCTTTTTGCCGGGCTATCCGTCTAGGCGTCATCCTCGGCCTTGTGCCGAGGATCTGCTGCGTATCGATACGGTAGCCGGCAGCAGATTCTCGCACAAGGCCGAGAATGACGTTCGTAAGGCTCGTCCGCCGATCTCGTTGCCAGTGGTTTTCTTTTGCCACGCTTTGTGTGAAACAGGCGACATGGCCAGCAATCCCCTCATCATCAACAACCGCATCACCATCGCCGGATGGGAGCTGACGGAACAGTTCGTGCTGGCGGGCGGGCCGGGCGGCCAGAACGTCAACAAGGTCTCGACGGCCGTCCAGCTTTTCTACGACATCGTCAACACGCCGTCCCTGCCCGAGCGGGTGAAGGAAAACGCCATCAGGCTCGCCGGAAAACGGGTGTCGAAGGATGGGGTGCTGATGATAGAGGCGAACCGGTTCCGCAGCCAGGAGCGCAACCGCGAAGACGCTCGCGAGCGGTTGAAGGAATTGATCCTCAAGGCTGCCGAACCGCCGCCGCCGCCGCGCAAGAAGACCAAGCCCACCAAGGGTTCGGTGGAACGCCGGCTGAAGGAGAAATCCGGCCGTTCGGACGTCAAGAAGATGCGCGGCCGGCCGAGCGGAGACTAGGCTCGGGAACAGGCGCGGAGATTGATTTGGCGACGCTTGCAAATGGCATCAGGCATTTTCCGGATTATCTGGATCGACAGGCGCAGGAGCATCTGGTCGAGCTGATCCGCGGTGTCGTGGCCGAGGCGCCTCTCTACACGCCGGAAATGCCCGGCACCGGCAAACCCATGTCGGTGCGCATGACCAATTGCGGCTCCCTTGGCTGGGTGACGGACAGGGACAAGGGCTATCGCTACCAGCCCTTCCATCCGGCGACGAAGAAACCCTGGCCCGCCATGCCGCCGGAACTCCTCGATCTCTGGGAAAAACTCGCCGACTATCCGAAACCGCCGGAAGCCTGCCTGATCAACTTCTATTCCGACGACGCAAAAATGGGCCTGCATCAGGACAAGGACGAGGACGATCTTGCCGCCCCGGTTCTCTCCGTCTCGCTTGGCAATAGCTGCCTCTTTAGGGTCGGCAGCCTGAACCGCAAGGACCCCACGGGTTCTTTCCGGCTGGCCAGCGGCGATATCGTGGTGCTGGGCGGGGAGGGGCGTCTCGCATTCCACGGCGTCGACAGGATTTACCCCGGCACGTCGACGCTGTTGAAGAATGGCGGGCGCATCAACCTGACGCTTCGTCGGGTGAATAGCTGACGATTTTACTCAATAGCCGGCGATCGATCGCTTACAGTTTGCGCAGTTCGACCGTTTCGACGAGGTGATTGCGTCCCTTGCGCAGGATCAGGTCCGCGCGCGGGCGAGTCGGCAGGATGTTCTGCCGCAGGTTCTTGAGGTTGATGTTTTCCCACAGTCCCTCGGCGACGGCGCGGGCGGCGTCGGCATCGATCGCGGCGTATTTCTTGAAGAACGAGGTCGGATCGCGAAAGGCGGTCTGGCGCAGCTTCATGAAGCGCTGGACGTACCAGGTGTGGATCTGCTCTTCGTCGGCATCGATATAGATCGAGAAGTCGAAGAAATCCGAGACGATCGGCACGATCTTGCCGTCGGCCGGCAGCGCCCGCGACTGCAGCACGTTGATGCCCTCGAAGATCAGGATGTCCGGCCGGTCGACCAGGGTATATTCGTCGGGCAGCACGTCATAGGTGAGGTGCGAGTAGCGCGGCGCCCTGACATTCGGCTCGCCGGCCTTGATCGCCGACAGGAAGCGAAGAATGGTGCCGATGTCGTAGCTTTCCGGAAAACCCTTGCGCTCCATCAGGTTTTCGCGCTGGAGAACCGCGTTGGGATAGAGGAAACCGTCAGTGGTGATGAGATCCACTTTCGGGCTGGACGGCCAGCGGGCAAGCAGTTCCTTGAGGATACGGGCCGTGGTCGACTTGCCGACCGCCACCGACCCGGCAATGCCGATGATGAAGGGCGTCTTGGTGATGTCGGAAAGGCTCAAGAAGCGGTTGCGCTGCTGGAAGAGGCGTTGCGTCGCCTCCACATGCGTCGACAGAAGGCGCGACAGCGACAGATAGATGCGTCTGACTTCGTCGAGATCGATCGGGTCGTCCAGCGAGCGCAGCCTCTGGACCTCGTCGGCGGTCAGCGTCAGGGGCGTATCCGCGCGGAACTTCGCCCATTCCTCCGCGCTGAAGCGGTGATAGGGCGAGTAATATTCCATGTTCGGGCCGGTTTCGGGGGCGGGTGCCTCGGCGGTCTCGGAAGCAATGCTCATGATGTCGGCCGGCTTGCCTTTTCTTGAAGGCCGGACCGGCCGGTCCTTCTCTGGAGTTCGTCGAGCACATCCTGCAACGGCACCGCTGCGATATTCAAGACGACTAAAAGATGATAGAGGAGGTCGGCGCTCTCGGCCGTCAGATTTTTCCGATCCTGCTGGATGGCAGCGATCACCGTTTCGACCGCTTCCTCACCGAGCTTCTTGGCGGCCTTTTCCTGGCCGGCGGCAAAAAGCTTCGCCGTCCAGGATTCGTCCGGGGAAGCCTTGGCCCGCTCGGCAACGATCTTTTCGAGATCGCTCAGGGAAAATTCACTCATAACATTCTTCCCGATGGCTCAGTCGAGCCGCATGGCGATGCCGTGCTCAGCCATATAATGCTTTGCCTGGCCCACCGTATAGGTCCCGAAGTGGAAAATTGACGCGGCAAGCACCGCCGTCGCATGGCCCTGCTTGATGCCGGCGACCATGTCGTCCAGGTCTCCGACGCCGCCCGACGCGATGACCGGCGCGCGAACGCTGTCGGCAATCATGCGCGTCAGCTCCAGATCATAGCCGCTCTTGGTGCCGTCCTTGTCCATCGAGGTGACGAGCAGTTCGCCCGCACCCCGCTCCACCATCTTTATGGCGAAATCGACCGCGTCGATGCCGCTCGCGTTGCGGCCGCCATGCGTGTAGATCTCCCAGGCGCTCAGATTGTCGCCGCCGACGGCCTGGCTGCGCCGCCGCTTGGCGTCGATCGACACGACGATGCACTGGTTGCCGAACTTGTCGGCGGCCTCGGCCACGAAATCCGGATTGGCGACCGCCGCCGAATTGATCGCCACCTTGTCGGCGCCGGCAAGCAGCAGCTTGCGGATATCGGCGACGGAACGCACCCCGCCGCCAACCGTGAGCGGCATGAAGCAGTGCTCGGCGGTGCGGGCGACGACGTCGAAGATCGTCTCGCGATTGTCGGAAGAGGCGGTGATGTCGAGGAAGCAGAGTTCGTCGGCACCGGCGGCGTCATAGGCCTTGGCCGCCTCGACCGGATCGCCGGCATCGATGAGGTCGACGAAGTTGACGCCCTTGACCACGCGGCCGTCCTTGACGTCCAGGCAGGGGATGACACGGGCTTTGAGGGTCATGCGGCACGTCCTTGTCTGGAGCGGATCAGGGCCAGCGCTTGCCGGGGATCGATGCGGCCGTCATAAAGCGCGCGGCCGGAAATCGCGCCTTCGAGCCGGGCGGCGTCCGGCTCCAGCATGCGGCTGATATCGTCGAGCGAGGCAAGCCCGCCGGACGCTATGACGGGGATGGAGACGGCATTGGCGAGTTCCAGCGTCGACGCCCAGTTGATGCCGGCCAGAATGCCGTCGCGGTCGATGTCGGTATAGATGATCGCCGAAACACCGGCGCCCTCGAACTTTTTCGCAAGCTCGATCACACCGAGCTCGGACGCTTCCGCCCAGCCTTCGACGGCGACCTTGCCGCCCTTGGCGTCGATTCCGACGGCGACCTTGCCGGGAAACTGCCTGCAGGCCTCGATGACGAGAGCCGGATCGCGCACCGCGACGGTGCCGAGGATGACGCGGGCCAGCCCTCGCGCCAGCCAGTTTTCGATATGATCGAGCGTACGGATGCCGCCGCCGAGCTGTACCGGGTTCCTCGTGGCCTTGAGGATCGCATCGACGGCGGCGCCATTGACGCTTTCACCCGCGAAAGCGCCGTTCAGGTCGACCACATGCAGCCACTCGAACCCCTGGTCCTCGAATGCCTTGGCCTGGGCCGCCGGGTCGGGGTTGTAGACGGTGGCCTGGTCCATGTCGCCAAGCTTGAGGCGCACGCACTGGCCGTCCTTGAGGTCGATTGCGGGAAAGAGGATCATGTCTTTGGTCCTTGGTCGTGTGCGCGAGCTTAAGGCTTCCAGCGCAGGAAATTGGAGATGAGGGCAAGACCTAATGCCTGGCTTTTCTCAGGGTGAAACTGGGAGCCGGCCACGTTGTCGCGGCCGACGAAGGCCGTCATCGACCCGCCGTATTCGGTGGTCGCGATCACGTCGCCGCGGTGCTTTGCCGCCAGATGATAGGAATGCACGAAATAGGCGTGCAACCCGTCCGACCCGGTCGGAATGCCGTCAAACAGCGGATGCGGGTGATGGATGTCGAGCGTATTCCAGCCGATCTGCGGGATCTTGAGATGGGGATCGCTTGGGCTCATCTCGACGACATCCCCCTCGATCCATCCGAAACCTTGCGAAGTGGTCTTTTCAAGCCCGCGCGACGACATCAGCTGCATACCGACGCAGATACCGAGGAAGGGGCGGCCCTTGTGCTCGACCACGTCGAGGATCGCCTCGCGCATGCCCGGCACGGCATCGAGGCCGGCGCGGCAATCCGCATAGGCGCCGACGCCCGGCAGCACGATGCGGTCGGCGGTCGCCACCGCTTCTGCCTTGTCGGTGAGGTCGATCACGGCATTGATGCCGGCTTCGCGGGCGGCCCGCTCGAAGGCCTTGGTCGCGGAACGCAGATTGCCGGACCCGTAGTCGATGATTGCGACGCGCATCAGCGTCCTCCATGTTCGAAAAGGCCCATATGGGGGGCCTGCCATCCGGCGGCGGGCGGCCTTGCCTGTTTTGCCCACTCGGCCGCGACCGGCATCGGTTGTTGTTCAGGCTGCGGCAGGCCGGAGAAATAAATCTCCTCGGCGGTGCGCAGATCGTGAGCGGAGATTACCGTTTCCAGGCTCCAGCCGCGACGTATCAATGCTTCGGAGCGATAATGTCGGCCCTCGAGCGCAACGAGCAGGCTGATCGCGACGCCGAACAGCAGCCCCGCGGTCCAGAAACCCGGGATCTGCATCAGGACGGTGCTGCCGAGCTGGGCAAGCAGGATAACGACGCCCGCAATCCACAGCCTGTGCCAGAAAAGCCAGATCCACGGAAACAGCAGGGCAAGCCAGGAAAATCCGTCGCGCAGGACGAGGGTCGACTGATGATCCCTGTCGGATCCGCTTTGTTGCGCAGCGGGCGGTGTCAGAACGAGGTAGCTTCTCAAGGATCGTCTCCTCAAGCAGTCAGACCAGCATTCCCTTCGTGGAGGGAACGCGATTGGCCTGCCGCGGGTCGATTTCAATGGCGGCGCGAAGTGTCCGCGCCACGGCTTTGAAACAGGTCTCGGCGATATGGTGGTTGTTGGCGCCGTAATGGTTCAGGATATGCAGCGTGATGCCGGCATTCTGCGCCAGCGCCTGAAAAAATTCCCGCACCAGTTCCGTATCGAACGTGCCGATCTTCGGGGCGCTGAACGCGACGTTCCAGACGAGGAACGGCCGGCCCGACACGTCGATCGCCGCCTTGGTCATCGTCTCGTCCATGGCAAGGTCGAGCGAGGCGTAGCGGGTGATGCCGCGGCGGTCGCCGAGCGCCTTGGAGATCGCCTGGCCGATCGCGATACCGGTATCCTCGACCGTGTGGTGGTCATCGATATGCAAGTCGCCCGTGACCTCGATATCCATGTCGATCAGCGAATGTCGCGAAAGCTGGTCCAGCATATGGTCGAAGAAACCGACGCCCGTCGAAATCTTGGTCGCACCGGTGCCGTCGAGATTGACGGAAACGGAAACGGAGGTTTCGTTGGTCTTGCGGACGATGTTGCCCACGCGTGCGGTTGTCGTCTCACCCATCTGGGTCTGCTCCATGCGATCGATCTGCGCTCCTTATCAGGCACGACATCAAATATCCAGCAAAAGCAGGGGTGTCGCTCAGGCATCGCGTCATGAGATTGCATTCGCCCGGGACCGTCTTACATAAATGCCCAACGGGGCCGAAATGCCCTCGAAACCAATGCCCGCCAGGCGGGCCAACAGGTGCCTTATGACAACCATTATTACTGTTCGCAAAGGCGGCAAGGTCATCATGGCGGGCGACGGCCAGGTAAGTCTTGGCCAGACCGTGATGAAGGGCAATGCCCGCAAGGTGCGCCGCATCGGCAAGGGCGAAGTGATCGCCGGTTTTGCCGGCGCGACCGCCGATGCCTTCACGCTGCTCGACCGGCTTGAAAAGAAGCTCGAGCAATATCCCGGCCAGCTGATGCGTGCCGCCGTGGAGCTCGCCAAGGATTGGCGTACCGACAAATACCTGCGCAATCTCGAAGCGATGATGCTGGTCGCCGACAAGTCGACCACGCTCGCCGTCACCGGCAACGGCGACGTGCTCGAACCCGAGCACGGAACGATCGCGATCGGATCGGGCGGTAACTATGCCTATGCGGCGGCGCGGGCGATGATGGACTCCGACAAATCGGCCGAGGAGATCGCCCGCAAGGCGCTCGATATCGCTGCCGATATCTGCGTCTATACCAACCACAACCTTGTCATCGAAACGCTGGATGCCGATGGCTGACGGCGCGCCCCGCTACACGTTCCGTGATGTGGCACACGAGGATTTCCCCCTGTTGGCGACATGGCTCGCCGAGCCGCATATCGCGAAATGGTGGGGCGAGGTCGATGAGGAACTGGCAAGCATTGAATACTCGATGACCAGCGTCGAGACCCGGCCGCTGATCGCGGAACTGGACGGCAGACCGATCGCCTATCTCCAGTATTACGATCCGCATCTTGAAGAGGGTCATCCCTATCAGGATCAGCCAAAGGGCACGCTTGGCATCGATATCTCGATCGGCAATCCTGAGCTTGTCGGCATCGGCCATGGCAATGCAATCATCCGGCAGCTCGTGAGCGAACTTTTCGAAAAGGGCGCGAGAAGGATCGTCATCGATCCGGATCCCGAGAACGCCCAGGCGATCCGCGCCTATGAGAAGGCGGGCTTCCGCTACGTCGACACCAGGACAACTATCTACGGTCCGGCCCATTTCATGGCGCTGGACGCATCAGAAGAACGGATTTGACATGAGTAACTTTTCACCCCGGGAAATCGTCTCCGAGCTGGACCGCCACATCATCGGCCAGCACGACGCTAAGCGCGCGGTGGCGATTGCGCTCCGCAACCGCTGGCGTCGCCACCAGCTCGACGAGACGCTCCGCGACGAAGTGATGCCGAAGAACATCCTGATGATCGGCCCGACCGGCGTCGGCAAGACGGAAATCTCCCGTCGGCTCGCCAAGCTCGCCGGCGCGCCTTTCATCAAGGTCGAGGCGACCAAGTTCACCGAAGTCGGTTATGTCGGCCGCGATGTCGAGCAGATCATCCGCGACCTCGTCGAAATCGGCATCGGCCTGGTGCGCGACAAGATGCGCGCCGATGTGCAGGCCAAGGCCCATATGAGCGCCGAAGAACGGGTGCTCGATGCGCTGGTCGGGGCCACGTCCTCGCCCGCCACCCGCGAAAGCTTCCGCAAGAAGCTGCGGGCCGGCGAACTCGATGACAAGGAAATCGACATCGAGGTATCCGATACCGGTTCCGGCATGCCCGGCTTCGAGATTCCCGGCATGCCTGGCGCCAATATCGGCGTGCTAAACCTGTCGGAAATGTTCGGCAAGGCCATGGGCGGCCGCACCAAGAAGGTGCGCACCACCGTCAAGAAGTCCTATGGCGAGCTGATCCGCGACGAATCCGACAAGCTGATCGACAACGAGGTGATCCAGCGCGAGGCCGTCCGCTCGGTCGAAAACGACGGTATCGTCTTCCTCGACGAGATCGACAAGATCGCCGCGCGTGACGGCGGGCTCGGCGCCGGCGTGTCCCGCGAGGGCGTGCAGCGCGACCTGCTGCCGCTCGTCGAAGGCACGACGGTCTCGACCAAATACGGGCCTGTCAAAACCGATCACATCCTGTTCATCGCCTCGGGCGCCTTCCACGTCTCCAAGCCTTCCGACCTTCTGCCGGAGCTCCAGGGCCGCCTGCCGATCCGCGTCGAGCTCAGGCCGCTCACCAAGGAGGATTTCCGCCGTATCCTGACGGAAACCGAGGCGAGCCTCATCCGCCAGTACAAGGCGCTGATGGAAACGGAAGAGCTGACGCTCGATTTCACCGAGGACGCGATCGATGCGCTGGCGGATGTCGCCGTGCACCTCAACTCCTCGGTCGAGAATATCGGCGCCCGGCGGCTGCAGACGGTGATGGAACGGGTGCTCGACGAAATCTCGTTCAACGCGCCGGATCAGGGCGGCACGACCGTGATGATCGACGCGGAATACGTCAAGAAGCATGTCGGCGATCTCGCCGCGGATACGGATCTGTCCCGCTACATTCTCTGAGCGGGCAATCGTGGCAGCCGGGCAACGTCCGGCTGCTCATTTTCGGGCGCTGACGGGATTTTGAACACCCGCGTCTCGACACGGTGCTTGCGCCTCGCGTAAGGGAAGCGCGTTTTCATGGAAATGTCCGGCGCTTGACTGAGTCGGTCTGGAATGGCTTTGAGCTTCCCGTGCCGGAGATCGGCATAGTCGCAGTCCTGGGACACGCAAATCTTGAAACGCATTCTTCTGGCATTGATCCTTGTCGTCGCGACATCCGCGGCCTCGACCGCGTTTGCAGGCGGCTTCACGATGGTCCCGGAGGGAAATCGTAACGCCGAACAGCCGAAGATTCCGGGCGCCTCGGTGCGCCGGACCCGCGCCGGCCGCACCACCTTCGACGACAAATACGAGAAGATCCGTGACCTCCTGGCATCCGACAAGAAACTGATCGCCAAGATCAAGTCGACGGCCGCCGACTACGGAATCGATCCGATCCACATGATCGGCGCGATCGTCGGCGAGCATACCTACAATGTCGATGCCTACGACCGGCTGCAGACCTATTACGTCAAGGCCGCCGCCTATGCCGGCAACAGCTTCCGGTTCGGATATGGCGACGAAAGCATCGCCCAGTTCCTCGACCGGCCGGAATTCGGCAAATGCGAGGATTTCGCCGATTCCTACAAGCTCTGGACCTGCCGAGAAGGCGTCTGGGAAAAGAGCTTTCGCGGCCGTTCCGTCGGCGGCACCTCGTTTCCGGACAATCGTTTCAGCGCCGTCTTCTTCCAGCCCTTTTATGCCGGCCAGACTTTCGGCCTCGGCCAGGTCAACCCGCTGACGGCGCTGATGCTGTCGGACATGGTGGCCAAAAACTCCGGTTATCCGAAGCTCGACGAGAACAAGGCCGCCGCCGTCTATGACGCGATCATGGATCCGGACAAGTCGCTCGCCTATATGGCGGCCAATATCCGCCGCTCGATCGACGACTACAAGTCGATCGCCGGCATGGACATCTCCCGCAATCCCGGCATCACCGCGACGCTCTACAATACCGGCGGTTCGGCGCAGCGCGCCGCAGCGCTCGCCGCCCGCGGCGGTCTGCCGGAGGAGAATTATTACGGCTGGCTCGTCAACGACAAGCTTGCCGAGTTGAAATCCCTCCTCTGACGGCTGATATTCCTTTTATAGGAAACCCTTGAGGAGGGCTGTCCATGGACATGCGCCCCGACCCTTTCGTTCCGCCGGCACCCGCCCATCGGGACCGGCTGCTGAACCCGATCGAGGTGATCTGGACGGCGCTGCGCAATCCGCTGGAGCTCTGGGGCAAGGACTCCTACACGCAGCCTTGGCTTGAGACGAAATTCTTCAAGGAACGGACCCTGATCGTCAATCATCCGGGTCTCATCCGGCATATCCTGGTCGACAATGTCGGCAATTACGAAATGTCGGAGATCCGCCAGCTCGTCCTGCGCCCGATCCTGAGAGACGGCCTGCTGACGGCCGAAGGCGAGGTCTGGAAGCGCTGCCGCAAAGCCATGGCGCCAGTCTTCACGCCAAGGCATTCCCGCGGGTTTGCCGGGCAGATGCTGAGCCAGACCGAAGAGTTCTCGAAGAAATACGCCAGGTCCGGCGCGGCGGGCGAGACCCTCGATATCTCCGTCGATATGACCGAGCTGACCTACGCCATCCTCGCCGAAACCCTGTTTTCCGGCGAGATCGCCGGTGAAAAGGAGACGGTCGCCGACGATGTCGACCAGCTTCTGCACCGCATGGGCCGGATTGATCCGATGGACATGCTGCGCGCCCCGAGCTGGGTGCCGCGCGTCACCCGCATCGGCGGCAGGAAGATACTCGACAAGTTCCGCGGCGTGGTTGCCGAAACCATGGTTATGCGGCAGGAGCGAATGCGCGCCCGCCCGGACGATGTCCCCCAGGATTTCCTCACACTGCTGCTGCAGCTGGCCGGTCCCGACGGGCTGACCATGGACGAGATCGAGGACAATATCCTCACCTTCATCGGCGCCGGCCACGAAACGACGGCCCGCGCGCTCGCCTGGACGCTCTATTGCGTGGCGGAATCGCCGCCGGTGCGACGGGCCATGGAAGAAGAGATCGACCGCGTTCTGGCAACCGGCGCCGATCCGGTCGAATGGCTGGAGCTGATGCCCTGGGTGCGGGCGGCGTTCGAGGAAGCGCTGCGGCTCTATCCGCCGGCACCCTCGATCAACCGTGAAGCGACCAGGGACGACAGCTGGACAAGCCCCGAAGGCCAAACGATCAGGATCGACGCCGGGGTGACCGTGCTGGTCATGCCCTGGACGCTGCATCGCCACGAGCTCTATTGGGAAAAACCCCGCGCCTTCATGCCGGAACGTTTTCTGCCCGAAAATCGCGGCAAGCTGAACCGTTTTCAGTACCTGCCTTTCGGCGCCGGCCCGCGCACCTGCATCGGTGCGACCTTCGCCCTGCAGGAAGCGGTGATCGCGCTTGCGGTGCTGATGCGCGACTATCGGTTCGACGTTACACCAGAAACCAAGGTCTGGCCGGTCCAGAAGCTGACCACCCAGCCGCGCGACGGCCTGCCGATGCGGGTCACTCCGCGACATCAGAAGTCTCCGCTGGCGAATTGATCTTCATCCGCCATGCGCTATTGAGTCTGTAGACAGATCTTCAGGATTTTCGCGTGGCTTCATCCCTTCCTTCCGGCCCCCTCCTTCTCGGGATTGATACCGGCGGCACCTATACGGATGCGGTACTGTTCCGCGAGGGCGAAGGCGTCGTCGCCAAGGCGAAATCGCTGACGACGCGGCACGACCTGGCCGTGGGCATTGCCGGCGCCGTCGATGCGGTGCTGGAGAAAAGTGCGGCTTCCGCCTCGGCAATCGGGTTGGTTTCGCTGTCGACCACGCTCGCCACCAATGCACTGGTCGAAGGGCAGGGCGGGCGTGCCGCCTTGATCATGGTCGGCTTCACCCCGGAGGATCTGACACGGGGCGGGCTTGCCGAGGCGCTCGGAAACGATCCGGTGATCTTCCTGCCCGGAGGCCATGACGTGCATGGCAACGAGACGCCGCTCGACATGGCGGCGATGGAAGCAGCCATGCCGGTGCTGGCGGAGACGGTCTCGTCCTTTGCAGTCGCCGGTTATTTCGCCGTCCGGAATCCGGCTCACGAAATCCGGGTGAGGGATCGGATTCGCACGCTGTCACATCTGCCCGTCACCTGCAGCCATGAGCTTTCGTCGAAACTCGGCGGCCCGCGCCGCGCCCTGACCACGCTTTTGAATGCCCGGCTGGTGTCGATCATCGACCGGCTCGTCGGTTCCTGCGAGGGTTTTCTGACCGAGCGCGGCATCACCGCACCGATGATGGTGGTGCGCGGCGATGGTGCGCTGATCTCGGCTGCAGAGGCGCGGTTGCGGCCGATCGAAACCATCCTTTCCGGCCCCGCCGCAAGCCTTGTCGGCGCGCATTTCCTGACCGGGCTCGATCAGGCGGTGGTCTCCGATATCGGCGGCACGACCACGGATGTCGCGGTTCTCGATGGCGGGCGGCCGAAGCTGGCGGAAGAGGGCGCGGTGGTCGGCGGCCATCGCACCATGGTGGAGGCGGTGGCGCTGCGCACCTACGGGCTTGGCGGCGATTCCGAGATCCATATCGACGACCGCGGCCTCGAAGCGCGGCTGGCGCTCGGCCCGCGCCGGCTTTTGCCGCTGAGCCTTGCCGCGATGGCACATGGGGAGATCATTGTGTCGACGCTGGAGAAGCAGTTGCGCGCCAGCCATGCCGGACGGCATGACGGCCGCTTTGCGGTGCGGACCGGCGTGCCGGATGTCCTGGCCCAGGGCCTGCAGCCGCCGGAGCAGGCGCTTTTTTCCCGCATCGGTGCGGTGCCGGTTTCGCTCAACGATCTTCTGACCATGAATTCGCAAAGGGCGGTTCTCGACCGGCTGGTCGCAAGAGGGCTGGTGCATCTGTGCGGCATCACCCCTTCCGACGCGCTGCACATTCTTGGCCGGCAGAGCCAATGGTGCAAAGACGCCGCAAGCCTGGGTCTCGAACTTGCCGCCCGGCGCAAGGACGGCGCCGGACGCCAGATCGCCGTCTCGCCGGAAGACCTCGCGGAAAAGATCGTGAGCCGGCTGACGCGGCAATCGTCCGAGGCCGTGCTCGCCGCCTGTCTCGCCGAAGATGGTGCCGAAGCCATCGATCCTGCCGTTTCGCTGGCGGTCGATCGGGCCTTGAAACGGGTGTCCGGCATCGCCCGGTTTTCCGTGGCCCTTGATCGCCCGCTGATCGGGCTCGGCGCCTCGGCACCCGTTTATTATCCGGCTGTCGCGGATATGCTTGGGGCGCAGTCGGTGATCCCGACTGACGCCGACGTGGCAAATGCGGTCGGCGCCGTGGTCGGCCAGGTCCGCGCCAGCGTCACTATTGTCGTCACTTCACCGGAAGAAGGCCGCTTCATCCTTTCGGGGGGAGGCGAGCGTCTTGTCATCATAGGCGAAACCGAGGCTCTGGCTGTCGCTCGCGATCACGCGGTCGCCGCTGCCCTGGCGCAGGCGAATGCGGATGGCGCCAGCGATGCGGTGGTGACCGTCTCGGAAGAGCTGGACGCACCTGAAATCGAAGGGTCGCGAAAACTCGTCGAGGCCCGCATAACGGCTGTTGCCGTCGGCAGGCCGAGCATCGCTTTTAACTGAGGCTGGCGGGGCTGCCGCTATGCTTCCGCATCCCCTGCTCGTTCTCGGGGCCTGCTGCCGCACCTTTTAAACGTCTTCAGCAGGGCGTAAATAGAGCGACACTTATTCCGGCGGGGAACAAATCACGGTGATCACCAATCTTGCCGATCTGGAAATCTTCGTCAAAGTCGCGGCCAGCGGAAACATGTCGGTCGCGGCCAAGAGCCTTGGTATTTCCCCTGCGGTGGTTTCGAAACGCATCAAGCGTCTGGAGGAGCAGCTGGGAACGCGTCTCCTGCAGCGCACCACCCGCCAGATCGGCATGACCGATGCCGGCAAGGGATTTTACGACAGGATCGCCAACATCCTGACCGGCATTGAGGATGCCGAGCAGTTCGTCTCGGGGCGATCGACGGAGATCGCCGGCAATCTGCGCATCTCGGCGCCGACCTCGTTCGGGCGAATGCACATAGCGCCCCATCTGCCGACCTTCATGCAGGAAAATCCGCATCTGTCGATCGACCTGATCCTGTCGGACGAGTTCACGGATATCATCGCCCAGGGTTTCGACGTGGCGATCCGCATATCCGAATTGAAGGATTCGAGCCTCGTCGCCCGCAAGCTCGTTCAGGTCCGGCGCATCCTCTGCGCCTCGCCATCCTATGTCGAGCGGCATGGCGCGCCTAAAAGCATCGAGGAACTGGCGAACCATCACTGCCTGACGGCCCATAATGGCGAACCCTGGAGGCTCGAAGGTCCCAAAGGCCCGCTGGTCTATCGGCCGGCGGGGATGCTGAACACCAATTCCAGCGAGGTCATCCGCGAAGCGGTGATCGCCGGTCTCGGTATCGCGCTGAGATCCACCTGGGATATCGGCAACGAACTCAAGGACGGGCGCCTGGTGATGGTGATGCCTGGCTACGAGGGCTCGAAGAACGTTTCCGTTTCGGCCGTCTATCCGAGTCGGCAGCATCTCCCTTCCAGGGTCCGCGCGTTTATCGAATATCTCGCCGAACTTTATGGTCCGGTGCCCTATTGGGAGCGGCATTCCCCGGACGCGGGTCGGCGATAGATCATTCGCGAGGATTGTTTCCGATTCGGCACAAGTCATTCAATATTTGTGCAATTGCAATTTTCCCCGCTACCAAAGAGACTTGCCAGCGACTTTAAAATTTGGAGGCACCGATGGCCCGCATCGAAAAAAATGGTCTCGCGCTCGACGAGACGCTCTACGATTTCCTGGTCACGGAAGCGCTGCCGGGCACCGGTGTCGATGCCGACCGGTTCTTCTCCGAGTTTTCGAAGATCGTCCACGACCTGGCGCCGAAGAACCGCGACCTGCTCGCCAAGCGCGATGCCTTCCAGGCAAAGCTTGACGACTGGTACCGCAAGAACGGCGCGCCGAACGATCTGGCCGTCTATGAAGCCTTCCTGCGCGACATCGGCTACCTGCTGCCGGAGAGACCGGATTTCACCGTCTCGACCGACCGGGTCGATCCGGAAATCGCCGAGATCGCCGGCCCGCAGCTCGTCGTTCCGGTGATGAATGCCCGTTATGCGCTGAACGCCGCCAATGCCCGCTGGGGATCGCTCTACGATGCGCTTTATGGCACCGACGCCATTCCCGAGACGGACGGCGCCGAAAAAGGCAAGGGTTACAATCCGGTCCGCGGCGCCAAGGTGATTGCCTGGGCGCGTGACTTCCTCGATCAGTCGGTGCCGCTGTCCGGCGCGAGCTGGACCGACGTCACCTCGTTCGTTGTCACCGGCGGCAAGCTGACGGCCGCTGCCCAGGACGGCAACACGGTCAATCTCGCCGATCCGGCTCAGTTTGTCGGCTATCTCGGCGAACCGGCGGCACCGACTCATCTGCTTTTGAAGAAGAACGGCCTGCATGTCGAAATCCTGATCGATGCCACGACGGCGACCGGCAAGGACGATCCGGCCCGGATTTCTGATGTCTGGCTGGAATCGGCGATTACCGCGATCATGGACTGCGAGGACTCGATCGCCGCCGTCGATGCCGAGGACAAGGTCGTCGTCTACCGCAACTGGCTCGGCCTGATGAACGGAGATCTTCAGGAAGAGGTTTCCAAGGGCGGCAAGTCCTTCATCCGCAAGCTGAACCCGGATACCGTCTTCAAGTCGCCCGCCGGCGGCGATGTTACGGTCAAGCGCCGCTCGTTGATGCTGATCCGCAATGTCGGGCACCTGATGACCAATCCTGCGGTGCTGGATAGCGACGGCCGGGAAGTGCCGGAAGGCATCATGGACGCCATGGTGACGGCGCTGATCGCCATCCGCGATATCGGTCCGAATGGGCGCCGGCAGAATTCGCGCACCGGCTCCATGTATGTCGTCAAGCCGAAGATGCACGGGCCGGAAGAGGTCGCCTTCGCCTGCGAAATCTTCACCCGCGTCGAACAGGCGCTCGGACTTGCCTCCAATTCCATGAAGATGGGCATCATGGATGAGGAACGCCGCACCACGATCAATCTCAAGGCCTGCATCCGCGAGGCCCGCGAGCGGGTCGTGTTCATCAATACCGGCTTCCTCGACCGCACCGGCGACGAGATCCACACCTCGATGGAAGCCGGCCCGATGATCCGCAAGGGCGACATGAAACAGGCGGCCTGGATCGCCGCCTACGAGAACTGGAATGTCGATATCGGCCTCGAATGCGGCCTGTCCGGCCATGCACAGATCGGCAAGGGCATGTGGGCCATGCCGGACATGATGGCGGCGATGCTGGAGCAGAAGATCGCCCATCCGAAAGCCGGCGCCAACACCGCCTGGGTTCCGTCGCCGACGGCGGCCACGCTGCACGCCACGCATTATCACAAGGTCGATGTCGCCGCCGTCCAGGCGGGCCTGAAGAGCCGCACGCGGGCAAAACTGTCGGACATCCTCTCCGTGCCGGTCGCTGTGCGGCCGAACTGGACGCCGGAGGAAATCCAGCGCGAACTCGACAACAATGCGCAAGGCATTCTCGGCTATGTCGTGCGCTGGATCGACCAGGGCGTCGGCTGCTCCAAGGTGCCGGACATCAACAATGTCGGCCTGATGGAAGACCGCGCGACGCTGCGCATCTCCGCCCAGCACATGGCGAACTGGCTCTATCACAAGCTGGTTACCGAGGAGCAGATCGTCGAGACGATGAAGCGCATGGCTGCCGTCGTCGACGGCCAGAATGCCGGCGACCCGCTCTACATGCCGATGGCGAAGGATTTCGCCGGTTCCGTCGCCTTCCAGGCGGCGCTCGATCTGGTGCTCAAGGGGCGCGAACAGCCGAACGGTTATACGGAACCGGTCCTGCATCGCCGCCGTCTGGAACTGAAGGCGAAGCTCGCGAGCTAACCTCTGCCCCTCATCCGCCTGCCGGCACCTTCTTCCCGCACGCGGGGAGAAGGACGCAAGACGCGACCTCTCCATCTTTCCCCAACGTTGCATGGTCCACGTCCCCTCTCCCCGCGCGCGGGGAGAGGGTGAGGGGCAAACGCCAAACCAATAGCAAAACGAAAAAGGCCGCCTGGGAATATCCCGGCGGCCTTTTCGTATTCTCGTCGAATTTCGTGATTACTGAATCACGACGACCTTGGTTTCACGGCCCGGACGGACGCGGCTGTAGAGGTCGATGACGTCCTGGTTGATCAGGCGGATGCAGCCCGAAGAGGCGGCGGTGCCGATGGAATTCCATTCCGGCGTGCCGTGCAGACGGAAGAGGGTGTCCTGGCCCTTTTCGTTGAACAGGTACATGGCGCGTGCGCCGAGCGGATTGCTGAGGCCCGGGCCCATGCCGTCTTCGACATATTTGGCGACGTCAGGACGACGGCCTGCCATTTCCTTCGGCGGATGCCAGGTCGGCCATTCCTGTTTCCAGGCGACGTAAGCCGTGCCGGACCAGGCGAAACCCTGCTTGCCGACGCCGATGCCGTAACGCATCGCCTTGCCGTTCGGCATGATGTAATAGAGATGACGCTCGCGCGTGTTGACGATGATCGTGCCCGGCTTTTCGCTGGTCTGATAGCTTACGATCTGACGGACGAACTGCTTGTCCACCTTGTTGATCGGGATCGCCGGAAGCGTATAACCGGCATCCCGCACCGAACCGTAGGAATCGCTGAAGATCTGGTCGGTATAGGTGACGGAAGCTACCTGGGTGCCGCCACCGGGAGCCGTGGAGGCGCAACCGGCCAAGGCAGCAGTTGCCAACAGGCCGAGTGCGAGCATGCTATTGCGAAAGCGCATGGAAATCTCTTGGGTAAACGAATCGATTGAGACGGGCGGATGACCGCCTTTGATGACGGGTTATTTTCGATTAGATTACGCTTGGCAAGCGCTGCAGCGCATCAAAACAGAGCCGGCGCATGATTGGAAAAAGCCATTGTGTTTTTGCAACATCATTTGACGCGGTATCCGGGATTTCATGACTATACTCAACCTCGCCAGTAACAATCCGTTAATAGATGGGCGGCAGTCGGCCCGCGCCATGATGGTGCGCAAGGGTGTCCAGCTCCTGCTGCACGACATGCGGCACGCGATCCTGCCGGAACTCGTGCTGTCGAGCGGCAGGCGCGCCGACCTGGTGTCGATTTCGGAAAAGGGCGAGATCTGGATCGTCGAGATCAAGACGTCCATCGAGGATTTTCGTGTCGATCGCAAATGGCCGGAATACCGGGACTATTGCGATCGCCTGTTTTTCGCCACGCACAAGGAGGTGCCGCTCGACATCTTCCCGGAAGACTGCGGCCTCTTCCTCTCGGACGGTTATGGCGGGCACCTGCTGCGCGAAGCGCCGGAACACAGGCTGCCGCCCGCCACCCGCAAGGCGATGACGCTGAATTTCTCCCGCGCCGCCGCCCAGCGACTGATGTTGGCGGAATGGGCGACCGGCAGGAGTTTCGACGAGATGTGACTTATTTCGGTGCGCGCTTGGCGAGGATGCGCTGCAGAGTGCGGCGATGCATGTTGAGCCGGCGCGCCGTCTCGGACACGTTGCGTTCGCACATCTCGTAGACCCGCTGGATATGCTCCCAGCGCACCCGATCCGCCGACATCGGGTTCTCCGGCACGTCCGCCCGCTCGCCCGGCCGCTGCGTCAGCGCCCCGAAAATGTCGTCGGCGTCGGCGGGCTTGGCGAGATAATCGAGCGCACCGAGCTTCACGGCCGTCACCGCCGTTGCGATATTGCCGTAGCCCGTCAGCACGATCACCTTGGTATCCTCGCGGCTCTGGCGGATCGCCTCGATCACATCAAGCCCGTTGCCGTCGCCGAGACGCAGGTCGACCACGGCATATTTCGGCGGCCGTGCCTTGGTCTTGGCGATGCCTTCCGCGACGGACTCCGCCGTGTCGACCAGGAAGCCGCGGGTCTCCATGGCGCGGGCGAGACGACGCAGGAACGGTCCGTCGTCATCGACGATCAGCAGCGACGGGTCGGGGCCCAATTCGGGGTCGGCATGAACCTTGGTCGGTTCCGGGTGTGTTTCCATCTCTTTTTCTCCGCGGGTTTTAGAAGGCCCGCTTGCCTTTTCATGATGATCGGCCGGCCGGCCGGCTTATTTCAAGTCCTGTGCGTCCATTACCGAACGCGGCCATTCGATATGAATGCGGGCACCCGGTTCGCCGCTGTCGCGATTGCCGAAGCGGATCGAGGCGCCGGACCGTT
>Ga0102590_1000560_pt1 | contig 79644 bp, 85 predicted proteins | sample AraplaMF_Col_mMF_FD_76859 | JGI IMG/M metagenome (GOLD analysis project Ga0102590, IMG submission 76859) | Arabidopsis root microbial communities from the University of North Carolina, USA - plate scrape MF_Col_mMF | ecosystem: Host-associated > Plants > Roots > Endosphere | place: USA... | reverse complement strand
TGCAGGCCGAGATCGAAGCGGAGCGTATAGCCGAAGCGCTGGTCTTCGCCTCCGCCCAGCCGGTATCCGAAGGCTTTATCACCGAGCGTCTGCCGAAGGGCTTCAATGCGCGCGAGATCATGCTGCGCCTGAAGGACCACTATGCGCCGCGTGGTGTCAATCTCGTGCAGGTCGATGATGCCTGGGCCTTCCGCACCGCCGCCGACCTCTCTTTTTTCATCCGTCGCGATGAGAATGAGGTCCGCAAACTCTCCCGCGCAGCCCTCGAGGTGCTGGCGATCATTGTCTATCACCAGCCGGTGACGCGTGCCGAGATCGAAGATATCAGAGGTGTGCAAACCTCGCGCGGCACGCTCGATGTGCTGATGGAGGCGGGCTGGGTACGTTTCCGCGGCCGCCGTCGCACACCGGGCCGGCCGGTGACGCTCGGCACGACGCGTGATTTCCTTGATCATTTCGGCCTTGAGGAATTGCGCGACTTGCCGGGACTTGAGGAATTGAAGGGCGCCGGCCTGCTGTCCGGCCGAATCCCGGCCAATTTCAACATTCCGTCGCCCCTCATGAACGACGAACTGGCCGAGGATGAGGATCCAATTACACAACTGGACCTTGAAGAGCTTGGACTGCTCGCCCCGGGTGGCGCCTCCGAGGAATGATGAAGGTTGGTCTTGCTTTTGCCACGGCCGCGCAAAACAATGTCAATCACGATTTTTCGATGGACGAATGGCTTGTCACAAAGGCCGATACCGTGACATTAAGCTCAATCCAGAAGGATTGATGTTGGAAACCGGATCGGAAATTCTTACATCGAGGGAACATCGAAACAGGGAGTATGCGTAATGGGTTCTTTTAGCATGTGGCACTGGCTTATCGTTCTGGCCATTGTGCTTTTGTTGTTCGGTCGCGGCAAGATCCCGGAACTGATGGGCGACGTTGCCAAGGGCATCAAGAGCTTCAAGAAGGGCATGACGGACGAAGACGCGCCGGAAGCAGCAAAGACCGTCGATCACAAGGCCGACGAAACGAAGTAATCACGTACGGGAAAGGGCGCTGCCCCCGCGCCGCCCGTTCAGGAGCCTTGCATGTTCGATATTGGCTGGACCGAACTCTTGGTTATCGCGGTCGTTCTGATCGTGGTTGTCGGTCCCAAGGATCTGCCGCCGATGCTGCGCGCTTTCGGCAAGATGACAGCACGTGCCCGCAAGGTCGCGGGTGAGTTTCGTGCCCAGTTCGACGAAGCACTGCGCGAAGCCGAGCTTGATGATGTGCGTAACACGATCAGCGACGCCCAGAAGCTCAACCCGGTCAACAGCCTGCGCGAGGCGATGAACCCGCTGCGCCAGATGGGTAACGAGATCAAGGCCGACCTGCAGAATTCGACGAAGGTCGACAACCCGGCAGAACAGCGCCCGCTGGAGCAGGGTACCGGGACTGTGACGGAAGCGCCGCCTGCGGAAGTTTCCGCGCCGGCGCCGTCAATGAGCCTGCCGGAAACGCCGCCGGTCGTTCCAGCGCCGCAGCCGGTCGCTGCCGCCACCGTTGCTCCGGTCGCCGTGGCTGAAAAGCCGAAGGCCGTCCGCAAGCCGCGTGTGAAGGCTGCAGATAAGGCTGACGCGGTTGCGTTGGTCGCGGCACCGGTCGAGAAGCCGAAGCGCGCTGCCGCGACGAGGAAGCCGGTCGCTGTCGCAAAGCCTGCCGCCAAAAATAAGAAGGATGAGGCATGAGCGGTGATATACAAGACAAGCCGCAGCCGTTGATCGAGCACCTGATGGAGCTGCGCACGCGGCTGATCTGGTCGATCGCTGCGTTCTTCATCGCCTTCATTGTGTGCTTCATCTTCGCCAAGCACATCTTCAATTACCTTGTCTATCCCTACAAGCTTGCTGTCAGCTGGGCTCATCTCGATGTCGAGAAAGCGCAGCTGATCTATACGGCGCCGCAGGAGTTCTTCTTCACGCAGGTCAAGGTCGCGATGTTCGGCGGCCTGGTGATCGCCTTCCCGATCATCGCTGCACAGATCTACAAGTTCGTCGCTCCCGGCCTCTACAAGAACGAACGCCAGGCCTTTTTGCCGTTCCTGATCGCATCGCCGATCCTGTTCCTGATGGGCGGGGCGCTGGTCTATTTCTTCTTCACGCCGATGGTCATGTGGTTCTTCCTGTCGATGCAGCAGGCGCCGGGTCATGACGAGGTGGCAATTTCGCTGCTCCCGAAGGTCTCGGAATATCTGAGCCTGATCATGACGCTGGTCTTCTCCTTCGGCCTCGTCTTTCAGCTGCCGGTGATCACGACGCTTCTGGCCCGTGTCGGCCTTCTGACGTCGCAATGGCTCGCCGAAAAGCGCAAGTTCGCGATCGTGCTTGCCTTCGTGGTCGCCGCGGTGCTCACACCGCCCGATCCCATGTCCCAGATCGGTCTTGCACTACCGACGATCCTTCTCTACGAGATTTCCATTTACGCGGCACGACTCGTGGAGCGTCAGCGTTCCAAACAGGCGGTTGAAGAGGCCAGCGAATCCTCCGACGTCGCCAAGACGGACAATGTCTGAGCGCATCAGGACATTTCACTGAGTTCTGCCGTTTCCCATCCGGTCGGGGTTTCCTCCGACCGGTTCATTTATGTTGAAACGATCTGGAACGACGATGCTCGATATCAAATGGATCCGTGAGAATCCCGAGGCTCTCGATGCTGCCCTTGCCAAGCGCGGCGCGGAACCTCTGTCGCAATCTCTCGTCGCCCTTGACGAAAAGCGCCGCTCCGCCGTGCAGAAGGCGCAGGACCTGCTCTCCCGCCGCAACGCCGCCTCCAAGGAGATCGGCGCGGCCATGGCGCAGAAGAACACCGAGCTTGCCGACAAGCTGAAGGCCGAGGTCGCCGAGATCAAGGAGACCCTGCCGGCAGCCGAGGAAGAAGAGCGCGCGTTTTCCGCCGATCTCTACGACCAGCTCTCGCGCATTCCGAACGTACCGCTTGACGAAGTGCCTGTCGGCAAGGACGAGCACGACAATGTCGTCACCCGTATCGTCGGCGAAAAACCGCGCTGGAACCATACGCCGAAGGAACATTTCGAAATCGGCGAAGCCCTCGGCTACATGGATTTTGAACGTGCCACCAAGCTCTCCGGCTCGCGCTTCACGGTCCTGACCAACCAGCTCGCCAGGCTCGAACGCGCGCTCGGCCAGTTCATGATTGATCTGCACACGACCGAACACGGCTATACCGAAGTGTCTTCGCCGCTGATGGTGCGCGCTGAAGCCCTGTTCGGCACCGGCAACCTGCCGAAGTTCGAAGAGGATCTTTTCAAGACGACGGACGGCCGCTATCTGATCCCGACTGCGGAAGTGACGCTGACCAATCTGGTTCGCGAAGAAATTCTCGATCAGGAGAAGCTGCCACTGCGCTTCACGGCGCTAACGCCGTCCTTCCGCTCGGAGGCAGGCTCCGCCGGCCGCGATACGCGCGGCATGCTGCGCCAGCACCAGTTCTGGAAGTGCGAGCTGGTCTCGATCACCGATGCCGAGAGCTCGCTTGCCGAGCACGAGCGCATGACGGCCTGCGCAGAGGAAGTACTGAAGCGCCTCGGCCTGCATTTCCGCACCATGACACTCTGCACCGGCGACATGGGCTTCGGTTCGCGCAAGACCTACGATCTCGAAGTCTGGCTGCCGGGCCAGAATACGTTCCGCGAGATCTCGTCCTGCTCCGTCTGCGGCGATTTCCAGGCGCGGCGAATGAATGCCCGCTATCGCGGCAAGGACGACAAGGCGACGAAGTTCGTTCACACGCTGAACGGCTCCGGCACCGCAGTTGGCCGCTGCCTGATCGCTGTTCTCGAAAATTATCTGAACGAGGATGGCTCGGTCACGATTCCGGACGTTTTGCTGCCCTATATGGGCGGTCTGACGAAGATCGAACGGGCGGCCTGAGCCAATGCGCATCCTGCTGACGAATGACGACGGTATCCATGCCGAAGGTCTGGGTGCGCTGGAACGGATAGCAAGGGCGCTTTCTGACGATGTCTGGATCGTTGCCCCCGAAACCGACCAGAGCGGCCTTGCGCATTCGCTCAGCCTTTCGGAGCCGCTAAGGCTCCGGAAGATTTCCGATAAGCATTATGCGTTGCGCGGCACGCCGACCGATTGCGTCATCATGGGCATCAAGCAGGTGCTGGATATCAAGCCGGACCTCGTCCTGTCGGGTGTCAATTCCGGCTCCAACGTCGCAGACGACGTAACCTATTCCGGCACCATTGCCGGCGCCATCGAAGGAACGATGCAGGGCGTGCGCTCCTTCGCCCTCAGCCAGGCCTATGTTTACGATAACGGCGCGCGGATCCTGCCCTGGGAAGTCTGCGAGGCGCACGCGCCTGCTCTCCTCGAAAAGCTGATGACCGTCGATCTGCCCGAAGGCACTTTCCTCAACCTCAACTTCCCGAACTGTCGCCCTGAAGAGGTCGAGGGCGTGGAAGTGACGGCCCAAGGCAAGCTTGCCTTCAACCTGCAGGTCGATGCGCGCACCGACGGCCGCGGCTTTCCCTATTACTGGCTGAAATTCGGCGAGCGTGCCGGCGCCTTTACCGAGGGCAGCGATATCCACGCCCTCAAGCATAATAGGATTTCGGTAACACCTTTGAAACTTGATCTGACCGATTATTCCGTGACGGACCGCGTGGCGCGGGCCCTCGGACACGGAGTAAAGGGTTGACGGCAAAACTGGCCGAGAAGGAAGGCTTTGCAGCGCTGGTCTTGAGATTGCGCGCGGAAGGCATTTCCGACATCGATCTGCTGACGGCAGTCGAGCAAACGCCGCGCTCGCTTTTCGTACCACCGCAATTTACCGAGAACGCCTACTCCAGCCGCACGATCCCGATCGAATGCGGCTCCTTTCTGGAGGGCGTCGATTTTGTGGTCCGTCTTTTGCATCATCTGAAGGTCCGACCCGGTCAGCGCGTGCTCGAAATCGGAACAGGCAGCGGTTTCACAGCGGCGGTCATTGGTCGCATTGCGGAGCGTGTGCTGACGGTCGATCGCTACAAGACGCTGACACTTTCGGCCCAGCGCCGAATGGAAGCCCTCAGTCTGCGCAGCGTCATCATCCGCCAGGCTGATGGCAGCGGCGGCATGCAGGGCGAGGGCACTTTCGACCGCATTCTTGTCACGGCTGCTTTCAACTCCATGCCGCGCTTCTATGCCGATCAGTTGGTCTCCGGCGGTTCGATGATTGCGCCGCTGATGATCTCTGAAAACGAATGCCGCATGGTTCGCCTGACGAAAACCGGAAGCCGCTTCGAGCGGGAGGAGCTTTTTGACGCTCCCTATCTGCCGATTGTTCCCCGCCTCGCATCCCAGCTTTAAAGCAAGACACGCAAAACGGGTGCACCGGTTTTGCAACAACGACATCCGTAAAACAAAGATCAGAAGCATGGCATGCGAACCTGGAGACTCGCGACATGCATCGGCAGACCGCAAAGCCCTGCGGGCTATGATTTTTTGCCCGCAAACTTATGGTTATCAAGTTCTCAAAAATATAGCACTGATTCCAGCGCCTTAACCGCATGGTAACACTAACGCGCTTTAATAGACTCACAAATGGTTGCGTTCTAAGTGGGTCGAGTCATGCGTTTCAGTCTTTCGCCGAAGTTCGGGAAATCGGCCGGCAATCTTCTGGTCGTCACCTTGCTGGCGAGTGCAGCAACAGGCTGCAGCTCCGATGTAACACGTTTCGGCAGTCTGTTTTCCTCCTCGGGGCAGGATCAGATGACGACGAATTCGATCCCGCGCAGGGGTTTCAACGGGCCGCAGGGCGACCCGGTGCCGCGCGCCGATCTCGGTGGTTCGGCCGTGCAGCCGGCCTACGCTCAGAACGGTGCGATGAACCAGCCCTATCCGGGCCGCCCGAACTATGATCCGGTTGCCACTTCCCCCGCACGGATGGCATCCGCACCGGTTTCCGTTCAGCGCACCGAACTCGCGCCGCCGAGCGCAGGGTCTGTTTCTCCCCGGCAGCAGGAAAGGAATGTCGCTCTCGCTCAGCCGTTCCCGTCGGCTCCGAAGCCTGATCGCATCGCCCCGGCAGGCGTGAATGCTCCGAGGGATGCTACCGATACACTGACGACGGGCACGACGCCGAAAGTCTCGGGCTGGTCGGCGGCCAATGCGCCTTCCGTCACGCTGCGTCCCGGTGAAAACATCGCGGTGCTTTCACGCCGGTTTGGCGTTCCGGAAAAGGAAATTCTCCGCGTCAACAATCTGAAGACGGCTTCCGCAGCGCAGCCCGGCCAGGCGATCCTCATCCCGACCTTTAATGGCGGCAACAATCCCGCCAAGGCCGCGGCCCAGTCCGCCGATCTTTCAAAACCCGGCAACCTGCCGCAGCCGACGAAGGGCCAGGAACAGAAGGTCGCTGTCGTTCCGGGTGCCAACTCGGCTCGCGATAAGGCTGTCGCAAGCGCCGATCCGACAAGCAAGGCTCCTGCAGGCGGCGGCAAGAACCCGAACGGTGGCGCCGGTACCTACACGGTCAAGCAGGGCGACTCGCTTGCCAAGATCGCCAAGGCGACGGGTGCCAACATCGACGATATCAAGGCGGCCAACAATCTGTCGGCGAGTTCGATCCGCATCGGGCAGGAGCTGAAGATCCCGAATGGCACAGCCTCGGCCGACACGATCAAGACGGCTTCCATCCCGGCCCAGAAGGTGGAGCAGGTGAAGCCCGCCCAGCCGGCTGCAGCTCCGGTCCAGACGGCCTCCGCACAGCCGGCGCCTTACAAGGCTCCTGCCGCGACACAGACAGTCGATGATGTCGAGAAGAAGTCCGATGTCAGCGCTGCCGCTCCCGAAGCAACCGGCATCGGCAAGTATCGCTGGCCGGTTCGCGGACAGGTGATCGCGGCCTACGGTGCAAACGTCAACGGCAGCCGCAACGACGGTATCGATATCTCGGTTCCGCAGGGCACGGCGATCAAGGCTGCTGAAAACGGCGTGGTCATTTATGCCGGCAATGGTCTCAAGGAGCTCGGCAACACGGTTCTCGTCCGTCACGACGACGGCACCGTCACGGTTTACGGCAATGCCGATACGCTGAGCGTCACGCGCGGCCAGAAGATCCAGCGCGGCCAGACTGTTGCCGTGTCGGGCATGAGCGGCAACGTCAAGCAGCCGCAGGTGCACTTCGAAGTTCGCAAGGATGCGTCCCCGGTCAACCCGATGACATTCCTTGAGTAGAGAATACTTCCTGAGCAGGTAGAGCGTTTCAGGAATGTGCAAAAGCCCGGCCAGCAGCCGGGCTTTTGTCGTCTTTCAGGTGTGTCGCGAGGTCGTGCTCAAACGCGGTCGAGGTGGATGCGCAGGCGGCCGGCCAGATCCTGGATATACTGCCATGCGACGCGGCCGGAGCGGGCGCCTCGGGTGGTCGCCCATTCCAGCGCCTCGGCATGCATCTTCTCGCGCTCAAGGCCAAGCTTGAAGTATTCGGCATAGCCATCGATCATCGCCAGATAATCTTCCTGGCTGCATTTGTGGAAGCCGAGCCACAGGCCGAAGCGATCGGAGAGTGAAACTTTCTCCTCCACGGCTTCGGATGGGTTGATGGCTGTCGACTGCTCGTTCTCCATCATGTGGCGCGGCAAGAGATGGCGGCGGTTGGAGGTCGCATAGAAGAGCACATTGTCCGGACGCCCTTCCACGCCGCCGTCAAGCGCCGCCTTGAGCGACTTATAGGCGGTATCGTCGTGATCGAAGGAAAGATCGTCACAGAATACGATGACACGGTGCGGCGTATCCTTGAGGAGGTCAAGAAGCGTTGGCAGGCTGGCAATATCTTCGCGATGCACCTCGACGAGCTTTAGCGATACGCCGCTTTCGAGCCGCACATCTTCGTGCACGGCCTTGACGAGCGAGGACTTGCCCATGCCGCGGGCGCCCCAGAGCAGCACGTTGTTGGCTGCATAGCCCTCGGCAAAGCGCACCGTGTTTTCGTGCAGGATATCGCGCACGTGATCGACGCCGCGGATGAGCTTCAACGCCACGCGATTGGGACGCTTGACCGGCTGCAGATACTGGCGGGCGGGGGACCAGACGAAGCAGTCCGCGGCGGTCCAATCATTGGCGGCAGGTGGGGCGCCGGCCAGCCGTTCGACTGCATCCGCAAGCCTCTTCAGCTCCTGAAGCAGAACGCTATTGATTTCCTCGGCCATCGGGTGCCTCCTTCATAGATTGCAGCGATCATCCGCTTTCGTTTTTTTGATGCCGGGTAGCATGGCCTTTCCACAGCGGAAAGGTTATGAGGCAGCGGAATCGGTACGCTTTCCGGCTGTTTTTGTTGCATTCATCAAGGCTGCAACTATAGTCCGGCGACCTGAAAAGAGAGGCGGGGTTCCGCCGCCCACAGCCTGAGGAGCTTAGCATGTTTATCACCCCGGCATTTGCCCAGAGCGCAACCGACGCTACGAGCGCTTTCGGCGGCTCAGGCCTCGAAATGATCATCCTGTTCGTGCCGCTGATGGTAGTCTGGTATTTCCTGCTCATCCGCCCGCAGCGGGCGCAGGCCAAGAAGCGTGAGGAAACCCTGAAGGCGATCCGTCGCGGCGACCAGATCGTCACCGGCGGCGGCCTCGTTGGCAAGGTCACGAAGGTCGTCGACGAGAAGGAAGTCGAAGTTGAAATCGCCGAAGGCGTGCGCGTGCGCATCGTCCGCACCGGTATTTCCGAAATCCGCGTCAAGGGCGAGCCGGTCAAGGCCGACGCTGCATAACATGCGATAGCAACACCCGCCGGATCGGAAGATAGTCGAGAGAATGCACCATTTTTCCCGCTTGAAAACACTTCTGATCTGGCTGGTCGCGATTGCGGCTGTTGTCGTCGCTGCGCCCAATCTTTTAAGCCAGGCGCAGCTCTCCTCCCTGCCCAACTGGGTTCGTCAGGACCGCGTCACCCTTGGTCTCGATCTGCAGGGCGGTTCCCGCATCGTACTGCGCCTCGAACGCTCCGACATTGTCCGGGATCGGCTGGAGGCCACGGTTGCCAGCGTTCGCGACAAGCTGCGCGGCGCCAACATCCGCTATACGGGGCTCGCCGGTACCGCGCAGACGGTGACGGTCAAGGTCACCGATATGGCCCAGCTGCAGCCCGCAGCCGATCTCCTGAAGTCGCTGACATCGGCCGACGTCTCGCTGCAGCAGAGCAATGATGGTCAGTTGACGCTGCAGATCTCCGACAAGGCGATCGATGCTGACACGCTCGCTGCCCAGACCCGCTCGCTCGATATCGTCGCCCGCCGGATCGCCGGTTTCGGCAAAGAGAATTTCACCGTTCGTCCTGATGGTGACGATCGCATCGCCGTGCAGGTGCTGGGCTCCGTCGATGCCGAGCGGTTGAAGAACCTGCTGAACGAACCTGCAGCGCTCTCGTTTCACCTCATCGATGAGAGCATGACCGGCCAGCAGGCGCTTGCCGGCCGTTGGCCCGCGACGTCGCAGGTGCTGTATTCTCTGGATGACCCGCCGGTTCCCTATCTCGTCGATCGCATGGTAATCGCCACGGGTGCCGATTTTGCCGAAGTCGATAGCAAGACCGATCCGCAGACCCAGGACAGCGCGATTGTCTACAAGCTGAACGCGGAGGCGGCAAAACGTCTGGCTCAGGCAACGACGGCCAATGTCGGAAAACATCTCGCCATCGTCTTCGACGATCAGGTCATGGCAAACCCGGTCATCGAAGCGCCGATTTCAGATGGAAGCGGCGAGATATCAGCCAATTTCTCGGAGGAGGGCGTTCAGGATCTTGTCGTCATGCTACGGGCCGGTGCGCTGCCGGCGACGCTGACGTCAGTGGAAGAGCGCACCGTCAGTCCGCTCTTTGGTTCTGAATCTGTTTTCTCCGGCCTGATCGCCGGTATCGTCGCCGTCGTGCTTGTCGCAGCGCTGATGATAGCGCTCTATCGCATGCTGGGCATCATCGCAGTCGTGTCGCTTGCCTTCAATCTGGTGCTGATCGTCGCGGTGCTGAGTGTTGCCGGCGCGATACTGACGCTTCCGGGTATTGCCGGCCTCGTCCTGATCGTCGGCATGGCAGTCGATTCCAATGTTCTGATCTATGAGCGCATTCGCGAAGAGGAGAGGGTACCGCATACGGCTTTCGCACAGGCGGTCGAGCGCGGCTTCTCGCGCGCCTTTTCAACCATCGTCGATGCCAATGTCACGATCTTCATCGCCGCCGTCATTCTGTTTTTCGTCGGCAGTGAATCCATCCGCGGCTTTGCTGTGACGCTCGCCGTCGGCATTCTCACAACCATCCTGACCGCCTTCACGCTGACGCGCGGCTTGGTGGCCGCCTGGCTTGCAAGGCTCAATCCGCGCCATCTGCCGAAGACTGCGCTGACCGGGCTGTTCGAGCACGCCAATATTCGTTTCATGGGCATTCGCCGCTATGTCTTCACGGCATCTGCAGCACTCTGCATCGCCGCAATGCTCGCCTTCGCAACGGTCGGCCTGCAGCTCGGTATCGACTTCACCGGCGGTTCGCTGATCGAGGTCAAGGCGAAGCAGGGCAATGCCGATATTGCCGATCTGAGCGCCCGTCTGAACGAACTGAACCTCGGACCGGTGCGCGTCGAGCGCATCGGCGATGCCACCAACGCCCTCATCCGTGTCGGCTCGCAGGATGGCGGCGAGAATGCCGAGCAGTCAGTCGCAACGTTCATTCGCGGCGAACTGGCCGAGGACTACGATTTCCGTCGTGTCGAGGTCGTCGGCCCCTCCGTTTCCGGTGAATTGACGATGCTGGCGACGGTCGGCATCCTTGCCTCGCTATTCGCAATCCTAATCTATATCTGGATCCGCTTCGAATGGCAGTTTGCGGTCGGCGCAATCGTTGCGACGCTGCACGATGTCATCATCATGCTCGGCCTCTTCGTGCTCAGTGGGATGGAGTTCAATCTGACGAGTGTCGCAGCGCTTCTGACCGTCGTCGGCTATTCGCTGAACGACACCGTTGTCGTGTACGACCGCATGCGCGAAAATCTGAAGCGCTACAGGAAGATGCCGCTGCCGATCCTGATCGATGCGGCAATCAACCAGACGCTGTCGCGCACCATCCTGACGGCCGCCACGACCCTGCTGGCGCTGCTTGCGCTCTATATTTTCGGCGGTGCCGTCATTCGCTCCTTCACATTCACCATGCTCTTCGGCGTTGCGCTTGGAACATTCTCCTCCATCTATATAGCGGCGCCAGTTCTCATCATCTTCCGGCTGCGCCGGGAGAGCGATGGCGAGGACGAGGGCGATATCAGCATGAAATCCGGCAAGCCGGCGGTATAGGCATATGGCAAAAGGCATTGAAATCCGCGACGCCCATTTCCCGGGCCGCGCTCCCATCGACACCTATGGCAATGGTGGCTTCCGTTTTGCGGATATGTCGCATCGCGGCTCCATCCTTTGCCTGCCCTCGGGCATTCACGGCTGGGACATGGATGTGACGAAGCCTCTGTCGGTCGAGAATTTCCGCCAGGTGCTCGATGAGGCGGCCGATATCGAGGTGCTGCTGGTCGGCACCGGTACGGAGCTTCGCCGCCTGCCTGCAGAGTTGCGTGCCGCCCTCAAGGCGCGCGGTATCTCTTCCGACCCGATGAGCACCGGTGCAGCCGTGCGAACCTTCAATATTATGCTCTCCGAGCAGCGTGCCGTCGCCGCCGCCCTGATCGCAGTCTGAACATGAGCGATACAAGGACGAACCAGGATATCAGCCTGGCGATGCTGCGCGACACCGATCGCGACCGTTACCTCGCCTGCCTGCTGTCGCCTGATGACAAACGCGGTGCGCTCGCCGCCCTCTATGCCTTCAATGCCGAGCTCGCCCGCATCCGCGACCTCGTGCACGAACCGCTGCCCGGCGAAATCCGCATGCAATATTGGCGCGATCTCCTGGAAGGCAGTGCACACGGTTCGACCGAGGCCAATCCGCTCGCGGCAGCCCTTCTTTCGGTCGTCGAGGCGCACCGGCTGCCACGCCAGACGCTCGTCAACATGATAGAGGCCCGGATTTTCGATCTCTACGACGACCCGATGGAAAGCCGTACTTCGCTGGAGGGCTATGCGGGTGAAACGGCCTCGGCGCTCATCCAGCTTGCAGGCCTCATCCTTTCCCCTGACGAGGCGATGAAATCCGCCGATGCCGCCGGTCATGCCGGTGTGGCGCAGGCTATTTCAGGCATGCTGCTCCTGATGCCCCTCCATCAACGCCGCGGCCAGGTCTATATCCCGCTTGAAATCCTGTCCGCGACAGGTCTCGACCGGGAGGCTTTTTTGGCTGGTGAGGACAAGCCGCGCATCTCTGCGGCCATCGAAGCTTTTGCCGGGCTTGGTCGAGATCACCTTGCGAAGGCGAGGGCGTCTGTCCTGCCGCCATCGGTCCTGCCCGCCTTCCTGCCTGCTGTGCTTGCGGAACCTGTACTGGTGAAGGCGCAGAAGCGCGGTGCCGCCGTTCTGGAGGCCTCGCTTCAGGAGCCCCAATGGCGGCGTCAGATGCGCATGGCATTTGCCGGCATGCGCAAGAAAATCTGACAACGGTCAAACTCGCGCAAGTCTCGTGCGTTATGTCAGGCGTAACCCCATTCTAAACGGAGAATCCGCGTGGGCATTATCGTCTGGTGCGTTCTTTTCGCCATCGTCATCTTCTTCGCCTTCGTGGCGACCCGCATGGCTGCTCAGAACAAGGAAGATGGCCTGCACGATACGGGCCTTGCCATCATCGAATTCGGCCGGGCTTTCCCCAACGAAGCAATCCGCCAGCTCCAGGCGACCGTTGACGGTCAGGCCGTCTTCGTACGCCTGCATGACAACAAGGCTGGTTTCATGCGCAACATGTCGCGCCATTTTGCATGTCATCTGATCGAGCCGGGAACGGTGCGTGTCCTCGCTTCCGAAACGGGCAGGGGGCTGAGCATCGAATTTGTCAATGCACCCTCTCACAACGGCACCTACGAGTTCACCTCGGCCAAGGAGGCGTCGGAGGTCTCGCTATGGCTGCTCGGCAACTATGTTGCCGAGCCGGATAAGGAATTGTCCGCGCCGAATACCTCGGCGGCAAACGGGCATTAATCGCAGTAATTTCAGGCGCTTTCGGCGAGCTTGATGTCCTGACCCAGCCAGGCGGCGCAATCTGCAAGCGCCCGCTTGGCAATCAGCTGTCGCTTCATGATCGTCTTGTCCTTGCCGCGGAAGCGCTTGACGCCTTCTGGCTTGACGATCGAGCCCGGCTGCAATTCCGGAAAAAGACCGAAATTGATGTTCATCGGCTGGAACGAGCGTTTGCCCGGCTCCTCGTCGGTGACGAGATGGCCGCCGGTAATGTGGCCGAGCAGCGCGCCAAGCGCCGTTGTTGCTGGCGGAAGGGAAACTGGATCGCCCTTGCGTTCTGCAGCGGCAAAGCGGCCTGCCAGCAGACCGACGCTTGCGCTTTCCACATAGCCTTCGCAGCCGGTGATCTGACCGGCAAACCGCAGGCCCGGGCGCGATTTCAGCATCAGTGATGGATCGAGCAAAGTCGGCGAGTTGATGTAGGTGTTGCGATGCAGGCCGCCGAGCCGCGCGAATTCGGCATTCTCGAGGCCCGGGATCAGCCGGAAGATTTCTGCCTGGGCACCATATTTCAGCTTCGTCTGGAACCCGACCATATTGTAGAGCGTGCCGAGCGCATTGTCCTGGCGCAGCTGCACGACGGCATAGGCTTTCACCGTCGGATTGTGCTCATTGGTAAGGCCCATCGGCTTCATCGGTCCATGGCGCAGCGTCTCGCGTCCGCGCTCGGCCATCACCTCGATCGGCAGGCAGCCGTCGAAATAGGGCGTGCCCTCCCACTCCTTGAAGCCGACCGCATCGCCGGCAATCAACGCGTCGACGAATGCGTTGTACTGCTCCTCGGTCATCGGGCAGTTGATATAGTCCTTGCCGGTGCCGCCGGGGCCGACCTTGTCGTAGCGCGACTGATACCAGCAGATATCCATGTCGATGCTGTCACGGTAGACGATCGGTGCGATGGCATCGAAGAACGCAAGGGAATCCTCGCCCGTTTCCGCCTGGATGGCGCCTGCAAGCGATGCCGCCGTCAGTGGACCGGTGGCGATGATCGTCTGATCCCATTCCTTCGGCGGCAGGCCCGAAACCTCTTCACGCACGACCGTGATCAGCGGATGCTCGTGGATTGCCTTGGTCACGGCATCAGAGAAGCCATCACGATCGACAGCCAGTGCGCCGCCTGCCGGCACCTGATGTTTGTCAGCCGACGCCATTATCAGCGAACCGGCCATGCGCATTTCCGCATGGATGACGCCGACGGCATTGCTGGTAGCATCATCCGAGCGGAAGGAGTTGGAACAGACGAGTTCCGCAAGTCCATCGGTCTTGTGCGCATCCGTGCCGCGCACGCCGCGCATTTCGTGCAGGATCACCGGAACGCCGGCATGGGCGATCTGCCACGCGGCCTCAGAGCCGGCCAATCCGCCGCCAATGACATGAATGGGGGAATAGGAGGAATTATTTGTCATTGGCGGCTGATATCACGCCAGGACATGCGATCCAACAATAGAATCGAAAACGGTGCCCGGCGCCGCCGCAAGGTGGTCAGTCCTGCTCTCGCGTTCCAGGCGACGCTTCGCGCTGTTCGGCATCCTCGAGATCGGCAGCGACGACGTAGGCATCGCCATGTTCCCGTACCCCTTCGCGTTGTGCGGCAAGGTTGGGGAGATCATCGGGGGCCATTTCCTTCGTGTGCTCGCCGAAAGTGTCTATTTCACCGTTCGGTGTTCCGCCGTCCCTACGCCGGGCATCCATCGCACGGGCAGTTTCGTCGGCAATCTCACGCCGGCGAGCGTCGGCTGCCGGGCTGTCTTCTGCCCGCGCATCGTCAGTTGCTTTTTCGAGAATGGTTCTGGTCAAGGTATCACCTCCAGAAACGGCTGGTCTCGACGGATTGGCGGCCGAGCAGATATCCGATGCTGAAAGCCAGCACGCCGATACCGACAACGACCGAGCTGGCAGTGTGTGGATGATCGGCCGCGCCCGTCGCGACGGCCTGTACTTCCCGCTTGACCGCGGAGGCGGTGTTCGACGCGGCCTTTCGGATGCCTTCAGGTTTGTTCGCGGGCTGGCCGGTAAAGCCTGCATTGAGCTGATTTGCCATGTTGGTCTCCTTTCGTGAAGGAGAACTGACGGAAGGCGCTAGGGTTCCGACAAAGAAGGAGCAAGGCCCAAAAACGAAAACGGCGCCTGATGGCGCCGTCTTGGGGAATGGTTCGTTCGCTTTCTTAGCGGAACGAGCGGGATGCGATGCCGCGGATGTCGTAACGGCTCACACCGATATCGGCGAGCGTCTGGTTGGACAGGTTGCCAAGTTCGTTGAGCGTACGGCGGTAGCTAATCCAGCTCTTTGCAATGCGGATCGGGTTCATGGTTTTTTCCTCGGATGTCTTGTGCAGGCGGCGGGTATCGCCGTTGCTGCTGTTGACATCTATATAGTCGAGGTCTCGTTTTTTGTGCAGTGCAAATAAAAGGCGTCTGCTATGCAAATGTGCAGTCTGATGCTCGCTAATTATGCAGCGCGCGATTTTTGAGCGCACCAGGAATTAACACTTTCGCAACCTTTGCGGCAGCGAGTGTAATGCGCAAAAGAAAACGCCCGCTGCGGGAGCAGCAGGCGTTTTGGGAAGGCAATCTGCTTGGGAGGAGCAGCGATTACCTGTACTTAGCGGGTGGCAGCTTCGCGAGCAACGCGATGGATGTCCGAACGGTCGATACCGAGGTCATGCAATTCGCGGTTGGTCATGCGGCCGAGTTCAGTAACGGTCTGACGATACTTGCGCCAGTTATTGAAAGAGCGAGAGAAGTTCATGTTAATCCCCTTTCCTAGGGCTTGATCCTGCCAGCAGCCATCTCTTCGGCGCTGACCTCTATTTGATGACCAGAATATATGTTGCGCCGCGAAGAACTAACAGAGACAACATTTCAATCCACCTATGCATGATTCGCAGAGCTCCGGCTGTGATTTACAAGCTTTGGCCATTTTCTGGTCAATGAATAGGCAGAATGATTTTTCGCTGATCACCCGGCTTTTGCGAATTGATATTTGGTCCGCGTGCCTGCTTGCGGGAAGTCTTTTCTCCCGGGAACGCCGTCCTGAAAATCCGTGACACCAGATCGCTGCGTATCGGCGTCGATGCTGCCCGCCCCGCTTTGCCGACCGTGCTTAACGAACGCTTGACGATGATTCTCGTGAAAGCCCGAGAAGTCAGGATGCTAATCGTTTAACCATACGTTAAACAAAACGCCCACCGGGGGAGGATCCGGTGGGCGTCATGATGGTGACTGGCAACTGGGAGGAGGAGTGTTGCCAGTCTATCGCAGGGCGCTGGGAGGAGGAGTGCGCGTCTGCGAATCTCGTCACGGACATATGGTCCGCAGGCATCCGGAAAACCGGGCCGGGGCGCCATCCCCGTGCTTCGATATCAAGTTAAATAGTATGACTTTTGATGATTTTGCAGTGCAATATATTCATGAGGGCTATGCGGTTCATGCATGCCTCTTTGTAGTGGTTGTATATTAGCAATGGTGCGGTTAGTGTTTCGTTAATGCCTGATCCAATTTAGACCAGTGAGGAACTTGTACTTTTGAAATACCGGCATTTCCGTGCGGCGATCCTGCGCTATAAATGCAGAAGCCGAAATTGGCGGGTCGATGCGGGGTAGGGCATGTATCGCGGCAGGTTGGAGCGGGATTTCTCTCTCTGGGTGGAGAAGGGGCTTCTTGAGGAAGGTACGGCCAGGACGTTGCTGGCCGAATACGACGCGCGTCCGGCAAGTTTCAGCCTCGGCCGCGTGCTAATGGGATTGGCGGCCCTACTGCTCGGAGCTGCCCTTTTGCTTCTTGTCGCTTCGAACTGGGAGTACATCCCGCGCCTCGTTCGTGTCGGCCTGATGTTGGCGCTCATCTGGGCGGTGCACATCGGCGCTGCACTCCTTCTTATGCGCGGGGCGCAGGCGACGGCGAGCGGTCTGCTCATTATCGGTGCGCTGAGCTTCGGCGGCGCCATTTCGCTCACCGGCCAGATGTATCATCTCTCCGGCGACGAACAGGTGGTCATGTATCTCTGGTTCGCCGTTGCGACCGTTTCAGCCATCCTTTTCCGCTCGGCCGCCGTGACCGTAGTCGCAGGCTTTCTCTCCTGGGCGTCCTTTGCCGTCTACCTCGAGAATTTCGACACGCGCTGGTTCGGCTTCGGCCCTTATGCGCCGCTTGTCATGGCGGCTGTCATCATCGGGCTCGTGCGCTTCACAGGCGCTGCCCGGGCGCGCCATCTCGCCTATCTGCTGGTGGTCGGCTGGCTCGCATGGCTTTATATGATGGCCGAGGAAATATCCGTGGCGATCGCCTTCGCCGTTCTCGGCATGCTGGCCTTCTTGCTGACTGCCTTGCCCGTCCGCCCGATTTCCTCGCTCGTCAGAACCGCGGGTGCAGCCCCGGCCTTCTATAGTTTCCTCGTCGCCCTCATGGGATTGCTCCTGCTCCATATCGAAATGGATGAAGGCGGACGCATGGTGGTGATTGGCCTGCTGACGCTGGCTGCCGCCATTGTGGCGCTCGTGCTGCATGGCCGGGATAATGGAGCGGTGCGCTATCTGGCCTATGGCGCTTTCGCCGCCGAGATGCTGTACCTCGCCTCGGTAACGGTTGGGACGATCTTGGGCACGTCGAGCCTCTTCCTTTTCTCGGGCCTGGTGGTCGCTGCCGTGGCCTGGGTCGTCATCCGCCTGGAAAGGCGCTTCGCGTCTGGGCCAGGATCCGTCGAGGCAGGGGAGGAACGCGCATGAGCTTCGCCTTCGCAAGACTGCAAACCGGTCGCTTGTATCTTGTTGCCGCAATCCTCGTCGCGGGCCTGCAGACGCTGATCCTCGGCTACATTATCCAGAGCCGTGCCGCTATCCTCGCAAGCGGAACCGAAGTCTTGCTGAAGACGGCTCCGGTTGATCCGCGCGATTTCCTGCGCGGCGACTACGTCGTGCTGAACTACGACATATCGTCGGTCCCTGTCTCGACAGTCACCGGCGGCATTCCGGCGGAAGCCGGCGAGCAGACCCTGTGGGTGCGCCTCAGACGCCAGCCCGATGGATTCTGGGGCATTGTCGAATCGTCATTCGCCAAATTGCCGGCGGCATCGGATACAGTCGTCCTGCGCAGCCTGCCTTTCTATAGCTATGGTCCCGGTAGCGGCGAAACCATCCGCGTCGAATACGGGATAGAGCGCTATTACGTGCCGGAAGGCAAAGGCAAGCCGCTGGAGGAGGCCCGCAACGAGGGCGTCGTTTCGATCGCTGCCAGCGTTTCCTCCTCCGGTGCAGCGCAGATCCGCAGCCTCGTCGTGGACGGCAAGCCGGCCTATGAAGAGCCTCTTTATTGAGAGCCGGCATGGCTGGCGGGAACGATGCGATTTTGGCCGAAAATCCCTGTCATTTGCCGTTCATTTTTCCTTTGCCTGTTCTAAATCGGGTGTTATAGAGACGCCGCGCTCCGGAAGGCCTCATGCGCAGGCATATGCATGCGGTTTTGCGAACGCGGGTATGGTGAAATTGGTAGACACGCCAGATTTAGGTTCTGGTGCCGCAAGGCGTGGGAGTTCAAGTCTCTCTACCCGCACCAAGCTGCCTTGCAGGGCGGGAGGACTGGAACTCGGTTGTCCCGGATACCCGGAAAGCGAGTGCAGTTCCGCTTAAGGCGGAACGAACAGGAATTGAGAAAAAGCCACGCGCGGCAGTTGGCCGGCGTCGTGCTCACCGAAACGAACGGCGTCTGGGCACGGCCGCCACGGAAATGAAGGTAGGAAGACATGCAGGTTACCGAAACGCTCGCTGAAGGGCTGAAGCGCGAAATCAAGGTCGTTATCCCGGCCAAGGACATGGAAAACAAGCTGAACGAGCGCCTTGCCGACGTGAAGGACAAGGTTCGCATCAATGGCTTCCGTCCGGGCAAGGTTCCGGCCGCTCACCTCAAGAAGGTTTATGGCAAGTCCATCATGGTCGACCTCGTCAACGAGATCGTCCGCGACCAGCCGACGCAGATCCTGTCGAGCCGTGGTGAAAAGTCGGCGACCCAGCCGGAAATCGATATGACGGAAGACCAGGCCGAGGTCGAAAAGATCCTCGCTGCCCAGCAGGATTTTGAGTTCACGCTCTCCTACGAAGTTCTCCCGCCGATCGAACTGAAGTCCAACAAGGGCATCAAGGTCACGCGCGAAGTCGTTGACATCTCCGACGACGAAGTCAACGAGCAGGTTCTCAAGGTCGCTGAAAGCGCCCGCGACTATGCCGAAAAGAAGGGCAAGGCCGCCAACGGCGACCGCGTCAAGATGGACTATGTCGGCAAGGTCGACGGCGTTGCCTTCGACGGCGGCACCGATCAGGACGCTGAACTGGTTCTCGGTTCCGGCCGTTTCATCCCGGGCTTCGAAGACCAGCTCGTCGGCGCCAAGGCTGGCGATGAGAAGACCATCAACGTAACCTTCCCGGCCGACTATCCGGCCAAGAACCTCGCTGGCGCGGAAGCCACCTTCGACGTCACCGTCAAGGAAGTTGCTGCTCCGGCCGACGTTGAAATCAACGACGAACTTGCCAAGAAGCTCGGTCTCGAATCGGCTGACCGTCTCAAGGAAATCGTCCGCGGCCAGATCGAATCCCAGTACGGTTCGCTGACGCGCCAGAAGCTGAAGCGCCAGATCCTCGACCAGCTTGACGAACTCTACAAGTTCGAAACTCCGTCCAAGCTCGTCGAAGCCGAATATAACGGCATCTGGAACCAGGTCAGCAATGACCTCGCCCAGTCCGGCAAGACCTTCGAAGACGAAGACACGACCGAAGAGAAGGCTCGCGAAGAGTACCAGAAGCTCGCTGAGCGCCGCGTTCGCCTCGGTCTTGTTCTCTCCGAAATCGGCGAAAAGGCCGGCGTCGAAGTCAGCGAAGACGAAATGCAGCGCGCGGTCTACGAACAGCTGCGCCAGTATCCGGGCCAGGAAAAGCAGATCCTTGAGTTCTTCCGCAGCCAGCCGGGTGCCGCCGCCTCGATCCGCGCTCCGATCTTCGAAGAAAAGGTCATCGACCACCTGCTGACCGAAATCGACGTCACCGACAAGAAGGTGACCAAGGAAGAACTGCTCGCCGACGAAGAAGGCGAAGCTTCTGAAAAGGCTGACACCAAGAAGGCTGCGCCGAAGAAGAAGGCTGCCGCCAAGACGGAAGCTTCTGCAGACGCTGCTGAAGGCGAAGAAGCTGCTCCGAAGAAGAAGGCTGCTCCGAAGAAGAAGGCTTCCGAGGACAGCGCCGAATAATCGGTTTTTCCGGACTGAAATTCGAAAGGCCCCGCCGACGTGCGGGGCCTTTTCTTTTTGATCGTGTCAAGATCGTCGAACTCCTGGATACTCTGCAAATGGCCGAGGCTGGCCAGATCATTCAAATTGCTTGAGCCAGAATAAAAGTCGGATCCTCGCGGCTTCGGCTTGTTTGGCAACGAGTGATAGCCAATTCAGTTTCGGTTCGGCAGGCGGCGCGTGACCGCATCTGAATACGCAGCGCTGTGAATATCGCCGACCGCTGCACTTCGCCAGCTGATTGGGCGACGAGCTATTGGTACGAACAACAGCGCACCTTTGCTTTAGCGATTGGATGATATAGAGGCTGAGGCAGGACGCGACCGCCATTAACTTAAGAATGGGGTCGGGCGGCAGATTGACGTCACGTCGCTGCCACGAGATCACGTGGCCGTTCTCTCTCGATCGCTCAATCGTAGCTAGTACCACGCCGGCCCGAAAATCGGAGTCGATTCTCGGGAAGCTCAATGGTTGGTTCAACGAGATAAAGCACCCCTGGTGCGTCCGGATGGACGCACGGTACTCTAGACAGCCTTGCGTGAGTGGGTCAGTTCGGCGACCTTCTTGATATGGCTGACGGCAGCGGTGCCGCCAGCCGTCTTTGTGAAGAGGTCGAGAACATCTTCGTCATCATCGGCAACCGGTGTCAGGGCCTTGTCCATGTAGCTTTTGGCAGCGACATCGCGGGCGATAAAGAAAGCCGAAATGCTAAGCTTGATGATCGTGCCGGCAAGTGAGAGATGCTTGCGGGCGGTGTCGAAGGCAAAGCGCGGCCAGAACAGCAGCGGATGCTCGCGCTTCAGGCCGGGGCGACGCTCCGAAGGATGCTTCAGGCGAACAAGGCCACTCTGCAGGGGATGAACATTTTCGAGCGGCACCGTGGTCGCAAACGAGACCAGCACCTTGACGAGGCTGCTGAGCTTGATGCCGGTTGCCGCGCCGCGCCGCAGCAGGGTCTTCATATGCTCAGGCGAGTAGTAGAGCGACCAGGCCTCCTGATAGATATCTTCCCACTCCTTCTTGCTCATCTTCGGATGAGCCGTGCAGACATGCTCGACATCGTAGATATTGAGATCGGCGTCCATCTCGACGCCCTTCTTCCAGAGAACCTGATGGTCCTCGGAGCCGGGCAGTGGCGTCAGAACGAAGAATTCGATGACGTCGAGCGGCAGCTCTTCCTGAATGATCTTGATATCGCGGCGGATCGATTCCGGCGTGTCGGCCGGGAAGCCCAGAATATAGCCGGCAAGCGTCATGATACCCTGTGCCTTCCAGGCCAGTAGCATCTTGCGATATTCGGTGATCTTGTTCTGGTTCTTCTTGGCGGCGGTCAGATTATCAGGATTGACGTTTTCCAGGCCGATGAAGACGCGGGTGACGCCGGCGCGTTTCGACTTTTCGATGAAGTTCGGGATCTTGTGGCAGAGCGTGTCCACCTGGATCATCAGGCCGAGCGGAATGCCATCCTTTTCCCTGAGCTCGATCAGCCGGTCGAAGATCGCTTCCCAATCCTTGTTGCGGGCGAAATTGTCGTCGGTGATGAAGAACTTATGGATGCCCTGCGCCCAGTTCATCCGCACCAGCCGTTCGACATCGTCAGCGGATCGAAAACGCGACTTGCGGCCCTGCACGTTGATAATCGTGCAGAAGGAGCATTGATAGGGGCAGCCGCGGCCGGCATCGAAACTGGTGCTGAGACCGAGCGTGCGCTGGATATTGTCCTTCGGCAGGAAGGGTACCGGCGTGCCGCCGATGCCGGGAAGGTCGTTCATGAAATTGTAGAGCGGCTTCAGTTCGCCGGCCACTGCATCGCGCAGCACCATCTCCAGCCGCCCCTCGGCCTCGCCGGCAAACATGGAAATACCCATCTTGCGGCATTCCTCGAGGCCGATCGCGTCGCCGTCGAGCATCGACAGGCATCCCGAGATGTGAAAGCCACCCATCGAAACCGGCAATCCGGCATCGCGGAAGGGGCGGGCGATGTCGAGTGCGCGGGGGTACTGATTGGATTGGACGCCGATCAGCGCGATCATTCCGAAATTGTCGTTGCGTTTGAACTGCGCCAGGATCGCTGCGAAGTCGATGCGCGTATTGGTCTCGTCGATGACGGTAATGTCGATTGCCGTATCGGCGCCCAATATTTGCCGCTCGGCACAGTCAGCGGCGATCCCGTAAATGGCCGCCAGCGAATTGGAGGGAATCATCGCCCGCCACCAGCGGATCACGTAGCCGTCGTCATCATAGTGCGACGGCTTTATCAGGATAAGTTGAAACCGCCTGCGAGCAGTCTCTGAAATGTGGGCCAAAATATTATCTTTCGTTTTTGGCTGCGGACCGGTCCTTGGTGGCGTCGCAGGCTAGTCTAAGACATGGATTTCATGCTGTCGAAAGGCGCGCACCATACTTGGGAAGGCAACAGACAAAACGCAATAGAACGACCCCCGGTGCGAACAGCTCGAACTTTACCAATATCTTTTGACATAGGATATAGGCAGTTTGCAGGCCTCATATCAGACTACCACAGGATGTGCACATGTTAGCGTCATCGAGAAAAAGCCTGCAGATGCGGGGATGTCACACCTCGATGCTAACCTGGTTGGTCTCCGCTTTGCGTTCTCAAAGTTCGGATTTTATATCGCCCATCCGGTTCCAGGCATCGAGACCGGCGATCTTGTAGGCTTCGGCAAGCGTCGGATAGTTGAACGTATTTTCGACGAAATATTCGACTGTGCCCTTCAAGTTCAGCACAGCCTGGCCGATATGCACCAGTTCCGTCGCACCTTCGCCCACGATGTGCACGCCAAGCAGGCGACGCGTCTTCAGCGAGAAGATCAGCTTCAGCAGGCCGGTCTCAAGGCCCATGATATGGCCGCGTGATGTCTCGCGGAAACGGGCGATGCCGCATTCATAGGGAATGCCGCGTTCCTTCATCTCCTCTTCCGTCAGGCCGCAGGTCGAAATTTCCGGTACGGCATAGATGCCGTAGGGGAAATACTTTTGCGGCTCCTTGGCGACGGCACCGATGGCGACGCGCGCTGCGATGCGGCCCTGTTCCATCGAGGTGGAGGCAAGGCTCGGGAAGCCGACGACGTCGCCGGCGGCATAGATGTTAGGCACCGATGTCTGGAAAGTCTCGGGATTGACCTTCAGGCGTCCGCGGCTGTCGGCTTCGAGGCCGATGGCCTCCAGGTTGAGTGTATCGGTGGCGCCCATGCGCCCGGCGGCGAAAAGCACCATGTCGGTCACGAGATGCCGGCCGCTGTCGAGTGTCAGCTGCACCTTGCCTGTCTCAAGCCGCTCGACCTTCTCGGCCTTCGTGCCGAGCAGAAGCTTCATATTGCGGTCGCGCAGCTGATAGGTGAAATCCTCGATGATTTCCTTGTCGATGAAGTCGAGCATGGTCGATTTTGGATCGATGACGGTAACGGCCGTATCCAGCGCCGAAAAGATCGTTGCATACTCGATACCAATGACGCCGGCGCCGATGACGACCATGCTGCGTGGCAGTTCCTCGATATCAAGCAGCTCGTCGCTATCGAGCACGGTCTTGTTGTCGAAGGGCATGTAATCAGGCCGAAACGGCTTGGTGCCGACGGCAAGCAGGATGCTGGCGCCAGTCACCGTCATTGTGTCGCCGTCGTCCTTGATGATCTGCAGAGTATTGGCATCGACGAAGCTTGCCTTGCCGCGAATGTGCTGCACGCGGTTGCGGGCGAACTGATGTTCGAGCACTTCGACTTCATGGTCGAGCGTGATCAGCAGGCGTCGGCGCAGGTCTTCAGCGCTGATCTCCTGCTTGACGCGGTAGCTGCGGCCGTAAAAGCCGCGCTCGCGCCAGCCGGAAAGATTGAGTGCGGTTTCGCGCAGCGTCTTCGAAGGGATCGTACCGGTGTGGACCGAGACGCCACCGACGCGTTTTCCCGCCTCGATGACCAGCACTTTCTTGCCGAGTTTTGCAGCCTGGATTGCGCCACGGCGGCCTGCCGGGCCGCTGCCCACTACCACGAGATCGTACTGGAACATCCTTTAGCCCCGAACTGGAATTGGAATCATATTGCGACGCGAAATGTCGCGCGTTCATCGGTAGCCGGTCAATGTTACAGTTTCTATTTCCGGTACAGTTTAGGAGTTCAGAAAGCCGAACATCGGCTCAAGTCGCTCGAATGTGCGATCCATTGCATAGGCGCCGATGAAGAAAAGCGACAGATGGCCGTAGGTCAGCGAGATCTGCGATTCCGCCGCCATCTCTCCTTCCTTGGCAACGCCGGCGACATAGATCGCCGAAGCCAGCCCCGTACGGTCAGCGCCGGCCTTGCAGTGGATGAGCAACGGCTTGGGTGCAGCGGCCATGATCGCCATCAGCTGGCGCCCTTCCTCGACGGAGAGTTCCTTTGTCGCCGACATACGGAAATCGATATGCTGGACATTGAGTCCCTTTGCCGCGGCGATCTCGTTGTCGTACCAGGCCTCGCCGCTGCTGTCGCCGCGCAGGTTCAGTACGGATTTGATGCCGTATTCCTTGACGAGTTCGCCAAGCTTCGCGGGGGAGGGCTGTGCGGACCTGTATACCTGGCCATCGACGACCGCATGCACATTCGTCGAAAGCTGCAGGTAACCGAGATAGAGACCGGTTACGACAAGCAGCAAAAGTGTCAGCCGTATCAGCGATCGAAGGCTTGGCGGCGCGTACAAGCGACCAGGAGAAACGCCCATAATTCCCATCCTGTTTCAGTCGTTCAGCTTGGAGAACGCCAAGATGGCTTTTTCATGCCTTGGTCGCAGTCTTATATCAGGCGCAGCCCCTTGAGGCTTGCTTGTCCATCTTTGCCGATGATGATGTGATCGTGGATGGCGATGCCGAGCGGCTTCGCAGCGTCGATGATCATCTTCGTCATGTCGATATCGGCGCGTGATGGTGTGGGGTCGCCTGAGGGGTGGTTGTGGACGAGAATGAGCGCCGTTGCGGAAAGCTCCAGCGCCCGCCTCACGACCTCGCGTGGATAGACGGGTGTGTGATCCACGGTTCCGCGTCCCTGCACCTCGTCGGCGATCAGCGCATTGCGCTTGTCGAGGAACAGGATGCGGAACTGCTCGCGCGTTTCATGCGCCATAGCCGCGTGACAATACTGGATGACCGACGACCACGAGGAAAGCACCTGCTTGCCCCTAAGCTCGCTCTTCAGGGCGCGATGGCCGATGCTGGATATCAGCTTCAGATCCAGTGCCACCGCCTCTCCGACGCCTTTGACCTCCTGCAGCAGTGCGGCCGGTGCGCCGAAGACGCCGGCAAGCGATCCGAAGCGGTCGATCAACGCCTTGGCAATGGGTTTCGTGTCGCGGCGCGGGATCAGTCGGAAAAGCAGGAGTTCGAGGATTTCGTAGTCGACGAGCGCCGTATCGCCGTGCTCTCGAAAACGGCTGCGCAGCCTTTCGCGATGGCCGTGATAATGTTCTTCCTTGGCGGGCAGGGCGGCCTTTTTGGTAGAAGCGGCCGCCTTTGCCGGCTGTCCGAAAAACGCGCGTTCATCAGTGACGATGTCGTCGTCCGTATCGAAAGGCAGTTCGTCGTCGCCAGACTGCGGCGCAGGCCCCTTCGCCATGGACAATGTCACCCGTTCAATGGCGGCAGGCCCGGCCGGTCGAGGCCGGCGGGCGAAAGCGTGAAGATCTCGCAGCCATTGGCGGTGACGCCGACCGTATGTTCGTATTGCGCCGACAGCGAGCGATCGCGCGTCACCGCCGTCCAACCGTCGGCCAGCACCTTCACATGCGGGCGTCCGAGATTGATCATCGGTTCGATGGTGAAGATCATGCCCTCGCGCAGTTCCGGCCCTTCATTGGCGCGGCCATAATGCAGGATGTTTGGCGAATCGTGGAAGAGGCGGCCGACACCATGGCCGCAGAAGTCGCGCACCACCGAACAGCGCTCGGCTTCCGCATAGGTCTGGATCGCTTCGCCGATCGCGCCGGTGCGCGCGCCGGGATGGACGGCAGCGATGCCGCGCATCAACGACTCATAGGTCACTTCCAGCAGCCGTTCCGCCGCACGCTTGACCTGGCCGACCGGATACATCCGGCTTGAATCCCCGTGCCAGCCGTCCACAACGAAGGTCACGTCGATATTGACGACATCGCCTTCGCGCAGCGGCTTGTCGTCGGGTATGCCGTGACAGACGACGTGGTTGATCGAGGTGCACGTCGATTTCGTGTAGCCGCGATAGTTCAACGTCGCCGGATAGGCGCCGTTATCCATGCCGAATTCGAAAACGAAGCGGTCGATTTCATTGGTGGCAAGACCCGGCTTGACAACATCGGCAAGCGCATCGAGGCAACGTGCGGTCAACTGGCACGCGTTGCGCATTCCCTCAAATGCTTCAGGGCCGTAAAGCCTGATGGCGCCGGTATTTTTCGGCGGCGCGGTTGCGGCTTCGATATAATTCACCATTGCAAGGCCTTAGCAGAAATTGTCGTCTCTTTTCATAATGCAGCTATGCCGGGTTCGTCCATCGCGATCAACCGCATGGGCAAGATTTCTCGGCGTGTTATGTCGGTTGAAAAATGCCGCCGGGCCGCCCACCAGCGTCAACAGGGCCGCGGATCATCAATATCCACAGTCTTCTCAATTAGATAGGATTGTAGGCGGAAAATTCCACTGTTACTCACCGATTGGTGACAGACCGGGGTTGACCGAATGCTGAATGAAACTGCCGTGGCCGTGCTCGAAAAGACGGGTGCCGCTGAACCTGAAAAGCGCATCCGCGACAGAAGCGCCACCGAGCGCGCTATCTTGAAAGCCGCAAAGAATCTGCTGGCCGAAGAGGGCTTCCAGAATTTCGGCATCAATGCCGTGGCCCGCCGCGCCGGCTGCGACAAGCAGCTCATCTACCGCTACTATGGCGGTCTCGATGGTCTCGTCGAGGCGATTGGCGCCGATCTCGGCAATTGGGTCAAGGACCGCATTCCCGAAGATACCGGCGGCATGTTCCTTTTGACCTATGGCGACCTGATGGAGCGGCTATCGCTGCTCTTCCTGGAAGCGCTGCGTGACGATCCCTTGATGCGCCGTATCGTCGCCTGGGAGGTTTCGGAAAATACTGAGCAGGTGAAGCGCCTTTCCGAAGCGCGTTCGAAAGCGCTGGGGCTCTGGCTCGACCGCATGCGCGGTTCGCTGATGCCGCCCAAGGGCGTCGATACCGCGGCCGTCAATGCCCTGATCTTTGCTTCCATCCAGCACCTCGTGCTTTCGGCCGCTGCCGGCGGCCAGTGCGCGGGCCTGGTGTTGAAGAACGGCAAGGACTGGGAGAAGGCGGCAGGCGCGTTGAAGCGGCTGGTGCGCGGCGTCTACGGCTGAGCTATTCACAGCCTCCGCTTCCGCGTTAACCTTAACATTTGGTTTACGTTGCGTGGTGCTGGTTAACCCGCCAGTGTGGCCCACATTAGAAATGTAACGAATGTGGACCCGAGTTCAGTGATGGGAACCAGAGCAGCCAGAACCGCGTTGCTTGTCGCGGCGATGATGTTTTTCGCCGTACTGGCGCTGGATATCGCTGTGCCCACGCTCGTACTCTGCGTCATGGCGTCGTCGGTCTGGCTCGTGTCTCTTGATATGCCGGTCCTGCGCAAGCACGAGGGAGAGGCCGCATGAAGTGGTTTCTGATCTTCTGGGCCGGTCCGATCGTCTTCCTGGCGGGATGGTACTGGCTTTCTTACTATGATCTGAACTTCGGCATCTTCATGCTGACGCGGCAGGTCCATGACCTGACCTTCCAGATCTACGGCAAGGCGCTCGGCCTGCCGCCGCAGGAAATCCCGCCGCTCGTCGCCCGCGCCATCGCCGTCGACAGCCTCGTCGTTTTTGCCATCATGGGTTTCCGCAAGCGCGGCCAGATCTCCGCCTGGTGGAAGGCGCGTCACGCCTCTGTGTCGTCAGCCGATCTCGCCAGCAAGGAAAGCCTGTCGAGCGCGCCCTGAAGGATGAAGCTTGCGGCGGCCGAATCGATCCGTTCGGCCCGTTTTGCCCGCGAAACATCCATTTCCAGCAAGGCCCGTTCTGCCGCCACCGTCGATAGTCGCTCATCCCAGTAAACGAAGGGTGTGGCGGTCTTCTGCTCCATGTTGCGCACGAAGGCCCGCGTCGCCTGCACGCGCGGCCCCGCTGATCCGTCCATGTTCATCGGCAGGCCGATGACAAAGGCTGTGACCTTTTCCTTTGCAGCAAAACCCAGCAAGACCTCGGCATCGATGGAGAACTTCTCGCGCCTGAGGACGGGACGCGGCGTCGCAAAGCGGCGTCCGAGATCGGACATGGCAAGGCCGATCGTCTTGGTGCCGAGATCGAGGCCGGCGATCGCCTGCCCAGGGGCGAGTATTCCGGCCAGTTCCTCGATCGTCAGCACCGTCATTGCCATGTCATCCTGTCAAGAGAAATTGAAGTTCCCGCCGCTTTTCTTTGCAGCCATATCGGCTATGTCCTTAGAGCAATTCCAGAAAAAGTGCGAAACGGTTTTCCGAACCGGAACCACGTTAAACCATTCTGGTCCCGGAAATCGCTTTTGTAACATGTGATTAAGGAGACTTTTCATGAAGATCATCTGGCTCGGCCATTCCGCTTTCCGTATCGAGACGAAAGCCGCCAAAATCCTGATCGATCCCTTCCTGAGCTATAATTCGTCCTTCGAGGGCCAGGATATCAAGAATGTGACCAACGGCATTACCCACATCCTGCTGACCCACGGCCACGGCGACCATGTCGGCGATACCGTAGCGATCGCCAAGGAAACGGGCGCCGTCGTTCTCGCCAATGCCGATCTTGCTTCATGGCTCGGGACCAAGGGCGTTGAAAAGCTCGAAATGGGCAATACCGGTGGCACGGTTTCGCTCGGCAGCTTCACCGCCACCTTCACCAACGCGCTGCATTCTTCGGCCCAGATGACGGAAGACGGCGTTTCCCATTCGCTCGGCAACGCGAACGGCCTCATGCTGCATTTCGACGATGAGCCGAGCCTCCTCCACATGGGCGACACGGACATCTTTTCGGATATGGCGCTGATCAACGAACTGCATCAGCCCGATATCGGTATTGTGCCGATCGGAGATCGCTTCACCATGGGCGGCGCGGTGGCCGCTCTTGCCTGCCAGCGCTACTTCAACTTCAAGACGGCTATTCCCTGCCACTACGGCACCTTCCCGATCATCGACCAGACGCCGGAAAAATTCATCGCCGGCATGGAAGCCTCCAAGACGCAAGTGAAGGCGCCGAAGCCCGGCGAAAGCCTGTCGCTCTGACGCGCTAGCCCTCAAATCCCGCGGTGTTTGAGGGCAGGAATTCTGCATTGTCCAAAAGGCAAACCCGTTGCACAGGACGGACATGGTCTTTATAGCGATAGGAAAATTCCTATCCGGAGAATGCCATGTCCGTTGACCTCGCCACCGTTAAGCGCGTTGCGCGCCTTGCCCGTATTGCCGTCTCGGAAGAAGAGGCAAATCGCATGGTCGGCGAATTGAATGGTATCCTCGGCTTTGTCGAGCAGCTCTCCGAAGTCAATGTCGACGGCGTCGAGGCCATGACCTCGGTAACGCCGATGGACATGAAGAAGCGCACGGATGTCGTCAACGACGGCAACAAGGCTGAGGACGTCGTTGCCAATGCGCCGATCACCGACCACAATTTCTTCCTGGTGCCGAAAGTCGTCGAATAAGGCGCTTTATCCGCCTCTTTCCGACCCTGTTGCCATTTTCAGATCTGAAGCGAAAACACGATGAGCGAACTCACCAGCCTGACCATTGCCGAAGCCCGCCGCAAGCTGCGCGCCAAGGAAATCACCGCGACCGAACTGACCGAGGCCTATATCTCGGCGATCGATGCGGCCAATGCTCATCTCAACGCTTACATCAAGGTCACGCCGGATCTCGCCCGTCTCATGGCGAAGAATTCCGACGAGCGGATCGCCGCCGGCAAGGCAGGCGAACTCGAAGGTATCCCGCTCGGCATCAAGGACCTGTTCGCCACCGTCGGTGTGCATACCCAGGCTTGCAGCCACATTCTCGACGGTTTCGAGCCCCGTTATGAATCGACCGTGACCCGGAACCTCTGGGATGACGGTGCGGTCATGCTCGGCAAGCTGAACATGGACGAGTTCGCGATGGGCTCTTCCAACGAAACCTCGCACTATGGCGCGGTCATCAACCCCTGGCGCGCCGCCGGCTCCAATCAGCAGCTCGTTCCGGGCGGCTCTTCCGGTGGTTCGGCTGCAGCCGTTGCCGCCCATCTTTGCGCAGGTGCAACTGCAACCGACACAGGCGGCTCGATCCGCCAGCCGGCTGCCTTCACAGGCACCGTCGGCATCAAGCCGACCTATGGCCGCTGCTCGCGCTGGGGCACGGTTGCTTTCGCGTCCTCGCTCGATCAGGCCGGCCCGATCGCCCGCGACGTGCGCGATGCTGCAATCCTGTTGAAGTCGATGGCGAGCGTCGATGCCAAGGACACGACCTCCGTCGACCTGCCGGTTCCGGATTACGAAGCCGCCATCGGCCAGTCGCTGAAGGGCATGAAGATCGGTATTCCGAACGAATACCGCGTCGACGGCATGCCCGACGAAATCGAATCCATCTGGCAGCAGGGCATCGCCTGGCTGAAGGATGCTGGTGCCGAGATCGTCAACATCTCTCTGCCCCACACGAAATACGCCCTTCCGGCCTATTATATCGTGGCTCCCGCCGAAGCCTCTTCGAACCTCGCTCGTTATGATGGCGTGCGTTACGGGCTCCGGGTCGACGGCAAGGATATCGTCGATATGTACGAGAAGACGCGCGCTGCCGGCTTCGGCCAGGAAGTCAAGCGCCGCATCATGATCGGCACCTATGTTCTGTCGGCCGGTTACTACGACGCCTATTACCTGCGCGCCCAGAAGGTCCGCACGCTGATCAAGCGCGATTTCGAACTTGCCTTCGATGCCGGCGTCGATGCCATTCTGACGCCCGCAACCCCGTCATCGGCCTTCGGCGTTGCCGACGAGGACCTCGCATCCGATCCGGTCAAGATGTACCTCAACGACATCTTCACGGTGACGGTCAACATGGCCGGCCTGCCGGGCATCGCCGTTCCCGCCGGCCTCGATCACAAAGGCCTGCCACTCGGCCTGCAGCTCATCGGCAAGGCCTTCGACGAGGAAACCCTCTTCAAGACCGCTCATGTCATCGAGCAGGCCGCAGGCAAGTTCACTGCCGCCAAATGGTGGTGATGGCCCAACGATCCGAAAGAATGCAGACGCCGGCCACAAGATGGTCGGCGTTTCTCTTTTGCCGGTGCATTTGAGGATCAGTTGACTCGGCCGGCGAAGGTCATGGCTGAAAACCCGGTCATGCTGCGTCTGAAGGAGCTTGAAGCCCTCGAAACCATTGCCGGCAAGGTTGGTCGCCTGACCATCCACAACGGTACGGGCGGATTGATGAACGACATCATCAATCTCCGCGATTGAGGAAAAGCAGGCGCCGTCTCGGATTTTGAGGCGGCGCCTGCTATAGAGGGACGACTCTGCAGGGAGGGCCCCATGCCGAAACAGGATCTTGCGCGGTTGATCGAGGCCTTTGATCGCCTCGCTGCCAAAGGCTTCAAAATGGGGCCGGAGTGGGAGGCAGTTCATGAGATCTGCCAGAACCACGAGGGCGAACAGCCCTTCGACTGGGGGCATGCACTTTGTCACCGTGTCGAAGGCGACGACTGGAATGCAGGCTACTGGTATCGCCGTGCCGGCAAAGTGATCGGCGCCGGCACGATCGCCGACGAGTGGACGGCGACGCGCGCAGAGCTTTCGGAAAAGCTTTGAAACCGTCCTGGCCGCGCGAAGACCTCGTCGCGCGGCCAGGCTCTTGTCAGTCCTATCTGTTATCGACCTGTGCCCTGACGAGCTTCAGCCCCCGTTCGGTGATCCGGTATGGCTGACCGGCTGAAGACTTGATTGCCTTCAGCCGCTTCAGTTTGCGGAAAAGCTCCATGCCGAAGCCGGGATAGACCCAGCCGTCGCGGGTGAAGCAACTCACCGTTTCGATCTTTCTGTTGTCGTTGCGGGTAATTTCGATGCGGCCGCCCTGGGCCATGAGGTGCAGGATGCGCTGTTCTGTGCGCGAGATGTCCATTGCTGTTGATCCGGAAACGCGCCTTCATGAAGGCGCACGAAAACGATCTGGCGCTCGGGCTTATCCGATACGCCGCGGCTTCGTTTTTCGGGCCCATGCGCGCGAGGCTGTGCTTGCGGGCAGGGCCTTTACCGGGTCTCAGACAGGTTAGACATAAACACCTCTTGAGCAATTCCCGCAAAAGCGTTCAGCGGCTTTGCGTCCGGAATTGCGTGTAGAAAGAGATAGGGCATTTCCGTGTTTCGTAGAAAAGCGGAAATACCCTGACGTGCTTTCTATCAATAACCACAATTTGGTCAAGCGAAGGCAACCTGCAGAAAGTGGCGGATAAACCCGGTTTGGCTGTTTATCTCATTGGAGGCACTGGAAAATTGCCCGACTCAATGGTCTACTTCGTACTCTAGCGCGGAGGTGCCATTGATCCACATTCGCAATGCCCGCGAAGGCGAAACGGAACTCTTGAGCGAAATCGGCTTGAGAGCCTGGCAAAGAGCGATGGCATTGATCGGCGAATCGGACGCAATGACGGATGGCGCCCGCAACGCCTTCCGGACCTTCGTGGACAACAACTGGCTCACCATTACGGTCGTCGAGCAGAACGGGCAGGTTGCCGGCTGGGCGGCGCGCGAGGGGCTGGACGAGACCATTTCCGACTTCTGGATCGATCCGAGCTTCAACCGCCAGGGGCTGGGCACGGCACTTCTCGAACATATCGAAGCCGACATTTTCGAGCAGGGCTTCGAGGAGGCGGCGATGCAGACCCATTCGGGAAATACCGAGGCGATCTCCTTCTTCCAGAAGCATGGCTACGCCATCCACTGGCTTTCTGTCGCCTATAATCCGAAGCTCGACCGCGACGTGCCCTCCGTCGGTCTCAGCAAACATCTCGGCCCGCAGGAGCCGGAAGGTTACGGTCCCGGTTTCTAGACCCTTGCCGAGGCACTGAAAGCCTTGCACCGGCAGGCCATTTCCTTTACCTCACCAGATGAAAAGAACAGCCTTTAAAGAGCATCCAATGACCCTTGTCGACGTTCGCACGCCTGATCCGAAACGTTATATCCCCGGCGCCACTGGCGATTGGGAAGTCATCATCGGCATGGAAGTCCATGCCCAGGTGCTCTCCAACTCCAAGCTTTTTTCCGGTGCGTCGACGGAATTCGGCAAGCCGCAGAATTCGAACGTCTCGCTCGTCGATGCCGCCATGCCCGGCATGCTGCCTGTCATCAACGAGGAATGCGTCAAGCAGGCGGTGCGCACGGGTCTTGGCCTGAAGGCTCAGATCAATAAGCGCTCTATCTTCGACCGAAAGAACTACTTTTATCCGGACCTGCCGCAGGGCTACCAGATCTCGCAGTTCAAGGATCCGATTGTCGGCGAGGGCAAGATCGTTATCTCGCTCGGCCCCGATCGTCAGGGCCAGTTCGAGGATATCGAGATCGGCATCGAGCGCCTGCACCTGGAGCAGGATGCCGGCAAGTCGATGCACGACCAGCATCCGACCATGTCCTATGTCGATCTGAACCGTTCCGGCGTGGCATTGATGGAAATCGTCTCCAAGCCGGACATGCGCACGTCGGATGAGGCCAAGGCCTACATGACGAAGCTGCGCTCGATCGTGCGCTACCTCGGCACCTGCGACGGCAATATGGATGAAGGCTCCATGCGCGCCGACGTCAACGTCTCCGTGCGCCGCCCGGGCGAAGCCTTTGGCACGCGCTGCGAAATCAAGAACGTCAACTCCATCCGCTTCATCGGCCAGGCGATCGAATACGAAGCCCGCCGCCAGATCGGCATCCTGGAAGATGGCGGTTCGATCGATCAGGAAACCCGCCTGTTCGACCCGAACAAGGGCGAGACGCGGTCCATGCGCACCAAAGAAGATGCGCATGACTATCGCTACTTCCCCGATCCGGATCTGCTGCCGCTCGAATTCGACGACGCCTTCGTCCGCGAGCTTGCCCAGCATCTGCCGGAACTGCCCGACGACAAGAAGGAGCGTTTCGTCCGCGAGCTGGGTCTCTCTATCTACGATGCCTCCGTGCTTGTCTCGGAAAAGGCGATTGCCGATTATTTCGAGGCCGTTGCCGAAGGCCGTGACGGCAAGGCGGCCGCCAACTGGGTCATCAACGATCTGCTCGGTGCCCTGAACCGCACTGGCAAGGATATAGAGGAAACGCCGGTCTCTCCGGCACAGCTCGGCGGCATCATCGACCTCATCAAGTCGGAGACCATTTCCGGCAAGATCGCCAAGGATGTTTTCGAAATCATCCTCAACGAAGGTGGCGACCCCGCCGAGATCGTCGAAAGCCGCGGCCTGAAGCAGGTGACGGATACCGGCGCCATCGAGAAGGCTGTCGACGAGATCATCGCCGCCAACCCGGACCAGGTCGCCAAGGTCAAGGCAAAGCCGACGCTTGCCGGCTGGTTCGTCGGTCAGGTCATGAAGTCGACCGGCGGCAAGGCCAATCCGCAGGCCGTTCAGGCCCTCGTCAAGGCCAAGCTCGGTATCGAGGAAGAATAAGCCGAAGGCTGGAGCGCCGGGCTTCCATTCGGACGCACAAAGGACGCTCTAATTCTTTGAAGCTACGCATCAGGCTTTTCGAGAATCGATTCCGATTTCGGGCCGGTGCTGTAGGCCGAATGGTCAGAAGCGGCTTCGGAAGGCCGCCGCAAGGAGAAGGTCTTGGTCTATTTTGTCCGAACGGCTGGCGAGCGCGATCTGGAAAAGGTTCGCGCCCTTCTGGTCGAGAGCTTCCACAGTGCCTATGACGCCAGTCACGGCGTCGCAAAGGTCGATGAGCTGGTCACCAATCTCTTTTCGCCGACCGCGCTGAAGGCGCGGCTGACGAAGAAGAACGCCGAATTCCTCGTGGCCGATGATGGCAGGAATATTGGCGGCATGGGTTACGCAGCGATGTCGTCCGAGATGACGAAAACCGTGATGCTGCACCTTCTCTACGTGAAGCCAGATCTGCAGCGCCAGGGCATCGGCCGCGATATCTTCGCGGAGCTCGAAACCTGCTTCCCGGACGCGGAGATCATGCGGCTGGAGGTCGAGGTTCAGAACCACGAAGCCATCCATTTCTATACCCGGCTCGGCTTTGTCGAAGCTGGCCGCAACGAGAATACCGGCCCCGGCCAGTCCGGCATTCCGACGCTGGTTTTCGAGAAAGCGCTCGAGTTCCACTAATGGCATCCGGCGAGATTATCATCCGCGAAGCACGTGAAGCCGATCTGCCGGTATTGATCGCCATGTTTGCAGCCGATCCGCTTGGCGGCCATGGTGACACGATTGATCCTGAGGCCTATCCCGATTACATCCGGGCCTTTGCGATGATTGCGGCGTCCTCCAACCAGACGCTTTATGTTGCCGAATGGGACGCTGACGTCGTCGGCACCTTCCAGACGATGATCACCACCTCGCTCAACGCACGCGGCGCATCCGCCATGATTGTCGAAGCGGTGCAAACGCGGGCCGATTTGCGCGGGCAGGGGATCGGTGCGCGGATGATCGAATTTGCCATTGCCGAGGCGAAAAGTCGCGGTGTCAGGCTCGTCCAGCTGACATCGAATGCGGTGCGCAAGGATGCCCATCGTTTCTATGAAAGGCTGGGCTTCAAGCCGTCGCATCTCGGTTTCAAGATGGCTCTGAAATGACCGCGTTTTCGGTCGGAATCACTGGACAATTGGGCTTGGCGGCGGCATAAGCGAAAAAGCCTATCTGCTTTCGTCCGCGTCCTGCGGCCACGAGGAAAAGACATGATCAAGTTCCTGCTGCACACCTTCACCTGGTGGAACAATTACACCTTCGGCACGCTGTTTGCCCTTCGTGGCTTCAAGCGGGTTGGTGAAGACGAGTTGGGCAATGTCTATTACGAAGGCGGTCTTTCCTCCTACGGTCTGCCGAAGCGCTGGGTGATCTACAGCGGTTACGCCGAAGCCTCCGCCATTCCTCCGGGCTGGCATGGCTGGATGCATCACCGCACCGATGTTCCTCCGTCCAAGGAAACCTACGTCGCCAAGGAATGGCAGAAACCGCATCGCGCCAATCCGACCGGTTCGCCGCAGGCCTATCGTCCGCCAGGCTCGCTGTCCGTTGCTGGTGAGCGTCCGCGTGTGACGGGTGACTACGACGCCTGGACGCCCGGTAACTGAGATCAAGGCATCCGATGGCGGGTTTCACCCCGCGCTTTGGCCACAATTGACCTTTACCCGCAGGTTGGCCGCAATCGCTGCGGCCATGAACCTGATACGTGCTGGAGACGGGTAGTATGAAGCTTTCCCTGCGAAACATGGTCCTGCCGGCTGCGGGAGCTGTATCGCTGTTGGCGCTCTCCGCCGGGCTTCTTTCCAATCAGGCACAGGCCGCCCGCATTGACAATCCGGTCGCTGTCTTCTCCGGCCTCGACAAGATCACCGGCCGCATCACCACGTTTGACGTCTATGTCAACGAAACGGTCCAGTTCGGTGCCCTGCAGGTGACGCCGAAGGCCTGCTATTCGCGCGACCAGTCGGAAGCCCAGAAGATCGATGGTTTTGTCGAAGTCGACGAGATCACACTGGATCGCAAGATCCGCCGCATCTTCACCGGCTGGATGTTTGCCGACAGCCCGGGCCTCAATGCCGTCGAGCATCCGATCTATGACGTCTGGCTGAAGGACTGCAAGCAGAACTCCGACGTCCCGCCACCGGACAGCGCCGGCGCTAAGTAAAAGTGTGCACCTGACCGGCCAGACTTTCGGCTGCGAAATACTGTCTACAGCAAGATGATGGCGGCACCGGGTGCGTGTCGCATACAATCGGTTCGATGCGACACGCCTGGCGATGTCGGTCGCTATGCGTTGGGCGTTTTGTTGCCCGTGAAGAGCTTCTTCACAAAGCTGATCGCCCCGCCAAATACCACAAAGACAAGGATCCACGCCTTCTTCAGGAAGGCTGCGGCGATGGCCAGCAGCCCGATCTTGGCGGCAACCTTGGCGCCAGCACCTGCAGCGATCATGCCTGCCATCCCATAGGCAGCGATCTTGTCGCCATCGGCGTGATCGCCGTAGGCCATTCCCTTGTCGAACTGTACGAGCTTGGTCACGGTCGGGACGGCGGTCTCGATTTCCTTCAGCTGCTCGAGACCGGCAACGAAGTCGAATTGAAAGACCCCCTCACGGCCTAGCGTGCGCACGGAATAGTTCAGTGTATGCTGCGTGTTTCCATTCTCGTTGAACAGCAGGTCTCGCGCCCAGTGCAGGGCGTGGGCGGATTGATCATAATGCGGGGCAGAAGCCCAGCCGACGAGTGTCACCGTCGGAAAGCCCTGCTTCTGTCGCTCGGTATTGCTCTCCGAAATGGAGTCCTTGATGTTCTGCAGCAGGTCATCGTAGTCGATCGTCGCTGCGTCGGCGTCCGATACATAGCCATCCGCGCTGTATTCGACGACCGAACCCCATGACCCGGCATCAGTCGGGGAGTATTGCGCAGGAAATAGCATGCCCAGTGCGTCAGCCGCTGCTCCCGGAGGGTTTCCCCAGATGTCGACAAGCACGGTTTTCGTATCTTCGGGGCTTAGAAAATAAAACCCTTCAGGTACGTTCAACGTCGCCTTCGCAGTCGGCAGCTTGATTGCCCCTTGCTGGAAATCGAGCTTCTCCAGAAGCGGCTTCTCTTCATCGGAGAAGTCAGTCCTGTTCGAAAACATTTCCTGATAGGGGCGCGCATCTGCTGCTCCGGCAGCGAGCGCGAGCAGGATTGCAGCCGCAATATATCGCTTCAAAATTCCATCCTCCGTTGTATTTCGACCTTAATTGAATCAGTCAAAAAATCAACGCAGGGATGAAAATTTCAACCTTAAAACTGCAGATGTGGTGATTCCATTGCATCTGCGAGCAGCAGCGCGTAATCCGCTTTTGGCACGTCGAGCGCCCCGAACGTCTTCAGATGCTCCGTGGTGAACTGCGTATCGAGCAGCGTGAAGTGTTTCTGCCGCAAACGTTCCACCAGATGCACGAGACAGATCTTCGAAGCATCGGTGCGCCGCGAGAACATGCTTTCCCCGAAGAAGGCGGAACCGAGCGATACGCCATAGAGACCTCCGACGAGTTCATCGCCATCCCAGGCTTCTACGGAATGGGCATGGCCCATGCCGTGCAGGGCGGAATAGAGCGTTCGGATCGTCTCGTTGATCCAGGTGCTCGGACGATCGGTCGTCTCTTGCGCGCAAGCGGTCATCACGGCATCGAAAGCGCTGTTGAAGCGGATCTCGAAGGGCTTCTGCCGGATCGTCTTTCGAAGACTTTTGGAAACGTGGAAACGGTTGTCCAGCGGCAGGACGCCGCGGACATCAGGTTCGACCCAGAAGATCTCCGGATCATCGGCAGATTCGGCCATGGGGAAGAGGCCGATCGAATAGGCGCGCAGGAGGATCTCCGGGGTAATACCTGGCGATTTCCTGCGCGCTCCTGCCATTCTGTCCTATGCTGCCGGCTTGCTGTTGGCGAGATACTTTTCCAGCCAATGGATATCATAGTCGCCATTGGCGATATCCTGGTTGGAAACGAGATCCTGGAACAGTGGCAGCGTTGTCTTGATGCCGTCAACGACAAATTCATCGAGCGCACGGCGCAGGCGCATCATGCATTCGACACGCGTACGGCCATGGACAATCAGCTTGCCGATCAGGCTGTCGTAATAGGGCGGGATCTTGTAGCCCTGATAGGCGCCGGAATCGATGCGCACGCCGAGACCACCCGGTGCATGGAAATGCGTTATCGTGCCGGGGGAGGGCACGAAGGTGCGCGCGTCCTCCGCATTGATGCGGCATTCGATGGCATGACCCTGGAAATGCACCTCGTCCTGTGTGACCGACAGACCGCCGCCGGAGGCGACGCGGATCTGCTCATGCACGAGGTCGATGCCGGTGATGGCTTCGGTGACCGGATGCTCCACCTGCAGACGGGTGTTCATTTCGATGAAATAGAACTCGCCATTTTCGTAGAGGAACTCGATCGTGCCGGCGCCACGGTATTTCAACTTCTTCATCGCGTCGGCGCAGACCTGGCCGATCTTCATGCGCTGTTCGACGTTGAGCGCCGGAGAGTTGGCTTCTTCCCAGACCTTCTGGTGGCGACGCTGCAGCGAGCAGTCGCGTTCGCCGAGATGGACCGCATTGCCCTCGCCATCGCCGAATACCTGGATTTCGATATGGCGCGGCTTTTCGAGGTACTTTTCCATGTAGACGGCGTCGTTGCCGAAGGCAGCGGCTGCCTCGGTGCGGGCCGTCGACCAGGCCTCGATCAGATCGGCTTCGGTCTTGGCAACCTTCATGCCGCGTCCGCCACCGCCGGCCGTTGCCTTGATCAGCACCGGATAGCCGATGTAGGCAGCCGTCTTCAGCGCATCCTCTTCGGTCTTAACCTCGCCGTCGGAGCCGGGAACGACGGGAATGCCGAGCTCCTGCGCCGTCGTCTTGGCGGTGATCTTGTCGCCCATGATGCGGATATGCTCCGCCGTCGGGCCGATGAAGGTGATGCCGTGGGCTTCGAGGATATCGGCGAATTTGGCGTTTTCCGACAGGAAGCCATAGCCTGGATGCACGGCGTCAGCGCCAGTGATCTCGCAGGCCGCGACGATCTGATGGATATTGAGATAGCTCTCACGCGACGGCGGCGGGCCGATGCACACACTCTCGTCAGCGAGGCGAACATGCATGGCGTCGGCGTCTGCCGTCGAATGCACTGCAACGCTTGCAATGCCGAGTTCCTTGCAGGCGCGCAGCACACGAAGGGCGATCTCGCCACGATTGGCTATGAGGATCTTCGAGATCATTGGCAAAGCCTTATTCGATGACGACGAGTGGCTGGCCGTATTCGACGGGCGAACCGTCTTCGACGAGGATCTCCGTGACCTTGCCGGACTTGGGCGAAGGGATCTGGTTCATCGTCTTCATCGCTTCGATGATGAGCAGCGTCTGGCCTTCCTTGACGGTGGCGCCGAGTTCGATGAACGCGCGCGCGCCCGGGGCCGGAGCCATGTAGACCGTGCCGACCATCGGCGCGTTGACGGTATTGGCCGGGTTACGTCCGACTGCCGCCGGAGCCGCAACTGCGGCGGCCGCGACCGGGGCTGCTGCAGCTGGCGCCGCATAGGCGGGAGCGCCGATCGGCGCCTGGATATACTGGGGCGTGCCTGCGCGCGAAACGCGGATACGCAGATCTTCCTGCTCGACTTCGATCTCGGTCAGATCCGTGTCCTTGAGGATGTTTGCGAGATCGCGGATCAGCGCCTGATCGATACCGGATTTCTTTTCAGCCATGAGTGTAGCCCTGTCTTCTTCTTATGCCGTGATGTTCTTCAGCGCGTGCAGCGCCAGGATGTAGCTGTGAGGCCCGAAGCCGCAGATCACGCCCTTGCATGCAGGCGCGATCATCGACTTGTGGCGGAATTCTTCCCGTGCATGCACGTTGGATATGTGGAGCTCGATGACGGGAATGGAAATGGCACGGATCGCATCGTGCAGCGCGACCGACGTATGCGTATAGGCGCCTGCATTGATGGCGACGCCGGCGGCCTTTTCATCCGCCTCGTGGAACCAGTCCACCAGCGTGCCTTCGTGATTGCTTTGACGGAAGTCGATGTCGAACCCGAGTTCGCGGCCCGCAGCCTTGCAGTCCGCCTCGATGTCCTTGAGCGTCTTTCCACCATAGATGCCAGGTTCTCGCTTGCCCAGCATATTCAGGTTGGGCCCGTTCAGGACAAAAATCGTTTTCGTCATCGAATGTTCCGTTTGGCGCACCGGCTCTGGACCTCGGTGGATCAAGCAACCGTACGCGGTTCAGTGTATTCCTCGCGTCCGATGCCAGCCTCTCGGTGACAAAGGCACGGGAATGCGCGAGCGCCACCTATAGACTCCACGCGGACTTATTGAAAGCCCTTACGGAATCGGCAGGGGGCGCCGCGCCATGTTTGTCCACATGGCTGAAGCACTTCGATTTAGGCGATTTGATGGGCGGTGCGTCAGCAGCTCGTCTTGCCGCAGGCCCGCATGTTCTTCACCTTGGCCTCAAGATCGTCGATGCCGACGGCGCCGGGCACCATTTCATTGCCGATCACATAGGACGGCGTACCGCTGATGCCGAGATTGGCGGCGAGCTGATAGGTCGCCTGCACGATATCGTCGTTCGGGCTTTTTTTCATCTCCGCGCGGATCTTGTCTTCGCTGACACCAAGGGAAGAGGCGACCTGGATTGCAGTGTCCTCGGAGGCGCGGCCGTCACTGCCGAGCAGAGCGACGTGGAAATCGCTGTACTTTTCCGGCGCAATCCGGCGGAAGGCATCCGCAACGCGGTGCGCGGCAACCGAATCCGGCCCGAGGATCGGGAATTCCTTCAGCACGAAACGGACATTCTTGTCTTTCTTGAGGAGCGCCTGCATGTCGGGCAGGGCGTGGCGGCAATAGGTACAGTTGTAGTCGAAGAACTCGACGACGGTGACATCGCCCTTCGGGTTGCCGAGTGTTACGTCATTCTTGGAATCGAAGATGCCGTCGGTATTGTTCTCGATGGCCATGGTGGCCTTCACCTGCTGGGCCATCTGCTGCTTCTTCTGCAGCGCATCCTGCACGTCGAGCATGATCTCAGGATTTTCGATCAGATACTGCTTGATGAATTCGCCGAGTTCCTTCTTCTGCTGGTCGTCGAATGCAAATGCCTGAGCCGGAAGGGCGATGGAGGCTGCAAGCGCCAGTGCGGTGAGCGTTTTGGAGAAGAAGGCCATGGTATCCTCGTCGTCGGCTGATGGGTTTTCGGAGCGAAAATACCATTGCCGGGTTAATGGGCTTGGATGCGTCCGCATCAAATTACGGCGCGTCGGGCCGCCATCAAACAGGAATTTTCCTCCGATCCAAGCCCTCGCGGGATTGTGATGAGCCGATTATTGCGGCAATTGTCTGGCCGTCATCTGAAGCCAGGCAGGAAGTGATCGTGTTTTCCATCTCGAAACGCAGCGAAGTCGAACCGTTCCATGCAATGGATGTTCTGGCCGAAGCGACGAAACGACGTGCGAGCGGCCACCCCGTCATTTCCATGGCCGTCGGTCAGCCCTCCCATCCGGCGCCCAAGGCCGCACTCGATGCTTCCCGCGCGGCACTTGCCGAAGGGCGCATCGGCTATACGGATGCCCTTGGCACGGCGCGGTTGAAGCAGGGGCTCGCCTCGCATTATCGCAACCGCCATGGCCTGGAGATCGATCCCGCCCGCATTGCCGTCACGACCGGCTCATCGGCCGCCTTCAATCTCGCCTTCCTGTCGCTCTTTGATGCCGGCGACGCGGTCGCAATCGCCCGGCCAGGCTACCCGGCCTACCGCAACATCCTCGGCGCTCTCGGCCTCGACGTTGTCGAAGTGCCGGTCACGGCGGACACGCATTTCACGCTGACGCCCGAAAGCCTCGAAGCGATCCAGCTGGAAAAGGGCGTGAAACTGAAGGGCGTGCTGTTGGCAAGTCCTGCCAATCCAACCGGCACTGTGACCGGCCGCGAAGGCCTGAAGGCGCTTGCCGCCTATTGCGATGCCAATGACATTGCCTTCATCTCCGACGAAATCTATCACGGCCTGACCTTTGCAGGAGAAGAGACGAGCGCGCTGGAACTGACGGACGAGGCAATCGTCATCAATTCCTTCTCCAAATATTATTGCATGACCGGCTGGCGTATTGGCTGGATGGTGCTGCCCGAGCGGCTGGTGCGTCCGATCGAACGCGTGGCCCAGAGCCTCTATATCTCGCCGCCGGAACTTTCCCAGATCGCTGCTACTGCTGCTCTTGGCGCCAACGAAGAATTGGATCGCGTCAAGGCAAGCTACGCGGCAAACCGCGAACTGCTGCTCGACCGGCTGCCGAAGATCGGGTTAGCGCCGGCTTCCCCGATGGACGGCGCTTTCTACGCCTATGTCGATGTCTCGCGCTTCACCAATGACAGTATGGATTTCGCCCGTCGCATGCTGGCCGAGATCAATGTCGCTGCCACGCCCGGCCTCGATTTCGACCCGGTCGAAGGACCGCGCACGCTGCGCATGTCCTATGCCGGTTCGCAGGCTGAGGTCGCCGAGGCGATAGAACGCATCGGCGCCTGGCTGAAGTAACGGCGCTTAGTTCCGGTATTCCGGCGCTTGGCGGTCGAGAACGCGCCTGACGCTTTCTAGATGCAGCCGCGCACTTTCCGGATCGCCTTCTCGCATCTGTCGGGCAGCCTGCTCGGCGATGCCTGTCGAAACCGGGATGAGCCGCCGACCGGTGCTCATCGCCTTGAGCTGAACCTCGGCGGCACGCTCCAGATAATAGAGATCGTCCCAGGCTTCGGCGATATTGGGCGCGCAGACCATCACGCCATGGTTCTTCATGAATAGAATGTCCTTGTCGCCGAGCACGGCGGCAATCCTGTCACCCTCGCGTTCGTCCAGGGCCAGCCCGTTATAATTCTCGTCGACAGCAACGCGGCCGTAAAATTTCAGTGCCGTCTGACCGGCCCAGACGAAGGGGTCGCCCTCGATCATGCTGAGTGCGGTTGCATTCGGCATATGCGTGTGGAAGGCGGCTCCGACGCGCGGCGACATCCTGTGCAGCCGGGCATGGATGAAAAAGGCGGTTGCTTCGGGCACGCCATCGCCGGCAACGACGTTGCCTTCGACATCGCAGATAAGCAGTGACGAGGCGGTCGCTTCCTGAAAGGCCCAGCCGAGCCTGTTGACGAGGAAAAGATCGGGATGACCGGGTACGACGGCCGAGAAATGGTTGCAAATGCCTTCCTCGAGCCCAAGCCGAGCCGCCATTCTGAGGCACGCCGCCAGATCGACGCGCGCCTGCCAGATCTCGTCCGTATCGAGCGGCAGGTTGCGCAATATTGCCGGCTGCCCTTTCGCGAGGTTCAATTCATGAGCCATGTCTCGTCTCCAGTCGCGTCAATTACATCCAGCCCTTCGCTGCAAAGATGGCAGGCACCTTGTCGAGCGTCGGCACGATCTCGTTGGGGCGGTAGTCGCTGAGGGGTTTGCGCCCGGTGCCGCGATCCACCCAGATTGCACGAAAACCGAGTTCGCGCGCCGCGACAAGGTCAAGATGTGGGCTTGCGCAGATATGCACGAGATCATTCATATCGATGCCGAGCGTTTTCCATGCATGCCGGAAGATTTGCGGCGACGGCTTGTAGGCTTCCGCCTGCTCGGCAGTGATCACCCGGTCGATGATACCGCCAAGCTGCGCGACATTGCCGGCAATGATCGCGTCGTCGGTATTGGAGATAATGGCAAGCCTGAAGCCGGCGGCTTTCAGCTTGCCGAGCGTGGCAACGACTTCAGGGAAAGGTGGCATCCGGCCGATCGACGAAGTCAGCAGGTCGGCATCGGCGCCATCGAAGGGCAGGCCGAATTCTTTCATCGCCAGTTCAAGCGCGAGCGCGGTGACCTGTTTGAAGGATCGGTGCGGCCTTTGCTCTTCGAGTTCATGTTCGTAACGGTCATAGACGGCGATAAAGGCTGGCTGGTCGATATCGCCACCCTTTGCCGACAGGATCTCATTCATCGCGGCAAGCAGGCCCTCATCCCATTGAATCAGCGTGCCATAGCAATCAAAGGTCAGCCAGCTCGGCCGGTTTCCGGGAAGTGTCATCGGTGGTCTCCATGCTTTTCATCATATTGACAACAAAGCAGCTCATTGAGAAATTAAATGTCATAATAGCTGGCAGTGGAAAATCGAATGAGCTTCCCCTTCGATCTCGATCTTCTCCGAACTTTTGCGGCTGTCGTCGACGCCGGTGGTTTCACACGAGCGGCCGAGCGCATTCATCTCACGCAGTCTACCGTCAGCCAGCAGGTCCGGAAGCTGGAGGCCAATATCGGCCACACCCTTCTTCTGCGCGACAAGTCGACGGGTGGCATTCAGACGACCGAAGAAGGGGAGCTTCTCTTGAGTTATGCTCGACGCCTGCTGGCGACAGCCGAAGAGGCGATGGAGCTTATGCGCAAGCCCGCGGCACCCAAGACCGTCAGGCTCGGCGTTCCCGAGGATTTTGCCGGCCGCAGGCTCATCGATCTCCTCTCGGGCTTTTCAGCGGCTTCTCCGCATATAAGGCTCGATACGGTGAGCGGCTGGAGCGTCGAGCTTCGCCGTCTTCTGGAAGCAGGTGAAATCGATCTTGCGCTCATCAAGCGTGAACCGGGCGATGGTAGCGCCCTGGCAAGCTGGACGGAGGAATTGGTCTGGGTTGAAAGCATGCATCGGCCGGTGCGGAACGAGACGATACCGCTTGCCGTCTTTCCTGTCGGCTGCATCTACCGCGAAAGAGCAATCCGTTTCATCGAGCGCAGCGGGCGGCGCTGGCGTATCGCCTATACGAGCCAGGGATTGATGGGTGTGCAGGCTGCGGTGGCTTCCGGCCTCGGCATCAGCCTGCTGCCGTCGGATGCAGTCCTGCCGGAGCATCGTGAGCTTGGAGCCGCGGATGGCTTCGATCCGCAGCCGGCGTCCGAACTCGCCCTGGTCAAAGGACGGCTCCGACTGTCTGCGGAGAGCCGTTCCCTGGCGGATTTCCTCGCGGCTAAGCTTTAGGTCCGCGAAGAGAAGAGCGACGCGAGTGTCGAAGCCGGCTTGTTGTTCATCCGTGGCACGACGACGAGCTGCCGGATGTCGCCGCGCCTGTAGGCGGCCAGGAAACGCTTGTAATCCTTGAAGGAAACGCAGCCGTTGGAATCGCCGTTCTTGCCGAGCATGTAGGTGTGGGCCAGAAGGCCGACGCGGTTGAAGATCGCGTCCGAACCCTGCACCGGCGTCAGGCGAATGGCGGCCACGCCGTGGAACAGGGATTCGCGCATCGTCAGATTATAGGTATGTGGTGGCGTCGGTCCGCGCATTTTCTGATTAGTGTAGCGCGGGTTGTCGCGCATCTTGCCGAGACCGGAATGGGCCTCCAGCCGCTCGCCGTTCGGCAGATAGACAGTCGCGTTCTCGATGTCGTAGATCGCGACACCAGCACGCACGCGCGGCGTAAAGACCGGCTTGTCATAGCGCGGCACCGCATCGTCATCGTCATCTTCGATTGGTGAGTTCGGTTTGGCATAGGCAAGCACGGGCTCGGCAGAGCGCTGAGAACCCTTGGAAGCAGGAGCCGGCTTGCCGACAAGACCGTCGGGCCGCGCCATCGGCAGCGGGACAGAATCCTCATCGGGGGCAAGAACCAGATCGAAAGGCGGTGCACCGTCGTCCGCTTCGGCAACTTCGATTTCCGCCGGCTTGTCGGCGGCAGGAGCAACTGCGCGGTTAAGCTGCTGCGGATCAACCGGAACAGGCATGACACGCGGACTCGCATCGGCAAGGGCGACCATGGCGGGCATTTCGGCCGCAGCCACGGCTTCCTTCGACGGAATGATGATCCGGTCGGCATCACCTTCGCCAGCCGCCAATGAAGCGGTTTCCACGGTCGCATCGGGCGTCTTGATTGTATCGTCCTTGCTGAAGCGCGAATTGCCGGAGGCGGCTACCGGCTGAAGTTCCGCGACGGCAACGGCAACGCCATTGGTCTTGGCCAGCGCCAGCTTTGCATTCGAGGCAGCCGATGTGCTTTGCGCATGCGACTGGATCAACTGCGCCGTCAGAGGCACTACCGGCTTTGCGTCGAATGCCGCAAGCCGTGAAGCCTTGTTCACATGGATGAGACGCTCATGCGTGACGGCAACCCGTGTCGCCCTTATTGCGGCGGCAACCGGGGAAATCTCCTTTTGTGTGGAGAACGGCATCGACACCGATTGCATCGTCGCGACAGTGCCGATAAGCCACGTGGAGGTCAAAAATCCGGCGATTGCGATGCCGGTTAGAAAACCGCGAGATCTGCCTGAACGAACAGGGGATCCGCCAAAAGGGGCGACGTTATTGAACGTCCCTACCGCAAACGCCATACTCTACTCGTCTTCCAAAACGCGCCACGCAGGCCGGCAGCACTGGCTTACTGATTTTTGCCGGAGCCGCTAACTGCCCAAAAAGGCCGAATTTGGGCCTGTTCGCGACATGCGACCGTTTCTTAAGGATGACGAACTATGGTTTCCAATTGGTTTACAGGCGAAGCTCTCTGCTTCGATTGTCGCGAAAACAGACGTAATATTTTAGAAGAAGCTATTTTTCAAAGACTTGCCGTAGCCCGCTGAAGGCAAGCCGGCGACAGGGAATTTTTCCGCGTTCAGCTGCGCGCCATCACATAGCTTCCGGGAGCTTCCTCGATCGCATTGAGCGCTGCTCCTCCGACCTTGCGGGCAGCCACATGCTCGCCGGCTTGCGATTCGATCCATCCGTGCCAGTGCGGCCACCAGGAGCCTGCCGTCTCCTTCGCCTTGGTGAGCCATGCGTCATAATCGCCTTTGGCCGGGCCGCCCGTCCAGAACTGATACTTGTGCTTGTCTGGCGGATTGACGACGCCGGCAATATGACCGGAGCCTGCGACGACGAACTGCACCTTGCCACCGAAGTACTGGCTGCCGACGAAGACAGACTTTGCCGGCGCGATATGATCCTCGCGCGTCGCAAGATTATAGATCGGGATCTTGATGTCCTTCAGCGATAAGGTCTTGCCGTCGAGGATCATCTCGTCCTTGGTCAGCGCATTCCGCAGATAGCAGTTGCGCAGGTAGAAGGCATGGTTCGCCGCCGCCATGCGAGTCGAATCGGCATTCCAGAACAAGAGGTCGAAGGGCAGGGGCTCCTGGCCCTTCAGGTAGTTGTTGACGAAATAGGGCCAGATGAGCTCGCCCGCCCTGAGCATGTTGAAGGCGGTCGACATGCGTGAACCATCGAGATAGCCGAGCTCCTGCATGTGCGTTTCCAGCGCCTGAAGTTGCTCCTCGTCGACGAAAACCTTGAGGTCGCCGGCATGGGTGAAATCGACCTGGGTGGTGAAGAGCGTTGCGCTCTTGATGCGCTTGTTCTTCTCCCTGGCGTGCAGGGCAAGGGTTGCGGCAAGCAGCGTGCCCCCGACGCAATAGCCGATGGCGTTGACTTCCTTTTCGCCGGTCGCCTTTTCGATCGTTTCCAGCGCGAAATCGACCCCCTCCCGGGCATAAGCGGTCCAATCCTTCAGTGCATGGCGACTATCCGGATTGACCCAGGAGATCACGAAAACCGTATGTCCCTGGTCCACGCACCATTTGATGAAGGATTTCTGCGGGTTGAGGTCGAGAATATAGAACTTGTTGATCCATGGCGGGCAAATCAGCAGCGGCCGCTTCAGCACGGTCTCCGTCGATGGCTCGTACTGGATGATCTGGCAAATCTCGTTCTGGGCGATCACCTTGCCCGGCGTCAGCGCCATATCGCGGCCAACGGCAAATTTGGTCATGTCGGTCTGGCGCAGCCGCAGCTCGCCGCGACCGGCGATAATATCCTCGGTCAGCATCTTCATGCCGCGCACGAGGTTTTCGCCGCTGGTCGCGATCGTCTCGCGATAGACTTGGGGATTGGTGACCACGAAATTTGTGGGCGAGAGCGCCGCCGTAATCTGCTTCACGTAGAAGCCGGCCTTGTGCTTGGTGTGCTCGTCGAGCCCCTCGGTCTCGGCAACCAGCTTTTCGGCCCAGTCTGCAGTGACGAAATAGACCTGTTTCAAGAATTCGAAGAAGGGGTTCTTCTGCCAGTCCTCGTCGGCGAAGCGTTTGTCTTTGCGCTCGACCTCCTGTTCGACCGTCTCGCCTTGCATGCGCTGCATCGAGCGCATCCAGATGCCGAAGAAGGAGGTCATCAGCTGTGTCTGCGCTTCGAAAGTGCGGCGTGGATCGGCGATCCAGTATTCCGTCACCCTGGAGAGCGTTTTCACCATATCGGTGACGGGTTCTACGGCCGTGTCGGTGATTTCGCCGCGCTCGCGTGGGCCGAGCCATGCCGAAGCTGCCTTGCCGAGGTTTTCGAGCGCACGGGCGAAATTGAGCGCCATGGCCTCGGGATCCTTCAGCATATAGGGATCGAGATCCTTGGCGTCGAAATCCAGCTTGGCACCATTCTCCCGCTTGCTGTCGGTCACGCACTTCCTCCGGCGGCAGCATCCATTGTTTGTCCGTTGTACATCTGCTGCGTTGAAGAAAACAAGTTCCGCCCGCCCGCTCTCATGCTATTGCTTTGTCGCTGCGACGAATTTAACAGTCGAAGCAGGCAGGATTGGATCATCAGGCATGACGACGACAGGCATTGGGCATTTCGTGACCTTCACCCGCACCGCAGCAATCTGCGCGGCGGCCGCGGCCATGGCCTTCGCGCTTGCCGGATGCAACAAGACCGCCGAGGAGAAAAAGGCCTTCGCCCAGCGTATGGCAGCACCGACTGCAGTCGTGATGCCCGCTTCCAAGGGCGAACCCGTTGAAGGCGGCCTGACCAAGAGCCCCGACGGCTACCCGTCGTTCGGTGCGCCGCTGACGGCCGCCAACGTTCAGATGAACGACGAACAGGCGGCCGAGTTGCAGCATCAGCTGAGCGCCCTTGGTGCCAAGCGCCAGGCGGGCACAATCTCCGAGGCGGAGTATCAGCGCCGCGTTGCCGAGATGCGGAAGCTGGCCGCCGACCACGGGGCCGAAACGCTCTCCGAAATCACCAAATAAGCCTTGCCTTTCAGGCGATTTGGACGCAAAGCCTTCCGGATGGATCGGAAGACACAATTTTCCCGATAATGCGCTTCGTGCGCGGCTTCTCCGTCAAAGATTTGCCGCGCAGTTAAGTTGAAGAGGAATACGGCGCTGCGAGTCTGAAGCTCGTATCGCAGCTGCCGGGAGACGGAACGAGCTTCGACAGCGGTCACGTTGGCCGCATTTCCATGGGGAAAGAGATGGAAGAGTTTCACAAAGTCCGGCGTTTGCCGCCTTACGTTTTCGAACAGGTCAACCGTTTGAAAGCGAGCGCGCGAGCGGGCGGGGCCGATATCATCGATCTCGGCATGGGAAACCCCGACCTTCCGACCCCTCAGGCGATCGTCGACAAGCTCTGCGAAGTCGTCCAGGACCCGCGCACGCACCGTTATTCGTCCTCCAAGGGCATTCCCGGTCTGCGCCGCGCCCAGGCTGCCTACTATGCGCGCCGATTCGGCGTGAAGCTGAATCCCGACACGCAGGTGGTCGCGACCCTCGGCTCCAAGGAAGGCTTTGCCAACATGGCGCAGGCGATCACCGCGCCGGGTGACGTCATCCTCTGCCCGAACCCGACCTATCCAATCCATGCTTTCGGCTTCCTGATGGCCGGCGGCGTGATCCGTTCCATGTCGGTCGAGCCGGACGAAAGCTTCTTTCCGCCGCTCGAGCGCGCCGTGCGCCATTCGATCCCGAAGCCGCTGGCGTTGATCCTGAACTATCCGTCGAACCCGACGGCTCTCGTGGCGACCCTCGACTTCTACAAGGACGTCATTGCCTTCGCAAAGAAGCACGACATCATCGTGCTGTCGGATCTTGCCTATTCGGAAATCTATTTCGATGGCGAGCCGCCACCGTCGGTCCTGCAGGTTCCGGGAGCAATGGATGTGACCGTCGAGTTCACCTCCATGTCCAAGACCTTCTCCATGCCCGGCTGGCGCATGGGCTTTGCGGTCGGCAACGAGCGACTGATCGCCGCGCTGACGCGTGTGAAGTCCTACCTCGATTATGGCGCCTTCACGCCGATCCAGGTTGCCGCAACCCACGCCCTGAACGGCGATGGCTCCGACATTGCCGAAGTCCGCAATGTCTACAAGCGCCGCCGCGACGTCATGGTCGAAAGCTTCGGCAAGGCCGGATTCGACGTGCCTCCACCGGCCGCTACCATGTTTGCCTGGGCGAAGATCCCGGAAAAGTTCCGTCATCTCGGCTCGCTGGAGTTTTCCAAGCTCCTGGTCGAGAAGGCTGACGTTGCCGTTGCCCCCGGCATCGGCTTCGGCGAGCAGGGCGATGATTACGTTCGTCTGGCACTCGTCGAGAACGAACACCGCATCCGCCAGGCTGCACGCAACATCAAGAAGTTCATGTCGACGGCAGACGAGACGATGCATAACGTCATCTCGCTCAACGCCCACCGTTAATTCCAACCTCGAAAGACAGCCGCATATTTGCGGCTGTCTCTCACCAGACATTTCAGGATCGATCCATGGCAGACGCCCTCAAAATCGGCATTGCGGGCTTGGGTACCGTTGGTGCCTCGCTTGTTCGCATCATCAAGCAGAAGAGCAATGAACTTGCAGTCACCTGCGGCCGTCCGATTACGATTACGGCAGTTTCGGCTCGTGACCGTTCGAAGGACCGTGGGATCGATCTGACAGGCATCACCTGGTTCGACCGTCCGGAAGATCTTGCCGAGAAGGCCGATATCGACGTTTTCGTTGAACTGATCGGCGGCGCTGAAGGCGCGGCCAACGTCGCTGTTCGCGCCGCTCTCTCCCGTGGTCTCCATGTGGTGACTGCCAACAAGGCGCTGCTTGCCTATCACGGCGTCGAGCTTGCAACGATTGCCGAGGAAAAGGGCTCGCTTCTGAATTTCGAAGCGGCCGTTGCGGGTGGCATCCCGGTCATCAAGGCGCTGCGTGAATCGCTGACGGGCAACACGATATCGCGCGTCTATGGCATCATGAACGGCACCTGCAACTACATCCTCACCAAGATGGAGAAGGAAGGCCTGTCCTTTGCCGATTGCCTGAAGGAAGCCCAGCGCCTCGGTTATGCCGAAGCCGATCCGGCCTTCGACATCGAAGGCAACGACACCGCCCATAAGCTCTCGATCCTGACCACGCTCGCCTTCGGCAACAGGATCGCGGCCGATGATATCTATCTCGAAGGCATCACCAATATCTCGATTGAGGATATCCGTGCCGCCGCCGACCTCGGCTACCGCATCAAGCTGCTCGGCGTCGCTCAGCGCACGGAGACCGGCATCGAACAGCGCGTGCATCCGACCATGGTGCCCGTCGATTCGGTCATCGCTCAGGTCGATGGTGTCACAAACGCCGTCGCGATTGAATCCGATATCCTCGGTGAGCTGCTGATGGTCGGCCCGGGTGCCGGCGGCAATGCCACGGCGTCCTCGGTGCTTGGCGATATCGCCGACATCGCCAAGAGCCAGCCGGGCGCACAGCGCGTTCCCGTTCTCGGCCATCCCGCCAAGTCGCTTGAGACTTACCGCAAGGCGCAGATCCAGAGCCATGAGGGCGGCTATTTCATCCGCCTGACCGTTCTCGACCGCACCGGCGTTTTTGCCAGCGTCGCCACTCGCATGGCGGAAAACCAGATTTCTTTGGAATCGATCGTCCAGCGTTCCAAGCAGCATCTGGCGCCTTCGCACCACCAGACGATCATCCTCGTCACCCACGCGACGATGGAAGACTCGGTGCGCAAGGCAGTTGCTGCGATCAAGGAAGAGGGCTACCTCGTCGGGGAGCCGCAGGTGATCCGCATCGAGCGTCCTAAGGAAGAATCCTGACATTTATTCCAGATTGGAGCAGATCAGCCCGTCCGGGATCACTCGGACGGGTTTTCTGTTATTAATCAAAGTACTTCACAAAAATTTATATTAACAGATATGCGGATATAGATATAATCATCCCGGGAGCCGTTGGAGTCGCGGGTGAGGAAGATCAAGCAGACGCATGACATACGCATCGAGCCCGAGAGTCCTCGGGCGGGTTCACCGAAATTTGATCCGACAGCACTTGGAGCCGCCCTTGAATGCGAGCCGCCTCAGGGACGAAATTGGGCCACACTGCTGATTCTGCTGTCGATCGTTTTCGTCCAGCTGTCTATTATCGGATTGGTTATCTGGACAATTTTCCGGTAATCCACAGGACCTGAAATCAACCGCTTTGCTATCCGTCCCGCATCTGTAAAAAGGGCAGATGATGAAAGCGGAGTTTGGCATGGCAGATCAGGTCGATCCGGTACCGCGCGCCTTTCTGGGCGTCGAAAAATCGGTTCTCGACAATCGCTGGGTTTCGCGCCTTGATCAGGCCGGGCAGAACCGCGCGCTCGCCATGTCGCAGATGCATGGTTTACCGGATCTGATCGCACGCGTGCTTGCCGGACGCGGTGTGACCGTCGACGAGGCCGTCGAATTTCTGGATCCGACGATCCGCAGCCTCATGCCCGATCCCTACAAGCTGACGGATTGCGAGAGGGCGGCCAAGCGTATCGCGGCTGCGATCCGTGATGGCGAGCCGGTCGCGATCTTCGGCGACTATGATGTCGATGGCGCGGCATCCTCCGCACTCATGTATCGTTTCCTGACCCATTTCGGCGTCAAGGCGCATATCTACATTCCCGATCGCATCTTCGAAGGTTACGGACCCAATCCAACAGCCATCAATCAGCTGATCGACAATGGCGCGAACCTGATCGTCACGGTCGATTGCGGCTCCACTAGCCATGAGGCGCTGGCTGCTGCCGCGGACCGCAACATCGATGTCGTCGTCATCGATCACCATCAGGTGACACACGAGCTGCCGCCTTGCCATTCCCTCGTCAATCCAAACCGCGAAGACGATCTTTCCGGTCTGGGGCACCTTTGCGCGGCCGGCGTCGTCTTCATGGTGCTTGTCGCAACGCTGCGGCTGCTGCGTGAGGCAGGCGACAAGCGCATCCTCGCGATAGATCTCCTGCAGTGGCTGGATATCGTGGCACTTGCCACCGTCTGCGATGTCGTGCCCCTCAAGGGCCTCAACCGTGCCTATGTGGTCAAGGGACTAGTCGCCGCGCGCCACCAGAGCAATGCCGGCCTCGCGGCGCTATTCCGCAAGGCGGGCCTTGCTGGCCCGGTTACGCCCTATCATTTCGGTTTCCTGATCGGCCCGCGCATCAATGCCGGCGGGCGAATCGGCGATGCAGCGCTTGGAAGCCGTCTGCTGACGCTGGATGATGCCGTAGAGGCCGAAGCCATTGCCCAGCGGCTGGATGAGCTCAATCGCGAGCGTCAGGCCATGGAAGCCATCATGCTGCAGGAGGCCGAAGCCGAAGCACTTGCCGAATACGGAGACGGCGAGGGCGCTTCCGTCATCGTTACCGCCCATGAAAAATGGCATCCCGGCATTGTCGGCCTCATTGCCGCGCGCCTGAAGGAAAGGTTCAAGCGACCTGCCTTCGCCATCGCCTTCGATCCATCCGGCAGGGGTACCGGCTCGGGCCGCTCGATCAATGGTTTCGACATGGGCAGGATGGTGCGCGCCGCGGTCGATGAGGGACTACTCGTCAAGGGCGGCGGTCACGCGATGGCGGCAGGTCTTACGGTCGAACGTGGCAAGCTCGGTCTCTTGCGCGCCTTCTTCACCGAGAAGGCACAGAAGACGGTCTCGGCCCTTGTCGCCAACGAAACGCTGAAAATCGATGGCGCCATCGCTGCAAGCGGCGCAACCATCGAGCTTATTGATCGTCTGGAAACCGCAGGCCCCTATGGCTCGGGACATTCCCAACCGGTCTTTGCCGTGCCGGCGCATCGTGTGCGTGATTCCCGTCTGGTCGGCGAACGGCACGTGAAAGTGACATTGGAAGCCATGGATGGCGCGCGCCTTGACGGCATCGCCTTCAGGGCTGCGGAGACACCGCTCGGCAACCTGCTCCTCAACTCACGCGGCTCTAACCTGCATGTCGCAGGCTCTCTCGGTGCCGAACATTATCAGGGCTCGCGCAGGATCCAGCTGCGCATCAGCGATGGCGCGCCGGCCAAGTGACCGCCCCAAGGGCCATCAGGTCGGCTGCGGCTGAGACAACGGCGCCTTTCTGCGAAGGCGGCTTACGGCCAGGGCAAGCAATATACCGCCCGCGATGATGCCGATGGCAAGCAGCGGCCTGTAGGCGAACCAGGCAATGGCGATGACAACAGGGCCGATCAGCAGTGTCAGCACGAAGGCCGCGATGCTCGTACCGAAGCCAATGACCGTGCCGATAAATGGAATCAGGTCGCCAAGAATGGGCAGGAGCCCAAACATCAGCTTGAAGCTGATGAACAAGCCGATGAGACCGGCGACGCGCACAAGCCAGGTGATGATATTGTTTTCACTCTCGGCCGATTGAAACATCCGGCTGGCATCCACGTTGCCGGCGGCGGTCAGAAAGATATCGCGGTGGTTCGTCGTTTCGTAGGGAACGAGTGCGCTGTGATTCTGCTTGCCGACAACGCTTGCCGTTTCCACGTCGATCCGATGATAGATGATCCTGAGGTCGCCGATGGCAGGCAGGTTTTCGTTCAGGCCGATATAGGCACCCTCTGCATTTCGCTTTGCCGGCCGGCCAGCGCCGATCTCTGCTCCTATGCGCTGAACGTCGCTGTCAGCGAGCGCGAGGCGTGAAGAGTAGCCGATGCCTGCCATGTCCTTGCCAAGCACGGAGAAGACGCCGACATGAGCCGTTTTTGCGGTGAAGGCAGCGCCGTCAGGCATGCTGGTTGGATTTTGATGATCATCCGGCTGCTTGAAGCGGCTCGAATCGACCACATCCGGGCTCCATTCCCTGGTGTAGGAATAGGTGGTCGTCGTCTCCTCGCCGCCGCCCAGTGTCTTTTTGGTCTGGCTCTCGCTCTTTTCCACCCACTGATACATCTCGACTTCGCGGGAGAGACCCACGGCGCCATCGGCGGTGATGCCGAATTGACTGTCCTGCGGGAGCTGATCGGATTTCACCACCCCGCTGATATGAACCAGCTTGCCTTCATTGGCCGGATCGACAGCCACACCATCGACCGAAATCACCTGTGACGCACCTTCGGAAAGGGCGCGATAGGTCTGGATCGCACGCCCTTCGTTCCAGATCAGCAGCCAGATACATCCGATAAGCAGGACAAGGCCGACCAGTGCACCCGTCAGCGCGCTTTTGATGCGCGCAAACCACGAAGTATAGGTCGTGTCCGTATAGCTCATGTGCGAAATCACCCGTCGCCGAGAGGCCTGTTGGATTGGCGGTCTGCAAAAATATTTCAATAAACTAAGCGACGACCGCTAATCCCCGGTAAATGCCGAAAATGATTCTTGGCTTGTCATGCCATTGAAAACAATGACCTTTCGACAAAACAGCCGAGAGGAGCCAGAAACCGAACTTTGCGTCACAGAAAGCAATGCCGGATGGGGGTAATGTCACCCCATTTGCCTCATCAATTCGCATGATAGGCGTAGCTGCGCCCGCAAAGGCAACACTATGAAAATACGGGGAAATAACAAGGAGACAGTGGCACGCCCTAGGGGAGTCGAACCCCTCTTTACAGAATGAAAATCTGTCGTCCTAACCGATAGACGAAGGGCGCGTGCTCTGTGGTGGCGCCCTTATAGTCAGCACCTTTCTGCGCCGCAAGCGGCAAAATGAGAATTTTTTACCGGATTATGCAGATTTTTTCCGGGCTTGTGGAAAAGTGGGAACCACACGGCCCTGCAGTCCCGTGCGGAGGCGCTGGAAATGCCCGGTCGCCTTACGCTCGCCTGCAGGACACTCCATCTATTCGATCCGCCCATCAGGCCTTCCGAGAATCGATTCCGAATTTCGGGCCGATGCTGGAATGGGAACGTGTAGGACGAAGCACCAGCCGCTCAGGAGCTTCGACTCATCTGGTCGACTTGATAACAGCCAGGTGATTCTCAGAAATTCTGGTACGCCCTAGGGGAGTCGAACCCCTCTTTACAGAATGAGAATCTGTCGTCCTAACCGATAGACGAAGGGCGCAGGCACTCAGCTCAAATAGGAAGGCGCAAGGCTTTCCACAAGCGGTAGATAGGACATCGGATTGGAAGAGGAAGTGGCACGCCCTAGGGGAGTCGAACCCCTCTTTACAGAATGAAAATCTGTCGTCCTAACCGATAGACGAAGGGCGCGTGCTGTGGTGGCGCCCTTATAGTCAGGCACTTTCGATCCCGCAAGCGGCAAATTCGAAATTTTTCAAAAAAATGACAGGCCGTATCCGCATGTGGAAAATGTAGATTATTGCAGCCGAATCAAAGAGCTGCAGCGGGGGCCGGAATCGGGTTCCGGCCGCTTCACTCAACGTCAGGCTTTCAGATGTCGAATGTCAGATCGCTCTTGCCGAAGCGATCGGCGCGCTCTTGCGGCCGCAACCCCAGTTCCAGTCGCGGGCATTGCCCGTGTCCAGGTGGACCGAATCCGTATGGCAATAGGTGCCGACGCCGCCGCGGTTCGGGAGCGACCGGATATATTGGGCGATATCCCATTTGCTGATGCCGTCGATCTGGATGTCTGCTGCTTCGCAGCTCTTGTGCATCGATTCTTCGGCGCCCCCGACTTCACGGTTATGCTGCGGGTCGCGGTAACCCGATGTGACGACGACTGGCTTGCCGAAGTGGGTCTCGACTGTTTTGATGACCCGCATGAGATCAGGCTTGAAACAGCCGACCTGGACGCTGTCGTTCTGCACATGGAGGCCGTTTGGCGCGACGCGCGTCATCCCAGGCAGCGATGCCTTCTGCAAAAGCCCTGAAAGGCTGCTGAGCAGGTTCTGCTTCGGCGCGCTGTAGAGCGCATTCATGGTCGATCCCGGAATGTTTCCGCCGGCAAGCGAGGCGATCTGCACGGGCGCGATCTTCGTGCTGGTATTCTGCGATGATTGCTGTGGCAGCATCTCGCCCTGTTGCGGCTCGGGCGGCGCGCTGAACACGCTCGATCTTGGGCCGGCGTTCAGTGGCGCATAGGCGTTTCCACCCTGCGGCTGGATGATCGTCGAGGTCGAATTGTTCTGCGGCGGCGGCTGGCGATCGGAGAAGATGCTCATTGCCTGCGCGTTGATTCGCGTCGACTGCATGACCAGACCACCGATATTGGCCGGTTGCTGCTGTTGCATTGCCGGATCGACGGGTGCAGCAGCCATTGCCGCATTCGGATCCTGCACTACTGCCTGCGGATTGACGCCGGAAACATTGGTCAGCATCGGATCGCGATAGAGCTGTTTCGGCGCGGGGGACGATGCGGCAGGCATTGCCGCTGCAAGCCGTGGCGCCGGCTGTCCCTCCGCAGCCGGTGTGGCGACAGCGGCCGAATCAAGCGCCTTCTTGTCGGAGACGCATCCGGAAAGCGCCAGGATAGAGCCGGCGATCAACAAAGCTCCGATAGCCTGCCGGCTCGGAGGGGCAATCCGCTTGTTGTTTCTGGTCAACCGAGAAATCTCCGGTGAATGCGGAAGGCGCTCGAAAGCGCGCTTCCGTTACGATTGGGCCGGAGAGTGCCTCGTGAAGCTTGCCTGCAGCTTGGCTCGGCTTACCAGGCGCCGGTATTGCCCATGGACAGCCAGGGTTCGGCCGGGGCCAGTTTTTCGCCCTTCTGCAGGATCTCTATCGAGATGCCGTCGGGCGAGCGCACGAAGGCCATGTTGCCGTCGCGCGGGGGGCGGTTAATCGTAATACCATTATCCATCAACTTCTGGCAGATCGCGTAGATGTCATCCACCTCATAGGCGAGGTGACCGAAATTGCGTCCTCCGGTATAATCTTCCGTGTCCCAGTTATAAGTGAGCTCCAGACAGGGGGCTTTCTCGCTGCGGGCGCGGTCGAGATCATCGCGAGCGGCCAGGAAAACGAGCGTGAAGCGGCCCTTCTCGTTCTCATGGCGGCGGATTTCCTCGAGTCCGAAGAGTGTAGTGTAAAAATGGAGGGAAGCGTCGAGGTCTTTGACGCGAACCATGGTGTGGAGATAACGCATTGTGTTTCCTCTCTCTATTTAGGCTAGCCCATCTGGAGTAACAGACACCAGCTTCGGGCAAGTCATCTCGATAAAATGTACAGTTGGGAATAACCGAAAACTAGGACTTGCGCTTATCCGTTACCAAGATGTTAATCTTGATTTCAAGAATCAGTTAACCGTAACAGTGTGACGCGTATTGAGGGGCTGGCGACATGGCTGACAGGATTTCATCGAATGGCTTCACCGACATTGAAGAGTTGTCGGCGGAACCGGTTGACCTCGTTGAAATCACCGGCGTGGTGAAATGGTTCGACGTGGCCAAGGGCTTTGGCTTCATCGTACCAGACAATGGCATGCAGGATGTACTGCTGCACGTGACCTGCCTGCGCCGCGATGGCTACCAGACCATCCTTGAGGGCACCCGCATCGTCGCGCTCATCCAGCGTCGCGAACGAGGCTACCAGGCTTTCAAGATCCTTTCCATGGATCAGTCGACTGCGGTCCATCCGTCGCAGCTGCCGCCGGTTCGCACCCACGTGCAGGTCACGGCAACGAGCGGCCTCGAGCGCGCTCTGGTGAAGTGGTTCAACCGCACCAAGGGCTTCGGTTTCCTGACCCGCGGCGAGGGTACGGAAGACATCTTCGTGCATATGGAAACGCTGCGCCGCTTCGGCCTGACCGAACTGCGCCCCGGCCAGGTGGTGCTCGTGCGTTTCGGCGACGGCGAGAAGGGCCTGATGGCCGCCGAGATCCATCCTGACGTTCCGAGCCCGGTTGGCCGGTCTCACTGATGCGCAGCCTGTTTTCTGTTGAGATGATGAGAAGCGCCTTCATGGCGCTTTTTTTCATCGCCGCCCTGCCGGCATTCGCGCAGCAGGACATGCGCTTCGATAAAGAACCGCTGATCATCCAGACGGCCGCCGGCAAGATGCTGCACTTCACCGTGGAGATCGCTGCCACCGGCGAGCAGCGCGCCTACGGCCTGATGTTCCGCAAATCGATGGCCGAAAACGCCGGCATGATCTTCGATTTCGGCGTATCGCGGCGTGTGACCATGTGGATGGAAAATACCGTCCTGCCCCTCGACATGCTGTTTGCAGACGACAGGGGCGTGATCACCCATATCAAGGAAGACGCTACGCCCTATTCCCGCGACATCATCGATTCGATGGGGGAGGTCCGCTATGTGGTCGAGGTGAATGCCGGCGTCGCCCGCAAGCTCAATATCCGCCCCGGCGATCGCCTCGTCAGTGCCACGATAACGAAAAAGGCGAAGTAAGCCTGTGAAATCTGCCGGGTGCGGTGGATTTATGGGGTTGCTAGGGCAGGGGGAAGCGTGTATTCCCGCTGCCATCAACGGCTCGGAGTGTAGCGCAGTCTGGTAGCGCATCTGGTTTGGGACCAGAGGGTCGGGAGTTCGAATCTCTCCACTCCGACCATTATTCTCCCAATATTTTCCGCAATTTGAGGCAGTCTCGCATCTGACCGATGCCTGATGGGGACAGGCCCGATATTGCTCGCGAGTTCGCAGTTGGGAAGATGGTGACGATGTCATCGATGTCGCGAAGCACGCCTGTTCAGGCGTGCCGTGATTCAGCCCTGAGCAAGCAGGCCGACATACTGAGCATAGCTGATCACTGCATAGAAAAACGCAGTGATGGTAGCTCCGATCATGATGGCATGAAATTCTGCAGAGGTTCTCATAGCTCGCACCCGTGTCACAACGGTTGGTAGGCACCCTAGTCGCCTCCGCCGGTCATAACAATTAGAAAGCGATCAAAACATGCAACAATCCGAAACATTGCGGATCGTGTGACAAGATTGCCCGCTTATCCACACCCGGCTGCGAACAAGGGCTGCGCTCAAGCGCTCTATCCAATAAACGCGCCACGAGACATTCGGTTTCGTTGCTCAGTCAGTGCTGTGGCAAAGGCGCTTTTCCCTTGAAAAAACGGGGATTCGCGGATAATCAAAATTCACTTCTTCCTGCCATCTTCGGTGTGGAAGCGGCCTGTCCCTGGGCCGAGTTATGAAAGGCGGGAAATGCCCGCATATCGGAGGCGCCGCAGTCATGTCTGCTAAGATCTATCGTCCGGCCAAGACTGCAATGCAGTCCGGTAAGGCCAAGACCCACCTCTGGGTGCTGGAATTCGATCAGGAGCAGCCGCGCAAGATCGACCCGATCATGGGCTACACATCTTCAGGCGACATGCGCCAGCAGGTGAAGCTGACCTTCGAAACGCAGGAACTCGCCGAAGCCTACGCCAAGCGCAACGGCGTCGAATATCGTGTTATCCCGCCGAAGGATCCTGTTCGCCAGGTGGTCGCTTACCCGGATAATTTCCGCTATACCCGCACGCAGCCCTGGACGCACTGATCCGTCCGAGGTTCAGTCACAGAAATGCTGGTGCCGTTCGTGGCGGCATTCAGAGGCCCCTTAGCTCAACTGGATAGAGCAGCTGCCTTCTAAGCAGCAGGTCGCAGGTTCGAGTCCTGCAGGGGTCGCCATCTTTTTTCGAGCATCACATCGATCCGGAACATGGTCAGACGATCCGGAATCAAAGTCCCCAGAAAAAGAAGAACCGGGGACGCTTTCGCGACCCCGGTTGAAATATTCAACGATGGATTTGATCTAGTAGTAGAGCGCTCTTAGACCGGTGCGAGATTTATCCACCGCAGCAGGGATGAGTTCACCACGAAGCGTACGGGCGAGAATTTCGCCCTCCGAACATCCTTGCTGTCTCGCGTACCCGTTCAGTGTACGAGTTCCAGCAGTCGCACCCGTCGGGGAGATCGACCTTAAACGGTCGACGAGTTGGCGGACCTCCGTAGCCAAGTATCTCGGCCCCCAAGTGCCGCCGGTGGTCATACCCAGAATCTCACGGGCGAAACCCTGTTTCACCAGTTGTCTAAAGATATGCGCAGGAACGCCCGTAATCGAAATGGTCTCGGGGAGCGTGATGAGGTCGTCCGAATAGGCTTTGATTTTGGCATATGTCGCCTCGTCGATCACCAATGCCCGTTTGTCCCACACGCGATCTGGCAGGATGTCGCGCGTCCTGATGAGGCTCCGGATGCCCTTCACCGGAACGCCGAACTCCGAGGCAATCTCTTTCATGTTCCGATCCCGACGGTTCATTTTGCCGCCGGTGTACATGCGGCCGAGGACACCGACCCTTGCGAACCCTTCGTATTGAGCCTGTTCGATCCCATCCCAGATTTCATTGCCGATGCGGCCTTGGTGGTGTCTTGTAGCGACGGCGGTGGACGCGAAGAAACCGCGCAGAAGCGTCTCCGGCGGCACGACCGCCTTGTACCAGTCGCTGAACCACGTGACACGCTGCTCATGAGGCATCGATAGGAGAGCAAAGCCCGCTTCAACGTCGGGAAGCTCGTTCCGCAACGGGTCTACCAAGGTTCCATCCGTATCCTTGTAGCGAGCGTAATGGCGCAGCGGCGCGATGATGTCGCCGAGGTCACAGCTCTCGAACGGACCGACTTCGCGCTGCCCCAGTTCCAATCGAGTACGGAGGAGTTCATGGAATGGGAGTTCGCGGTGATCGGTAGACGTGATCGGTGTCCGCATGCTTTCGCCTTTTGGCGTCATGTCGAAATGCGGCCACCACCAGCCCATTCCGCCGGCAGCAAGCGGGACACGATGAACGGCGCAGTGCGTCGCGGCCACGACATCCCAATGAATGCGGTGGTAAGGTGCCTCTGCCAGGCAGTTGGGACAGTAGCGTCGGGTCTTGAACGAGAGATGCCTCACGCGAAGCCGCTCGTTGCCGATGTGGTAGTGTTCGCCTCTCAGGAGCGGTGTCGCGGCTCGCAGCGTACCCTTTTCGGTGTCTGAGAGCGGGAGCTTGAGCAAGGCCTCCAGCATCTCCTCTGGAACGATGTTGCGACCGTTCAGCCCGATCTCGTTGGCGTAGACCGTGACGCTGGAATGGCCCTCGTCGGCCACCAGGCGCGCGAAGTAACTGTAGGCGGGCTCGGCCACCTGCGGCCGCAGACGCCAGCGAGAGAACGGCAGTTTGGTCATCGCGTTCATGTCAGCCTCCTTGGAAGTACCGGTGGGTATCGTTTGCCGACAGCAGCACCTCGGCCGCCGAGCGAAGGTGTTCGGTCAGGATGTTGTCGGTGCCGTCGTTGATGGCCTCGAATGCCGCATACTGGACAAGCTCCATCACACGACCGATTAGGCCGCCGCTGTGGCGGTAGATGTCACGGGCGATGCGCTCGTCTGACAGCCCCGACTTCAGGGCGAAGGGCAGCCGATTGTCGATCCCGTCAAGCAGCAGACAGAATTTCTCGAACTCGTCCTGGCCCTCGCCAAGCGGATCGAGGCTCTTGTGGGGAAACCCGCCGCGGCCGCGCAGATAGTCCACCGAGCTGATCACCTCCCGGATCGAGCGGTCGCCGACGAGCAGGATGTTGAAGGCGTTGCGGTCGGCGGCAAGCTTGAGGAAGCTCTTGAAGTTGCGAATCTGATCCGCGCGACGGTTCATGAACATGAACTGCGCGTCGTCGATGATCAACAGCTGCGCCTTCGCCCACACCAGGCGCTCGATCGTGTTGTCGATCAGCGCCGGGATTTTCATCTGGGCCAGCGAATGCGCGCCGACCGAGCGGCAGATACGCTCGGACATCGTCTTGGGAAGCATGTCGTCCGACGCCTGGAGATAGACCACAGGGTGGACCTCTCCCTCGTCGTCGAAGCCCGACGGGAACTTATTGCGGTAGAACTTGCAGATCGACGACTTGCCGACGCGCGAAGGGCCGAGCAGGCCGCCGATCTTGCCGCGGCCATGCGTTCCGCCCTCCACCGGCAGATGGAACTTCCCGATGAAGGCGTCGCCCTCCTTGAAGAGCGGATAGGGATAGATCAGCGTCTCGATCATTCGCTGCCGGTCCTGCACGGGCAGCGCGGCGGCGACCAGGCGCGACTCCGGCGTCAGCTTGTCCATGTTGATTGCGTCGGTCACGCTCAGTCGTCCCATCCCTTGTGGCGTTCCTTGAGAGTCTCGATGTCGGTGATCACCGGTTCCGGTGCCGTCTCTGGTTCGGGCGGCGTCCTCTCGACAACCTCGACGACGGTCGTGTCGTCGTCGTTGCCGGGCATGACACCCCGAGTGCGGACAGATACCTTCGCTTCCGGCGACTGGACTTCCGGTCGGCCGTAGTCGATGTGCGTGTTGGCCTCGGCGTTCGGCGCAAGCTCCACGACCTCCGATCCTCTGATCTTGACCGCCTGACCGGCGACAAAACGCGCGAGCTTCATCGCCGTATTGTGCTTTCGGCGCTTGGCGTGCATCTCGCCCAGCATCAGTTCCAGCTTCCGACGCGCCTCGGTCAGCTCGCTCACGCCGGGAGCGCTGCTCGTTTCCTTGAGGTGGTGCTCGACGATCTTCTTGTGCTGGTACAGCGACAGCCCGTTCGCGTAGCTTTTCTCAAGGTCCATGATCGGAACCTCGATCATCACCTTGCGGTACGGATCGCGGACCCAGATGCGACCGAGATCGTTGGGATCGATCGTCGCCGTGTACTTCGTGGCGCTGTGCTTGGCCGTCCCCAGCTTGTGTTTCGGGTGCGAGCGCAGCGCGATCAGCTCCGCCGACATGTAGTGGAGATAGTTGATGCGGATGCCGTCCGATTGGATCGTGACCTCCTGCTTGTAGCCGACCAGGCGCGTGAACACCGCCGGATCGATCAGCGGCCGCATCGTGGCGTGCGGGATGCCCTCCGCCCACAGCTTCGCAGGCGTGTCCTTCAGCGTGATCAGCTGGCCGATGCCGGCCGTCAGCGATCTGTTGTGGACTTCCGCGAAGTAGTAGGCGAGGAAGCCGTACAGCTCCTGGATCGAGATCGCGGCCTTCGCCTTCTCCGCCTCCTCGTCGAACTTCTTGCGCTCCTCTGGCGACGCGCCCGTCGAACCCGGAAGGTTCTGGATCATCTTCATCCCGAGGATCGAGAACAGCTTCTCCGTCGCGCCCTTTTCCCATGGGCGGCCAGGCCGATACTCGATCACCTGGAAGCCAAGCTCGCGCTGCGCGGTCTCCATGTCGCCGCCGACGAAATGGCTCGCCTGGTCGACGCCGAGCCGCACCGGCATCCCGTACCACGGCCATTTCACCTTGGGCGGCAGCGACAGCGGGTCCTTGGGATAGACGGCGTGTTTCAGCCCCGCGAGGAACCCGGCGAAGGACGGTGCCTCGAAGCCGATATGGAAACCGATCACCGCGCTCGAATGCCGGTCGCGGAACACGATGATGTCGGGACGACCGAAGCTGACTGGAACCAGCTCGTCGAAGACCACGACGTTCAGCGTGGTGTGGTCGATATCCACCACGTCAAGCGGGTGACCGGGCCGGGCGAGGCGCACGTACATGGCGTTGAGGCGGTTGGCCTCTTCCTCCCCGTAACGCAAGAAGGTGCGTGTATAGAGATCGACGCCGGCGAAGCGGCGCTGGAGCGTGCTCTTCGAGACGTTTTTGGCTTCCTCGGCCAGCTCGCTGTATTCGCCGTCCTCGGCATCGCACAGCTTCTCCAGCTGCGCCTTCACCTGCAGCCAAGTTCCCTTCGGCACCGTCCAGGCGATCTTGACCGCCTTCTGCACCGCTTCCTCGAGCTTGTCGCCGAGGCGGCCGCCCTGGTATCCGTTGTTCGGTAGCGGAGCCACCGCACACAGGCGGTCCATGTTCCGGCGGTCGCGCAGCTTGACCATCGCCTCGTGGATCGCCGTCTTGCCCAACGGCGTCTCACCGCGCTTGGCCGCCACCTCGTGGCGCGCACGCGTCATCAGCTCGACGCTCGGACGTCCGCGGTTCTCCTTCATGCAGAGGTCGCGGTAATGGTCGACATAGGCAAGCACGCGATGGGCACGGCTGCTCTGGTATTCCGTCAGCCCGAGCGGGTTATCCGGAAGCTCGATGTTCGAATGCGGTCGCGGCGACTGGTGAATCGTCCTGATACGGCCGTGCTTGCTCAGCCAGTCGATCTGCCACGACGACAGCCACAGCGGCGTCTGGTACTCGTTGTCCAGCAGCATCAGCTTGCGCGGCGCATTCGGTGAGCCGTTCGTCCATTCCTTGGCGACGTAGTGGCCGCAGACGGACTTGTCCTCGACATACACAAGGAACTCGTCGCCTTGCAGGATGCCCTTCGCAGGAGCCTTGATCTGGTCAGCGGGCGTCTCGGGAAGCTTGAGGTCCGCCGGCGACAGGAGCCTGGTTACCTTCTCGGACAGGAATTCGAAGGTCTTCGAGTTGATCGTCATTTCCCCACCTCATGGATCGTGGAATCGAGCGTCAGCGGGAGGCCGAGATCGAGGCGGACTTCGCCCCGCATCGCCAGCTGCATCACTGCGGTGAAGACGAGATCGGTCTCGTCGATAAGCGTCGGCCGGTCGTCGCCGTCCCAGACGATCCCCTGCCGCGCGATATCGGCGCTGTCCGAGACTGCGCGGATCGAGCACGGAAGGGAGGCGAGGCGGAGAGCCTGGCGGGCGTGGGCCAGCGACTGGGGTTCCGTCGGCCGAGAACGATGCGTCCACATCAGACGCAGGTTCGACATGCGAGGCTCGGCGCGGATCGAACGTTCGTCCAGGACCGAGTAGGCGCATCCCAGCTCCTCGCGGTAATGACGCACGCGCTCGGCAACCAGACGGTCGAAATCCTTCGTCGCCCGCTGGAACACGACCTCTACGTAGTCGATGAAGACCACGCGGTCGTCGCGTGTCAGGATCGCTACGTCGGGGATGTGTTCGACCTTCGCCCGGGCCTCGCCGTCCAGCGCCGACCAGACAAGCTCCACCGTCGGATACGGCGAAATCCGCATCACGTTCGGATCGGTGTCGAGGTGCAGCAGGCCGTCCGCCATCAACGGCGAACGCGCCCGCACGATCCCCGACGGCGTCTTAGCCGAAGGGTGCGAGACCGCGTGGCCGGTGCCGTACATGCTGCGGCCGACCTTGCGGACAGGTTTGTGGTCGTCGGAGAAGATCGTCTCCAGGAGGGCTTCCGTCTTATCCACGGCAGCCTCCATTCGAACGGGTGGCGCGGTTAAGATTTGCCGCGTCAGTCTCCTTTTCGGGGACTTTCACGTCGAAAGCCACTCGCAAGGCGTCGACAGTCGATGCCGGCACACCCAGACAGACGAGCAGGTCCAACGCGACAGGCGTGACCTGTCCCGTGAACGTGTAAAAATGCGCCTTCACCACACACCTCCTGCATGCCGTGAGCCGTCAGGACGACGTCACGTGAGAACAAAATCGGGAATCGGCCCGGATGGGGGCGTTAGAACCCGCGTATGCTCCGCATGAGGAGTTGGATGTTGCGAATGGTGGCGGTCTCTGATGGGAGACGCACTACGGCTGTGGTTTGGATTTTAAGGTCGGGGGAAGAAGACATTGGCACCACCTCGATTACACAAACAGAATTCACTGGTACTCGGGGTGGTCAAAAAGGCCCGGCGTATGCGCCAGTAAGACAGAACCCGTCGTCAGCCTGCGGATCGCGATGCGGATAATCCGCATATCAGCGCCATGGTGGCTATCGACATCATCAAGGTATTCCCTTGGTTGGGTCAGTCCTGTGCCCAGTTATACGGCACATCTGTGAATCAAAGGTTAACAGAGCACGCGGGAGGAGCGATCGATTTTAGCTAAGCTAGCGACCTGTAAAAGGTCCCAACTTAACTAGATCGCCGGTTTGCGATCTCGAATGCAGTGCCTACGTTGCAATCAAAAAGTCGTACCGAACCAAGCAATATCCGCGCTTACGGGGAGCTTTACTTGCCCAAACCTTCAACGTACATTTTCGATCAAGCTGGAGCGTGTCGAGAGATGGGCCAAGATGATCTGAAGCGTGAAGTTGATCGTGCTGACCCGGTTACTTGGGCGTGGGTGGCAGAGGAACTTGCTAGTGGAGTTGTATCAGGCCTTGGCTCACAAATTGTAGCTCAGATAGCGAACGGCAACACCAGTATCGCCACCTTGGTTGCCAATTTCGTGGCGAATGTCCAAACCATTGTTCATCATGAAATTGAAGAGGATCGAGTTCGAGCCGTTATTGCAAGCTGCAACTCTCTTCAGGACCTCATGACGATCTACGTGAACAGCCAGGATCGGCAATACATCCTACCGATGCAAATCAGGGCGAGCGATATCGTTAACGAGTCGGCTAGCCTCGGCTTTCCAGCGTGCGCCAGTTTTGCGATTTCTGGCGGAGTCATGCTAACGCTGCTGCATGACGTCTACAATCACCAGAACACGCCAGGCAATATGGCCAACATAGTTACTTATGCCCGCACACTGTTTCAGCGACACGACGACTTATTGTGGAGCCTGTGGCGATTCAATAACGGTCGTTTTTCCAGCTGTTACACCGACATCCATAGTGAATTTTGGAGATATACTTTGGATGGCGAGGTGATCGATACGGAGTTCATTTGGCTTAATCACGGCAGCGAGCAGCAAGCAGAGCGCGTCCGCAGACTGCACCGGAACGCTGAATATCAGCGCATCGAAGCGACTACTCTGGTGCCTATGAGGGATGCCGTCATCCAGTGGCGACAAATAGGCTACGGCTCCTAAACGTCCTTCCAAACCCACCAGGATGGCAGACCCTTCCGATCTCCGTAAAAAACCACCTCGGCGCTGCGGCTCCCCAGCGAACGTGATTGTTGCAGGCTGTGATCCCGTTTTCGAGCTACAGGACGATCCAGAATCGCCGATAGGTTCAAAAAAACTGCATCGGAGTTTCGTGTTCAACATGCCGTTCTCGATTTGGGAACCGGTCCACGAAGATAGGCGTCTCCTCGCTGAAGTGACCAAGGAGTTGCCAAAATAACCGTCTTGGAACTCTGGCTTGAAGATCGCGCGTAAATTCGGTGTCGGCGAATCTGCCATGATGCCAATCATCGCTCCATATCGGCGCGTCGATGAAAAACGACGTCATCGCGACGGCATAGCCATCGATGTCAATGTCTATCTGTTCGAGTGACTCGGTGTCTGATGTCGACGACAGTACATCCATTGTGCCCCCACTCAGGTCCATCAACCGCATGGGACTCTGGCTACAGACATACCGCGGTGAAAAAGTACAGCAGATAGTCCGCTCATCTAACCAATTAGCGTTTATCGGCGAAAATTCGATTTTAGAGTTAGGTAAAGCCCATGTAGCTCTAATCGACCCTTGAACCTTTTCAAGATTCACAACAAGCATCCGACGTTCCGAAGGCATGCATGGTCCAGTGAGAACGATAGAAATCGTAAATGGCTCTGGGTTAGGTGTTTCCTTGAAGCGAATGATCGCCCTGACGTATCCAATTGGCTGCGCGGCGGCCGTCAAAAAAGAGAGGCGGTCTACCGATTTCGATATTTGAAGAATGGCGCTATTTGCTGCGCTCCGAGCCTTTTCGATGCACTCGTCATAGAACGACGCCCATTCAACATCGCTCATCGGCAAATTTAGATATTTGCCCCGCAAATGGTATCCGCGAGGGCAATCTAAGACTTGCGCGATTTTGTTTCGGTCATAAGCAACAACGTGATCGAACCCCATCGCGCGAAGCATCAACTGCAATTCAATTGCGCCATCGGCAGAGAACGTAATGTTAGTGAAGTAGATGAAGGTCTTGACCACTGGATGCCAAGTCCGAGAATTTCGGGCGTCAGCTATGATTTTCGCCCGGATCGCAGACCGCTGCTTGGGGGAGTCCAGTGCCGATTTAACAAAAGACACCCCCGCAATTGCCCTGTTTTCTCCCATCAGGCACGTGATGTCATGGGCGTTATCAGAGCCACCATCGGGTTTGATATTAGTTACCTGTGAGTATTCGCTCTCAACACGCAGGACCCCCGCACAAAGCATCTCCTGATCGTATTGGTCCCGCACCCTAGTGCGGAGGTACTCAGCAGTATCGGTCGCCATGAAAATTCTCGTTGAATTATGACTAGAGAATCAATCATGGCGGTTTGCGCTTCAAGCATTTTCGAAAACTGCTCGATCTGAAAAATTCGCTCTCAGAAGGACGTTCATTCCGGATCGATGTGAGGTTTTGGGACTCGATTCCGTACCGTTGTGAGGTTCGTTCCGCCAGCTAATGAGGCTGGCGGTGATTTCATCAATGAAAACAATAATGCCCTTTCCGCTTCGATGTGATGCGCTAAATTTTTTTTCGAGCTTCAGACCGATCCGGAACATGGTCAGACGATCCGGAATCGAATGCTGGGGTGAGAGCCATCTCCTTCGGCAAGTGATGGATTCCGTTGGGTCTTGAACTCGCCCATCGTAAGTGGGTTTAAATCCGGATCGAAACAGGTAAACGATCCCTTCATCGGCCTGATGGATTTGAATGTAGCAAAGGGTTCTCCCTGTTCATCGAATACGAGTTCGAAACAATAGCTCTCGCCTGCTTTCGACTTCATGGGGGTCATGAAGGTAACGCTGTCTGCTCGCTCGCAAATATACCATCTGGTCAAGCGGCGGTCTCCAGGAGCCTTCTGTAAAAGGGTCCAATCAGCATAGTCCCGCATGTCATCGGTCACTCGAACCTTTTCTGAAGTCGGGAATATACTCGGTACGTCAATTCCTGCATCGAAACCTGATAAATCAGGCGATGACCCATAGGTTTCCTGCTGGTTCCCCCGCATGAGCGTGACCACCACCGCTTCAATAGGTTTCCCGGCCGCGTCGATCTTAACGACAAGATGCGCGAGGACAGGATCGGAAATATTCAATATGGAAAGGCTGATAGGTTGAGACAGTTCGACAGCGTCGTGGAGCTGTGTTCGTTTCCACCCTTGCCATACTTTCGTAATGACCCCTGGTCCGAATTTATAGTTGTCCCGCACCCAGTTGGCGATGGATAGGCAACGGGCATCCCCTACCGACAAAAGCGCCTGCCGTTCTCGAATAGCAGCGAAATGGGCGATACGGGCGGCAAGTCCGTTATTGAAAGGGATTACGTTCTCTGCGGACATTAGCAACGACACCTATGAAGCACTCACAGGCTGTGACAGTTAGCTGAAAGCGACAACGTCCGAGGACATCTTTGCCACATTTCCAGATTCTGGTTCCATTCCGGATCGATGTGATGTTTCTCGGCTCGATTCCGCCCTGTTGTGAGGTTCGTTCCGCCTGCGATTGAAGCTAAAGCCGATTTTGCTTGCAAATGCAATGAAGCCGATTCCGCCCCGATGTGAAGCCGATAATCTTTTCAATAGCTTAGCAGACCACTTTTCTTGACTGTTCGCTTTGGGGTAACAGCAGCAGCAAGCAATGCTTTTGCAATCTTGACGCCAGAGCCATCGAAGGCTTCAGGGTATGGCAGGAGACAAATGACAGACCGTCATCTCGCGCTGAGATGAAGAGGCTCTTCCAGCGCGCCGCGCCGTTGCACCTGAAGCTAGGGGCACCGCCGAATTGTCACCCATCCCGAATCCTTCACCCAGAAATGCAATCAAAAATTGTATTGCTTGCTGCAGATGCCGAGCGCCCTGGGTCACATCACGCGAAAATTTTCAGCCGATCAGAAGGCAGGACCATGACAGGCAGACGTACCGAGGCGGGCTTCGTCGTAGCCGCGATTGGTGGTGGCCGGCATGAAAGCGTTACCGCGGTTGGCTCGTGCGCCGCTGGTCGACGATACGACCATCTCTTTGACGAATGCTGATCTCGTAGCTCACCCCGCGGCGGACTCCGCGATAGGTAAAGTACCTGCCGCGGCAATTAACCTGACGGACGCCGCGAAAGCCTCGCGTACGAAGCAGCCGCGCACCCTGAGGGCAGGATATACCTCGTCCGTGGTTTAGGCTGGTGCCAGAGCCGACGATAACCTGAGCGCTTGCTACTCGGGGAACCGCGACCGGTGAGACAAAGGAAGCCAGAGCAAGCGTACATGAGAGAAGCGAAGATCCAAGAAGAGACTTGATACTCATAATCAACCTCCGGGTTAGCCGCGAAAAAATCAGGCTATGAGAAGGTCGCTTAAGTTGTGAGTCAATACAAGATGTGAAGGTCATGCGGTCGTGTGGCTGGCTGGGGCGTAATCCCGTTCGAGCCGTTTTGCACCACTATAGGCCACCCCTGTGCTACGGAACGCCGGCGTGAAAAGCACCAGATACGCCACCGCGACAATGATCGCGATGACGAAAATCGTCAGCACGAACTTGATCATGCCCTTGTTGGCTTTTTGCTCTGTGTTGATCATGCACTAGCAACAAGCTTGGTACGAAAAAGGTTCCGGGCGATGGCGCGGATAAGCAGCAATCCGCGCGATAGAAGAAGTGTGTCATTTCTATTGGCAAATCTCAGATTGTGCGCTTCCTTATTGAACCAGGAACGCCAATTGAACGAGAGGGGCCAATATGAGCGAACCGCAAATCTTATCACCGATTGCCGTGCCGGCGTCGAAACTAACGCCAGATCAGATTGGTTACGATGAGCAAGAAGACCGGCTTCTGCGGATCATCTCTGAATCTCTCGATTACTACCGCAAGCAAATCGAAAAAGCAGGAAAGTGGCATCGTAGACTGACCGTTTCCACGATGGTTCTGTCTCTTTTAGCGCCGGTTTTCGTTGCAGGGTCCGCGGCGGCGGATGCGCTAAAAATCCCGGGCGCAGCGCTCGGAGTAATCGGTGTGCTGATAACGCTCGTAATTGCAATTATAGAGGGTGTGAAGCAGATCTATAAATTTGGGGATCAGTGGTCGTCGGCCTACACCGCGAAGTTGGCTATCAGGCGAGCGCGTGATGAGTACAAGTTCAACCGAATTGGTCTCGTGCCAGGTGATGATGCTTGGAAGCAAAACTACCATTCGCTTCGGGCGGCTTACGAGAGCGCTTCAAACGCGCAGACGCAGGATTTTTTCAGGACTTTGCAGCAACCCGACAAATAGAGGATCGCTTATCACTGAGGCCGGGCAATGTTTGCCGCGTGCATATCCGCCAGATCTGGAACGGATGATCCGCCGTGTCTGCTTCAAGCGCGGTTTCGAAAACCGCCAGTGGCTCGCCGATCGGCTTGAGCTTCACTATTCGAAAATCGCTATCGGACCGCGTCTTCAGCGCGCTAAGGAAGTACGTATGATCGATGACGTCGAAGAGAGCGTCGAGAACGACGAATTCGATCCGAAGAAGCCGCTCAAGAAGTCCGCGCCATACCTGAAGCTGATCGCCCGGTACAACAAGACCGGCCGCGCGACCTCAGTCGAATGCGCGGCCGGCCTTGTTTTTTAAGCCTTTTCGCCGTCTCAGCTGCCAGGCGTCAACGTCATGGAAGTGCCGGTTGCAGCCACATTGATGCCGAGCTGGCCGGTGACGCTGATGACCTGAAGATGGATCGAGCCGGACGTACCACCGAAGAGAACGTTGGTGCCGATGCCGCCAACCAGCGTCGCTTCAGCGGTTGCGCCCTGGTAGAGGCCGGCCAACGATCCGCGATGGTAGCCGGCGGTCGGGGCGAAGACAGCCCAAAGGAGGCGGCCGCGCGTCGTGAAACCAAGGTCGACGCCGAATTTGCGCAATGCGCCGCTATAGTGTTCCGGCGCTTCGGCATTGCTTGTCGGCTGGAATACGCAATCGATCTGTTTGGAGGAGCCGAGCAGGTAGCCGACGCCGCCGCCGATATCGCAGCTGAGGTAGCCGATCTTTACGCCCCCGCTGACATCCGGTTCGACAGCCGGGCTTGCCCGTACCATGTCCGCGGCGCTGGCGCCCATGGCGAAGGTCTGAAGCAGTGCGGCTGTAGCGATTGTGGTTGCGAGTATCTTTTTCATCTCAATCTCCTATGGATATCGCAGGAAGGATATAGCGTCGGCTTTGTCATAACCAAGGCAGGAAAGTCTTTGCTGTTATTTTGGTTCCAGGAGCCGACTATGCCAAGCTGTCGCGGTCGTCTTTTAGGGAACCCTATTGGCCCGCATCGGTTGTCCAGATGTCCATTTTTCAAGCGATGGAGATTAGGATGAGTAAGACCAATGCAGACGATATCCGCAAGCGAACAGAGCGGCAGGTAGAGAATACCAGTGCCGGAGGACATCTTGGCGGAACTTATTTCGGCCAGCAGCCGGATGGCAAAACGGCTTCTTCCAGCAGCACAGAAGCGCGCAAGTCCCGCCCAAATGACGGTAGCAACTGACATAAAGGGACAACTGCGAGCATTGCGGCCGGCTGGAAAGGCCGGTCGCCCCTCATCCGAAAGGTGTATGTGTCTCATTGTGAAACAGGCTATGAGATTAATTTTAGAGGTCACTAACTATTCCGCCTTTCCAGATGCTTGCCTGAAACATTCACAACCTTACGGCGTTTAATTCGAACGGGTTACGTCCACTTACGGCTGGCTCGCTCGATCGAAGGTACGCGCGTTCCTCGGTTTATCGCCGGAACTATCCGGCTCAAAAAACGGAGGAAGTCATGAAGTGCATTTCTCAAAGACGGTCGCTTGCGCTTTTCGCCTCGGCCTGCATTGCCCTGTCACTGCCTGCCGCTGCTGCGCGAGCGCTCGATCTCGGTGTTTCCGCAAATGTTGGAGGAATCAGTGCTGATGTCGGCGCGTCAACGAGTTCGCGTGGGCTGGATGCCAACGCGAACGCCTCCGCCGGCGGCGCCAACGGCGTCAATGCAGATGCCAACGCCTCCCTCGGCGGTAGCAGCGTTGCCAATGCTGACGTAGACGCGACAGTCGGTGGCAGCCGCGGGGTTGCAGCCCACGTGGATGCGGACGTCGGTGGTCGGGATGGCATCGACGCCAATGTCAATCTCGGTGCCGGCGGAAGCAATGGACTGAACGCTGACGTCAAAGCCCGCGCGCTCGGGCGCTCGGGGACGGGCGCAAACGTCAATGCCCGAATCGGCGGTGGAGGTGAAACAGGATCTACGCTTTTCGGCCCGAACGGGTTGAATCTCGGTCTTGGACTCGGCGGTGCCGGTGCAGCCTCAGGCGCTGGTAATGGTAGCGGCGCAGGCACAGGCACAGGCGCAGGGAGCGGCAGCACCCAGTCGGCTATCGTTCAACGATTTCGTGAAATGCCGGTCAATGACCAGCGTAAGCTGCTGATCCGTTGCCGGGATATATCTGTCTCCAGCGGCTATGATTCCGGCCTTGCAGGGCTTTGCGGCCTACTGCGCTCCACGGCCTCCCGCTAGAATGCACGAAAAACCCGCCGGCACGTCAACCGGCGGGTTTCATGCAATTTCAGATCGGCCCTGTTAATGCAGGATCTGGCTGAGGAACAGCTTGGTGCGCTCGTGCTGCGGATTGTCGAAGAATTCGGCCGGTGAATTCTGCTCGACGATCTGGCCCTGGTCCATGAAGATCACGCGGTTCGCAACCTGACGCGCAAAACCCATTTCGTGGGTGACGCAGAGCATGGTCATGCCTTCTTCGGCAAGGCCCACCATCGTATCCAGCACTTCCTTGATCATTTCCGGATCGAGGGCCGAGGTCGGCTCGTCGAACAGCATGATCTTCGGGTTCATGCAGAGCGAGCGGGCAATCGCCACGCGCTGCTGCTGGCCGCCCGAAAGCTGACCCGGATATTTGTTGGCCTGCTCCGGGATCTTGACGCGTCTCAGGAAGTGCATGGCGATTTCTTCCGCCTGCTTCTTCGGCATCTTGCGCACCCAGATCGGCGCCAGGGTGCAATTTTCCAGGATCGTCAGATGCGGAAAGAGGTTGAAGTGCTGGAATACCATGCCGACTTCGCGGCGCACTTCGTCGATCTTCTTGAGGTCGTTGGTCAGCTCGGTCCCATCGACGATGATCTGACCCTTCTGGTGTTCTTCCAGACGGTTGATACAGCGGATCATCGTCGACTTGCCGGAACCGGACGGGCCGGCGATGACGATGCGCTCGCCGCGCATGACCTTGAGGTTGATATCGCGAAGAACGTGGAAGTCACCGTACCACTTGTTCATATTGATGATCTCGACGGCAACATCGGTCGCCGACACGGTCATCTTTTTTGATTGGGCTTCTGCCATTGCTTGTTCCTCTTTTTATCGTTTGTGGCCGGTGTCGAGATGACGTTCCATGAATGCTGAATAGCGTGACATGCCGAAGCAGAAAAGCCAGAAGGTGAAGCCGGCGAAAATCAGCCCGGACAGCGGCGTTACGGCGGTTGCCCAATTGGCGTCGGTGAAGTTGAGGCGAACGATGCCAAGCAGATCGAACATGCTGATGATCGATACCAGCGACGTATCCTTGAACATGCCGATGAAGGTGTTGACGATGCCGGGGATCACCAGCTTGATCGCCTGCGGCATGATGATCAGCCGCATCTTCTGCCAGTAGCCAAGGCCGAGTGAATCGGCGCCCTCGAACTGGCCCTTCGGGATTGCCTGCAGGCCGCCGCGAATGACTTCGGCCATATAGGCGGAGGCAAAGATCGATACACCCACGATCGCGCGCAGCAGTTTGTCCACCGTCCAGCCTGCCGGCAGGAAGAGCGGCAGCACGACGCTTGCCATGAAGAGCACCGTGATCAGCGGCACTCCACGCACGACCTCGATGAAGATGATGCTCACCATGCGGATGACAGGCATATGCGAGCGCCTGCCGAGAGCCAGGAGAATGCCGACCGGGAAGGAGACGACGATGCCGACAAACGAGAGCACCAGCGTCACCATCAGTCCACCCCAGAGCGGCGTGTCGACGACCTCGAGGCCGAACCCGCCGTAGAGCAGGACGAAGGAGATGACCGGCAGCACGATGAAGAGCAGGATCGCATTCAGGCCTTTGCGCGGCACTGATGGAATAAGCATCGGCACGAGCAAGAGCACGAAGAGAATGCCGACCAGCGTCGGGCGCCAGCGCTCGTCGAGCGGGTAGCGCCCGTAGATGAACTGGTCGAACTTGGCATTGACGAAAGCCCAGCAGGCACCGCTCCACCCGTCCGGCTGAATGCCGCCCTGAACTGTCGTGGCACAGAAGGTGCGGTCCGGGCCTGTCCAGACCGCCTGTACGAACAGCCAGTCGATGGCATGCGGCAAGGCCCAGGCGAGGAAGGTCACTGCCAGAAGGGTGAGGACGATATCCTTGGGTGTTGCAAGCAGGTTGCGGCGTATCCAGGCTCCGGCGCCCTTTTCTCCGGATGGCGGCGGCTCCTGCGCCAGCATGGTGGTTCTGACAAAACTATTGCTCATCTTACCTCTCCACCAGGGCCATCTTGGCATTGAACCAGTTCATCAGCAGCGAGGTGAGGATGCTGAGGCTGAGGTAGATCACTGCCCAGATCAGGATCACTTCGACCGACTGACCGGTCTGGTTGAGGGTCGTGCTCCCGACGGCGACGAGATCGGCAAAACCGATGGCAATCGCCAGCGACGAGTTCTTGGTGAGGTTCAGATACTGGCTGCTCAGCGGCGGAATGATGATGCGGAAAGCCTGCGGAATGACCACCAGGCGGGTGATTGCTGAGGGATGCAGGCCGAGTGCCGCCGCCGCCTCCGTCTGCCCTTTCGGCACGCCACGAATGCCCGAGCGCACGATCTCGGCGATGAAGGCAGCCGTGTAGAAGGAAAGCGCCAGGAATAGCGACATGAATTCCGGGCCGACCACCGAACCGCCCGTCAGATTGAATTTGCCGGCGACCGGGAAATCGAAGGAAAGCGGCGCACCTGCGATGAGGAAGGCAAGGAGCGGGAGGCCGACGATGAGGCCGACCGAGACCCAGATCGTGTGGAAGGGCTGGCCCGTTGCCGCTTGCCGGCGATGCGCCCACCGGGCGGTGACGATGGCGGCGATGATCGCGACCAGGAAAGCAATGCCGACCAGCCAGAAACCGTCGCCGAAGATCGGCTTGGGGAAGGCGAGGCCGCGATTGTTCAGATATGATCCGAGCGGCAGATGCAGCGAGTCACGGGCGTTGGGCAGGATCGCCAGAACGCCCGAATACCAGAAGAAGATTACCAGCAGCGGCGGGATGTTGCGGAAGACTTCCACATAGACTGTGCAGAGCTTTGCAATCAGCCAGTTCCGCGACAAGCGGCCGATACCGATGATGAAACCGATGATGGTCGCGGTGATGATGCCGGTAACGGCGATCAGGATAGTATTCAGAAGGCCGACGAGCAGCGCACGGCCATAGGTCGAATCACTGGAATAAGGGATCAGCGACTGGCCGACTTCGAAGCCGGCGCGACCGTTCAGAAATCCGAAACCCGATGCGATATTGGCGCGCGCCAGATTGACTGCCGTATTGTGAGCAATCGACCAGATCAGTGCGACCAGCAGGATAATGGTAAGAGCTTGGAAGAAGATGCCCCGAATTGTCGGGTCATAGAGGGCAGACTGGAAGCTCCAGCCGCTCCGAGTCAAAGACGATGAATCCGCAACCTGATGCGTCATGCCTGGCCAATTCCCCACGTTATGCGCCCCTTTTCGGAGCTTTTTTATAGGAGGATGAGGAAAGGCGGTTTCCCGCCTTTCCGGCTTTTCATGCCTGAAGCCGATTAGCGAACCGGCGGAGCGTACTGAATGCCGCCCTTGTTCCAGAGAGCGTTAAGGCCGCGTGCGATCTTCAGCGGGCTGCCCTGGCCGATGTTCTTTTCGAAGACTTCGCCATAGTTGCCGACATTCTTGACGACGTTGTAGGCCCAGTCATTGGTCAGGCCGAGGTCGGTACCGATCTTCGTATCGGCTTCCACGCCGAGGAAGCGCTTGATATCCGGGTTCGGCGAGTTCTTCATCTCGTCGACATTGGCCTGCGTGATGCCGAATTCTTCGGCATTGACCATCGCATAGCCGACCCAGCTGACAACATCGAACCACTGGTCGTCACCCTGGCGAACGGCCGGAGCAAGCGGCTCCTTGGAGATGATTTCCGGCAGGATCATGTGCTCGTCGGGGTTCTTCAGCGTCAGACGCAGTGAGTAGAGACCCGACTGGTCAGTCGTGTAGACGTCGCAACGGCCGGAGTCATAGGCAGCGTTGACTTCGTCAAGCTTCTCGAAGACCACCGGATTGTACTGCAGGTTGTTGGCCTTGAAATAGTCGGCGAGGTTGAGTTCGGTCGTGGTGCCCGACTGAACGCAAACCGATGCACCAGAAAGTTCGAGCGCCGACTTCACGTTCAGGCTCTTGCGAACCATGAAGCCCTGGCCGTCATAATAGTTGACGAAGCGGAAGTTCAGGCCGAGCGCGGTATCGCGGTTGATGGTCCATGTCGTGTTGCGGGCGAGCACGTCGACTTCGCCGGACTGCAGGGCAGGGAAGCGGTTGGCGGCGCTGAGGGGGGTGAACTTCACCTTGTTGGGATCGCCGAAGACCGCAGCGGAAACCGCGCGGCAGAAATCGACGTCGAAGCCCGACCAGTTGCCGGACGCGTCAGGAGCAGCAAAGCCGGCAAGACCGGTGTTGACGCCGCACTGAACAAAGCCTTTTGCCTTTACGTCTCCGAGAGTTGTGGCCGAAGCGGCCGAAGCGCCAAGAGCGAAAACTGCTGCGCCGACAGCTGCGGACAGGAGCTTGTACTTCATTTTTCC